>Ga0185299_10000997_pt1 | contig 63969 bp, 49 predicted proteins | sample PaiPotPPA55metaG_FD_128002 | JGI IMG/M metagenome (GOLD analysis project Ga0185299, IMG submission 128002) | Iron sulfur acid spring bacterial and archeal communities from Banff, Canada, to study Microbial Dark Matter (Phase II) - Paint Pots PPA... ... | reverse complement strand
CACGAGCACCCGCGCAGGCTTCACCCTCCAGACCGCCACCACACCTGACCTGCGCATCATCGCCGTAAGCGACGTCAATCCGGCCGACCTCGATCTCCTCCTAGCGACTTTGGTTCGAACACAATCGCACGAGTGATCGAGGTGGTTGATTGCGCCATCATTTCCGGCGAAGAAGGCACCTCCGAGAATAATCGGCGTGCCAAGTTCTACAAGCTGACATCCAAAGGCCGGCGACAACTGGCAGTCGAGACGAGCAATTGGGATAAGCTCGCGGGAGCGATCGCGCGGATACTCCGGCCAGTGGAGCAGGAGGGCAAGTCATGAACCGGCGCAGGCATATGATGGAGGATCTCGAACAGGACATCCGCCATCACATAGCGATAGAGACGCAGGAGAACATGGAGAGCGGTATGTCGCCGGATGAAGCGCGAAGGTCGGCTTTGCGCAAATGCTGGCGCTTTTCTTGAGCGCGGTGGTGTTGGTCTTACTCATAGCTTGCGCCAATGTCGCGGGGCTGTTCTTCTCGCGCACATTTGCGCGCCGCGAGTCGCTTGCCATTCAGATCGCGTTATCGGCGGCGATGCGGGTAAAAGTAGGTCCCGCACAGTGACTGTCAGAGTCCAATCAAAACAGGTTTTTCCGATTAGTAATGGTCGCGTATTGGTCGTGCCCTCAAATCCGATTTTTTGTGGTCAACTAAGTTGATAAGAATGTTATAGATGAAAATAGTCAATGAGCGACGCCAGCCTTTTGCGGCTGGGACTATTCGAAACCATTATGTTTATGAAAATAAAATGGTTACCGAAAATTTCAAAAGCCTCCAGCGCGCTAGAGAACCTTTTGAGTAGATCTTGTAATTTATTGATTCTAAATGGTGGCCAGAGACGGGATCGAACCGCCGACGCCGGCCTTTTCAGGGCCGCGCTCTACCACTGAGCTATCTGGCCTTGGCATAACGCTTGTTATCGGGGATCGCCAAGAATCACCGCGCGTCTATTTACATCTGTCATCCGGCCTTTTCAGGGGAGCTGTCGCTGGCGGTGAACCAGCAACGCAAACGCATCCTAAGTATAGCAATCCCACGCCGTACCGCCAACTCACGCCTCTCGCGCTATCCTTTCTCATCGCTCGCACCGCAAGGACGCCCCATGCTGCATCGCATCCGACTCTTCACACCTGCATCTCTCCTGCTCTGTTTCACCACCGTCGCACTCGCGCAGGCTTTCCCGCGCCCTGCAACTCGCTCCGCCTCCCAGTCCGCGACAAAGACATCAGCCTCAGGCGCCACACCACGCGAGCAGCGCGCCATCCGGGCCTTCAACACAGCGAAGCAGAGCCCGCTCGAACTCAACGCCTTCCTCACTCGCATGCCGAAGGGCGGAGACCTTCACATGCACCTCTCCGGCGCAGTCTACGCCGAAACCTTCATCAAGGACGCCGCCGCCGACCTTCTCTGCGTCGATCCCAAAACCATGAGTTTCTTCAAACCCAAAGCCACCACCATGAGCCTTCCGCCGCAACCTGTCTGTGGCGAAGGCAACGTTCGTGCCGAGAGCGCCTTCAAGGACCAGAAGCTCTACGACGCTCTGATCGACTCCTTCTCCATGCGCAGCTTCGTCCCCAGCGCCGGCATCAGCGGCCACGACCAGTTCTTCGCCACCTTCAACCGCTTCAACGGCATCGACAAATCTCATACCGGAGAATGGCTCGACGAAGTTGCCACCCGCGCCGCAGCGCAAAACGAGCAGTACCTCGAAATCATGGAGACCCCCATCTTCACCGACGTCGCCAGGATCAGCTCCCGCCTCGACTGGCCCTCCACACCAGCCGATCCTGCTCTAAACCGCACCGGTGACGCAACGGGAACTGCTCGTGAGGATCTCAGCCACCTCCGCGACATCCTGCTCGCCGCCGGGCTCCGCGACGAGGTCACCATCGATCGCAAGGAGTTGGACGACGCCCTCGACGCCCGCAACAAAATCGAAAACTGCGGCCAGCCCAGCGCCCGCACCGCCTGCTCAGTCAAGATTCGTTTCCTCTATCAGGTTCTCCGCGGCTTTCCACCGCAACAGGTCTTTGCCCAGACGCTGCTCGCCTTCGAAGTCGCCTCGCAGGACCCGCGCGTCGTCGGCCTCAACTTCGTTATGCCCGAAGACGGCTACATGGCGATGTCCGAGTATCACCGGCAGATGCTCATGCTCGACTACCTGCACAGCGTTTATCCCACAGTCCACATCAGCCTCCACGCGGGTGAAATCGCTCCCGCCCTCGTCCCACCCGACGGCCTCCGCTTCCATATCCGCGAAGCTGTCGATCTCGGCCACGCCGAACGCATTGGCCACGGCGTCGACGTCATGTACGAGAACGAGCCTCAAGCTCTCTTAAGGGAGATGGCCGCTCGTCACATAATGGTCGAGATCAACCTCACCTCCAACGACGTCATCCTCGGAGTCGAAGCACCCTGGCATCCACTCCCAACCTACCGCGCCGCCGGTGTCCCCATCGCTCTCTCCACCGACGATGAAGGCGTCTCCCGCATCGATCTCACCAACGAGTACACCCGCGCCGCAATGGACTTCAATCTCAGCTACCTCGATCTAAGAACCTCAGCCCGCACCAGCATTGAGCACAGCTTTCTTCCCGGCGCCAGCCTTTGGCAGCAACCGGACGTCTTCACCAAGACCGTTCCAGTCTGCGCAGGCCAGCCGTTAGGCGCCGATAGCCCAACGCCCAAATGCCTCAGCTTCCTGCAGTCCAGCGAAAAGGCCGCCGAGCAGTGGCAGCTCGAACACCGTTTCGAACTCTTCGAATCCAGCCTTCCCTGAGCAACAGGTGACTGCGAAACTACTGCCACAATCTCAAGGGCCGCGCTAAACTCTCTTCGAGAGCCCTCCCATGAAAAACATCATCTTCACTGTCCTCCAACTCATTCTTTTCCTTTTCGTTTTCTTCTTTGGTTCCATCTTCCCGCCGTTTCACTTCGAGCACGTTCTCATCGCCACGCCGGGCTTTACCCGCATCTTCATCGCGGACGGCCTTCTCCTGATACTCCTCCTCTATATAGTCATTGTTCTCGCAGAGGTCCTAAGGAAACGCCTGCGTACCGCGGCCCCCTGGACCACTCTCGCTTTCCTCCTTGCTATCGTCTTCGGTCTTATGATGAAATTCGGCTTCCTTACACGGTCGGCCTTCTAGAGCATCCATGCCAGACGAATTCCTCAAGCTCCTCACCGAATCCCAACGCACTCTGGACGAAGGTTTCGCCCACCTTCCACCCAACCCCGAAGCCCCACTCGGCGAAGCGGCGTCTGAAATTCTGCAGCAGGTAGCGACTCGTCTCCTCGACAATTATCCCTACGCCCATCCTCTTTACGCCGGCCAGATGCTGAAGCCGCCCCACCCCATCGCCCGCGCCGCCTACACGCTGGCCATGTCGATCAATCCCAACAATCACGCTCTCGACGGTGGTCGCGCCAGCTCCGCGATGGAGATCGAAGCCGTAGCCGCGCTCGCGAAGATGTTCCACTGGACGGAGGAGAATGGGGGGCATCTCGGCCATCTCAGCAGCGGAGGAACCTTCGCCAATCTTGAAGCCCTCTGGGTCGCAGGCCAGTTGGCTCATACGGAAGACGGAACGCCCAAAGCAGTCGCCGCCTCCGATCAAGCCCACTACACCCACAGCCGCATCAGCGGCGTCCTCGGCCTTCCGTTCATCTCCATCCCTTCTGACGAAAACGGCCGCATGGACCTCACTATCCTCGAGTCGCTCCTCGCGACCGGCGTAATTGGAACAGTAGTGGTTACATTAGGCACTACCGCCATCGGTTCAGTCGATCCGCTAGACCACATCGTCGCCCTCCAGAAAAAATACAAATTCCGCATCCACGTCGACGCCGCCTATGGTGGCTACTTCACCCTAGCTGCGAACCTCTCCCCCGAGACCCGTGCCGCATTCGACACCATCCCCCACGCCGACTCCATCGTCATCGACCCGCACAAGCATGGCCTCCAACCCTACGGCTGCGGCTGCATCCTCTTCAGCGACCCCGCCATCGGCCGCCTCTATAAACACGACTCTCCTTACACATATTTCTCCTCGAAGGACCTTCACCTCGGCGAGATCTCCCTTGAGTGCTCCCGCGCCGGCGCCTCTGCCGTCGCCCTCTGGGCCACGCAGCAGTTACTGCCCTACACTCCCGGCGGCATCTTCGCGCAAGGCCTCGAATCCGGCCACACCGCCGCCCTCAATCTGCACCAACGCCTCGCCGAATCCCCGCACTTCATAACCCCGGCAGCTCCGCCTGAGCTCGACATCATCTTCTGGGCAGCCAAAGCCCCCACCCCCGAAGCCTCCTCCGCCCTCGCGCAACGAATCTTTGACGAAGCGGCCAGACGGGACCTCCACCTCGCCCTCGCGAAGCTCCCGGTGCGCTTTTTTCCACAAGATTCATGGAAAAGTTTTCCTCAAATCGACCCGCAATCCAAAGTGACCTGTCTCCGTTCCGTGCTCATGAAACCGGAACATCTCCTTTGGTTAGACCACTTGGGTCAACGCCTTGATGCCGCTGCGGTTGCGAGCATCGAGTCAATACCCCGATAGAACCAACGCAGGTAACCGTAGGTTCTATCTATATCGTTTAAGCGATTTGCTAAAATCAGCCAGATTCGATGCTTTCGCCTATCTCATTCCCGGTTGTCACACAAGGTAACTCATCAACCGATAGAGAGTTCCAGCACCGGACCCATTTTCATGCTCTTCACGCAGCACTGGCTCGGATGAGAAAAGGAACAATCACCGCATGACGCTCCCCTCCACTCTCACCCCGTCCCCCGACCTCGCTACCCGAACCGTCGCCTATTTCTCCATGGAGATCGCCCTCTCCCCGTCGCTGCCCACCTACTCGGGTGGCCTCGGCATGCTGGCCGGCGACACACTCCGATCTGCGGCCGACACTGCCGCCCCCATGGTCGCGATCTCGCTCGTCCATCGCCGCGGCTACTTTCGCCAGAAGCTCTCCGACATCGGTCAGCAGACCGAAGCTGATGTCTCCTGGTCGCCCGAGACAATGCTTCCCAGCGCCAACCAGATCATCGCGCTAACCATGCAGGGCCGTCAGGTCCTCGTCCGCGCTTGGCGCTTCGACGTCATCGGAATCACCGGCCATATCATCCCTGTCTTCCTGCTCGACACCGACGTCGAGGGCAACGATCCCTGGGACCGGCGCCTCACCGACCACCTCTACGGCGGCGACACCTACTACCGCCTCTGTCAGGAGACCGTTCTCGGCCTCGGCGGTGTAGCCATGCTCGACGCCCTCGAATGTAAACCCAAGGTCTACCACATGAACGAGGGCCACGCCGCCCTCCTCACCATCGGCCTCCTCGAAGACCGCCTCGCCGGCAAGCCTCTCAAAGACGCAACCGAAGCCGACATCGACTCAGTCCGCCAGCGGTGCGTCTTCACCACCCACACCCCCGTCCCCGCCGGCCACGATCAGTTCGGTATCGACCAGATGTACCAAATCCTCGGCCACGACCGTGCCGCCGCCATCGACCAGTTCGGCTGTCTCCACAACGGCCTCATGAACATGACCTACATCGCCCTGCGCTTCTCGCGCTTCGTCAACGGCGTCGCAATGCAGCACGGCAAGGTCTCGCAGCAGATGTTCCCGGATTACAAGGTGTACTCCATCACCAACGGCGTTCATGCCGCCACCTGGCTCTCCCCGCAATTCCAGGAACTCCTCGACGGCGAGATTCCCCACTGGCGCACCGACAACCAGTACTTCCGCTCCGTCTATGGCATCGAGTCCGCGCGCATCGCCGCCGCCCATAACAAGGGCAAGCTTCGCCTCTTCGGCACCATCGCCAAACGTACTGGCCTCCACTTCAATCCCAACGTCCTCACCCTCGGCTTCGCCCGCCGCGTCGCCACCTACAAGCGCGCCAGCCTCCTCCTGCACGATCCCGCCCGCCTGGTCGCCATCGCCGAAAAGATCGGCGGTCTGCAAATTTTGTATGCCGGCAAAGCCCACCCTGCGGACAACGCCGGCAAGGGCCTCATCCGCGACGTCTACGCCGCAGCCGCCAAACTCAACTCCTCCGCCCTTAAGATCTACTACATCGAAAACTACGACTGGGAGCTCGGCGCGCTCCTCACCCAGGGCGTCGACGTCTGGGTCAACACCCCGCGCCGCCCCTACGAAGCCTCCGGCACCTCCGGCATGAAGGCCGCACTCAATGGCGTCCCTTCACTCTCAATCCTCGATGGCTGGTGGATCGAAGGCTGCGCCGAGAACACCACCGGCTGGGCCATCGGAAACGGCGAAAACGAAGCCGCTGAAGCCAACAGCCTCTACGAAAAGCTCGAGCACTCCATCGCGCCCATGTACACAAACCCTCACGCCTGGTCGCGCATGCAGCAGCACTGCATCGCCATCAACGGCAGCTTCTTCAACACCCACCGCATGCTCGCGCAGTACTTCGAAAACTCCTACTTCCCCCACTCGCAGGTCGGCAAGACGCCCGGCAGCCCGCTAGAGCGCCGTCGCTCCAGCGACGTCCTAGTCCCCGAGGCAGCCCTGGTCTAACAGCGATCAACAAACGTCACCGCAGGCAACGACCGAACTCCAGTCGTTGCCTGTTTTTCTTTGCCCAGACCGAAGATGCTCACAGTCTCACCGTGAGCATCGCAGTGGAGAAATCCGCTTCTCTACCTCTGGATTTTCCCAGCCACAAACAAAGGGGTGCCCCATCTTCGCGCGGTTTCATCGCGCTAAGGTGGGAATGTAAGGCGCCAATCAGCCGGGTTCTGCTTCGCCGGTTTCATCGCTTCGCGTGATCGCTATCTTTAGTGAGGCGAAGAGCAACCTTAATCCCCAGCCACCGCCTGTGGCAAGCCCCGTCCAGTCTTCCGCCGCGACGCCGCCCGTTCAAACCTGCCGCGCACCCGATCAAAAAACAAATAAACCACCGGCGTCGTAAACAACGTCAACGCCTGCGACACAATCAACCCACCCACAATCGTGATTCCCAGCGGCCGCCGCATCTCGGCCCCAGCCCCGTGGCCCAAAGCCAGCGGCAACCCACCCAGCAGTGCCGCCATCGTCGTCATCATGATCGGCCGAAACCGCAGCACGCAAGCTTCATAGATCGCCTCTTCCGGCGACTTCCCATGCTGCCGCTCCGCCACCAGCGCAAAGTCGATCATCATGATCGCATTCTTCTTCACGATCCCGATCAGCAAAATAATCCCAATCATCGCGATCACGCTCAAATCAACCTTGAACAGCAGCAGCGCCACAATCGCGCCCACACCCGCAGAAGGCAGCGTCGACAGAATCGTCAGCGGATGGATAAAGCTCTCATACAAAATCCCCAGCACGATATACACCGCAATCAGCGCCAGCAGAATCAGCCACGGCTCGCTCGAAAGCGAGTCCTTGAACGCCTGCGCCGATCCGGCGAACCCGCCATGGATCGACGACGGCATCCCGATATCCACCCGCGCCTGTTGAATCGCCTGCGTCGCCTCGCTCAGCGACGCACCCGGAGCCAGATTGAACGACAGCGTAGTCGCAGGAGACTGCGCCTGGTGGTTCACCGCCAGCGGGATCCGCTGCGACTCGAAGTGCGTCACCGCCGATAGCGGAACCATCGCGCCCGTCGTACTCTTCACATAAATATTCTTCAACGCATCCGGGTCACGCTGAAACTCGTCCGCAACCTCCATCACCACGTGATACTGATTCAGCGGCATATACGTCGTCGAAACCTGCGTCTGCGCGAACGCATCCGACAGCGTCGCATCAATCGTCAGCGGCGAAACCCCCAGCCGGCTCGCCGTCGCCCGGTCGATCACCAGCTGCCCTCGTAACCCCTGCTGCTGTTGGTCCGTCGCAACATCCTTCACCTGAGGCAGCTTATCCATCGCGTCCTTCAGCTTCGGCCCCCACTCATTCAGGTCCTTCAAGCTGTCCGCCGTCAGCGTGTACTGGTACTCCGTCGCCGTGTTCCGTCCGCCAATCCGCAGATCCTGAAACGCCTGCAGATAGAGGATCGCGCCAGGAATATCGCTAACCTTCGGGCGAAGCCGATCCACGATCACCTGCGCCGTGTCGCCATTCTTGTGCCGCTCCGCATCCGGCTTCAGCGACATGAACATAAAGCCCGCGTTCGCATTGCCGCGCCCACCCGCAAACGCGGTCACGTCCTGCACCCCCGGATCCTGTCCGACGATCGCCGCCAGCGCCAGCACCTTCTTCTTCATCTCCGGAAACGAAACGTCCTGCTGCCCCTGCACCTGCCCGCCGATGCGTCCCGTGTCCTGCTCCGGAAAGAACCCTTTCGGCACCAGGATGTAGAGGTAAACATTCAGCACAAAGGTCAGCAACGTAATCGTCAGCACGAGCCCCTGGTGTTGCAGCACCCATCGCAGTCCGCGCTCATACTCCGTCGCCAGCCGCTTCAGCGCCCGCTCTCCCGCGCGATAAAACCACCCATGCCGCCGCTTATTATGCGCCTCTAGAAACTTCGCGCTCAACATCGGCGTAGTCGTCAGCGAAACTACCAGCGACACCATGATCGCCACCGACAGCGTCACCGCAAACTCGCGAAACAGCCTGCCCACAATTCCGCCCATCAGAAGGATCGGAATGAACACCGCAATTAGCGACGTGCTCATCGACAACACCGTAAACCCGATCTCCTTCGACCCCACCATCGCCGCTTCAAACGGCGACATCCCATCCTCCAGATGCCTGCTGATGTTCTCGATCACCACAATCGCATCGTCAACCACGAACCCCGTCGAGATCGTCAACGCCATCAGCGACAAGTTATCGAGCGTATAGCCCAGCAGATACATCACCGCGAACGTTCCAAGCAAACTCAGCGGCACAGCCACAGTCGGAATCAGAGTCGACCGCACCTCCCGCAAAAACAGGAACACCACCAGGATCACCAGCATGATCGAGATCACCAGCGTCCGCGTCACGTCCCTCACTGAAGCGCGAATCGTCGTCGTCCGGTCCAGCGCCACGTGCACCTGAATCGCCGGCGGTATCGACGCCTCCAGCATCGGCAGCATCTTCTTTACGTTGTCCACCGTCTCGATCACGTTCGCCGTCGATGTCTTGAAAACAATCACCAGAATCGCAGGCTTGCCATTGAACACACCGGTCGCATGCACATCCTCGACGCTATCGACGACCTTCGCCACGTCCTTGACCCGCACGATTCCATGCGCTGCCCCAGCACCTACGGCCGAAGCCGAAGCATTCACCGTTGTGGCGGAGCCGCTGCCAGACGCCGGTGTCGCAGCCGAACCGTTTCCATTCATCGTCGGCGCATTCGCCACAGCACTCGCCACCGAAGCAGGCAGCCCCGTGCTCGCCGGCGCTGAACTCACTGGCCCGCGATCCGTCGCAACAATCAGCGGAGCATAAGCCGCCGCCCCAAACAGCTGGTCCGTCGCACTCACACTCCAACGCCGCTCGTCGTCCTGCAGATACCCCTTCGGCTGATTCACATTCACAGTGCCGATCGCCGCGCGCAAAGCCTCCAACCCGATCCCATAGTGCGCGAGCTGCATCGGATTCGCCTCGATCCGCACACCAGGCTTCGCGCTTCCTCCACACCACGTCTGCCCCACCCCCGATATCTGCGCAATCTTCTGCGCCAGAATGCTGTCGCACGCATCGTACAACTGCGGAATATTCATCGTGTCCGAGGTCAGCGCAATAATCATGATCGGCGAGTCACCCGGATTCACCTTGTAGTACCCGGGATTGCTCGGCAGGTTCGCCGGCAACTGGCTCCGCGCCGCATTGATCGCCGCCTGCACATCGCGCGCCGCCCCATTGATATCCCGCGATAGATCGAACTGCAACACAATCCCGGTCGTCCCCGTCGACGAGTACGAGGTCATCTCATTAATTCCGGCGATCTTCGAAAACTGCCGCTCCAGCGGCGTCGCCACCGACGAAGCCATCGTCTCCGGGTCTGCCCCTGGCAAACTCGCACCCACCGAGATCACCGGGAACTCCACCTGCGGCAGACTGGCCACCGGCAGCAGCGTATAAGCCACCGCGCCCGCCAGAATCACCGCCGCCGACATCAGAAATGTCGCCACCGGACGCCGAATAAATAGAGCTGAAAAATGCATAACCCTCTAATCCCTTACGCCATCAATCTGCCGGCATCGCATGCGCATGCGACTCCACATCAACATGCCTCGACTTGCGTCCAAGCCGGTCGAAGAACAGATAAACCACCGGCGTCGTAAACAGCGTCAACACCTGCGACACAATCAATCCGCCTACAATCGTGATGCCCAGCGGCCGCCTCAGCTCGCTTCCCGTACCCGTACCCAGCGCCAGCGGCAACCCGCCCAACAGCGCCGCCATCGTCGTCATCATGATCGGCCGGAATCGCAGCAAACAAGCCTGATAGATCGCCTCCGTCGGCGACAAACCTTGCTCGCGCTCAGCCTCCAGTGCAAAGTCGATCATCATGATCGCGTTCTTCTTCACAATGCCGATCAGCAAAATAATTCCGATCAGCGCAATCACGCTCAAATCCACATGAAACAGCAGCAGCGCCAGAATCGCGCCCACACCCGCCGAAGGCAGCGTCGATAAAATCGTGATTGGGTGAATATAGCTCTCGTACAACACGCCCAGCACAATGTAGACGACAATCAGTGCCGCCAGAATCAGCAGCGGCTCGTTCTCCAGCGACGCCTCAAACGCCCTCGCCGAGCCCTGGAACTCCGCATTCACACTCGGCGGCATATTCAACTCCGCCTTCGCCTTGTTCACCGCATTCACCGCATCGCCGATCGACTTGCCCGGCGCCAGATTGAACGAGATGGTCACAGCAGGGAACTGGCCTTGGTGACTGATCACCAGAGGCGTCTGCTTCTCCTCGAAGTGCGTGAACGCCGACAGCGGCACCTGCGTCCCATTCGAACTCTTCACATAAATGTTGCTCAGCGACTCCGGATTCCGCTGAAACTTCGGAGCCACCTCTAGCACCACGTGGTACTGGTTCTGCTGCGTAAAGATCGTCGACACCTGTCGCTGTGCAAATGCATCATCCAGCGTGTCGTCGATGTTCTGCGGCGTAATCCCCAGCCGCGACGCCGTATCGCGGTCAATCACCAGACTCGCCTCCAGGCCGCCCAGCTGTTCATCACTCGCCACATCGCTCAGGATCGGAATCGTCTTCAACTTGGCCACCAGCCTGTCCGTCCACAGTGCCAGCTCCTCGACATTCGCATCCTCCAGCGAGTACTGGTACTGCGTCCGGCTCACACGGTCCTCCACCGTCAGATCCTGCAGCGGCTGCAGATAGCACTGAATTCCATCCACCTTCGCGACCTTCGGCTCCAGCCGCTGAATCACCTCCAGCGCCGACGATTTACGCAGCTCGCGGTCCTTCAAACTAATCTGAATGCGCCCACTGTTCAAGGTTGAGTTCGTCCCATCGATCCCAATAAACGACGAAACACTCTCAACATCTTTATCCTGCAAAATAATCCGCGCCAGTGCCTGCTGCCGCGAGCTCATCGCCCCGAAGCTGACCGTCTGCGGAGCCTCGGTGATCCCCAGCAGCACGCCTGTATCCTGCACCGGGAAAAACCCCTTCGGCACAATCAGGAACAGATACACCGTCAGCAAAAACGTGCCCAGCGTCACTAGCAGCGTCAACGTCTGGTGCCGCAGCACCCACCGCACGCCCACCCCATACTTCGCAATCACGTAATCGAAGAATTCTTCGCTCTTGCGATAGAACGCCGTCTGCTCGTTATCCGGCGTATGCTTCAGCAGCTTCGCCGACATCATCGGCGTCAGCGTCAGCGACACGAACGCCGAGACCAGAATTGTAACCGCTAGAGTTACAGCAAACTCGCGGAATAGCCGCCCTACAATATCGCCCATGAACAGCAGAGGAATCAGCACTGCGATCAAACTCACCGTCAGCGAAACGATCGTGAACCCGATCTGTTCCGAGCCCTTCAGCGCCGCCTCCAATGGAGAATCCCCCTGCTCCAGATACCGCGCGATGTTCTCGATCATCACAATCGCATCATCCACCACGAACCCAGTCGAGATCGTCAGCGCCATCAGCGATAGGTTGTTCAGGCTATACCCCAGCAGGTACATCACACCGAACGTCCCGACGATCGACAGCGGCACCGCGACCGAAGGAATCACCGTCGCCGCAAACGATCGCAGGAACAGGAAGATCACCATCACGACCAGCCCGATCGTCAGCACCAGCGAGAACTTCACGTCCTTCACCGACGCCCGAATTGTATTCGTCCGGTCCGTCAACACCTCCAGCTTCACCGTCGCCGGCATCGACGCGCGCAACTGTGGCAGGATCTTCTGCACCTCATCCACCACGCCGATGATGTTCGCACCCGGCTGCCGCTGGATGTTCACAATCACCGCCGGCTGCAGCATCGCGGCCTTCGCCGGCTGTCCATCACTCGCGGGTCGCGCCGGCGTCCCCATCCAAGCCGCCTGAAACAGGTTCTCAGCGCTGTCCACCGCATTCGCCACGTCCGACAACCGCACCGGCGACCCGTTCCGGTACGCGATGATCACATTGTTGTAGCCCGCGCTCGATGGAATCTGGTCGTTCGCGCCAATCGTGTACGACTGCGTCGCTCCATTCAGATTGCCCTTCGCCTGGTCGACATTCGCCGTGCCCACCGCAGTGCGAATGTCTTCAAGACTCAGCCCATAGTTCGCCAGCGCCGTCGGATTCGCCTGGATACGTACAGCCGGCTTCTGCCCACCATTGATCGACACCAACCCCACACCGGAAAGTTGCGAGATCTTCTGCGCGATCACCGTATCCGCCAGGTCTTCCACCTTCTGCAGCGGCAGCGTATCGCTCGTCAGCGACAGCGTCATAATCGGCGCGTCCGCCGGATTCACCTTGCTGTACACCGGCGGGTTCGGCAGGTCCTTCGGCAGATAGCTGAACGCCGCATTGATCGCCGCCTGCACATCCTGCTGCGCAACATCGATGTTCTCCTCCAGCGAGAACTGCAGCGTAATCACGCTGCCTCCGCCCGAGCTCGTCGACGTCATCTGGCTCAGCCCCGGTATCTGCCCGAACTGCCGCTCCAGCGGAGCCGTCACCGACGAAGCCATCACCTCCGGACTCGCCCCCGGATAAAACGTCTGCACCTGGATCGTCGGATAGTCCACCTGAGGCAGCGCCGACACGGGCAGTTGCACATACGCAACAAACCCCGCAAGCAAAATGGCCACCATCAGAAGCGAGGTGGCCACTGGCCGAAGAATAAATGGCCTCGAAGGACTCATAGACGCCGGACTCACGAAGGCTGCCCCGCACTCTCACCCGCAACATTGACCTCAGCCGTCGCCCCATCCGTCTTCACCGGCGCCGTCTTAGGAAATACCTTGCTTCCATTCTTCAGCCTCTCCTGCCCATCCACCACAATCTGGTCACCAGGCTTCACGCCACCATTCAAAATCACCTGCGTCCCCTCGGTCAGCTCGACATTCACCGTCTGCGCCTCAACGTAGTAGTTCGTCTGATTCTCTGCCAGCTGCGGCAGCGGCATATCCGTATTCTTCTTCTCCTCCACCAAATCCGCCGGCGGTTGCCCCTGCTTCAGCAGATAAACGAAGTTCCCTTGCGTCCCGGTCTGCAACGCCGCAGCCGGAATCACGACCGCGTTCTGCTTCTCCTGCAAAATCAACCGAATATTCACAAACTGGTTCGGAAACAGCGCTCCATCCTGATTTGCGAAGACCGCCTTAGCCTTCACCATGCCGGTCGCCGTATCGATCTGATTGTCCACGGTCAGCAAACTCCCGCTCGCCAGATGCGTCGAAGCCGCGCGATCGAACGCCTCCACTGCCAGCCTGCTGCCTCCGCGTGTCCTCTTCAACACCGCGGGCAGCTGGTCCTCCGGCAGCGTGAAGATTACCGCGATCGGCTGCAGCTGCGTCACCACCAGCAGCCCATTCGTATCGTTCGCATGCACAATATTTCCCGGATCCACCTGCCGCAGTCCCACCACTCCATTGATCGGCGACAAAATCCTCGTATATCCAAGATTCACCTTCGCCGCCTGAATCGCAGCCTGGTCCGCGGCGATGGATCCCTCCGCCTGCCCCGCGTTCGAAGCCTGCAACTGCTGGCTCTCCTTCGACACCACGCCGGCCCGTTGTAGAGCGTCGTACCGTGCAGCCTCCGCTCGCGCATTCACGGCGTTCGCCTGGTCCTTCACCAACTGCCCCTGCGCCTGCTCCAACGCCGCCTGGTACGGCTTCGGATCGATCTCGGCCAGCACCTGTCCCTGCCGCACCGCTTGACCCTCGTTCACCGGCACCTGCATCAACTGCCCATCCACGCGGCTCTTGATCGTCACCGTGTTATAGGCCGTCACCGTCCCCAGCGCGGTCAAAAAGATCGGCATCGTCCTCTGCTGCACCGCCGACACCTGCACCGGCGTCGGCCTCTCCGCCTGCGCCGCCATAATCATCTGAAGCGAATCCTGCTCCTTCGCGTTCCGGCGAATCTTCCACACCGCGGCCCCGACAACCGCCACGATCACCAGCAACACAATCCACTTCCGCCACGCCGAACCCTTCGGCGCCTCCGGGGAAGGCTGACGCGAAGACAGATTCATCTCAGGTTCTAAAGCAGAATTAACCAAGGGTGTTTCCTGTTCGCCCATCTGCGCTGACAACATAGGTGCGCTCTCTGTTCTCTCGGAATTCAATTCACTGTTATCTGATTATTGTGTCCAATGCTTAAGAATACTTGATAATGACGTTGGCTGCCTTACCCACACGCCGTGGCAGTCGCCTTTTGTTCCACGCTATCCTCTATCAGTATTGATTTAGACGTAAGAAAGGATACTTTTGCCCAATTCACCCTCTGCGCCAGCCGTCGCCCCTTCGCCGGTGCTCCGCGTCGACCCGGTGCTTTGCGTCGATCTGGATGGGACCCTCGTCAAATCGGACACCCTCTACGACTCCGCCCTCGCCCTCGCCCGCCACCGGCCGGCCGCGCTCCTGAACCTCCCAGGCTGGCTCCTCCAAGGCAAAGCCGCCCTCAAGCGCCACCTCGCCGGCGCCGTCCAACTCGACGTCACCCACCTCCCCTACAACCGCGAACTCCTTCAATATCTTGAGCAGCAGCGCGCCACCGGCCGTCCCCTCTACCTCGCCACCGCCGCCGACGCCGGCACCGCTAACCGCATCGCGACCCACCTCGGCCTCTTCACCGGCGTCCTCGCCTCCAACGGCCAACTCAACCTCGCCGGCAAAAACAAGCTCGCCGCCTTCCAGTCACAATTCGGCGACAACTTCTCTTACATCGGCAACGCCCTGCCCGACCTCCCGCTTCTCCAGCACTGCCACGAGAGAGGCCAGGAGCCTATGGTCGCCAATCCCACCCCCGGCCTCCGCGCCGCCCTTCGCAAAGCCCGCATCACCCCCGTCCGCACCTTCGACGAGCGCGTCTCTCCGCTCAAAGCGTGGCTCAAAGCCATCCGCCTCCACCAATGGGCCAAAAACGTCCTCATCTTCCTTCCTCTGCTCCTCGCCCACGCCTGGGCCCCTGGCCTTATCGCCGGAGCGGTCCTGGGCTTCTTCAGCTTCTGCCTCTGCGCCTCCGCCACGTACATCGTCAACGACCTCCTCGATCTCGAAGCCGACCGCCAGCACCCCCGCAAACGCCGCCGTCCCTTCGCCTCAGGTGATCTCTCGGCCCTCTCCGGCGTCGCCGTCATCGCTCTTTTCCTTACCGCCTCCGTTGCTCTGGCTGTCCTGGTCCCCCGAGTCGTCGCCGCCCTGTCACCTCAATTCGCCCTCATCAAGCCTCGCCATTTTCTCCTCTGGCTGGGCATCTATCTCGTCACAACTCTCGCTTACTCCCTGCGTCTCAAACGCTCCGTCCTGGTGGATGTCATTGTCCTCTCCGGCCTTTACACCATTCGCATCGTTGCTGGCTCTGCCGCCACCGGAATCAGCCCCTCCACCTGGCTCGGCAGCTTCAGCATCTTCTTCTTCCTCTCCCTCGCCTTCGTCAAACGTTTCGCCGAACTCGAAAGCCTGCGCGAGCGCGGAGGCGTCTCCGCCGGCGGCCGCGGCTACCACATCACCGACATCGAGCAGCTCCGCAGCTTCGGCTCCGCCAGCGGCTATGCCTCCGTCGTCGTCCTCACCCTCTACATCTCCACCCTTGACGCGGCCCAGCTCTACCACCACACCAGACGCCTCTGGCTTCTGGTCCCCGTCCTGCTCCTCTGGATCAGCCGCCTCTGGCTCGTGGCCTCCCGGGGCCGCCTCAACGAAGACCCCGTCGTCTACGCCATCACCGACCGCCGCAGCCTCCTCCTCGGTCTCGTGGTCGTTGCCATCGTCCTGTCTGCCCTTTAGTCATCGACCTCGCCAACTTTTTGCGGCCTGAATGTTTGTAGTTGCCGATCGGTTGTCATTCTGACCGTGAGCTTGTCGAACGCTGACCCTGAGCTTGTCGAACGGGAAGAACCCCCGCATTTCGCTTTTGCTGTTGCCTGTTCTTCTTCCACAAACCACGGCACCGTCATTTCGACCGAACCCTGAGCGGAGTCGAATGGGGCAGTGGAGAAATCTGCTTTTCTACCTAACCTTTCCTATCCGCCGGTCCCGCCGTTGTCGTTGCTTGTCCTCTTTCAACTAACAACTAACAAAGGAAGCAACAAAAGGGAACAAGTGTCATCCTGAGCGAAGCTACTGACAGTCGTATCTCAGTGGCGGAGTCGAAGGACCTGCGGTTGTTTGTGTCGTTGCCCGTTTATCCCTCCACACAAACTCTCTAAACTCGCAAAGCCTCTACGCCACCTGCATCTATTCCGGCATCTTCGCTCCGTTGTACTCACGCTGAAAGACATCGTTCACGCCGACACCAAATGCATCGGCGATCCGGAACGCCAGTTCCAGCGAGGGAGCATACTTGCCTGCCTCGATCGCGATAATCGTCTGCCGTGTCGCGCCAATCTTCACCGCCAGCTCCTGCTGCGTCATCTCGCCATGGTCGAACCGCAGCCGACGAATACGGTTAGCGATTACCATCTTCGTCATGCCCGGACACTCGCTCGATACAGCACCAGCTGCGTCCCCATCCGAATCGCCTCGACTCCCAGCCACACTGCCAGCAGCGCCGGCAGCTCCTTAGGCGATTCCTTCAGGTTTTGCGGCAAATACCACCACAACAACCATCCGGAAAACACTGTCATCACCGTCAGATACGCTACCTTGTACCCTTTATATTCGATCAAACGCGTCCGCTCGTCCCGCGGCTCCTTCCGAGACACCGAAGCCACCACGATCATGTACACCACCTGCAACAGCAGCATCCCTATCAACACCCGGCCCAGCGGCCAGTGCGATCCGCCCTCGTCCCAGCGCAGAAGTGCCGTCAGGTAATACCCACATCCCAAAACCCAGGGCACGAACGCCCCCCAGCTTACCTTTTCCTCTAAGTCCATAAATTCCTTCTGCGTGTATGCCATGCAGAACATAATGTAAAATAAAACATACATTAAGTAAACAATTATTTACTTAGACTCGAATATCTCGGCATCCGTGGAAAATCCTGCCGTCTACCATTTCGTTTACTCTGGAAGGGAAATGACCGACGAAATCACAGCGTTGCAGCACTTTGACGACGACTCCTTCGACGCCGCCTTCGCCATCCTCGCCGCTGAAGTTCGCCGCGAAGCCGCCGCCCTGACCACCCCCGAAGCCCAGGAGAACTTCCGCCTCCATTGGCTCGGGCGCAAACAGGGCCGCCTCAAGCTCGTCAGCGAAGCATGGCTAAAATCCGCGCCCGCCGAAGCCCGCAAACCCCTAGGCATCCGCTTCAACCAACTCAAGCAGCAGATCGAACAAGCTCTTGAAGCTCCCGCCGCGCCAAAAAAATTAGCAGAGCAGGGAATCGACATCACCCTCCCTGGCACCGTCCGCGCCCCCGGAATCCCCCACCCCCTCCTCAAAACCATGCACGAGATCGTCTCCGTCTTCCACCATCTCGGCTACTCAACCAACCTCGGCCCCCAGGTCGAGTCCGACTTCTACAACTTCGAAGCCCTCAACTTCCCCCCCAACCACCCTGCCCGCGACACCCAGGACACCCTCCTCATCGCCGCGCAGCACGGGCGCCCGTCACGCGACCGCCTCCTCATGCGCACCCACACCAGCCCGGTTCAAATCCGCACCATGATCGCTCAGACTCCACCGATTCGCATCGTCATCCCTGGCAAGGTCCACCGCAACGACGCCGCCGACGCCACCCACTCGCCGATCTTCCATCAGGTCGAAGGCCTCTGCGTCGACACCAACATCACCTTCTCGGATCTAAAAGGAACTTTAGATCACGCCATGAAGGCCCTCTTCGGCTCCGACGTCAAAACCCGTTTCTTCCCCAGCTTCTTCCCCTTCACCGAACCCAGCGCCGACGTCCAAATCTCCTGCATCTTCTGCGGTGGCAAAGGCTGCCGCAAGTGCAAACACAGCGGCTGGATCGAACTCCTCGGCTGCGGCATGGTCGACCCCGCCGTCTTCGCCGCAGTCACCGAAGAACGCCGAAAAATCGACCCCTCAGACGACACCTACAACCCTGAAAAGATCACCGGTTTCGCCTTCGGCATGGGCGTCGAGCGCATCGCCATGATCCAGCACGGCATCTCCGACATAGGCCACTTCTACTCCGGCGACATGCGCTTCCTCGAACAATTCGCCTAGATGCCAAGACAGCAACGTCAGCCCCTAGCTCCTAGCTCACATGCACAGGATGCCGCATCATCCGCCGCGCCACATGCCCTCCCACCACGATCAGCGGCCTTTCGATTGCCACATACAACAACGCCGGCACACCGATCGACCCCGCGATGAGCACGACAATACGGATCCACATTGGCAGCCCTGACAGCGTGTAAAACGCGAACCCCATCACAATCGTATGGCTCAAATAAATTCCGTACGAGTGCTCCGCGATCCAATGCAGCACAGGCCGCAACCCACCGTCCGATCCCTCCCGCACGTTCGCGTACAGCACGCCCAGCAGCAGCGACACCGCCCATGCCTGCTGGATCTTCACTCCGAGGTTGAGGTTGTCGTGCGGCCCGAACAATAAAATTGCAACCGCAATTCCTATCGGCCACACCCAAGCCGGCAGCGCCCACCGCCAGCTCTTGCTCCGGATCAGGTCATACGCGACAATTCCCGACGTAAAGCACGGCCCATACCGGAAGACGTCCAGCCTCTCGCTGATCGCAGGAATCACCAGCGCCAGCACCACCGACACCACCCACAGCCCAACCGAAACATACCGTCGCTTGCTGCGGACCGCAAGGTATAGCGCAGGCAGCATCACATACATCTGCACCTCAAGCGGCAGGCTCCACAAGACGCTCAAAATGTTGTTGTCGTAGGTCAGGTTCTGGGCCAACGCCAGGTTGGAAAAGAAAGCCCTCAAACCGATCCACTGGTAGACCGCACCCGGATCGGCCGGAATCCTGAACAGCGCAATCAACACTACAAACAGAATCGATAACGGATAGATTCTGAAGAAGCGCCGGCACCAGAATCCCATCACCAGCTGCCAGTTGCCCTGCGCGTCCCGCTGCAGCCGCTCCAACGAGCCCATCAGCACAAAGCTGGTATGGACAAAAAAGATAATGACACCCACCCGCCCCAGGCTCCCAAAGCTTCGTATCCCGAAGACGTCCAGCAAATGCGACACAAAGACGCACAGTACCGCCACGGCGCGCAGCAGATCGAGATTGGGCGAGAGAGTCGCCTTGGCGGGAGACATGAAATTCCTTCAGACCGGCGACGGTACGATACGCGCCTTCAGGATATACCGGGCCGCTTCACCCTACCCTGCGACTAAAGCCGCAATCTCGCCCTGATCGGAACAAGTCGCAATCTGATGCTCTTTCACTCCGTCCAGGTGTCCAGCTAAAACAGGTACCCGGCTACGACGGCTTCTTCACCGCTTTCCCAAAAAAACCAAACAACAGATGCAGCACAGCCAGCGCCAACGCCCCCAGGAACGCCGCCTTGAACGTCGTTACCGCAAACCCCGGCACAAACTTGCTCGAGAACCAAAGAATCACCGCATTGACCACCAGGAAAAACAACCCGAACGTCAAAATCCCCAGCGGCAGCGTAATAATCTTCAGGAACAGGCCCAGCGTCGCGTTCAACAACCCGATCACCACCACCGCAATCAGCGCCGAAACAAAGCTGCTGACATCGAACCCTTCCACAAAGTGCGCTATCACCAGAAGCGCCACTGCATTCAAAATCCAGTGCAGAAGCAAACGCAGCATAGTCCGTTCCTTTCATCCACAGTTTTGAACAGCAGGGATTCGCAGCGAGCCCGCCCCATGAGCATATCCCACCCGCCGCCGGCAAGGCACCTCCATCACGCCGGTCATGTTGTTTTATAGCGGCATCATCGCTCGCGCCGGTACTTCGCCAGCCCATGGTCATAGCTGATCACCCGAGTAATCTTCCACGCCCCATCTTTGTACTGCCACAGGTGAATGAACTTCGCCTCACCCACCTCATCATGGTCCTGTGTCCCCGGATGGTGAAAGCGATGCACCCCAATCTCCACCGCCCCATACCCATGGATCGGATAGACCTCGAGCGTCCCCGCAACAAGCTCACGCGTCGTCTTCCCGCAGATGTTGTTCTTGATGCTCTCAGTCAGGGCCTTCCTGCCCAGCGTCACGCCGCCTTTATCGTGATAGAACTCCACATCGTCCACGAAGAACGAGCTGAACTTCTCCAGGTTACAGGTGTTATAGGAATCAAAAAGCTGAGCATCCAGCGTCGTCACCGCCCGCGTCAGCTCCTCCTGACTCTTCATTGTGTCAAACGCCTGAACAGCCTGAGCGTCAGCCGGAACAAACGCACCAGACACCAAAACCGCCAACAGCAAAGACGAGAACTTCTTCATGGACGTCCACCTCTCTTGAATTCGCACACCTCCCGCAGTACGCAATCAGGAAGCAGAATGTTCGCCCAATCCGCAACAATGTCAGACAAAAAAGCGGCCGGTCACCCGCAGGCCCGGCCGCCTCTTCTTCGATATACCTCAAAGCAACGCCGCTCTTACTGGCAACCCACCGTAGTCGATACCGCGGCCGACGTCAGCACCGTCGTATCCGGATAGCTGTACGCCTGCTGAATCGCAGACGACGGTGTAACCCCCGCAAACCACTGCAGCAGAGCCTCGTTCTGCACATGCCACGTAGTACCGTTCAGCGAGATCGCAAACTGCGCATTCGGCAGCCCCTCGATCGCATCGCCCGTCTCCAGGTTGTTCTGGCAATTCCCATTCGGCGCCAGATACCACGGCGTATTGTTGTTCACAAACGGGTCGTTGAACGTCTCCGACAGCTCGTGACTCATCGGCGCGACATCCGCAAACGTCGGATCGCGGAAGACCCCCGGAGTCACCCAGCTTGCGTAGTCGATGACGTATCGCATCTCCTTCCATCCATTCGCCGCGCTCCCCGGCTCCGTGTCATACGAGTGGAAACCGATCACGCAGCAGTTGCTCGTCGTCCCAACATAGAGAAAAATATTGTTGAACAGGAACGTCGAGATGTCCCGCGTCCGAATATCACCCGAGTTCTCCGCCGCGCCAATCACAGTCGAAGTATCGGTTGCTGTCGGCGGAAACAACGCTCCCAGAAAGGCGTTTTCATTGACCAGGATGAACGCGCAGCAGGTGCCATCCCCATTCAAAGCGAAGGCATACGTGCCCCGCAGTAGCACCATCGTCCGAGTCGTGCCGACGCGCGGCTTCAGCAGCGTATGCCAATCGGCACTCGTCTTATGGAAGAACTCCGCCCGCTGCACCGAGTCGGTGAACTGCGTCGGGTCTTCACTCGAGCTATACGACGTCTTCGAGAACACAGGTGAGCTCAGCACTGGCGCAACATACTTCGTCGCGTCCTGAAACAGCCGCTGCCCGTTGACAAATCTCGGCGATCCATCCGCATTGCGCAAATCTACATTCACCGCGATCAGCGGCGCTCCGATTGTCGTCGTTCTACCGCTCCAGTTGTCGTCCGAACCATCGCTGCTCTGCAGCGGACTGTGGCCAACCATCGTGTATTGCCAGGTAAATTGCAGGTTGCCGAACGAATCGAATCCGGGCTCATAAAAGTAGCTGCTCCAGTTCGGAATTGTGTCCAGTCCAAGCACACTTCCATTCGATCGGTTGCCCAGCACTCCTCCGCCTAGGTTCGCCGCCTTGCCGATTGCCGTGAAATGATTTGCGTTCAAAAGAGAACCCGCCGGAATTTGATCGTCGGGTGTGCCCTGCGCCAAAACAGAGATCGGCAGAGCAAGGATAAGAGCTGTAGTTAATGCAGCAAAGCGCATATGTGCCTCCTGAAAAGCGGTGCGTATCGATGGAGAGGATTGCCCAGCCGCGCAGGCCCGCGCGACGGGGAGTGAGTGGGGCAAAATATAGATCAACAGGCAAACAAGTACAAGCACAATCTCTGGAGCCTTCGCCGAAGCCGCGCTCAATTGCGCCCTGCAGAAGTCTCCCGGTACTGGATATCCAGATTGCGCATAATCTCACCCGAGCACCCCACGCTGCTTGAACATTTAGACTAGAAACCGTCCATGAACATCCTCACAAACTGGCTCCGCCACTACCTGCCCACCCTCCCCATCACCGATCGGCAGCTAGCCGACGACCTCACCCTCCGCGGCATCGCCGTCGAGGGAGTCCATGCCCTCGGCCCCAACAACGGTCACCTCTTCGAAATGGACATCACCACCAACCGTGTTGACGCCATGAATCACTACGGCATAGCCCGCGAAGCCGCCACCATCTACAACCTGCCTCTTCCCCCTCTGTTCGCCGATAACGATGGCAACAAAGATAACGCTGTCATTCTGAGCGGAGCGAAGAACCCCCGCATTTCGTCCGAAGCGCCACAAGCCTTCCCAGTCACCATCGAAGCAAAAGACCTCTGCGGCCGCTTCACCGCCCAAATCCTCCGCAACATCACCATCGCGCCCAGCGCCGGCCAGGTCGCCGAATACTTCAACCTCCTCGGCCAGAAACAAATCTTCAACGCCGTCGACGCCAGCAACTTCGTCCTCCTCGGCATGGGCCATCCCACCCATGCCTTCGACCTCGACAAGATCGAAGGCGGCATCATCGTCCGCCTCGCCCGCAAAGGCGAAAAACTCAAGCTCCTCGACGGCACCGAACGCACTCTTGAACCCGACGACCTCGTAGTAGCCGACGAGAAAAAAGCCCTCGGCCTCGCCGGCGTCATGGGCGGCTGGGACGCCATGATCACCGCGGAAACCAAAAACATCCTCGTCGAAGCCGCCTGGTTCGACCAGGCCACCGTCCGCCGCAGCTCCCGCCGCCACGGCCTTCACACCGACGCCTCCCACCGCTTCGAGCGCGGAGCCGACTTCAACGCCGCCCCCATCGCCAACACCCTCGTCTCCGAACTCATCCTCCAGCACGGAGGCCGCGCCGAAGGCGCACTCATCGACGTCATCATCCCCCAGATCGCCGCCCGCACCGCCTCGCGCCCCCCCATCCAGCTCTCAGTCAAACAAGTCCAGCGCCACCTCGGCACCACCCTCGAAGACACTCCCACCAACTCCGCCCTAACCCCCGACCTGATCCACCAATACCTAACCGCCCTCGGCTGCACCCTCACAAGCGCACCAAACACAAATCGAATCGCCACAGAATCGGGCGCCCCATCTTCGCGCCCGCTTTTGGGCGCTAAGGTGGGCCATCGTGCGGAGCACAATCCGTCCTTGGGATTAGCAGGGGGCTTCAGCCCCCTGAATAACGATCCACAAAAAGGGGGCTTTAGCCCCGGGCCTTCCTCAACGCCCGATACAAAATTCCAAGTCCAACTCCCCTCCTGGCGTCTCGACCTCGAGCGAGAGATCGACCTCATCGAAGAGGTAGCCCGCGTCTACGGTTACAACCGCTTCGCCAATACCCTACCCACAGCGATGCCCGTCATTGCCCACCCGACAGCAGCAAAAGAAGCCGCGGTCCGCACCCGCCTCCTCGCCCTCGGCTACAGCGAATCCATCTCCAGCACCTTCGCCAGCCAGCACGACGCCGACCTCTTCTACGAGCCACAGAACCGGGTGCCCCATGTTCGCGACCGTTCTATCGTCGCTAACGTGGGGATTCGCCCTTCCTCCAGCGCCCCACGAACCGTCCCTATGGAGAACCCTCTCTCCGAAGAGGCCAGCCTCCTCCGCCCCTCACTCATCCCCGGCATGCTAAACATGCTCGCCCACAACCTCAACCGCGACGTAAAAGACGTTCGCCTCTTCGAGCAGGGCCAAATCTTCACGGGCACGGTCGTCGCCGACAGCTCCATCATCGATGCCGTCCACGAATCCCCCCAACTCTCCCTCGGCCTGACCGGCAACCCCGCCACAACGGACAGATACACCGCACAGTCCCCCCTCTTCTTCGAGCTCAAGGGCGCAATCGAATCCGTCCTCTCCCTCTTCGATCTGAAACCAGAGAAGGAATCGTCATTTCGACCGGAGGCCGGTCCCCCAGAAAGCTCTGCTGGCTGGGGTGGAGACGCGACGCACTTGGCCGCCGCAGTGGAGAAATCTGCTGTTTCCTTCCCTGTGCGAACGCCTCTAACATTTGCTGCCGAAGCCCCCGCCTGGCTCCACCCGGGCCGCAGCGCCACCGCGCTTCTAAACAACCAACCCATAGCCTACTTAGGCGAACTAGCCAACACCGAAGCAGCCCAACGCAAGCTCCGCCAGCCCATCTACCTCGCCCAGCTCGACCTCGCGAAGCTCTACGAACTCCCGCTAAAAAAAGTCACCGCCCACGACCTCTCCCGCTTCCAGGCCGTCGAGCGCGACTTCTCCTTCGTCTTCCCCGACGCCACCCAATGGCACACCATAGCCTCTGCCATCCAAGCCCTCGCCATCCCCGAGCTGCAAAGCCTCAAACCCGTCGAAATCTGGCGCAATGCAAAATACCCCGGCGTCTACTCCGTCCTCCTGCGCACCGTCTTCCAATCCCACGACCGCACCCTCCGCGACGACGAACTCACCCAATGGTCCACCCAGATCATCGAAACCCTCACCAGCCTCGGAGGCACTCTCCGCGCCTAGGTGCTTAGCCCTGGTCCCCTAATCCTGTCCGTATACTCCTCGACGATTCGATAACCACGCTGCTGGGCCATCTGGCGGAGGTCGTAGAGCTGATCTCAGGGTGCCTGATCGAGCGTGGAGACACGCATATAGAGGGCGGCGCGCTTAATAGAGGGAGTTCGAGCATGTCACATATCTGAGATATGTAAAGACGAGATTAAAAGCTTTTTGGGGTACGTTTTTCGGGCGCTCTGGGGAGGCTGGAATTACGGCCCCTTGGAGAGGGATCGACTTGGACCACCCGAGTATGAGGGCGGAGCTTCCAGGTCAATTCCGCACCCAGAGCCCCAGAATTCCTCGACGTTTGGGTGGGAAAACAACTATTTTTGGGGTTTATTGGCCGGCTCTGGGAGAGTTTTGGCTCTCCGTGTGAAGCAATTGGGAGGCCTGCTGGAGGTCATTCCGCACTCAAATCCATCCAAATCAGCCCGCTCTAGTATTGGTTTTTCAGGCAGGGTTCATGGATTTAGGGAAAACCACCCGTCTCGAATCCCATCTCATCCCCCGATCGACATATTAACTCCCCGCGGTGCCGGCGATACCACAGCCCCATCGTTTAGAACTCATCTTCTGGTCTGAACGCCCACGACTACTCCAAATCCATTCCGGAGTTCGGATCGACCCGAATTTAGGGGAAGACCACCCAAAATTAGATCGCCGCTGAAGCCTCATATCTCCCTTGGTTTTTCATCTTCCCAGGCCCCGAATACCCCCGCCCGCAAAGCCAGTCCCACTAGCCGACCAATCACTCTTCTTGTACCTGACTCAGTTACATAAGTTTCTGATCGGGCGCACGAGTGGACAATTTCCGGTTTGCCGATATCATCCTCCAAAAGGGGCACTTTCCAGGCGACTCCCAAGCCTTAGTCAGGAGACCGCCTAAAATTCCTATTTGCAAAAGTACGTTTTGTGACTAGTCTGTTACCGACGTGAGGAGCATCCATGGCGGGATCTTCTGCGAATCGTCGGATTAACGGTTTCGGCAGCACGTCGCGGCGGGACTCATGGTGGGTTGAACTTTTGCCCGTTATCGTCATTCTGAGCTTGTTCGGAATCTATGCCACGTTCCGGGCCTTCGAAGGCAAGTTCTATGCGTGGGGACCTTACCTCTCGCCGTTTTATTCTCCTCTGATCGACCCTGACCACCGCTGGTGGCGGTTTTCCCCGGCACTTTTGATTCTGGCCGGCCCGCTCGGGTTCCGCGCGACCTGCTACTACTATCGAAAGGCATATTATAGGGCGTTCTTCCTGCATCCGCCGGCTTGCGCGGTAAGCGAAGGAGGCAGGGGGGTGTACCACGGCGAGACTCGCTTTCCATTCATTCTGCAAAACCTCCATCGCTGGTTCCTTTACCTTGCATTGGTGTTTCTCGGCTTCCTTTGGTGGGACGCAATTCGCGCTTTCTTTTTCACGGATGGGTTTGGAATCGGTGTGGGCTCGCTCGTCCTGCTGGCAAATATTGTGCTGCTCACTCTTTACACGTTCTCTTGTCACTCCCTGCGTCACCTGGCGGGAGGAAAGCTTGATTGCTTCTCTTGCACGAAGTTTGGCCCCACGCGCCACACCGCCTGGGGTTGGCTCAGCCGCTTGAATGAACGCCACATGCTCTTTGCGTGGATGAGCCTTTTTTCAGTGGGTCTGGCCGATCTCTACGTGCGCATGGTCTCTGCAGGTCTCCTGAAGGATATTCGGCTTCTGTGAACTCTAAGTACGAAGTCCACGAACACGATGTGCTCATCATCGGCGCTGGCGGTGCAGGCCTTCGCGCCGCAATTGAGGCCTTGGGTCAGGGCGTGCGGGTCGGCGTTGTGTGCAAGTCTCTGCTCGGTAAAGCGCACACAGTGATGGCCGAAGGCGGCATTGCCGCGGCGATGGCCAACGTGGATGAGGCCGACGATTGGCGTGCGCACTTTCGCGACACGATGCGCGGCGGCAAATTTATGAACAACTGGCGCATGGCGCAGCTCCACGCCCAGGAAGCCCCGGAGCGCGTGCGCGAGCTGGAACACTGGGGTGCCCTGTTTGATCGCACCGAGAATGGCGACATTCTGCAACGAGCCTTCGGTGGCCACACCTTTAAGCGGCTGTGCCATGTCGGTGACCGCACTGGGCTGGAGATGATCCGCACCCTGCAGGATCGCGGCGTGCATCAGGGCATCGACGTTTACATGGAGTGCACGATTACTCGACTACTCAAAGACGGCGACCGTATCGCCGGCGCTTTCGGCTACTGGCGCGAGCAGGGGCGCTTCGTCGTATTCAAGGCTAAGTCTGTGGTCATTTGTACGGGCGGCATTGGCAAGGCCTGGAAGATTACTTCGAACTCGTGGGAGTACACCGGCGACGGCATGGCGCTCGCCTACGACGCGGGCGCCGATCTGATGGACATGGAGTTCGTGCAGTTTCACCCCACCGGCATGGTGTGGCCGCCGGGAGTGCAAGGCATTCTGGTCACCGAAGCCGTACGCGGTGAGGGTGGCGTCCTCCGTAACAAGGACGGCGAGCGGTTTATGGAGCGCTACGACCCCAAGAAGCTGGACCTTTCGACCCGCGACGTAGTTGCACGCTCGATCTACACCGAAGTACGTGAGGGCCGCGGCACCCCGCACGGAGGCGCATTCCTCGATATCTCTCACAAGCCGGCCGATTATGTAAAACGCAAACTGCCAAGTATGTATCACCAGTTTTTGGAGCTGGCGGATGTGGATATTACTAAGGGGCCCATGGAGGTGGGGCCGACCTGTCATTACATGATGGGGGGCATCCGTGTGGATGCAGAGACGGCGCAGGCCTCAATTCCCGGACTTTTCGCGGCAGGAGAGGCGGCTGTAGGACTCCACGGAGCAAACCGGCTGGGCGGTAACTCACTCTCCGATCTATTGGTGTTTGGCCGGCGAGCGGGACTGGCGGCTGCGGAGCACGCTAAAGGAAACGAGATGCCAACGATTGATTCTTCGCAAATCGAGAAAGCTGCACAGCGGTTGCTCGCTCCTTTCGAGTGGCCGGATGGCGACGGCCCTTACGCCATTCACGAAGATTTGCAGGGCACCATGCAGGGCCTTGTCGGCATCTTTCGGGATGAGGAAGACCTTCGCCAAGCACTCTCGGAGCTCGATCAACTGAAGGCTCGAGCAGCTCGCGTACGCGTTGAAGGCTCGCGGCTCTTCAACCCCGGATGGCATCTGGCGTGGGACCTGCACAGCATGTTGACCGTCGCCGAAGCCGTGACCCGCAGCGCGCTTGCGCGCCGTGAGAGCCGTGGCGCGCACAGCCGTATCGACTACCCTGGTCTGGACGATGCATGGGGAAAGAAGCATAATGTCGTGGCCAAGAAGGCCGGCACAATGACCCTCATCGAAACGCCCGTCCTTGAGATGCCGGATGATCTGAAGCAACTGCTGGCGGAAGATAGTGGAACGAAGTAGTGGAGGCTAGCCATGGCTGAGGGCTCGTTCGCAGACGCAACTTTGAGGGTCTTCCGTGGCGACAAGGAAGGTGGAGCGCCCGCCGACTATCGTGTATTGCTTGTCCCCGGGATGGTGGTGCTTGACGCCCTGCACTCGATCCAGTCGCACCAGGCGCCCGATCTGGCCGTGCGCTGGAACTGCAAGGCGGGAAAATGTGGCTCCTGCTCGGCGGAGGTGAATGGCCGGCCGCGGCTCACCTGCAAGACCCGCATGGACTCTCTTCCGCTTGATCAGCCCATCACCATCTTCCCCATGAAGGCTTTCCCCGTGATCAAGGACCTGGTTACTGACGTCTCATGGAACTTCAAAGTAAACCAGAAGGTCCCGCCTTTCCAGCCGCGCCCTGGCGTCGAGTGGAAGATGTACCAACGGGACGTGGATCGCATACAGGAGTTTCGCAAGTGCATTGAGTGCTTCCTTTGCCAGAATGTCTGCCACGTCCTGCGCGAACACGGCAAGCAGGAACAATTTGGTGGCCCCCGATTCTTTGTACGCATTGCCTCGCTTGAGATGCATCCGCTCGACGGCGTCTCCCGTGCGCATCTGCTGAAGGAGGAACTGGGCATCGGCCTCTGTAACATCACAAAGTGCTGTACTGAGGTTTGCCCTGAAGACATCCATATCACCGACAACGCCATCATTACGCTGAAGGAGCGGGTGGTGGATGAGTTCTACGATCCGCTGCTCATGCTTGTCCGCAAGATTCGCAGCGCTAAGAAAGCCTAGGCGTGGAGGAAAGGGCCATGGAATACAAGCTCAAGTACATTTCGCCGGCGGGGATCGCCGAGGCCATTGCGAAAGCGGAACACTACCGATCCCTCAACGAACCGGAAGAAGCAGAGTCGATCTGTCGCGATATCTTGAACATCGAACCGCAGCGTCAACTCGCATTACGTCTGCTCGGGCTGGCGCTTACGGATCAGTTCACCGGCGGTGCATCCGATCGCTACCGGGAAGCGGAACAGACCTTCCAGCAGCTCAACGATTCCTATGAACAGCTCTACTACGCAGGGATTCTGTACGAACGCCGCGCGAAAGCGCAACTCAACGCCGGACTCCCACCCCATGCGCTGCTACCGCTTTTCGAGCAGGCTCTGCGCTCATTCGCGGAGGCAGAAAAACTCCGTCCGGTAGGAAACGACGATGCTATCCTTCGCTGGAATCGCTGTGTGCGTCTTCTCCAAACCACAGCCTATGTATCCGACGTATGGGAACAAGAACGCGCTCCGTTCGACGACCAGGACACGCCACCGACGTAGACAACTTCGGAGTCATTCTCCCGCCTGAAGTAAATGCGAGCGCGCCACAACGATTAGTTCAAGTCGGCTTGTGGGAAGGGGAGTCAAACAGTCAAAGCACTAATGAGGGCCTGCATCCCTCAAAGTGCTCGATCTTTTCCGCACAGACCCATAACCCAAGTCTTTGGCTGTCGCGACTGAAAATAAAGTTGAAAAAGGCGGCATATTTTTAGAGTTCGAGATGGATGCGCTTAAGGACCACGATAGTGCCACCAAACCACCACAAATCCACCACAATTTACCATCCAGAAACACGGTGGAAAACGCAAAACCCCCTGCAAAAACGCTGCTCCACCACGCCGAAAACTTATTCGGAAAATCCCACAATCAATCCCGGCTCTCGAGCGGCTTCCTCGCGAAGTAATAAAGCGAGAAGGCGAGGAGGGCGAACATGATGACGCTGACCAGGTCGTTATGCAGGGGGTTGTGGTCGCTGAAGCGGGGGATGGAGCGCTCTGTGGCGGCTTCGTAGAGTTTGACGCAAACGCCGAGGAGTCCAACGATGCCGCCGGCGGCGATGAGGCCGGAGGCGTAGAGGCTGCCGGGCGAGACTTCGGATTCGATCGTGGCGTCGCGCGCGGTGATGGCATTGAAGATAGGCCTGCCGCTGGGATCGGCGTGGGCGGGATCGGCGGGGTCGAAGTCGGGGTGCTGCGCGAGCCAGGATTCGCGGTCCGAGTGCCACAGGGCGAGAGACGCGTCGTGCTCGAGGCGAGCTTTCTTCGCGGCATGGTGGAGCACGGCCCGATCGACTAACCAGCGCATGACTCCGCCGATAAAGATGGCGAGAGTGGTCGCGATGCTGAGGTAGGCGCCTACCGCAAAGGTGAGGGAGCGGACGCCGAGGAGTTCGACGACGATCACGATGGCGACGCCGAGCAGGACGAGGGTCCAAGGCAGTTTGCGCGAGAGAATTCCATTGATGACGGTGGCCATGAGGCGGCCCTGCGGCGCTGCGGCCTTCTCGCTGCCGATGCCCTGAATCCATTGGATCTCAATTTCTCCGGTGGCTGGGTTGTAGAGGTACTTGCCGTCGTCGAGGGTTGTGGAACCGATGGAGTTGAGGAGGATGTATTGTTTTGCGTTGGTGATCTCTTCTTTGGTGTGGTTGTCCGCGTTGTGTGCGGTGAGAGTGATTTTGTCACTGCTCGTGAAGTGGCCGTTGTTCTGGACGCCGTCGGGGAGGTGGTCGAGCGAGAAGATGATCGGCTTAGGGAGACGTTGGAAGGTCTCGAGGCCTTTGTTCATGGCGTTGAGCGTAGCGCCGATGGAGAAGATGGAGACGATGACGCCGATCATAATGGCGATCTGCTGCTTCCAGGGAGTGGCTCCGATGAGGTAGCCGGTTTTCAGGTCCTGCGAGGTGTCGCCGGCGTTGGAGGCGGCGATGCAGACGACTCCGCCGATGGTGATGGCGAGTGCTCCGAAGGCAGGTGCGGTCCAGCCTTTGACGAGGAAGATGGCGGCGGTGGCCATGAGGGTTGCGATGGTCATTCCGGAGACGGGTGAGGCGGAGCTGCCTACGATGCCGACGATGCGCGCGGAGACGGTGACGAAGAGGAAGCCGAAGACGACGACGAGGAGAGCGGCGGCGATGTTGGCGAGCGCGCCTACCTGGGCTCCGGGAATGGGTTTGAACTGTAGGAAGAGGAACATCAGGAGGATGAGGAGGAGGGAGCCGCCGAAGACGACGATGGGAGGGAGATCGTGTTCGATGCGGGGGATAGTGTTGGCTGCGGGGACAGTAGGGGAACCCACGTCCCCAAGTGCTGGACGTGGGGCACCCGGATTCTTCTTGAATCCCGAGGTGAGTGCGCCGACGATGGTGGGGAGGGTGCGGAGGAGGGTGATGAGTCCGGCGGCGGCTACTGCGCCTGCTCCCATGGGACGGACGTAGGTGCGCCAGAGATCGGAGGGCGACATCTGGGTGATGAGGACGGTACCGGGGTAGAGCGGGGTGGAGAGGTGCGAGCCGAAGAAGTAGATCGCGGGCATGAGGACGAGCCAGGAAAAGACTCCGCCGGCGAGCATGATGGCGGCGACGCGAATGCCGATAATGTAGCCCACGCCAAGGTACTCGGGGGTGCAGTCGGCGCGGATGCTGGAACCTTTGAGAAGGTGCTGGGGGCCGATGTCGAAGTCGAGAGAGGGAGTGGCGGGCCAGAGGGCGAAGAGGTTGTCGTTCTGGAAGAGAGTGTAAACGCCGCCGAGGCCGAGGCCGAGGAATACGCGAGATGCGAAGCTGCCACCGCGTTCGCCGGCGATGAGAACGTCGGCGCAGGCGGTGCCTTCGGGGTAGATGAGGGTGTCGTGCTCGTCGACGATAAGCTGGCGGCGCAACGGGATCATAAAGAGCACGCCGAGCCAGCCGCCGAATAGGGCGAGGGCGAAGATGCGGGATGCCTCCAGGTCAAATCCTAAGAAGATGAGCGCGGGCAGGGTGAAGATGACGCCCGAGGCGATGGACTGGCCGGCGTTGCCGGTGCTTTGGACGATGTTGTTTTCGAGGATGCTTGCTTTGCCGAAGGCGCGGAGGATGGAGATGGAGAGGACAGAGATGGGGATGGAGGCGGCGACGGTAAGACCGGCGCGGAGGCCGACGTAGACGGTGACGGCTCCGAAAAGGAAGCCAAAGAGGGCGCCGAGGATGAGGGCGCGGACGGAGAGCTCGGGGCGGGTTTCGGTGGCGGGGACGAAGGGTTTGAAGGTGGGCCTGGTGGGTGTCGATGTTGCCATGTGGTGCGTCTCCCGCTTGCTCGAGCTTTGGTTTTAGCTTGGATGGGAGTGTATCAGCGGGGAGGCGGCGGATGTTCCTTCAGTGAGTGCGATGCTGTGCTGTGTCCTGTCAAGATGGCTTGAAGTCAACGCACTGGGGCGTAATAGCCGGAGCGAATGTTGATGCTATCTACGCGCTCCGGAACTTTTACCTGAATACGGTGAAACGAGCCGTCATGCCTCAACTCCATTGGTCTGTAAATGAGGCGGTATTGATTGCGGAGATCCGATTCAATGGTGCTTAGGTCGTCGTCTATTTCCGTTTCGGTATCGCCGGCACGGAAGACGCGGCCCCCACTCTCCGAAGCCAGTTCTGCCAGTGTCTTCAGGCCCGGGGAATAAAGGCTCGATTTAGGGGCCGGGCGAAAGGCGTAGATGGCGGTGTTGGTATGCTGGCACAGATCCACGGCCTGCTTGAGAGAAGTGTTGCTGGCATTATCTTCACCATCTGAGAAGAGCAGGATAAAGTTTCCGCTGCCTCCGTGATCAATGTGTCCGAATTGGTTGAGACATGCTCGATAGATGGCGTCAAAGATGGCGGTGCCTCGGGTGGAACTTCCAGCATCCGGCGCGGATTTGCGAATGCCTGAGGCTAGCGCAGTCGCATCGCTTGTCCATGGCTGTGTGATCTCCGTCAGAGAGCGAAACTTCATGACGAAGGCTTGATCGGTTTGTTGGCGTAACAGCCTTAGAGCGTATTTGGTCGAGATTGCCCGGTTACCGGCAAGATTTTCCTGCATCGATTCGCTTGTATCCATGAGGATGGCGGCATGGATAGGAAGGTTCCGCAGCGATTGGAAGGCCAGGATTTTCCGCGGGGGTTTGCCGTTGTCAAGCAGACTCAACTCATCAAGCTTCAGGTCGTTGATGGGTAGACCGTGGGCATCGGCTGCGTGAAAGGTAAGGATGACTTCATCAACAGCTACGGTGAGGTTATAAGGAGGCGCACCTTGAGTCTCGGGAACGCTAGTCTGTGAACCTGCGTGCTGCGCATAGGCAAAGAGCGTAACTATGAGCAGGTTACATATAGTCCAAGACGGATGCATTTCGCGCACGGCCTGAAGTATATCGCTGTGTGTGCTCAGAGCATTCCTTAGAACAGGCGGTCGAACTGTGCTGTGATCTTCGCGAAAATCAGGTTCCGCAACTTTGGTTGCAAGCCTCAGAGTGAATCGAGGTCGGGTTCGCTTTTCGCCTGAGTTTTGCGCGGGGCGGTGAGGCGGTAACGAAGTAGAGCGGCGATTGCGCAGGCGATGAGGAAGAGCATGGGGCCGGTGAAGAGGAAACGGTCGGTGACCCATTTGTTGTCGAGCAGGCCGGATGTCTGTGCATAGAGCGGGCCGAAGAAACGTTCGACTCGGCCTGGGGATCGGTGTGGGTCCAGGACGCTGGAGTTGCGAGATTGCCAGGTGATGAAGCGGGCAAGGAAGGCAAGTGTAACCGGCAGCCATGCCCAGAGGATGGGTGGTGGAACGGTGTCTGGCTCGGGTGTGACTTTTGCGGAGGGGGAGGGGAAAAATGATCGGAGGAGATCGGCGAGGGCGTTGCCGAGTTTGCCGAAGGGGATCAGACCGAAGAGAAATCCTGCGGCGGCGAAGATGGGCAGGAAATAGCTCAGGACGAAGGAAAACTGGTTCAGGTGTGTCCAGTGCATCTTGTTCGCCAACCCCCATACGGGAGTGGTGAAGACCCACGAGAAGCGGATCGCGGCGGCGGCGACGAGGAAGTAGAGAAACAGGCATTTGGCGCACCAGGTGACGGCTTTCAACATGGCCTAGGTTTAGCACAGACGCATCACCCGTGGTGCAGAATTGTTGACGGCGTATGTGCATGAAGGCTTATACTGCAGGTTATGGCGCGGTCCGAGGGACCTGGAGCGCCGGCGAGTGAGGTGAGTCTTCAGCGAATGCTTGAATGACAATGCGCTCGGGTTTGCTACCGGGGGGCCGCCCGGTGCGCCGCCTGGTGGGGCGGTGGAGGAACGCGCGATATCTCGTTTGTTGCGAGGGCCGGGACGGGTGGTTCGGGCCGTTGTGGATGATTTAGTTACCACGTTTTATCCTTCCGATTGCAGGGCTTGTGGGGGGCCGCTGCTGAAAGCTGATCTTTCTCCTGTTTGTGATCAATGTATTGATAGCGTGCAAAAGCAGTCGATGACGCTGTGCGGGCGTTGCGGGGAGGCGCTCGATATGGAAGGCGTGCGGTTTGCAGGACAGTTTCCGGTAGAAGGACTGCTGTGTTCGCCTTGCCGGATGGCGCCGCCGGAGTTCGAGCGGGCCGTGGCCTATGCGGTTTATGAAGATGAGCTGCGCGAGATGGTGCACCTGCTGAAGTACGAGCGGATGGCCGTTGTAGCGAAGCCGTTGGGCAGACTTCTGGCGCGGGCGATCGAGATGCTGGAGGCTGAGGCTGGCAGAGACTTGCTGGTGATTGCGGTGCCGTTGTTTCCCTCGAAGGAGCGAGAGCGCGGTTACAACCAGGCAGTGCTGATGTCGGATGCTGCACTTGCGGAGTTGAAGAAGAGCCGGCCGGAGTGGAAGCTGCAGGCGGCGCATGGCGTCATTCGCCGGGTGAAGGATACGCGTAGCCAGTTTGAACTGACTCCGAAGGGGCGCCGGCGAAATTTGCAGGGAGCGTTCGCTGTTGTGGATGGTTCGGTGCTGGCCGGACGCGAGGTTTTGCTGGTGGACGATATTTATACGACCGGTGCCACGGCGCGGGCTTGTTCGCGGGTTCTGCGGCGGGCCGGAGCGAGTAGGGTCTGGGTTGCAACGGCTTCGCGGGCGCAGCCGGAGATGGTGGCGTTGTGGGGTGCTTCGTCGAACACGGCGGTTTGGGATGCAGGTTAGTGGTGAATGAGTGAATGGCTTGGCGCGCAACGCTAACAGTAGCTGGAATCGGAGGATTTTGAGATGCAATCGGGGAAGATGCGGAAGCAAGGGCTGAGCGGGAAGCGCCACCTGGGACATGGGGGCAGCGGGCACGCGGGCGGCCATGGGGCGGGACATGGCCACGGGCGTGTTGTTGCGGAGGTTGATGTACGGGTTGGCGTCTTTCGACAGCCGGCGATGCAGACTCCTGTGCTGGTGCTGAATGCGTCGTATGAGCCGATCAATATCTGCGGGGCGCGGCGCGCGCTGGTGCTGGTGCTGAAGGGCGTGGCGCGGACTGAGGAGGAGCAGGGCGCGGTGCTGCATGCGGCGCGGATGCGGATCGCGATGCCGAGCGTGATCCGGTTGCTGGAGTATCGCAGGATTCCTCATCAGACGCGGGCGTTGAGCCGCAAGAACATTCTGCTGAGAGATCGAAACTCGTGCCAGTACTGCAGCGTGGTTCTGACGGCGGGAGAGTTGACGCTGGACCATGTCGTTCCGCGGTCGCGGGGTGGGCTTTCGACGTGGGAGAACCTGGTTGCGTGCTGTCACAACTGCAACCGGCGCAAGGGCAACCAGATGCTGCATGAACTGACGGACATGAAGTTGCAGCGGGAGCCGCGGCCGTTTTCGCTGCACACCTCGCGGCACATTATGCGGATGATTGGCAGTGCGGATGCGGCGTGGCGGAAGTATCTTTACTTCGAGGCTGAGCCGGCGGCTTAGGCTCGCATTGCCCGTGCCAAAGTAATCCGCCATAATCTCGCCCTGGCTCCGTGACAGTGAACAGGATCGGAGGCTTGACCCTCCCTCCCCTCCCCCGAATGTGTGCAAAGTCTTCATTTTACTTGGTTTAAGGTTGGACCTCCAGTTTTGGGTTGACGGCAAAGTCTTGATTTTGTTGGGTTTTGCGGTCGGCTGTGTTGGTAAAGTTTTCATTTCAAATAAGTAAAGCCCCGGAGGGTAGGTTCCCTCGGGGGCTTTGTTCGTTTTCTCTACTGTTTTAAGTATAGCTGTTGGAGTGTAACTAAAATGCCAACTCGATCTTGTTTTGTTTGTTTGGTTTAGATGGTTTTGGGGCTTGACATGCGATTTTTGGGCGGAATTCAAAGAAAGATTTCGTATCTGTCAGGAAATAAATACGATGTTTGGATGTTAGCCCTCGGCGACTGAAGCCATCCCCTAAGGGGCTAAGACGTGGGAGGGAGGACTATAAAAGCAGATCCCCCATTCGATTTCGCTCAGGGCAGGCTTTTCGGGATGACAACAAGAAAGACAACTACAACAGCAAGGACAAGCGCAACAGCAAGGGCAAAAGCAAATACGGGGATTCTTCGCTGCGCTCAGAATGACAAACAAAAAGGCACCGACACCGGCACCGGCAACAACAGCAACAGCAACGGCAACGGCAACGGCAACGACAGCAACAGCAGATTCCTCACCCGTTCGACTCCACTCAGGGTGCGGAATGACAACAAAACGGCAACGGCAAGAGGGCCGCGGCAACAGCAACTGCGCTGAGGTTGGTTGAGTTCTTACATCCCACCCTTCGCGATGGGACTGCGAAGGATGGGGCACCCGTTTTATCTGGCGGGATGTGCGACACTGTCGCGTATGACTCCTCCTTCTTATTTTCTGGCGCGGATCGTGGCGGTTTTTACGTCGTGTGCGTTTGGACTGATGTTGTTTTCGTTGACACCAGGGACTGTCGTTGCTCAGACTGCAGCGGCTGCCGCTTCCGGTGTGCCCAGCATCGATCAGGCGTTAGAGGCGCAGACGGCTTCCGGGGCCGCTTTGTCTCCGGATGGGCAGCGCGTGGTGTATGAGATCTCGCGGACGAATTGGAAGGACAATGCATTTGAGCGCGATCTTTGGATTGCAGATCGTGCAGGGAATACGCATCTGTTGACGGCTCAGGAGAAGTCGAGCTCGGGTGCGAAGTGGTCGCCGGACGGGCGGTGGGTTGCGTTTGTGTCCGATAGGCCGGGACAGATTGCGGAGACCAAGGCGGACAGCAAGCAGATCTATGTGATCGATCCGACCGGCGGCGAGGCGCGGCAGGTGACGAAGCTTGAGGACGGTGTCGATGGGTTTGAGTGGGGGCCGGACTCGAAGACGATTGCGTTTACGACGAAGGACCCACTGTCGAAGGCGCAGAAAGACCGGGTGGAACGCTATGGGGAGTACTCCGTGATCGATGGAGATGAGCGGATGACGCATCTCTGGACCGTGGATGTGACGGCAGCTCCGGTTGCGGCTCCAGCTAAGGATAAAGATAAGACTGCAGCTTCGACTTCGGCTGCTCCTGCTCCGCCGTTTGGCGTGCCGGAGGCGCATCGGCTGACCGAGGGTGATGGGTTCAGCGTGCAGGGGTTTTCGTGGTCGAAGGATGGGACGAAGGTTGCGTTTGCCGCCTCGAAGGATGGCGAGTTGAAGAACGGCGGGACGACGACGGTGTACGTGGTCACGGTTGCGGACAAGAAGGTGACGAAGCTGGTGACGACGCCGGGGCCGAACACCGATCCGCACTTCTCGCCGGATGGAAGCGAGGTGGCGTTTGTGACGGCGGATGGCGCGCAGTACTTTTTCTACGCGAATCAGAAGATCGCGGTGGTGCCGGTGGCAGGAGGGAAGCCGCGTGTCGTGAGCGGGCCGTTCGATGAGGATGCGGGTCTGTTGGAGTGGAGCGAGAGGGGGATTTATTTTGCCGCGTTGAAGAAGACCGCGAGGCATCTCTACCTCCTGAATGCAGCGACGGGCGCGGTGGAACAGGTGACGCATCCGGACGATGTGGTGGCGATTGGGTTTTCGTTCTCGAAGGATTTTGGCCAGGTGGCGTATTCCGCGGCGAGACCTAATACAGGCGGGGAGATCTATATTGCGTCGACGACGGAAAGCGGCCCGGCGGTGCGTGTGACGCATCTGGACGACGCGATGAAGCCTTATACGTTTGGGCGGCGCGAGGTAGTGCGTTGGAAGTCGGGCGACGGCGCGACAGTGGAAGGCATCCTGGTGAAACCTGCGGACTTCGATGCGAAGAAGAAGTATCCGCTGCTGGTGGTGATTCATGGCGGCCCGACGGGTATCGACCGGCCAAATATCGCCCCTGACCGGTACTATCCCGTGGAGCAATTTGTCGCGAAGGGTGCGCTGGTGCTGCGGCCGAACTATCGCGGATCGGCGGGGTATGGCGCGGCGTTTCGTGCGTTGAATGTGCGGAACCTTGGCGTGGGGGACTATGCGGATGTGATTTCGGGCGTGGATTATCTGATTGCGCAGGGCTTTGTGGACAAAGATCGCGTTGGTTCGATGGGTTGGAGCGAGGGCGGTTATATTTCGGCGTTCATTACGACTTCGAGCGATCGCTTCAAGGCGGTGTCGGTGGGTGCGGGGATCTCGGACTGGGTGACGTACTACGTGAACACGGACATTACGCCGTTTACGCGGCAGTATTTGAAGGGTACGCCGTGGGATGATCCGGAGGTCTATAAGAAGACGTCGCCGATTTCATATATTGCGAAGGCGAAGACGCCGACGCTGATCCAGCAGGGAGATCGCGACAAGCGGGTGCCGGTGCCGGATAGTTTTGAGCTGCGACAGGCGCTTGAAGATAAGGGCGTGCCGGTGAAGATGGTGCTGTATCACGGGTTTGGACACCCGATCGATAAGCCGAAGCAGCAGCGCGCAGTGATGGAGGAGAACCTGCATTGGTTTGGGCACTATATCTGGGGTGAGCCGTTTGTGGATGGTGTGGGCCCGGGTGGGGCACCGTTGGCAACAAAGTAGGAGGCAACGAGTGAAAGCCAGAATCTTGATATTGATAATCGGTTTTCTCACTGCTGCAGCTGCACGGTATTTCATACCCACTTCGTCAGGCTTGACCTACACACTGCCGAGCGCAACGAGATACGTTCCATCTAATATCGTTGCGTTCTGGGTATCGATTGCGATCACTGCCATTCTCTGTTTTGTTCATTGGTAGGCAGATGAGGATACGATAGGGCAGGGAATTACTGAGCAGGAGAGATGTGATGGCTTATATCGAGAGTTACCAGTGCGACGTGTGCGGCGATAAGAAGGGTGAGGACGGAGACTGGTGGTTGGCGTGGGTGGACTGCTTCCAGGGCGAGCGGCCGGAGGAGGACCAGCCGCTGATCAAGTTGACGCGATGGCAGGCGCATCATGCGCGGTCGGAGGGTGTGAAGCATCTGTGCGGGGCTCGATGCGCGGGTACGCTGATGGACCGCTGGATGACGGCGCAGCATGCCGATCCGGATGCACATTGCGAGACGAAGTAGGTGGAGACCCCATCTGGCTGGGGGCGGCTGAGCTAGAGAAGCGGATTTCTCCACTGCGCACCAGACGATGAGACTTTCTGGTGCTTCGGTCGAAATGACGGTTCTTTGGGAGTGGAAGGTAGCGACAAACCCATGTCCCAAAGTCGGGACATGGGGCACCCGCGTTGTTGGCTACTGAGGCGACTTAGCCGGCGGTGGTTTGTTGTCTTTATCTTTGTCGTCGGGCGCTTTCTTGTTGGTGATGTCCTCGCCGTTGTAGATGATGCGCGAGGTGGCGTGGAACTGCTTGTAGTCGGTGTATTTGACTACATTGCGCATGTGGACGTCCTGCGATAAGGCGCCCTCCTGGGCGGCGAAGTGGAGGTTGCCTTCTGCCTTGGTGTAGGTGGGGAACCAGTATTTGCCGTCGACCTGCTCGTAGTATGTGGTGAAGGGTGGTTGGAGATCTTCGTGGCCTCGGCGCGTGTCCTGAGGAACGGTCTTGCCGTTGATCAGGACGATCTGATAGTCCTGCTGGTCGACCCAGACCTTGCCCTGGAAGTAATGCTTGCCCTTTTCGAAGGTCTTGGGAGCGACGGCGAAGACGTAGGTTTCGAGTTCGTCGACGTGCTGCCGGCCGAGGTAGTCGATCTTGTATTTGGGCTGGTCTTCGGTGGTGAGGATGAAGGGGAGGCGATGCTCGATCTCGTCGAAGTCGGTGGGGGTCATGAGGACGCGCTCGAGAGTGTTCTGCGGGGCGAAGACGACGTGCTCCTCGCGCTTGCCATCGTTGTTGAAGGTGATGTCGGTGACCTGCTGGTACTCGCCGTCGACGCGGTTGGTGTCTTCGGAGATGGTGTCGACTTTGACGGTCTGGCGGAAGGTGTAATTGTCGCGGGCCTTGGCGAAGAGAGATTCGCGCTCGCCGAATTTTTTGATGATCTCGTCGACGGTGATGCCGGTGGGGGGCGAGCTGTCGAGCGGGCCGAAGCCGGCGGCCTCCTGTGCGGCTGCACCGTCTGGATTAGCGGCCGCGCCGTCTGAATTTAGGACAGCGGCGAAGGCTGAGGCAGAGGTTGCCGATAGCGGAAAAAGCATAAATGCAAGAAGACTCGCGAGAACAACGGCTCGGATTGGAGAGAGGGACTTCATGGGTGAGAACTCCAGGTGTGAGAACTCCAGGATCAGACTGGTGCGGGCTTTGCTGCATTGCCCGGCGCGCTGCTGGGTACACGCTACAAGAATAGACGCGAATTGAGGAGGTTTGGTGATGTGGGCCGGAATCAGGGAGATGGGCAGGCTTGCCGGGTCGCGCTGGCCGGGGTTGGCTGTATGTGGGGGGGTGGCCGGAGGACTGTGGCTGCTGAACTTTCGTATGCAAGTGCTGGCTGGGAGGCGGAGGCGCCAGAGACGGAAGGAGGAAGAGCTGGAGGCTTACGCGCGGTTGGATGTGCGGCTGTCGGACGAGGGAGATGTGACTGAGCTAGCACGGCGGGTTTGCCGGCTGATGGTGGAGAAGAGCTCGTTCGGCAGAGCGGCGATGTTGTTCCGGGATGCGGACGGGCGACTCTCGGTAGCGGCTAGTGCGGGAATGGACGAGTTGACCGTGCAGTTGCTGAATGCCTGGGGAGCGGGAGTTGCCGGGGGTGAACGCGAGGGTTTGGGAGCGCGGTTGGGTGCGCGGAGTTTCGCGGTGATGCTGGGAGAGATGCCGGCGGAGGTTGGGTATCGGCGGGCGGTTGTGACTCCGATGCGGACGACGGCGGGCCGCATGCTGGGCGCGCTGGCGGTGGGTGCGGACGGCCTGATGGGTGTGCGGCGGAGTGCTCTGGCGAAGGCGCTGGAGCCGCTCGAGGCACTGGCGTTCAAGGTGGAACGGTCGATGGAGAATGTTGCGCTGGCGGAGAGACTGGCGCGCGCGGAGAAGCTGGCTGGGCTGGGGCTGATGGCAGGAGGAATGGCGCATGCGCTGAATAATCCTCTGACGGCGGTGCTGGGGTTTGCGGAGTTGATTGTGGACACGACGAGTGAGGCGCGGGTGAAGGAGGACGCCGAGATCGTTGTTCGTGAGGCTCTGCGGATACGGCAGGCGGTGGAGACGCTGCTGGAGTTCTGGAGGCCGGCGACACCGAGCGAGGAATTGGTGGACGTAGTTAGGCTGGCAGGAGAACTGGCGGCGGCGTGCGCGGAGAAGCTTGAAAGCAGAGGGGTTCGGCTGGTTGTGCAAGCGGCGGACGAGGTGGTCCCGGTGCGCGGGAATAAGGAGCGGCTGCGGCTGATGATGGAGCATCTTTTGAACAATGCGGCGCAGGCGCTGGCAGCTGGAGATGCTGGGAGGGACGGCGAGGAGCAGGTGATTCGCGTGTCGTTGAGCGCGGACGGGGCGATGATGCATTTGATTGTTAGCGATACGGGGCCGGGGTTTTCTGAGCCGGGGCGGGTGTTTGAGTTGGGTGAGGGCGCGGGACTAGGTCTGAGCGTCTGCTACAGGATTGTGCACGAGCATGGAGGGGAGATCAGTGCGTTCAATCTGCGTCCGCATGGGGCGGCGGTGGCGGTGAAGCTGCCGGTTGATTTTGCAATTAAAAAATCTGAGGTGGGTGGAGGGCAGAGGGCCTATAGCGTAAGTGTTTGAGGATAGGCGATTGTGACGGTGGTTTTTGCGGTGCAGAACGTGGTGAATTGATGGTGAATCGTGGTAATTTGTGTGGTTCTAGTGTGGTGATTTTTGTAGTCGAAAAACATGCCAACTTTTGAAAATATATTTTTCAAGTGGGTTGGCGAGGACGACTAGGGCTTAACATCGATGGTCACCGATGACGCCGACTTTTCCGTTTCCGGGGGTAGACTGTCGCGATGATGAATCGATTGGTTCGCACAGGTGTGCTGGTGGGGATGGCGGCCGGGGTGTGGGTTGGGGGTTGGGCGCAGGATGCAGTTTCGTCCCTGGATATTGACCCAGGCAATGGGGTGGTGAAGCGGCCGATGACGTTTGTGGATCTACAGCGGATGAAGCGGGTAAGCGATCCGCAGATCTCGCCGTCGGGCAGGTGGGTGATGTTTTCGGTGACGGAGGTGGATCTTCAGAAGAACTCGAAGGTGAACCATCTTTGGGTGGTGCCGATGGATTCGGGTGCGGGGAGAGAACCCATGTCCCAGAATCGGGACCCTTCGGCAAGCTCAGGGCAGGCTTTGGGGCACCCATCTGCGAAGGAGCGGCAGGTTACGTTCTGGACGGAGGGGGAGTCGGGGGGAAGGTTTTCGCCGGATGGGAGGCAGGTGCTCTTTGTGTCGGCTGATGGGGGTACGTCGTCGCAGATCTATCTTGCGTCGTGGAATGATGCGCAGGGAACGCTGGGGACGCCTCGACGTTTGACTAACGTGAGCACGGAGGCGGATGGGGCGATCTGGTCGCCGGACTCGCAGCGGATCTTGTTTACGTCGCGGGTGTATCCGGAGTGCAGTGAGGGGTCTTCGTGGCTGGAGGAGGATAACTGCGACCGGCGGAAGGATGCTGATGCGGCGGCGAATCCGGTGAAGGCGCAGGTCTGGGACCATCTGCTGTACCGGCATTGGAACAACTATGTGGGATTGAAGCGGAGCCATGTGCTGGTGGTGTCGGCGACGGATGGCAATGCGGTTCGCGATCTTACTCCGAGGGAGGATATCGGGGATGCGGAGGCTCCGACGTTTTCGCTTGGCGGGCCGTTGGGGTATGCATGGTCGCCGGACTCGAAGGAGATCGCTTATGTAACCAATATTGATCTTGTTCCGGCGGCGAGCACGAATAATGACGTGTTTACGCTGCGGCTGGATACTCCGGGCGCGCGGCCGTTGAAGATTTCCATGAGTTTAGGGAGCGATGATGGGCCGGCTTATTCGCCGGATGGGAAGTGGCTGGCGTTTCGATCGCAGGCGCGGGCGGGGTATGAGAGTGACCGGTTCCGATTGATGTTGTTGGATCGGGAGACGATGAAGGTTTCAGAACTCCTGCCGAAGTTTGATCGGTGGGTGGATGAGTTTGTCTGGAGTCCGGGCTCTAAGTCGGTTTACGTCGCGAGCGGCGATGCAGGCCGGACACTTGTGCAGCGCTTTCAATTTCTGGGAGATCCCGAAGAGGCGGTTCGGATCATCACGACCGATGGCGAGTTCTCCGATCTTCAGATCAGTGGCGACGGTAAGAACCTTGTAGCGACCCGTATGACTATCAGTCAGCCTGGTGAGATCGATGCGATAAGTCCCGATATGACCCGGGAGACAGGACAGGAGACTCCTTTCCCGGAGGAGATTGAACAGGCCCAGACGATCGAGAAGTTTTCAGTTGTGACGACGCTGGGCGTGGCGGGGTCGAGTCCGCGAAGGCAGATTACTCATCTGAACGATGCTCTTTTGCGTGGGCTGGATTTATCGAAGCAGGAGACGTTCCGGTTTGCCGGAGCGGCGGGAACTTTTGTGCAGGGATTCATTTTGCGGCCGCCGAACTTCGATGAGACGCGGAAGTATCCGGTGAAGTTTTTGATTCATGGGGGGCCGCAGGGGGCTTGGGGGGATGCGTGGAGCTATCGGTGGAACCCGGAGTTGATGGCGGCGAGCGGGTATGTGGTGGTGATGGTGAATCCGCGTGGGTCGACGGGGTATGGGCAGGCGTTTATCGATGGCGTGAACGGCGACTGGGGCGGGAAGGCGTATGTCGACCTGATGAAGGGGCTGGACTATGCGGAGGAGCACTATCCCTTTATCGACAAGACGCGGGAGTGCGCGCTGGGGGCGAGTTACGGCGGGTATATGGCGGACTGGATCCTGACGCATACGGATCGGTTCGCGTGCATTGTGACGCATGATGGGATGTTCAATCCGCAGAGCGCATATGGGTCGACCGAGGAGCTTTGGTTTAACGAGTGGGAGTTTCGTGAGCCTGGCGGGATCGTGGTCAGCAAAGGGCACGCGATGAGGCAGACGGGAGACTCGGGGCCGGCGCAGCCGTGGAACTACTTCGACAAGCCGGTGGCGGAGGACCCGTTCCGCAAGTGGTCGCCGATGCTGTCGATTAGGAACGCGAAGACGCCGACGCTGGTGATTCATTCGCAGAGGGACTACAGGCTGGATGTGTCGGAGGGCTTTCAACTGTTTACGGCGCTGCAGCGGATGAATGTGCCGAGCAAGATGCTGTATTTTCCCGATGAAGGGCACTGGGTGCTGAAGCCGCAGAACTCGAAGCTCTGGTATGAGACGGTGGGGGACTGGTGCGATCGGTGGACGAGGACGAACGCTTATTCGCAGGGTGGATTTGAAAGGCCGGTGACGCCGGTGAAGCGCCCGAAGGCTGGAGCGAAGGTGCCGGAGCCTGTCTCTGACGGCCGGATAGGGCAGTCGCGGCCTGCGGAGATGGGGGAGACGCAACCACTGCCGCCGCCTGCGCCCGTTCCGCCGGTTGCAGTGGCGAAGGCTCCCGAGAGAAGCGCGCCGCCCACAGTGCATACCGTGCCGGTTGTGCCTCCGCCGTCGGTTGCACCAGCGGCTGCTGCGGGGAATGTTCCGCAGACCGGGACCGGTCGCGCTTCGTTTTCGATTGCGATCAGCGCGCCGAATGATGAGGTGCAGTTGGGATCGGACGCTCAGGTCAACATTGCGCTCACGAATCTCTCCGATCGTCAGATATTGTTTGCGCATCGTCCGGGAAGCAATAATCCGGAGTTCTCCTACACGATTGAGGTGCGGAATGCGGCGGGACGCGTAGTGGAGGAGACGGTGTATGGTCGCGAGGCGCGGCTGCGCCAGCAGACGGAGAGCCGGACGGTGGAGTATGTGCAACCGGGAATGGCGGCGATGCAGACGGCGCACATTGCGCGGCTGGTGAATCTGGGGCGGCCGGGCCGGTACAGGGTGAGGGTGTCGCGGACTGACCCGGTTAGTCACGCGGTGGTTCGGTCGAACGAGGTTACACTGAACGTCGTTCCATAGCGGATGTATGGACGTGGAAGACTCGGTTGAGATGACCAATCTTTGGTTAGTTGAAAAGAAAGCAGCAACCCGGGGCTAAAGCCCCAGAAAATTGGCGATGGTTTTCGTGGGGCTAAAGCCCCACGCTCATCCCAAAAAGCAAAAGCAAAAGCAAAAGCAAGAGCAAAAGCAAAAACAAGAGCAAAAGCAAAAGCAAAAGCAAGAGCAAGAGCAAAAGCAAAAGCAAAAGCAAAAGCAAGAGCAACCGCAGGTCCTTCGACTGTGCCTCTTGCGATGAGACTGCAAGACGCTTCGCTCAGGATGACAAATTTTGCTGAGTTCGAGAGAGATATTGAGTGCTGAGTAAGGATGGGTCCGGGAGAGTGTGATGGCGTTTGCGAGGCCGAAGAAGCGGGAGCCGGTGGGGGAGGCCGGGTTGTTCGAGTATGCCGTGGGTGTGCTGGCGCGGAGGATGCGGACGGAGCGCGAGTTGAGGCGGTTGATGAAGGTGCGCGCGGAGGAGGGAGAGGCTGGCGCACGAGCTATCGACGCAGCGGTTGTGCGGCTCAAGGAGTTGAATTACCTGAGCGATACGCGGTTTGCCGAGGACTACACGCGGGTGCGCAAGGAGCATGAGAAGTTTGGCAAGCGGCGGGTGCAGCAGGACCTGATGCAAAAGGGTGTGGGGAAGGAGCTGGTGGCTTCGACGCTGGAGACGGCGTACGAGGACGTCGATGAGGTGGGGCTGGCGCGGCAGTATATTGCGCGGAAGCGGATGAAACAGCCGAGTGGAGCGAATGCACAGAAGGAGACGGTGCGGGCGATGAACCGGCTGTTGCGGGCGGGGTTTTCTTCGCGGGCGATCTATAAGGTGCTGCGGGAGTGGAGGCTGCCGGAGGAGGCGATTGAAGGAATGGAGACGGGCGGGGCGGAGGTGGAGGTGTTCGCGGAGCCGGAGGAGCGGGCGGGAGATTCGGATTCGTATGCGAAACAGAATGAGGAGGAATGAGGTCTTGTCCTGCCGGACGGGCTCCCTGCGCGGGAGGCGGTCACTTCGTGACTTGTATACCTTTCTCGGCGGGACGTGCGGCGTGGGCCCTCGCGTTGCTCGGGAACAATATTCACGCCGACCAACGGGAGGACCGTTGCTGACGATCGTGTCATGACCGGTACACGCGCTACGAAGTGGCCGCTCTCCGCGTAGGAGGCCCGTCCGGCAGGATAAATCTTCTCAGCGGTCGCCGCGGAAGCTGTGGATGAGGCGACGGTCGCGCTTGGAGGGGCGTTTGGATGGCGCGGTCCAGGCCATGGGGCCGAGGAGTTTGCGCTCTTCGGCGGCTTGGCGGCGGAGTTCTTTGCTCTCTTCGGTTTCGCGGTAGAGAGTTTGGGCGACGGCGGCAGGGCCGCGCTGCTGGCTGAGGGCGAGTACTTCGATGTCGAACTCGCCGCCTTCGTTTTTGATGTGGAGCATGTCGCCGATGCGGACCTCGCGTGCGGGCTTGGCGGGTTGATTGTTCGAGAGGACGCGTTGCAGCTCGCAGGCTTTGGAGGCCTGCTCGCGGGTCTTGAAGAAGCGGGCGGCCCATAGCCATTTGTCGATGCGGGTTCCGGTCATGCTGGTATTTTCGTTGATGGTTTGCTGAGACGATGATTAGACCGAGCGCAGCATACGGGCGGGTAGGCGGAAGAGCGCGGCGATGAGCTCGAAGGTGCTGCCGACCACGATGCCGACGAGGCGGAACGGCAGCAGGATGAGCCAGATCAGCGGATAGAGCAGGAGTGCGGCCAATGCGAGAGGCCAGCAGATGACCATGAGAATGCAGAAGAGCAGGAGGTTGAGCATCGGGTTTCCTTTCCTTGAAGGATAACGCTTGGGGCGCGGAAAAAGTTCCCACGGGTGGATGATGAGAGTATGACGGATGGCTTGTTGCAGCGCGTGGTGGCGGTGGATTGGTCGGGCGATAAAGGGCCGGGCCAGCGGAAGAAGATCTGGGCGGGAGTTTGGACGGCTGCTGGTTCTTCTTCTAAAGACGCTAAGGTGATGCTGGAGAGTGGGCGGTCGCGGGCGGAACTTTTTTTGTGGCTGGTGGAGATGGCTCGGGAGACGCCGCGGATGGTGGTGGGGATTGATTGCTGCTTTAGTTTTCCGGCTTGGTTTCTGGCGGAGCATGGGTGTGCCACGGTGTTTGATTTCTGGCGGCATGTGGCCGATGGACAGGGGGAGCGGTGGCTGGCGAGGGAGTGTGAGGCGGTTGCGCGGGATGAACGGTTTTGGGGGAAGCCGCATAAACGGCCGGAGCAGTTTTGTGGGGAAGGCCTGCACCGGTCGATGCGGGCGACGGATATGGAGAACAAGATTACGCCGAAGATGCTCGAGGGCGATCCCGAGCGGGCGGCGAAGGTGAAAGGGATTACGCCGAAGTCGCCGTTTCAGATTGGCGGGAGTGGAAGCGTGGGGACGGGGAGTCTGCGGGCTATGCCGTTTTTGCTGCGATTGAGGGAGGCGGGGTTTCGGATTTGGCCGTTTGAGTCGGCTGCTTTTTCGGGCAAAGACCCAAAACCGCTAGTGGTGGAGATGTATACGCGGCTGCTGACGGGGGCGGTGAAGAAGAGTAATGCTTTGGCGCGGCGGGAGTATTTGCTGGCGAAGAGGAAGATGGATGCGGCGCATGCGGGGTTATATTCCAAATTGCCGCGCGGGGTGATGGCGAAGGCGATGGGGAGCGAGGATGCGTTTGATGCTCTGGTGTGTTGCATGGAGATGGTGCGGTGGCGGGGGGAGTTTGCGGGGTGTCGGGCGACGCGGGATGAGGTGTTGAGGCTGGAGGGGATTACCTGGCGACCAGGAGTAAGCGCGTCAGTCGATTGATGCGCTGATAAACTTGTGGTCTATGAGCTATAGGTCTGGGAATCAGATTCGGGAAGATTTTTGGCGGTTTTTTGAGGGTAAGGGGCACCGGAGGGTGCACTCTTCTTCGCTCGTGCCGGCGAACGATCCTACCCTGCTGTTTACTAATGCGGGGATGAATCAATTTAAGGATGTTTTTCTTGGGAACGAGAAGCGGGACTATACGCGGGCGGCTAGCTCGCAGAAGTGTGTGCGGGCGGGGGGGAAGCATAACGATCTGGAAAACGTCGGGTTTACGCGGCGGCACCATACGTTCTTTGAGATGCTGGGGAATTTTTCGTTTGGGGATTACTTCAAGAAGGATGCGATTGCTTATGCTTGGGAGCTGCTGACTTCGAAGGAGTGGTTTGGGATCGATCCGGCGAAGTTGTATTGCACGGTGTTTGAGGGGGACGGGAAGGTTCCGCGGGATGATGATGCGGAGCGGTTGTGGATCGAGACTGGCGTGCCAAAAGAACGCATCTTTGGTATGGGGGCGAAGGACAACTTCTGGCAGATGGGGGATACGGGGCCTTGTGGGCCTTGCTCGGAGATCTTTTACGACCTGGGGATTGAGGCGGCGGAGGAGCCGGGGGTCGATACGCCGTTTCCGCTGGATGAGCAGCGGTATGTGGAGATCTGGAATCTGGTTTTCATGCAGTTTGACCGCACTCTTGATCCCAAGACTAGCGAGGGGGTGCTGACCCCTCTGCCTAAGCCTTCGATCGATACGGGGATGGGGTTGGAGCGGGTTGCTGCAGTGTTGCAGGGAGTGCTGTCGAACTTTGAGACGGATTTGTTTACTCCGCTGATCAAGCGTGCGGAGGAGTTGACCGGGCATAAGGTGCAGGCGGAGCACGAGGTGGATGAGAGGTCGCGGGCGTCGCTGCGGATCATTGCGGACCATGCCCGGGCGGCTACGTTTTTGATCTCGGATGGGGTGAATCCTGCGAATGATGGTCGGGGGTATGTGCTGCGGAAGATTCTGCGGCGTGGGATTCGGCATGGACGGCTGCTTGGGCAGGAGAAGCCGTTTATGCATGAGATGGTGTTTGCGGTTCGGGATGAGATGCAGGTGGCTTATCCGGAATTGAAGGAGTCGGCGGAGCGGGTGAGTAAGGTTGTGTTGGCGGAGGAACTGCAGTTTGCTCGGGTGATGGAACGAGGGCTACGTGAGTTCGAGAAGGCTTGTTACAAACTTCTCGGTGAAAAGGTTTGGTCATATCCGGGTGGGAAGAATGCTTTGCTTGCGGATATTCAAAGTCAGCTTGCGTCAACCCCTGAGTCGGAAACAATTGAGAGGTTAAATCTGTTTGTAATTAAGGGTTCGGCGGAATATATCGACGTACCCGAATATCAAGATCCAAGTTCTATTTCATCTTTAGGTAAGTTTTTTAAGGATCGCTCTGAAGGGGTGATTTTTCCTGGGTCCGAAGGCTTCCGTCTATATGAAACTTTTGGATTGCCCCTTGACTTCATGATGGATGCAACGCGCGATGCTTGGCTTGAATTCGATATTGAAGGTTTTCAGCACTCTAAGGAAGAGGAGCAGGCCCGTGCTCGCGCTTCGTGGAAGGGTGGGTCGCAGAAGTCGGCGGCGCCGGTTTATCGTGAGTTGCCGAAGACGGAGTTTGAAGGGTATACCGCGCTGCGGGTGGATGGGGCTCGGGTGTTGGCGCTGGTGAAAGATGGGATTGGTGTGCCGGAGTTGAAGGCCGGGGAGTTGGGTGAGGTCGTGCTCGATGCTACCAGTTTCTATGCGGACTCGGGTGGGCAGATTGGGGATGTGGGGTGGTTGTATTCGGGGGACCATAACGCGGTGGTCGCTGAGGTGAGTGGCGCGACCAAGCCGGTGCAGGGAGTGTTTGCGCATAAGGTGAGGGCGAATCAGACGATTGCGGTGGGCGATACGGTGGATACGGTGGTGGATGCGACGACGCGGGTGGCGACGACGCGGAACCATACGGGGACGCATCTGCTGCATGCGGCGCTGCGCGAGGTGTTGGGGAAGCATGTGAAGCAGGCGGGGTCGCTGAATGATGCGGCCAGATTGCGGTTCGATTTTTCGCACTTTGCGGGTGTGGCGGAGGAGGAGCTGCAGGAGGTCGAGGACATTGTGAACCGGCAGGTGATGGGGAATACGAAGGTGGAGACGCTGGTGGATGTGCCGATCGATGTGGCCGTGAATGAGCTGGGGGCGATGGCGCTGTTCGGCGAGAAGTATGGCGAGCGGGTGCGGGTGGTGAAGATCGGCGACTTTTCGACGGAGCTTTGCGGAGGGATTCATACCGGGGCTACGGGTGAGATTGGGTTGGTGAAGATTGTTGGCGAGGGGTCGGTGTCTTCGGGGGTGCGGCGGGTGGAGGCGGTCTCGGGGACTGGCGCGCTGCATGAGTTCCGGCGGGATTTTGATGTCGCTCGCGTTGTGGGACAGATGGTGGGTTCTTCTTCTGAGACGGTGACGCCTGCGGAGGCTCTGCGGCATCGGATTGCGGCGCAGGAAGAGGAGATGAAGAAGCTACGGCGGGAGCTGGATGCGGTGCGGATGAAGGCTGCGTCGTCTTCGGTGTCGGATGCAGCTTCGTCTGCGGTTGAGGTGAAGGGCGTGAAGGTGCTGGCGCAGCGGGTGGATGGGTTGGAGAAGGCGCAGATGCGGGAGCTGGTGGATTCGTTGCGTGGAAAGCTGGGGTCGGGAGTGGTGGTGCTTGGGGCTGCGGTGGATGGGAAGGTTTCGCTGATTGTCGGCGTGACGAAGGACCTTACTTCGAAGGTGCAGGCGGGGAAGGTGGTTGGCACGTTGGCGGCGAAGGTTGGGGGTAAGGGTGGTGGGCGGCCTGATCTGGCGGAGGCTGGAGGGAGTGATGTTGGGTCGTTGGATGCGGCGTTGCAGGGGGCGGCTGAGGTTGTGGGCGGGTTATTGGGTTAGGGGACGGCCGGACAGAAAGGTTTCCGGAGTTGGAGCCTCTTCTCCACTCCCTGTGGTCATTTCATGAACACCAGGTCTCGGGGTTTGTGTGAGGAGTGCGGTCGTGCTTCTCCACCCCAACGAGCAAAAGCGCTCGTCGGGGACCCCGGTTCGCACGATGCCCACATCTCAGAATCGAGATATGGGGCACCCGCCTTTGTGGCTGGGTTGGCGGTTGGGGTGCTACCGTTTGTGGTGACTGCCCACACGGACTCCTGGCGCTCCAAACAAAATACGGGGGTTCTTCCCCTTCGACAAGCTCAGCGTCAGAATGACAACTTCGACATTTTGTTGGAGCTTCGAAAGCTATTTGCGGCGACGTTCGAGATGTTTCGGGGAATGGCTTCGAGTGGGTACGGGACTGGAGACAGCGGTTCGCACGTGGCGCGAATAACCACCCTTCGCGATAAGTCTGCAAACCCACACTTAGCGATAAGGCTGCAAAGGACGCGCCACCGGTTTGTGGATTGACTGTAACGGCGAGTGAAGTGCGGTTAGAACTTCAGTCCGCCTCCAACCTGGAGGGTTTCGCCGGTGATCCAGCCGGCCTCGGGGGAGGCCATGAAGGCTACGGCGTTGGCGATATCCTCGGGTTTGCCGAGGCGACCGAGCGGGGTGCGCGAGATGGCATATTTTTGTGTGGCTTCGTCCATCTCCTCCATGGCATCGAGACCTTCGGTGACGGTTACACCGGGCGATACTCCGACGACTCGGATCTTCCTGGGGCCGAGTTCCATGGCGAGTACGCGGGTGATGACGTCGACGGCGGCCTTGGTTCCGCTGTAGACGGCGCTGGCGGGCGCGGGAGTAAGGGCAACTCCGGAGCTGATGTTGATGACCACGCCGCCCTCGGGAGTGAAGTGGGGAACCGCGGCCTGGGTGGCGAGCAGAAGGGCTTTGACGTTCAGGTCGAAGTGCTGATCGATGTGCTCAACGGTGATCGCTTCGAGCGGGAGGAACTTGTAGACGCCGGCGTTGTTGACGAGGATGTCGAGACGGCCGAAGGCCTGAGTCGTTGCCGAGATGAGCTTGGCGGCTTCAGCAGGTTTGGACAAGTCGGCCTGGATCGCGACGGCCTTGCCGCCTGCTGACTGAATGCGCTGGACGAGGGCTTCGGCGGGAGCGGCGCTGCGGGCGTAGTTGATGACGACAGAGGCGCCGTCGGCGGCGAGACGTTGTGCGATGGCCGCTCCTATTCCTTTGGAAGAGCCGGTTACGAGCGCAACTTTACCTTGAAGATTGGCCATTTGTGCCTCCTCTTTCGTTTTATCTATGGAGATGTGGAGAGAAGGCGGGAAGATGCGTGACAATCAAATTAATTCGTTGGGACAGGAGAGAATAAGCCTTCCACCAGGAGCCAAGGCTGCTCGGTGGAGACCCTGTTCGGTAAGACGACAGCGATTACTTTGCTTCGTCGTGTTCGAGAAGCTGTCGGGCCTCTTCGAGATTGAGAATGTTTCCGTCTATGGTTAGCTCATATGCGCCAGCGTTTTCGGGGACGGAGAAGACATGCTCGACGTTATGGCCATGCTGCCGGAGGGTCTGAACGAGAAGATCGATGTCTACCATGGGTGAAAGTCTACAGGAGCCGGTCTGGATCGTCATCAGCCACAACTGGAGCCAATGCGGTTCGCGCGTGGCGCGCGAATAACCCACCTTAACGACGATGAGACCGTCGTGAAGATGGGGCACGCGGATTTGTGGGTACGCTAGAATTTGCGCAGGCGCGGGCTTGCAGGCAGTGCTCATGCCGGGTATTGATTCATATGGCGGTATAGGAGGCGGCTTTGGACGTGCATGCTCCGCATCACCCTATAGGGGGGTGGAAGGATTTTTTTGTACATCTGGTGACGATTACGGTGGGCCTGCTGATTGCCGTCGGAATTGAGGGCTGCGTGGAACTGCACCGCGAGCATAAGCTGGTGCGGGAGGCGCGCGAGACGATGCGGGAAGAGATTCAGCACAACTCCGACCAGATGAAGGACGCGTTGGGGAACCTGGATCAACAGACGGCTACGATGAAAAAGAATATCCAGATTCTGACGCGCATTCAGGAGAATCCGAAGGACAGAGAGGCTCAGGACGCAAAGATCAATGCGCAGTTTTCCGTGGTTGGACTGCGGGAGACGGCCTGGAAGACGGCGCAGACGACCGGGGCTCTGTCGTTTATGCCTTATTCCGAGGCGCAGCGGTACTCCGATGTGTACGGCTCGCAGCAGGACTTTCTGAATCAACAGGACAAGATTCTTGAGGATGAGGCGCAGTTTCTTGGCGTGATCGCGAAGACAAACTTTGGCCATAAAGACGTAACGCCGGAACAGGCTAGCCTGGCGCTGGAGCGGTTTGGCGTGTGGCAGACACATCTGGCGTACCTGGATCTGATGGCGAAGGTGACGGCGGCGAACGATGTGGCGTTTCTTGAGGGCAAAGAGGGGCCACATGAGATGCATATGGATTTGGGTGGCGGGAAGTGAAGCGAAGCATGGGGATTCGCGGATGGGAATCCCTCGCGGGTGGGGGTATCGGGGGGAGTACCGAGGGTTCTTTTCACACGCTGCCAGGGGGCGGGGTCTCTTAAACTTAGGGTGTCTGTCGGTTTTTGAAGAGACACATGGGCGTGAGAACGACAATCCGTAATCGTTGGTGGCTTTGGGGTTGCGCGGCGGTGCTTAGCTGCGCCGTAGCGCCTGTACTGGCGGCAAAGACGAGGCCGCAACACAAGGTGGAGTTGACGCCGTGGGAGCAGGCGGAGCGAGGACTGGAGACGCTGGAGGCGATTCCGGAGGGGGTGCGGACGCGGGCCGATTATGCGCGGGCTATGGATGGGTTTCGTGTGGTGTATCACCAGTCGCCGGGGGATGTGCATGCTCCCGATAGCGTGAATGCCGTGGCGGAGCTGTTGGCGGAGCAGGGAAGAAGTTTGCATGATGCGAAGTCGTTAAAGGACGCGGTGGGGCAGTATGAGTTTTTGCGGACGCAGTATCCGGCGAGCTCGCTGAGGGTGGGGGCGCTGCTGGCGGAGGCGCAGATTTATGAGAACGATCTGCATGATGCGACGGCGGCAAGGGAGAGGTATTCGCTGCTGATGAAGCGGTATCCGCGGAGCGCTCAGGCGGAGGAGGCGAAGGCGGGGATCGTTTCTTTGAGTGCAAGAAGTAGGGAAGAGGGAGTAGGGAGTAGCAAGCCGAGGCCAGGCACTAAGACTGACGGAGCAGGAACGAGGAGTGCTGGGCTGGGTGTTCGGGCTTCGGATTTGGTGGCGGGTCGTGGGGAGGGGTCTTCTTCGACTGAGTCTGCTGCATCCAGGGAGAAGACTCTAGTGGATGGCAGCGGGGCTTCTTCTTTTGCCGCGATGCCGACGACCGGAGATGCGCGAGGGGTGAAGGCTGCTCCTGCAGGGGCAAGTGGCGATGCTGCTGATGTGGAGAGGCGCGGGACTTCGGCGCCGGTGGATGTCGAGCTGGATGCTTCGACTGCGGGGGCGCAGGATGGTTTGGTTCAGGACGCTTCGGTTCAGGCTGCCGGGCCAATGCATGTGGCGAAGACTTCGGCCAAGCGGCATGGGCAGATGGCGCAGGTGACGGGGATTCGGCATTGGTCGACGCCGGATTACACACGGGTGGCGATCGATCTGGGCGACGATGTGACGTATGAGGCGGCGCGAGTGCCGAATCCGGATCGTATCTACTTTGATTTGCATGGGACTCGGCTGGCGCAGGAGCTGGTGGGCAAAAGCTTTGCTGTGACCGACGATGGATTTCTGAAGAAGATTCGCGCGGCGCAGTTTTCAAACGATATGACGCGCGTGGTTCTGGATGTGAACGATGTGACGGAGTACTCGGCGTTTCTGCTGCCGAATCCTTATCGCTTGATTATTGATATTCATGGCGGGAGTAAGGCAGAGCCGGGTGCGCCGGTGGTCAGCGTGCCAATGCAGCGGGCGGCGACGGCGGCTCCTACGGTACCGAATACGACGGCGGTGAAGGCGGGTAGTTCGTTCGATGTGGCGGCGTTGAGCGCGCAGCCGGGGAGAGTGGAGGCGACGAGTCAGCCTACGTCGCAGCCGATCTCCGCAGTGGTGGCGGACAGGGCTCAGGGTGCAGGGTCCAAGGCCCAGGATATCGATGGTTCAGACTCAGCTGCGAATGTTGCGAGTGCGGCGGCGCCGATTGCGGGGAAAAAGACGAAGAAGGGCAGGGCGGTGAAGGAACCGGATGCCAATGCGGTTCCGGCTCGGGCGGCGGTGCCTACGGCGGATGGGGAGACTTCGCTGGTGCGTGCGTTGGGGTTGAAGATTGGGCGGATCGTAATCGATCCCGGGCATGGCGGGCATGACTCGGGAACGCTGGGCGCTGACGGTATCCAGGAGAAGGACGTTGTGTTGGATGTGGCGCTGCGGCTGGGGCAGCTGCTGCATGACCGGCTGGGGTCGGAGATTATTTATACGCGATCGGACGATACGTTTATCCCGCTGGAGACACGGACGGCGATTGCGAACAAAGCGCAGGCGGATCTGTTTCTTTCTATTCATGCGAACTCGTCTCCTGATACGAGCGCGCGCGGAGTGGAGACGTATTATCTGAACTTTACGTCGTCGCCGGATGCGCTGGAGACGGCAGCGCGCGAGAATGCTGTGTCGGATCAGTCGATTCATCAGTTGAGTGACCTGGTGAAGAAGATCGCGCTGAAGGACAAGATCGAAGAGTCGCGGGAGTTTGCCAGCGATGTTGAAGCGAGTCTTTATGGTGGGTTGCAGAAGGGCAATGCCGGGTTGAAAGACCGTGGAGTGAAGAAGGCTCCGTTTGTGGTTTTGATTGGGGCGAACATGCCGTCGATCCTGGCGGAGATCTCGTTTGTGACCAATGAGAAGGATGCGAGGCAGTTGCAGGAGCCGGAGTATCGAGAGCGCGTGGCGGAGAGTCTTTATAAAGGTGTCGCGAAGTATGCGGGTGGGTTGAGCGGGACGCGGCCTCCGGCGGTGCGGGCGAGCACAAAGTAGTAGTTTTCGCCTTGAATGCAGAGATTCGAAGCTGGACTGCGGATCAGGCAGTGGACTGCTCATACCAGTTGAGGACGCGCAGAGCTCGCAGCGTGTTCCACCTGCTGGGTCGACCATCGCCGTCTTCGAGCGCAAAATGGACCTTTCCCGGGTGGGTGTTCTCCAGCAGCCAGACGCCGTCGGGCTGCCTCCTGGATCGGACCAGATCCATCGCTTCGTGCATCCGTGAGTCCGGCTCATGCCCGGCTGAGCGGAAGTAGTCGAGGGCACGCAAAACGTCGTAATGCCAGCGGATCGGAAACGAGAATTGCAGCCACTGGGGGTCGACGACTTCGCCGGTGCTCCTGCGTCGGAACAGCTTTCGTTCAAGGAGGTACTCCTCGCCCCGTCGCCGAGCCGCGATGGAGTGTGAAGAGCCGCCCGTTGCGCGCTCGTAGGCCAAGAGTCCTTCGAGGACGTTGATCGTGGTCGCAAACGACGAGCGGACGGAACCGTTCTCCGCTTCGCAGTTCCAGCCGCCGTCCTCGAGCTGCTCACGAAGCAGGCGAGCGACGATGCCTTCCACATCCTGGTCGAAGTAAATGCCCAACGTGACGGTCCTGCCGTTGATGCACGGCTCGACTTCGCCGGCGAAGAAGGCCTGCCCGGCGTGCTCCCATCGGCAGTTGTCTCTGACCAGCGCTACTGCCCGGCGAACGCGGTCAGAGTGGGGGTCGATCCCAAAGTCGTATAGCAGCTGAAGAGTTGGCAGTGTGGAGATCCAGGGCTGGCCCTCGGTCTCATCGTCCTGATCAGGGCTCGGAAAGCATGCGCCTCCCGCCCACTGGCCGTCTTCGCCCTGCAACGCCAGCAGTCTGGCACCCCAGCCCTCAGTGGCCACGCGCGCTCGCTCGGCAGCGATGACTTCAGCCGGCGCATGAACGAGATCGCGCAACACCTGCCAACGGATGGCGGGATCTGAATCGAGGAGCCACTCCAGAACGGTCATGCGACCGAGTCTAACAAGTTCAGGAGGGAGGATTATTGGCTGAACGGTTTTTGGGTCGCTCACATCTATGAGTAACGAAGGAGCGGAGTAACGAAGGAGCGCGGTGGGCTAATGTTGTCAGCGGCGTTCGCGGGTCTGGCCGGTGCTCTAGGCTTACTTTTCGCTGCTGGTGTAGTCTGACTTTCGTATGGGAGTTTCTTCTCGGGTCCGGGTGATGTCGCGTGTGCTGCTGGGAGTGGCGCTGCTGGGTGCATCGGCTGCTTTGTTGCGGGCGCAGGAAGCGAAGACGATGTTGGCGATGCCGCCTACGCCGTTGCTGCCGGAGTCATTGCGAACGGGGCCGGACCATGATGCGGGCAATGGCGCTCCGTCGTGGAGCGGAGCCGATGCGCCCATTCTGGTGGAGGATGGGATCAGGCGGTATGAGCGGGGGACAGTGCAGAGTCCGCTGGCGCATGGGCCTACAACGAACAGCACCACGCCGAGCGGAATGGTGGCGGTGTATCAGTTTGACGATGCGACGGGAGCGTATGCGGCGTATAGCTATCTGCGCAAGAGTGGTGGGGATCATGTGACGCTGAGCGGCGTGTCGGTGGTGGTGTCGAATCTGAAGCTTTATCCGGAGTCGGCCACGGCGCTGCTGAAGACGGTGCAGGTCGGGCTGCCGAAGGTGGGTGGGACGAAGGGACTGCCTCCGCTGCTGCCGACGTATCTGCCGACGAGGGGTTTGCAGCGCGATACGGTGAAGTATGCCCTGGGACCGGTCGGCTACCAGGCGATGGGCGCGACGGTGCCGCCGGAGATCATCGGGTTCGACAAGGCCGCCGAGGTGGTGACGGCGAAGTATGAAGGCAGGGGCACGTTGACGATGCTGCTGTATCCCACGCCGCAGATCGCGGGAGACCACGGACGGCAGATCGAGGCAGAGATGAACCGGCAGGGTGCAGCAGCCGGCACCGTGAAGTTGCGGCGCGAGGGACCACTTGTGCTCCTGACCACGGGCGCGTGGAAGCCGGCAGAGGCGCAGGAGATGGTGGAGAACATTCATCTGCGCAATGAGTTGACTTGGAACAAGCCTATGCCGCCGGAGTTTCATGCAGAGGTTCGTAAGACAGTGAGCCTGCTGACCAGCATCTTTCTGTTTTGTGGACTGGGGGCATTGGCTGCAGTGGTGCTGGCGCTGTTTTTTGGGGGAGCGCGGGCCGCGATTCGGGTGATGCAGGGCAAGCCCGCGGCCACCGAACCGGAGTTTCTGCGGATCGATCTCAGCGGTCGTCCGGCACGGATCCAGCCTGACGGATCGGGAGCTAACCAGCAGGGATCGCTATAGTTCTGCACCGGTGACGGTGCACCGCTGGGCCTAAGCGGCTGATACGATAGCCCTTTGATATATGGTCGGACCAGCTAAAGCGAATGGATGGCGAATATCCGGGCCCATGTTTACCCTTCAGTAACCCCCGTAACTATCTGCCCACCAAAGACTTACAAGAGACATGTTTTAGCCTTGACACGGTATTTTGCCAAACTTAGTATTTCGCCAGAAAGTTCTGATGGCTTTGCCTCCGTTGGAACTATTCTCCCTAAAGAAGAGGCCACCCTGTTGCCGGGTGGCCTCTTCGCGTTTTCGGGTACAACTTTTGGGGGATTGAGGGTAAAAATTTTCGAAGCGGGAAAAACGATTCGTAAAAATCTTCTTCAATCTTGAAGCCAAGCGCGAGGCTGCCGATGCACGAGGTATGAGGAGAGGCCTGAAGGCTCTCTGACGAAAAAGGCACTCCATGTCACATACTCTGCATACTGCGTTGCAGGTGATGATCGCTCTTTCATCCCTGGCTTTATTAATCTGGCCCAGCGCTCTTGGGAAAGACCTCGATCTTGATTCAGACGATCGGAATCGGAACCATATTCCGTGATGCCGTGACCTCGGTCAGGCGCTTGTGCTAGTTTGGCTCAGCGGCTTGTGGAGGTAGGACCAGGTGATCGGGAAGCAAATTGGTGTGCGCGTCGATGGGATCGGATGGCGTGTTGCGACTGCAATACTTTTTTCGACGATTGCGGCGACGGCGCAAGACACGCGGCAGGTGACTGAGCCGAAGATCCCGGCATCGTGCGTGCAGCTTCCCGCGCAGCTTCAAGCGGTCGGCGATAAGCTCGCCGAGGCCGACGAGAGCAAGCTCGATACGGCGCGCGTCCAGAATGCGCTGGACAAGTGCAAGCCCGGGATGGCGGTAGAGTTGAAGCCGTCGAGCGGTAATAATGCTTTTCTCTCCGGGCCGCTTGAGATGCGAACCGGGGTAACGCTGCTCATCGACGAGGGTGTGACCTTGTTCGGGTCGCGCGATCCTGCCGTCTATGAGTCCACGGCCGCCGGTGCGACGTCGGGACTGTGCGGCACGATTGCAGCGGGCGCTCCACCGGCAGTATTTCCTGCGCCGCAGCGCCCAGCGCCGGCCCGCGGAGGGTGCAGGCCGTTCATCAGTATTAACGACGCCAAAGATGTTGGCATCATGGGTGATGGCGTTATCGATGGGCGCGGTTACGCGAAGCTTCTGGGCAAGGACTATAGCTGGTGGGAGATGGCACGTAAGGCAGAGCCCAAGAACGAGCGATACTTTACGACGCGGATGATCGTGGCCAGCCACGCCGATGGCCTGGTGCTCTACCGGATTACGCTGCACAACTCGACCAACTTCCACGTCAGCGTGAACCAGACAAACGGCTTTACGGCCTGGGGAGTTCATCTGCTGACTCCGACGACGAAGGGAATGGACGCGCGGAATACCGACGGCATCGATCCGGGCTCGTCGACCAACGTGACGGTGGCGCATAGCTGGATCGATAACGGCGACGACAACATTGCGATCAAGACAGGAACGATGCATATGAGCGTGTTGGACAACCACTTTTATAGTGGACACGGTATGTCGATCGGCAGTGAGACATTCAGCGGCGACAGTTTTCTGCTGGTGGATGGGTTGACGGAGGATCATACGACCAGCGGCATCCGCATCAAAAGCAATGTGACGCGCGGAGGCCCGGTGCACGATCTGACGTACCAGAACATCTGCATGCGGGGCGTGAAGAACCCGATTGCCATCAGTCCGTACTACACCAACCAGACGACCGAGGGCTTCGAAGATCCGAAATATACGGGCGACCGGATTCCAGACTACAAGGCGATCACGATTCGCAATCTGATCGATACGACGCCGGGGGATGTGCTGGTTGCAGGGCTTAACGACGACCACCGCACCGAGGTAACGCTCGATGGCGTGCGGATCGATGGAATTACGCCGCAGCAGGTGCATGGGCGCTTTGCGACTGTGACGCTTGGACCGCTGGGCACGAATCTGGATTTTAGCGCGACCAATATTAAGGTGATTCCAGCAAAAACTGTGCCGCCCCCGACTGCTGCGGATGCGGCGGCCATGGAACCGGCGTTTAGTTGCGAAGGTAAGTTTGTGCCGATGCAGTAGATTGGCGCTGGCAATGTGATTTGGCGGATAGCCGCTAAGCCGCTAGAATAAAGCGATAGGCCGATGTAGCTCAGTTGGTAGAGCAACTGATTCGTAATCAGTAGGTCAGCGGTTCAACTCCGCTCATCGGCTCCATTCTTTTCAATCACTTAGAGAACTTTACGCGTTAGACCAACTGATTTTGCGTCATTCTCACTTGGCAGCTAACTATCTTGTTTGAGTGAGATGAGCATCTGCCTAAACATGTTCCGAAGTCCCACAAATTCTCCCGCAATTTAATTTGCACCGGAGGAGCACTCCTGTCGTTAACGCGTGCTGGGAATAGTCGCAATCTGCAATATGGAGCATGAAGCGGTGTGTACGCCGTATACTTAAACTGGTATACAGTGTAGACATGAAAGCCACTACATACCAGAAGATTGCCAGAGCCGCCCGCAAGCTGCTCGATAAAGAAGGAGCGGAGGGCGTGACCATGCGGAGGGTGGCGTCTGGAGTTGGCATTACGCCGATGGCGCTGTATCGGCACTATCCAAACCGTGATGGCCTGTTGAATGCGCTGGCAGATGCAGGGTTTGTGGAACTGTCGGAAAAACTTGCGAGTGTGCGGCTGACGGGTGGGGTCGAGCAGCAGCTCCTGAAGATACTTGATATCTTTCTCGATCATGCGTTTGAGAAGCCGCGTCTCTTCACGCTGATGTTTCTTACGAAGCGCGAGGGTGCGCGGCAGTATCCGGAGGACTTCAGGGCGCGGCGGTCTCCTACGGCGAATGTCTCGGCCGATGTGATTGCGAGTGCGATGGAGACTGGGTACTTGCGCAAGGACGATGTTTGGGAGATCGTCTTCGAGACGGGTGCGCTGATGCAGGGCCTGGTGATGCTTTACCTGGGAGGCCGCATGGCGATGCCTCCAGAGAGTTTTCGTGCCTTTTGTCACCGATCGTTTGGGAGGTATATGAATGGCATACGCAGCTAATTACCGCCGCGTCGGGGGAGCAGTTCTCGCAATCGTCGCGACAGGGGCGATGTTTTGCTTCGGCAACGGTCTCAATCCGTTGTGGCCGCTCATGTGGGTTGCCCCGCTGCCGGTGCTGGTGTTCGCGTTGCGAAGCAAATGGTGGGCCACGGCGATGGTGACTGTGGCTGCGATGCTGCTCGGCAATTTGAACATGTGGAGCTACTTTACGAAGACGCTGGGGATGCCGGTATCTGTGTGGGTGGGTATCTTCCTGGTTGCGAGTGTTGTCTTTGCAGCGGGAGTGCTTCTGTTTCGTGTGCTGGTGTTGCGTGGCGCAGTGTGGAGCGGACTGGCGGCGCTACCCGCAGTGTGGGTAACGAGCGAGTATGTCCGCAACTTGACGACGCCGCATGGGTCTGCGGGAAGTCTGGCGTACTCGCAGCTGCGCTTCCTCCCGTTCCTGCAGCTTGCTTCGATCACGGGACCGTGGGGGATGAGCTTTGTGCTGCTGCTGTTTCCCGCTGCGATCGCGATTGGACTGCATCTTAGACAGACCTCACCGAAACGCGCCCTGCAGGTTGCGGGTGCGGGGATGGGAGTGGTCGCGGCTGTACTGGTGTTTGGCGCGGTGCGACTGGCGATGCCGATGACCGAGACAGCACGTGTGGGGTTGATCACCTCGGACGAGAAGGCAAATGCTGGGGTTACCGATCCGGGTGCAGATACGGAACGGCTGTTCCACGACTACGCACATGAGGCGCAGAAGCTGGCAGCGAATGGGGCGCAGGCGATCGTGATGCCGGAGAAACTTGGGGTGACACTAGAAGGCAAGACCGCTGGGACGGACGCGGTGCTGCAGTCGGTTGCGGCCCAAACGGGAGCAACGATCGTCGCCGGCGTTGTGCATGTGGACGCTCCAGTGAAGTACAACGAAGCGCGGATTTATGCTCCGGACTCAGATGTGCAGCGTTACGATAAGCAGCACATGCTGCCGCCGTTCGAGTCGAACCTGAAGCCGGGAACGACCTTGACACTGCTGCCGCGACCGCACCAGAAGTGGGGCGTGGCGATCTGCAAGGATATGGACTTCGCGTCGCCCGCCCGTCTTTACGGCGAGGCCGGTACGGGGCTGATTCTCGTTCCGGGGTGGGACTTCGTGGTGGACGGCAGTTGGCACGGGCACATTGCAGTGATGCGCGGTGTGGAAGACGGCTTCAGCATAGCGCGCGCGGCGAAGAACGGCTTCCTGACGGTGAGCGACGACCGCGGCCGCATCGTGGGCGAGGTGAGCAGCAGCTCTGCTCCGTTTGCGACGCTACTGGTGGATGTGCCGACGGCGCATAGCAGCACGGTGTATCAGGTGCTGGGCGACTGGTTTGCGTGGGTTGCGATTGCGCTGCTGGCGTTTGTGCTGCTGCAGGTGGTGCGGCTGCGCACCCGTGCTCAGGGCTGAGATCGGGAGAGTGCGCGAATGCTTTCGATAACGGACTTGAAGGCGGGGTCATCCCCTTTGTCCGCTCTCGACTGGCGATATCAGGCGTGGCTGTTGAAAAACTCATCTGCGAGAAGAGGTCACAAATAGCGTCGCGTCAGGATGCCCCACAAACGATTTTCTCGGGCCGCCTAGGCATTTTCTATCCCCTAAAATCACGCCGTTTTTGTGGATATCGACTTTTTCAACACCCACAGGCCTTAGCACGCAATATAAAAGGCGCCCACTTTGCGGTAGGTTGTGGTTATTCGCATCAGCACCTACCGAAAGGAGCGCCGTTATGAGCCAAGAGAAGTATGTCGGCATGGACGTCCACCAGGCAACGATCTC
>Ga0185299_10000995_pt1 | contig 64015 bp, 61 predicted proteins | sample PaiPotPPA55metaG_FD_128002 | JGI IMG/M metagenome (GOLD analysis project Ga0185299, IMG submission 128002) | Iron sulfur acid spring bacterial and archeal communities from Banff, Canada, to study Microbial Dark Matter (Phase II) - Paint Pots PPA... ... | reverse complement strand
AGGTAACCTGCTGGTTCGAGGAAAGAAACCTGGGGCAGCGTCCCGTTCTGCATGTCGGCGATTAACTGCGACTCCGGCACAAGCTGGTTAGGCAAGTTATTGACGACAGTGGAAATGTAATTCCATTGATTCAAGTACGAGTACTTTGCCAGGCACTGCGGAGTGGTACAGAGGGTGGCGTCAGGATGGACGTAGATCTTCCAACTTACGTTATTGTCCTGCATCAGCTGGAATATGGTTTGACCCGTAAGAAGCGGGCTATTGCTGCTGAGAGGATACGCGTGCCCGTATGATGAGGCCCCATACAGGTACATGCGATTGAGCTGGGTACGCGACATGACCGGCGAAAACCAGCGGTCGGAGGTGGCGAAGTTGGACGCCATGAAATAGTAGTAGTTCAGTTGGTTGTCGCCTACGAAATAGCCCATAGCACGATGGCCGAGGACATCATAAAAGTGATTGCCTTGCGCATCGCCGGCTGCGGCTTTGACGAACCCGTCCATAGGCGTATCGCTGGGTCCGTTGTTCGAATCGGTCGGATTTTCGTGGTTGCGATCCACATGGCTCTCGTTCCACGAAGGGCTGGGATTCTCGGTGCAGCCTGACTGAAGATTGAAGGCGGTTACCGTGTCCCCATTCGGGTCGGGATTTGAAGCAGTTGCAGGCTCGCCGTCAAAAGTGGGGTCGGAAGTCGCCTGCGGGTAATTGTGGGCCTTCCAATAGTCCATCAAATGGCCGAAGTAGTGATCGAAGGACCGATTCTCCTGCGTTATTACGATGATGTGATTGATGGCACTAATGTTTTGCGGCGAGAACGTAGCAGTGACGCTTGCACCCGCCGTACTTGAGACCGTCAATTGGCAATTTGCGCCGGTGCATGCGCCGCTGAAACCAGAGAAATCGTTTCCAGATGCCGGGGTCGCGGTCAGTGAAACAACCGTGCCGTTGGCGAACGCTGCTGTACAAGTGGTAGGACAACTAATGCCGGCCGGGCTGCTGGTGACCGTGCCTTGACCGACAACTGTTACTGCTAACTCTCCCCCGGTGGTAAATGTTGCAGATACCGATTGATTGCTGGAGAGTACGAGTTGGCAAGAAGCGCCGCTACAGGCGCCACTGTAACCTCCGAAGTGGGAGCCCGATCCGGCGGTCGCGGTGAGCGTAACCAATGTTCCCGAGGCGAAGCTTGCAGTGCAAGTGGTCGGACAATTGATTCCCGCAGGACTGCTGGTGACCGTGCCAGTGCCGGTGACAGCAACCGTCAGCTGAGCATTTTGAGGTGGTGGCGGATTATTGCTGCCGGATGTACCACCACATTCAGTGAGAACCAACGTGCAGGCCAAAACAAAAAGACAGACAGATAATCGCAAACTCAAGTGTCGCCAACCCCTGATCAGCAGCAGTTTAGGTGCGAAACCGAGTAGCTGGGTTGCTACAGCCCTTTACGGAGCAGGCTTGAGGCCCTTTAATGCAGTGTTAATAACCAACCGTAAATCAAACTTTTCACGAAACATCCCGTTATTCTCTATTGGTGAACCGGAACCCGCTAGACGCTGAACAGAGTCGTGCCGGCCTTTGCGCGTATTGCCAACACATGCGGCTGATCAGGTCAGACCGGGGATCGACATTTTACTTGTGCCAACGTTCGGTGTCGGACGCTAGCTTTCCCAAATACCCCAGGCTGCCGGTGATCCAGTGCAGGGGATATGAACAATAAAGATAAGACGTCGTTCACTGAGGATTAGGCGGGAGCTTTTTCGGGGGCCTTCAGTCCCAAATCTTTCATGACCATCTGGAGATCTTTCCAAGTTTCCTTTTTCTGGCGAGGATCGCGAAGCAGGAACGCGGGGTGATAAGTGACGGCGAGCTTGGTGCCGCGAAAGTCGTACCAACGGCCGCGCAATTCAGACATCGGCGCATTGATTGCCAGCAAAGTCTTTGCAGCCACGGCGCCAAGCGCCACGATTGCCTTGGGAGCGACCGCTTCAATTTGCCGCATGAGAAACGGTGAGCAGGTTTCGCATTCGTCGCGCTCCGGCGTGCGGTTGTTTGGCGGTCGGCATTTAATAATGTTGGCGATGTAAACCTCTTCGCGGCTCAGACCCATCGCCTTGATCATGTTGGTCAGCAATTGTCCGGCGCGACCGACGAATGGTTCGCCTTTTTCATCTTCATCTGCGCCGGGAGCTTCGCCGATAAACATCAGTTCGGCGCGAGGATTGCCTACGCCGAAGACAATCTGCTTGCGTCCTTGTTTATGCAGGCGGCAGCGGGTGCAGTCGCCAATGTCTTCGCGGATTAAGCGGAGAACGGTGGCAGGATCGGATGTTGGGTTCGGTTTCATTGAGTCTGCGAGCGGTGTTGTGGTGCGGGCGCTCTCGGTCGCTAATCCAGGGTCAGCGCTGAGCGCTTGAACCGGTTGGCGATAGAAATCGTAAATTCCTAACTCGTTGTAGTAACGGACGCGGTCGGAAAGCGCGCGGCGAAGTTGCGGATCAAGAGGAGAAGGCATTGGTTGAATTGTAAATGGCGTGAGGTTGTGCGTTCCAAACAAAGCATCAACCACAAAGGGCACGAAGGAACACGAAGGGAAAGACGGTGGGTAGCTAAGAGCTAAAAGCTAACGGCTAACAGCTAGAGTCTTCTTTTTCAATTCCACTACAGAATCGAGCACCCGCTGGGCAACTTCCCACTTAGTTGTTTCCGGAACGGGAACAGTCTCCGATCCGGTAAGGATGGTCACGGCGTTGCGCTCGGAATCAAAGCCGACACCTTCGCGGGAGACGTCGTTCACCACAATCGCATCCAGAGACTTTGTTCGCAGCTTCTTGCGCGCGTTCTCAATCACATTTTCAGTTTCCGCGGCGAAGCCAATTACCAACTGCGATTTCTTGTGTCGCGCAATTTCAGCAAGGATGTCAGGAGCCGGTTCGAGATCCAAGTTCATGCTGCTGGCCCGTTTGATTTTTTGCGCTGACGGCTTCACGACAGTGTAATCGGCGACCGCGGCAGTTTTAATCACGATGGATGCTTCAGGCAAAAGGCGAAGCACGGCGTCTAACATTTGCTTCGCGGATTCAACCATTGTCGTCTCCGCTGCTGACGGCGGTTTCAGCGAGGTCGGGCCGCTCACCAGCAGGACCCTTGCGCCCCGGCGGAGGGCAGCTTCGGCCAGCGCGTATCCCATGCGGCCGCTGGACCGGTTGCTGAGGTAGCGGACCGGATCGATTTTTTCGCGAGTCGGTCCGGCGGTGATCAACACAGTTTCACCGCTCAGGTCCTGCGATGCTCCCAGTGCTTCCATGACTGCAGCAACAACGGCTTCGTTTTCGGCGAGCCGGCCAGGACCGGTCATTCCGCAGGCCAGATATCCGCTGCCGGGGTCGACGATTGCGACTCCGCGTTTGCGAAGCGTGTCGAGGTTCTGTTGGGTGGCCGGATGGTCCCACATATTTACGTTCATCGCCGGAGCCACGACAACCGGAGCGGTGGTCGCGAGATAAAGCGTGGTCAGAAAATCGTTTGCGATTCCTTGCGCGAATTTAGCGAGGAGGTCGGCAGTCGCGGGGGCGACAACCAGGGCATCGATGGATTGCGCCACGGCGATGTGCTCAATCGCAGAATCAATATTTGGTTCGGCGCCGGCGTCACGGTTAAACATGCCGGTAATAACTTTTTCCCCGGAGAGCGCTGCGAAGGTCAGAGGGCGGATAAACTCCTGGGCGGAGTCGGTCATTATGACCTGGACGCGAATACCGCGGTCCTGCAGCAGGCGTACGATTTCGGCGGCTTTGTAGGCGGCGATGCCGCCGCAAACTCCGAGGGCAATCTTCATACAGCTTCCGGCTCCCAACTGCTAGCTTCCAGCAAATTAGATGTGCATGGGAGGGAATAGAATCCGGAAGCTAGTACGAACGTAACGATCAGTTTTCCTGCCCCATGGCCTTGTCGAGAATTTCGCTGGCGACGTCGACTGGCGACGCGGGTATTTCGGGAACCACCCACTTCACTTTGCCAGCCTTGATCTCGTCCTGCGCGATCCTGCAGGGCTTGCGCGAAATTGTCTCGATGACCGGAGGCGCGCCACCCTGGAGTTGCCGCGCGCGCCGCGCTGCGACCAGGATGTACCGATAATTGCTGTCGAACCCATCAATTAACTTCATGGAATTCCCCCTGCGTTACTTCACACTGGCTGCGGTTTTGCCGAACGACTGCAAAATCGGTTGCAGCCGATGGCGAACGTTTTCCAGGCGGTACTTCTCTGCCGTGGCGCTTAACGCGGCGTCGGTCCGGCCCTGGCGCTTAAGCCGCTGTGACAACAGAATCGCCTTCAGCGCTTCCACGGAATCCGCCAGGCGGTCATTCACCAAAATATAGTCGTATTTACCGTAATTCTCAATCTCACGACTGGCCGTTTCGAGCCTGCGCTGGATCTTTTCTTCCGAGTCCTGCCCGCGCTCACGCAACCGTTTCTCGAGTTCAGTGCGAGTAGGCGGAAGAATAAAAATGCTCACCGCATCGGGAATCTTATGCTTGATCTGCGCCGCTCCCTGTACGTCGATGTCGAGCAATAGATCGCATCCTTGCTCCTTAGCCTGCTGAAGAAAGCGGAACGCGGTGCCGTAATAGTCGGTTTCGAAAACGGTCGCGTACTCTAGAAACTCTTGGTTGTGGATCATCTCTTCAAATTGTTTTCGCGAGATGAAGAAATACTCCTTGCCGTCCTGTTCGTGTCCGCGCGGGCTGCGCGTGGTGTAGGAGATGGAAAACGCCAGGTTGGGAATGGTTTGGCGAATCTCATTTACTAACGTGGATTTGCCGGAGCCGGAGGGCGCGGAGATGATAAAGACGTTAGTCATTATTCGATGTTTTGCACTTGTTCGCGCGCTTTCTCAATATCTGATTTCATGGCAAGCCCGGCTTCGGTGATTCGGACTGCATCCCCCGACAGACCAGAAGTTTTCGACATCAAGGTATTGGCTTCGCGGTTCATCTCCTGCAACAGGAAATCGAGCTTTTTGCCAGCTTCGTCTTCGGACTCGAGCAACCCAAGAAAATGCTGCACATGATTTTCTAAACGGACGAGTTCTTCCTGAATGTCGCTGCGATCAGCCAGCAATGCGGCTTCCTGAAGGATGCGGTCGGGATCGATAGAGGCGCCAAGCCACTCCTGCATACGCGATTTTAGTCGCTCGGAGTATGTCTTGAGCACGGCCTCGCGATGCTTGCGAACTTCGCTACATGCCGTTTTCAGGCTCGCCATTCGTTCGCGAAGCTCGCGCTCCATTCCCCGGCCTTCCTCTTCGCGCATGCGATTCAACTGATCCAGAACGTGTTCTAGAGCAGACGAAACCGGCGGGGTAAGTTCTTCTTCGCCAGGAGCAGTCGCGCTGTCGAGTGCGCCGGGAAGCCGCAGAATGGCATTCAAATCCGGTTCCGCGGCAATTCCGGCTTCGGCGGCAGCGGCACGGAACGCGTGCACATAAGCTGCGACCAATTGCTTGTTCAGCGCTAATGAAGAGTTCGCGCCCTGTTCGAAGGAAAGATTGACGTCAACGTGGCCGCGCGCCAGCTTCTCTTTGAGGAGTCGGCGCAAGCTCATCTCCAGCGCGTCAGTGTTCGAAGGCAAACGGAAATGAAGATCGAGAAAACGATGATTGACCGACTTAATGGAAATATTGAAGGCGGTACCGTTCACTTGTCCTTTGGCTTGCGCAAAGCCGGTCATGGATCGAATAGGCATTAGATATTTCTCATTGCGATTGCGTGGCGTGCCGTGGCAGTTCGACATCGATGAATTGAAGATCATACAACCGGCGATAGGTGCCGAGCTTCTGCATCAACTCTTCGTGGCTACCGATGTCTGCGACGGCGCCGTTTTCAATCACGACGATGCGATCGGCGCGACGCACGGTGGAAAGCCGGTGCGCGATGACGACGACAGTTCGACCAGCCATAAGATTCTGCAGCGCAGATTGGACCAGCGCCTCCGATTCGCTGTCGAGCGCGGAGGTGGCTTCGTCGAGGATGAGAATGGGTGCATTCTTCAGCAGCGCGCGGGCGATGGCGATGCGCTGGCGTTCGCCGCCGGAGAGTCGCACGCCTTTTTCTCCGATCACAGTCTCATATCCTGCCGAAAGCTTACGGATGAAATCGTGCGCCAAGGCTGCGCGCGCGGCGGCTTCAACTTCTGTCTGCGAAACGCCGGGCTGACCATAAGCGATATTGTTGCGCAGCGTGTCGTTGAAGAGGACGGTTTCCTGAGTGACTACACCGATTTGCGCGCGTAGTGAAGAAAGAGAAACCTCGCGCAGATCGTGTTCGTCAATTGCAATTCTGCCGGAGGTCACATCGAAGAAGCGGGGGATAAGAGAAACCAAGGTGCTCTTTCCTGCGCCGCTTGATCCCACCAGAGCCAGAATTTCACCCGCATTGACCTCAAGATCGATGTGCTGCAGAACTTCGCGCTGCACTCCTTCCGATTCGTAGTAAAACGAAACATCCTCAAAGCTGATCTTTTTGGAAAACGCCGGCAGGGCCGGAGCGCCGGGCTTCTCCTGCACCTCGTCGCGAGTGTCCATGAATTTGAAAATTTGCGACGAGGCGCCCAAGGCCTGCTGAAAGCCGTTGTGAAAAAGCGCGAACTTACGCACCGGATCGTACAGCTTGAAGACAGCGATGATGAAAGCTACGAACGTTTCAGGTTTCATGAAACCGTGAACTACCTGTTCGCGACCCAGGAGCAGCAGGAGCGCAACCGCAGTCGCGCCAAAGAAATCCATGAGCGGGGAGCTAAGGGCGGCGGCGGCAACGGAACGGAGGTTCGCACGGAACAAACGTTGCGCAGCCTTGCGGAAACGAGCAAATTCCCACGCCTCCATCCCGAACGCTTTTACGATACGGTTACCGGTAATGGTTTCATGAAGAATATTCTGAACATCAGCGAGCTTGTCTTGTCCATGACGCGTGGTGTGCCGCGTCCTCCTGCCGATTTTTCCCGTGGAAAAGATCATGAAAGGTACAACGGGCAGAAGCAGCCAAGCCAAACGGCCACCCAAAAGAATTACCGCCGCAATAAGAAACACAAGCGTAAATATCTGCTGTAGGAACTCCGCCAAAACGCTCGACATGGCAAACTGCACGCGTTCGATGTCGTTGATGATGGTCGAAACCAGAGTGCCCGTGGTGTGCTTCTGAAAGAATGCCGACGAGCGGCGCAGGATGGAGTTATAAAGAGAATTCCGCAGGTCGGTGATGAGTCCGTATCCAGCGTAATTTACCAGGTAAGTGCCAGCGTAATCGAAGAGGCCCTTCAGAATCGTGGATGCAACGAAAGCAAAAGCTACTATCGTCCAGGCGTTATGGAAGCGCGACGGTACAAACTGCTGCAGATAAATCGGGTGATGAGTACGGGGGATTGTGAAAAGTACAATGTTGTCCGAACCCGAAGATGGATTGAGCACGCGCCCCAGGATTGGCCCCACCAGCAGCACGCGAAACGCGTCCAGGAATCCCACACCCGCAAGCAATACGACAGACGGAATGAATTGCCACAAATATGGCGCCAGGTAACGCAGGAGTCGCGTCAATTGGCGCATACGTAGCTCCGGAAGAGCGCATCCAGGTTTGAGCGGAGGCGACCATGGTGTCTTAACTGAAGCCGAAGACCGCGTCCGTCCGAGAGAGTGGGCATCGGATGCAAGGCCTTATTCTACTTGAGACGAGTCTCCTGGCGGAGACATCTCGGGATACTTGGGTGTAAAGAAAAGTTGTTATCCTCGCCTGGGGCTGAGCCATCTAAGTAAGACAAATATCTCTTTTAGGAGCAAGCGATGAAATACCGTCAGCTGGGCCGTTACAACGGTCTGAAAGTTTCCGCCCTCGGACTCGGTTGCATGGGCATGTCAGAGTTTTATGGGGCAGGTGATGACAATGAATCGATCGCTACCATTCACCGGGCCATCGAATTGGGCATCAATTTTCTCGATACGGCTGACGCATACGGACCGTACAAGAACGAAGAGCTGGTCGGCAAAGCCATTCGTGGCAAACGCGACCAGCTGGTCATCGCCACCAAGTTCGGGATCGTTCGTGATCCCGCGAACCCTAAGGCTCGGGGCGTTAGCGGCCGCCCTGAATACGTTCGTAAGGCTTGCGAAGGAAGCTTAAAGAGATTAGGAATCGAGTACATCGACCTGTATTACCAGCACCGGGTCGATCCAAATACCCCCATTGAAGATACGATCGGCGCGATGGCGGAACTGGTCAGAGAGGGGAAGATCCGGCACATCGGATTGTCGGAAGCTGGCCCGGAGACGCTGCGACGCGCTGCCAAGGTGCATGCGATCACTGCCCTGCAAACCGAGTATTCGTTGTGGACGCGCGATCCCGAGGACCGGGTGTTGCCGACATGCCGCGAACTCGCCATTGGTTTTGTGGCGTACAGCCCACTAGGCCGCGGATTCCTGACCGGACAAATCAAGCGCTTTGAAGACTTTGCTGAAGATGATTATCGGCGCAATGCGCCGCGTTTCCAGGGCGACAATTTCCAGAAAAATCTTGACCTGGTAAAGAAAGTTGAAGAAATTGCGCGACAGAAGAAGTGCACATCATCCCAACTTGCGCTTGCCTGGGTGCTGGCACAAGGCGATGACATTGTTCCGATCCCGGGCACCAAGCGCGTGAAGTACCTGGAGGAGAACGTCGGCGCGCTGGGCGTCACGTTGACCGCGGATGATCTGGCGCAAATTGAAAAAACCCTTCCCAAGGGCGCCGCGGCAGGAGAGCGCTATAACGAACAGATGATGCGGCTGATCGATGCCGCGTGACAGACATGATTGACAAGGTCAACCTCGGCGAGAAGTTTGCGCGGATCCAGGAATACTGGAAGCCTTACATCGCTGGTGAACTGAACGGCCAGCTGGTTAAGCTCGACAAGCTGAAGGGCGAATTCGTTTGGCATCACCACCAGAATGAAGACGAAATGTTCCTGGTGGTGAAGGGCCGTTTTCGCATCGAGTTTCGCGATAAGACCGTATGGCTGGAAGAAGGCGAATTCATCGTCGTCCCGCGCGGAGTCGAGCATAAACCGGTCGCGGACGAAGAAGCCTGGATCCTGCTTTTTGAGCCGGCTTCGACGCTGAACACCGGCAACGTCGACAACCAGTTCACGCTACGGGAACTGGAGAAGGTTTGACCCTGACAAAGAAACTAAACACAATAACCCTCGGGTAATCGTCTCTCCCACCGCGGTACAGCACCTTCGGTACTGTAGCTCGAGTCCGCTATCAGCGAGAACATAAGTCAAATCAAGGCCGGAATTCTCTTCCCCCTTAGGAGAACGCCAACCCATTGGTGGCTAAACGGCTAATTGCTGGGAGCTCATGACTTTTGATCGCACCACCAACGAAGAAGAACCGGTTTGCACCGCCTGGCAACGGCTAGTGCAGGTGGCACTGATCTTTTTCCTGGCGATTGCCCTACTTGTTCTGGCGCATTATTTACTCGCTACCGATTCGAAGGCGTTACAGCAGCAGGTACGCACGTTGTCCGCGCAGGTGAACGAACTGCAGCAAGAGCAGGAGATGCCGTCACAAGTTCTGAACCGATATCGCAATTCGATCTGCTACATATTTGGGGTTTATCAAGTGGGTTTTCAGAGTGGGAAACCGGTCCAGAGGACGCGAATTTCGGGTACGGGATTTGTGGTTTCCGAAGGATTGATTGCGACCAACCGGCACGTTGCCGAACCCTGGTACGGGGATCCCGATTCCGACGCCCTGATAGCAAAGGGCGCAACGCCAAGACTGGAAAAGATGGTCGCGTATTTTCCGGGATCGCCTGCGCCGGTGAATCTCACTCCCGCTGCCCTCTCTTCCGATGGAGACTTGGCTGTCATGCGCATGGAAGATGCCTCGGCTCTCAATCTGCGCCCGTTGCCACTGGCTTTAGTGAAGCCGAACGCGGGCGAACTAGTCGCAGTGGTCGGATATCCCATGGGAGTTTTGGGAATGATGGCAAAGGCCCCAACGCCGGTTTATGCGCGGCTGGCATACCGTCGCGACGATCAAGGTGCGGCCAGCGAGTTGGCAGCGCTATCTCTGATTCGTCCCTCGGCGACATGCGGGCACCTCGGTGACGTAGTTGGTGACAAGCTGATCTACGACGCGCCCACAGCCCACGGGGCGAGCGGCGGGCCGGTGTTTAACTCCCGCGGAGAAGTGATTGGCGTGAACGCCGCATACATAGACGGCTTTGCCGGTGGGACACTCGGAGTGTCATCGCAAGCGCTGGAGCCGCTGATCGAGAAGGCGCAACACCAAAGCTTCTAAGAAGACGCCTCTTTACTTAATATCCCAAACTCTTGTCATTCCGAGCCGCTTTAGCGGTGAGGAATCTGCTTTACCCACAGTTAGTGGCGCAGGCGAAAACAGATTCCTCAGACCTGAAGGTCTTCGTAATGACACGGGTACCGGAACTGCGCGGTTGCAAGTGGACGCTGCCCGGCCGCGGTGTTCAGACCTGTGACCGATAGCTGGGTCTTGGTTTCTGTTTCATGCGAGCTTGTAATTTCGTGAGTTGGCGGAGTGTTATCTGGCATTAATCTGACCTATTTTTTCTTTTTTTCGCAGAGTCGTGCGACTTCTTGCCGGCCTGCAGCACGCGACACAGGGCATCTATCAGCGCCGGTCCCCTAGTCGACAATTCGGCGCGATGATGCAGCACCAGCTCGCGCAACACCTTCTCGCCAGAAGGGGTAAGCGCCACCAGCACCTCACGCCGGTCCTGAGTGCCACGCTGCCGGCGAACCAGGCCACTGGCTTCCAGCCGGTCTACAAGTTCCACCGCGCTGTGGTGTTGAATTTGCAACTGCTCGGCCAGTTCTCCGATACGAGGACGCTGATCTGGAGGGAGGCCCTTTAGCGCCAGCAACAACTGGTATTGCCGGGGCTCCAGGTCCGACCCTCGCACGGCAGCGTCGCTAAATCCCAGATAGCGGCGAATCTGGTGGCGGAATTCGGCCAACGATTGATAGTCCTCAAGAGTCAAGTTCCTCTTCATGCCGCGGAATTATATCGTGCGATCATTTGTTTTCTTATATCGTATCACGACATATATTAAACTGGCCAGAGCGCAACCCGCAGTTCGCTGGTCACGCTCAGCCTTCGCCGTTTACAATCCTGTTTCCCTTAGATCGCTACACAGGAGGCGGCATTGATCCCACGCTACACGCGGCCCGAGATGGGTCGCATATGGAGTGAAGAAAATCGCTTCCGAACCTGGCTGAAGGTTGAAATCGCGGCTACCGAGACCCTTGCCGAAGCTGGAGTCGTGCCGCGTCCCGCCGCCAAAGCTATTCGCGAGCGGGCCGATTTCCGGGTGGAGCGCATCCGAGAAATTGAAGCCGAAGTCAGGCACGACGTGATCGCCTTCACCACCGCGGTCGCGGAATTCGTTGGCCCCGAGTCCCGCTGGTTCCACTATGGATTGACCTCCAATGATGTGGTGGATACTGCGCAGGCCTTGCTTATCGGGGAGGCCTCGGAGATCATTGCCGCCGATCTTCAGCAGCTCCAAGATGTCATCGAGCGGCGGGCGTGGGAATTCAAAGACACACCCATGATTGGCCGTACCCACGGCATACATGCCGAGCCGATTACGTTCGGTTTCAAGTTAGCCAATTGGTATGCCGAAGTGCAGCGCGACCTGGAACGTTTCGAACGCGCCGCGGAGGAAATGCGCGTCGGCAAATTTTCAGGCGCGGTGGGCACGTTCGCACACCTGAGCCTTGAATTGGAAGCGAAAATGTGCGCCCGCCTGGGGCTCAAAGTTGCGTCTGGCTCTTCGCAGGTGATTCAGCGCGATCGCCACGCTAACTATCTGGCAACCTTGGCTGTAATCGGCTGCACGCTGGATAAGATCGCAACTGAAATTCGCCATCTGCAGCGCACCGAAGTCCGCGAAGCCGAGGAATATTTCAGCGAAAAACAAAAGGGATCTTCGGCCATGCCGCATAAGCGCAATCCAGTCACCAGCGAGCAGATCAGCGGTTTGGCCCGCATTGTCCGTTCGAATGCGCAGGCGGGTTTTGAGAATGTTGCGCTTTGGCACGAGCGTGATATTTCTCATTCCTCGGTCGAAAGAATCATCCTGCCGGACTCGACCACTCTGGTGGATTACATGCTGAGCAAGACCACTAACCTCCTGGACACGATGTTCGTCTATCCGGAGCGCATGAAAGCAAACCTCGAGAGCACGGGCGGTCTGGTTTTCAGCGGGCAACTTTTGCTTGATCTGGTGGAGCATGGAGTCTCGCGGGAAGAGGCGTATCGCCTGGTGCAGGGTCACGCGATGCGAGCCTGGAAAGAGGGCCTGAATTTTCGTGAACTTGTAGAGGCCGATCCCAATATCACGAAAAAGACGCCGATCAAGGTGATCGAACGCGCGTTCGACTTAAAGCGGCAGTTGCGGAATATTGACGGCATTTTCGCGCAGGTATTCGCTCGAAGAAAGGTCGGAAAAATCCGCGTGGGCAAAAGCAAAACTTCTCTTCTGACAAGGACCGCCCGTAAACGTCCCACACGATCAAAAGCGTCTTCGTCCTAGGCTACTCTGGTTCGACTCATCGGCATCGAAGACACCATGATTTTTCGAATACGTGGCTGGGTGCAAATAGCGCTATTGGCCATCCTCCTCAACCGCAGCGCGACTGCGGCAAGTTTTCCGCAAAGCACCCCTGAACAAACGTCGCCAGCAGCAGCCACAAATCCTTCGCAGCCCACAGTCGAAAAACCGCCGCAACCTGCCGCCGAACAGCCCTCCTCTCCTGACCTGCAGGAAAAAGCGTGGCAGGTTCTCCAGAGTGGATTGCACAGCAAAAGAGCGGCTCAGCGAATCGAAGCGATCAAAGCTTTGTCCCTGCTTGCGGGAAACCGCCAGGCGGTAAGGTTCTCGCTTCGCGGAATGCGAGACAAGGACCCCCGGGTCAGGGCTGCCGCGGCCTCGACGCTGGGAGAGCTGCATGCCACGAATACAATTCCTGCATTAAAAGGTGCGCTTTCTGACAAAGACGCTTCGGTAATGCTTGCGGCAACCCATGCGCTCTATGTTCTCAAGGACCCGGTAGCGTATGAGATTTATTACGCGATTCTGATGGGAGACAAAAAAACCAGTACTGGGCTGATCCAATCACAACTCGATCGCTTGAAAGATCCCAAGCAGGTTGCGCAGATGGGATTTGAGGAGGGGATCGGATTCGTTCCTTATGCGGGGATGGGGTATGAAGCGTACCGGCAATTGATGAAACACGATAACTCGCCCGTGCGCGCCGCCGCCGCCCGCTATCTTGCGCTTGATCCCGACCCGATGTCTGAAGACGCGCTTGTTCAGGTAGCTGTTAGCGACAAGAACATTTTCGTACGCGAGGCGGCGCTTGATGCAATTACGCAAAGAGGCGACCCGCAATGCATCGGCCGGCTGGCAACGAACCTTGATGACAAGAAATATCCAGTTCGCTATAGGACCGCAGCCGCCATCATTCATCTTGGGGGCGCCGCTCCGCGGCAGCCGGCCGCTAAGTAACGCACCCCGCAACATAAGGCATCAGAGTCGTTTTAGCGACGCCGCCCCACCGCCGCTTAATGCTAGGCAAATGCATGCGGCCAGCAGGGTGAGCGGAAACTCCACGCCCATGGGATTAAAAAATCCATGCTTGATGTGGATGGCAAAAATCACGACCAGCATTTCTATCGCAAGCAGCGCCGCCGGAACACGAGTCGCGAGACCAGTGATGAGAAGAATTCCGCCAACAAATTCGACCACCATAACCGCCAGCGCCGAGACGGCGGGAAGCGGAATTCCGATGTGTCCAAACATTCCCGTAACGCCGTGAAAGCCGTAGGTGAACACTTTCTGGTAGCCGTGCGCAAAGAACACGATCCCAACGACAATACGAAGCACTGCGAGCCCTAGGGACTGAGACTTTCCAGTAAACATCGCGGCTCCTTAAATAGAATGTTGCTTCATCAAGATGCGATGCCCATTCGGCACGCTTCAATTTTGTGCTTGAAAGCTCAATTGGCTGGAGCCTGGACCCGCTCACGCACACGTTTGGAAACACGCTCGCCCATTTCTCCAGTGCTGATTGACCGTTCGTCCTTTGTGGCCAAGTCGCGGGTGCGGTGGCCCTCCTCGAGCACTTCGCGAACCGCGGCTTCGACCAGGGCTGCTTCAGTTTGAAGGTTGAAGGAATGCCGCAGAAGCATTGCGGCCGACAGAATTGCGCCCAGAGGATTCGCGATATTCTGGCCCGCAATGTCGGGCGCAGAACCATGTATCGGTTCGTAAAGCCCTACCTTACCGCCAATGCTGGCTGAAGGCAGCAAGCCCAACGATCCAACCACCGCGCCCGCCTGATCAGACAAGATATCGCCAAACATATTCTCGGTGAGGATCACATCGAACTGCGTGGGCCGCGAAACCAAAGCCATAGCTGCTGAATCCACGTACATGTGAGAGAGCTGAACGTCTTTGAATTCGGCACCGACACGATTAACAACTTCGCGCCAGAGCCGCGAGGAGTCGAGCACATTGGCCTTATCGACAGAAATCAACTTTTTCCGCCGCTGCCTGGCAAGCCGGAAACCAATGCGGGCGATGCGCTCAATCTCGCCTTCGGTGTAGGCCATGGTATCGACGGCGCGGCGGCGTCCCGAGTCCCCCTTAGTTGAGCGCTCGCCGAAATAAAGTCCACCCAGCAACTCGCGCACAATCATGACGTCTGTTCCACGTACGATTTCTTCGCGCAACGGCGACAAATTCTCCAGCCCTTGCAGACAGATCGCGGGCCGCAGATTGGCGAACACGCCGAGTTCGCTTCTCAGCCGTAATAGTCCGGCTTCGGGGCGCAGCTTTGCGGGATAGGTATCGAATGCCGGGCCGCCTACAGCTCCCAGCAGGACTGCGCCAGATGCGAGGCAACTTTGAATGGTGTCTTGGGGAAGCGGATCGTTGCTGGCGAGGAGCGCGGCCCCGCCAATATTTTTCTGGATAACTTTAAGCTTGTGGTCAAAGCCCTCAGCAATGGCTTGCAGAACGCGGACCGCTTGCTCGGTGACTTCGGGGCCGATCCCGTCGCCTGGCAGAGTTGTGATGTTGAGGATCATGATCGTCGTGCCCAATCGTGTAGCCACGACGATTTTACCGAAGGACGGCTCGTTGCGCTTCGTCCAAGATAAGTTGACTCACCCATTCTCGCAACGTAGGATTCCGTGGAATGATTGGGCAAACGCTCTCGCATTACCGCATTCTCGAAAAATTGGGCGGTGGTGGGATGGGTGTGGTTTACAAAGCTGAGGACACGCGCCTTCACCGATTCGTGGCGCTCAAATTTTTGCCGAAAGAAGTAGCTCAGGATCCGCAGGCGCTTGCGCGCTTTCGCCGCGAGGCCCAATCGGCCTCGGCATTGAACCACCCAAATATCTGCACGATACATGACATTGGCGAGCATGACGGCGAAGCCTACATCGTCATGGAATATCTCGATGGAGTCACGTTAAAGCACCAGATCGCAGGCCGCCCACTCGACCTGGAAAGGGTCTTTTCGTTAGGAATCGAAATATCAGACGGGCTCGACGCCGCGCACAGTGAGGGCATTGTGCATCGCGACATCAAGCCGGCAAACATTCTTGTAACCAAGCGGGGCCATGCCAAAATTCTCGACTTCGGTTTGGCGAAAGTGAAATACAGTGAGCGCACGATGCAGGCGGTTGGCGCGTCGCAGGAAGCTACCGTGGGCATGACCGAAGACAATTTGACGAGCCCAGGAACGGCCGTGGGCACGGTAGCTTACATGTCGCCGGAACAGGTCCGCGCCAAGGAATTGGATTCCCGCACCGACTTGTTCTCATTTGGAGCAGTGCTTTATGAAATGGCTACGGGCGCAGTGCCGTTTCACGGAGAAAGCTCGGGACTGATTTTCGACGGCATCCTAAATCGCGCTCCGGTCGCACCCGTTCGTCTTAACCCCGAAATCCCTGCCGAACTGGAGCGCATTATCAACAAAGCTTTGGAAAAGGACCGGCAGCTGCGTTATCAGAGCGCAGCAGAAATGCGTGCGGACTTGATGCGGCTAAGGCGTGACTCGGACAGCGGGCGAGCGGCAGCGGCTGACTCGGATTCGCTGGAAGTGGCACGACGCCCGGTGCCGCAGTCGGCCCCATCATCGCAGGCGGGTGCGTCATCAGGCTCGGCCGCTTCGGCTGCGACACCCGCGAGCAGCAGAATTCTGGCGGCTCCATTTGCGACTCGTCAGCGCTTTCGGAAGATTGCCATTCCGGCAACGCTGGGCATTCTTGTTGTCGTAGCTGCGCTGATCTGGTTGAGCCGTCCGCTTCCGCCACCCAAGGTCGTCCGAATTACCCAGATCACGAGAGACGGGGTTCCCAAAATGGGGGTTCTCACCGACGGCTCCCGTATCTATGTCACAGAATGGATCGGGAACAAGTCTATCCTGGTGCAAGGCTCTGCATCTGGCGGCGACACTTCACCCATACCCAACCCATTGAACAGCATCTTCACGTGGGACATCTCGTCGGATCATTCGCAACTCCTAGTGAATGACACCGGCCCCTTTGGAGGAGACTATCAAGCGTGGGTGCTGCCATTGCCAAGTGGCAGTCCACGACATGCCGGGAATATTAACGCGCACTCGGCGGCCTGGTCACCCGATGGCAAGCGAATAGCTTTTGTGAAGGCGCAAGATATTTTCCTGGCGGACGCAGACGGATTGACTCCTCAGCGAGTGGCAACCGTCCGGGGAACTCTCGGCTCGATTCGGTTCTCGCCCGACGGCACTCGCCTTCGATTCACCGTCAGTGGCTTGGATAACTCCAGCTCGATCTGGGAAGTTCATCCCGACGGAAAGGACCTTCGCAAGCTGTTTCAAGGCTGGCGCCAGCCTTCCGAGGAATGTTGCGGGGTATGGACTCCCGACGGAGCTTATTATCTTTTCGTGAGCGGCGACGCGACCAACTCTGAAATCTACGCACTGCCGGAGACGCGGGGGCTATTCCGTCGGACTTCACGCATTACCCAGCTCACTGCCGGGCCGATGTTGTTCACCTTCTGTACCCCGACTCCCGATGGCAAAAGGCTTTTTGCCGATGGTTACCTGCCCCGCTCAGAACTTGTCCGCTATGACAAACAGGTGCGTGACTTCGTCCCTTTTCTCTCTGGAATTTCGGCCGATTTTGTGGATTTCTCGCGCGACGCGAAATGGGTGACCTATGTTTCAATCCCCGACAATACTCTGTGGCGCAGCCGCGTCGACGGAAGCGATCGTCTACAGCTGACCTTTCCACCCGTTGTTCCCTGGTTACCGCACTGGTCTCCGGATGACGCTCAGATCATTTATACGGATATTCAACCGGGAAGGCCGTGGAAGTCCTCTCTGATTTCGGCTCAGGGAGGAGCGCCGACGGAAATGTATCAGGAAAAAAATTATCAGGTTGACGCAAACTTTTCTCCGGACGGTAGGCAAATCATCTATGGCCGTACTCCATTTGTGCCGGGAAGCTCCGACGTGGTTGATATGCGAGTCTTTGATATCGCCTCTAAGCAGGTCTCGATTTTTGCGGGCTCCCAGAACCTCTTTGCTCCGCGCTGGTCTCCCGATGGAAAACACATAGCCGCCATTTCTTCCGACAGTAAGAAACTTGTGCTCTACGACTTTAGAACGCACCGATGGTCAGACTGGATCAAGGGCATGGGCCTGGTTGGTACGCCAGTATGGTCCCGCGACGGAGAGTACCTTTATTTCGATAACATCAGCGGAGAGCATCCCGGATATCGCCGCGTCAGAGTCGGCGAAACTCATTCTGATTTTCTGGTTGATTTGAAGAAACTCCACCGGTCGTGGTGGAGTGGCATTACGCCCCAGGGCGATCCCATCTTCAGCCGCGACATCAGCAGCGACGAGATTTACGCTTTGGATGTAGACCTACCCTAAGTTGATAGTCCGAGCCCCTGGTGGGATTTAGACTCCCCACAGATAATCTTCTTGCTCCGAAAGTTGCTCTGAAGCAGGAACCGTCGCTAAACCGATCACGCTGAAATCCGAAGGGGCGCCGACCGGAAATGGCTTGCGTGGAGCTTCCTCAGCGCCGGCAGCAACTGCGGCTGCAGTTTCTGCTCCGACCCGTCCGGGCGGAATGCGATGGCTCTCGCCATAGGCTTCGCGGACCAGTTCCAACAAATGATGATCGTGAACGGTTTTGATCTGGTCGGCGAGGACAACAAAGCGGCGGTAGATCTCGTCGAGCTCGCGCCGTTCGAAATGATAACCGAGTTGCTCGCAGCGGAGACTCAGAGCATGGCGACCCGAGTGCTTGCCCAGAACTAATTTGGAGTCGGGCACGCCAACCGACTGCGGGGTCATGATTTCGTAGGTGAGGCGGTTCTTGAGCATGCCGTCCTGATGGATGCCGGCTTCATGCGCGAAAGCGTTCCGCCCGATGATGGCCTTATTCGGCTGCACCGGAATTCCGGTGATTTCCTCAAGCAACTGGCTGGTGGGGTAAAGTTCCTCACTCGCGATACCTGTCTGGTAGGGATAGCGATCGGCCCGCACTCGCAGCGCCATCACGATTTCTTCCAGCGATGCGTTTCCGGCACGTTCCCCGATGCCGTTAATGGTGCATTCCACCTGGCGTGCGCCGTTAGCGACCCCGACCAGTGAGTTGGCGACCGCGAGTCCAAGATCGTTATGACAATGCGTGGAAATGGTCACAGCCTGTGCGCCGCGAACGCGCTCGCGAATGTTGCGAATCAACTCGCCGAATTCTGCCGGAACGGTGTAGCCGACTGTATCTGGAATATTTAGTGTGGTTGCGCCAGCCTGGATCACCGCTTCCAGCACCTGGAAAAGGAATTCGGGTTCGGTACGCGTGGCGTCTTCAGGAGAGAATTCGACGTCATCGCAAAATGTGCGCGCCAGGCGGACGGACTCGGCGGCCTGGTCGAGGCACTGTTGACGGGAAATACGCAGCTTGTGTCGCAGATGGATGTCAGAGGTCGCGAGAAACACGTGGATTCGCGGACGCACAGCCGAACGCAGGGCCAGCGCGGCGCGCTCAATGTCATGGCGGGCAGCGCGAGCCAAAGCTGCAATGATCGGACGCGGGACCGTGGCAGCCACAGACTGAACGGCAGCGAAATCGCCATCCGAGGCAATGGGAAACCCCGCTTCGATTACGTCCACGCCGAGACGATCTAACTGACGGGCGAGCCGCACTTTTTCCTGCACATTCATGCTGCAGCCGGGAGACTGCTCTCCATCGCGGAGGGTGGTGTCGAAAATCGTGATTCTCGGGCTATCCATTAGAAACTCCTCTTCGTTACATCGATGTTAACGGGGCAGACTTCGCAAGCAAAGCTTATTATTGTTGTCGAAATGCTTAGCACTGCTAATATAATTAGCAATGCTTATAGATTGTATAGTTTTATTAATGGAGCTCTGAGGTGGAAATTTCTCAACTGGAAGTATTTCTGGCAGTGGCGCGCGAGGGCGGGTTTTCCCGTGCGGCTGAGAAACTATATCGCACGCAGTCGGCCGTAAGCCAGGCGATCAGAAAATTGGAAGCGGAAATTGGCGAGTCGCTATTCGATCGTTCCACTCGCGATGGAGTGATGACCGACGCCGGGCAGGTGCTTCAGGGATATGCCGAACGGCTGCTGAATCTGCGGGAAAACGCCCGCGAGGCTCTGACGGAGCTGCGAGAGCTGCAAAAGGGAAAATTGGTCGTCGGCGCCAACGAGTTCACGGCTTTGTATTTGCTGCGTGTGCTGGCGGAGTTTCGGCGGTTACATCCGGCCATCCGCATCGTGGTGCAACGCTCGCTGGGCAGTCAGATACCGGACGATGTGCGCCGTCACAACTGCGAGTTTGGTGTGCTCACATATGACCCGCAGGACCCGGAACTTGCTTCGGTGGAGGTTTATTCGGATGAGTTAATTTTTGTTGTGCCGCCGCAGCACCCACTTGCGCGAGAATCACAGGTCAGCATTCGGCAATTGGGGGCGGAATCCTTTGTCGCGCACATCGTGTCTTCGCCTTATCGCGAAAAAGTGATTCAGGCATTTGAAAAACACAAAACGCCTCTGCACATGGGCGTGGAATTGCCCACGCTGCAGGCGATCAAACGATTCGTCGCCATGGGAAACGGCGTCGCCTTTCTTCCCGAGATCAGCGTGGAAGATGAAATCGCGAGGGGGGAACTGGTACGGATTCCGGTTCAGGAGTTGCGTGTGCATCGCAAGCTGCGATTGATCTATCGTAAGTCAGCGGCACTCTCTCACGCCGGGCGTGCGTTCTTGAAAATTGCGGAATCGGTTGCTGACACGCAGGGTGGGCGCTATCGCTTTGAGCGTGCGAAGTAATGGCAGGCCCGGAGTTGGCGCGGTCAAACGAATCGTGTACTCTCGTCGTACTTTACGCGTCTGAATAATAAGGACACTGAACCGTGTCTACGGGGGCAAGCGTGCGGCGGCGGCCAATCACTGGAACGGTGAGTTTTTTTTCGCCAGCTGTTTTCATTGCTGTGCTGCTTGCGTCTACTAGTGCATGGGCACAGCAGGTCACGATCAGCGGAGTGGTACAAGATTCGACCGGAGCCGTGATTTCAGGGGCTCAGGTCAACTTGAGTTCGCGTGGCGAGAGCCAGACCACAACCACCAATGCCGAGGGCAGATTTTCGTTAGCGGCAGCGAGCGGTTCCTCCGGCATCGTGCGTGTCGTAGCCAGTGGATTTGCTCCCGCGGAACAAAACTGGACCGCTTCTACAGACCAAATCCCACTCACGTTCGTCTTGCGCGGTGTGGCACAAGGCGAACGCATTGTGGTCTCCGCGACCCGGAGCGAAATGAAGCTTTCGGAAGTTCCAGGCAGCGCAGTTGAACTCTCGCCCGTGGACATCGACGCGAACCCGGGACTGACGCTCGATGACGTGCTGCGACAGGTGCCTGGATTTGAATTATTCCGGCGCTCCAGCAGCCGGGTGGCGAACCCTACAACCCAGGGTGTTTCGCTGCGGGGGCTCGGCGCGAGCGGTCCGAGTCGTGCGTTGGTCCTGGAAGATGGCGTTCCACTGGTCGATCCATTTGGAGGCTGGGTGTATTGGGACCAGGTCCCGCGGGCCGAACTTTCGAGTGTGGAAGTATTTCGCGGAGGCGAATCGAATCTCTACGGCAGCGATGCGCTCGGAGGCGTGATCCAGATGCTGACCCGGGTGCCGAACGGTCCGGCGTTCTCGATCGATACGTCTTATGGAACCGAGAACACTCCTGATCTGTCGGCGTGGGGGGGCACCAAAATCTCGCGCTGGGACTTCGAGTCTGGCGTCGATATGTCGCGCACAGACGGTTACACCCTGGTTCCGCCACCTGAACGCGGACTGGTGGATACCAACGCCAACTCCAGGCATGCGACCGTCGATGCAGGAGTCGGCTACCAGATCTCTGACACAGGGCGGGCTTTCCTGCGCGGCACGTTCTTTGATGAGTCCCGCAAAAACGGCACGCCGCTACAAACCAACAGTACAGGGACAGGAGTTGGAACGGCAGGAATCAACACTAGCGTCGGCGAACATGATTCCTTTACGGCGCGAGTATCCGGCCAAGTGGAAGGTTATGACCAGACGTTTTCTTCCATCGCAGCGAACCGCAACAAAGAAGCGCTTACCGATATCCAGCATGTCCCGTCGCAGCAGGTGGACGGCGGGGTGCAGTGGAACCACGAACTGAAGAAGCAGACGCTCATCGGCGGCGTCGATGTGCAGGAAGTCATGGGCGCGAGCGATGAACAGCTTTTTTCGTCGACAACGGGAGCGCATTTTGCCAACAACATCGCTGGTGGCCGGCAGCGCTCAACCGGATTGTTCGGCGAAGACATATTTCGCATTAACGACAGATGGACGGTCATTGCCGGGGCGCGATGGGACGACTGGAGCAATTACAACGGAAACACGGTGCGGATTACGATTCCCGCGGGAACCGCAGCGGGGCAGTTCTTTCCAAGCCGCAGCGAGACATCGTTCAGCCCGCGGCTTTCGTTAATGCGCAACCTCGGCAGCAACGCGGCAGTATGGGTATCGGGATATCGGGCATTTCGTGCGCCCACGCTGAATGAGCTTTACCGCAGCTTCCGGCAGGGAAATATAACGACAGAGAATAACCCTGCGTTGCACGCCGAGCGATTAACTGGGGCGGAAGCGGGCGCGCGCGCGACCGCATTCAACCAGAAGTTTGAGTCGAGGGCGACGGTTTTCTGGGCAGATATTGTGAACCCCGTCACCAACGTCACGCTGTCGTCGAGCCCAACCCTGACTACCCGTGAGCGCGAAAATCTTGGACGAATTCGGTCGTTGGGCGGGGAGGTGGACGGCGTGGTGCACGTCAGCAAGACGGTCCAACTCTCCGCGGGATATCAATTCACCCATGCCTATGTTGAGAGTTCCACGCAATCCCTGGTGGGCAAACTTGTGCCCGAGGTCCCGCAGCATCAGCTGACGTGGGAGGCGCGCTACTGGAATCCGGCGCGAATCATGCTCAGCCTGGAGGGTCGATATGCCACCTCGCAGTTCGACGACGACCTGAACACGCTGGTCCTGGGGCGCTACTACGTTATGGACGTGTTCGCCGGGAGGCAGTTTCGGGGCGGCTTTGTAGCCTATGCCGCGATTGAGAACCTTCTGAATGACCGTTACGCGGTAGCGATTGCATCGCCCGTACAAAACCTCGGCCCTCCAATCCTAGCGCGGATCGGCGTCCGGTACGATTTTCCATCGCGAAGGTAATCTTGCTCGATGTGTTCGACAGCCTGTTGACAAGCCTGGCCTGAACCTTGCACAATCCGGTACATTTCGCCTGCGAACATTTCGCGCCAGCGCGAGTTGATTGCCAAATGCCACTTCGCAATCGCATACTCTTCGTCGACGATGAGCCCAACATCCGGCTCACCCTGCCGCCCGTCTTGGAACAGCACGGTTTCAAAGTTAAGGCTGCGGGCACAGTGTCTGAGGCGTTGAGGGAGATCAGCGCTTCGCGGTTTGATGTACTTATCTCCGATTTGAATGTAGAACAAAGCGGAGATGGACTGCGAGTTGTAGGGGCAATGCGTGAAAAGCAGCCGGACTGTATCGCCATAATTCTGACCGGATTTCCGGGATTTGAGAGCGCAGTGGAAGCGCTTCGCAGCCGTGTGGATGACTACGTAGTGAAGCCCGTGGACGTAGAGACGCTGGTAAGTTCTATCCGCAAAAAGCTGGCCACAAAGAATTGATTCAGCTCTTCGGTTCGCGCTTCATTCCGAGCGCGCGGTCCGCCAGTTCAAGGTAGTGCTCCAGGCGAGAAGGTTCCTTTGAGCGGTCGGCTAGGGGGATCAATCGCGGGCCTTCGTCACGCGCGGCTTCAGCAGTGGACGGAATGCGCTCAACTTTAGCCTTGGCATTTGCAGCTCGGCCCTTTACCGCATGGGTCTTTCGCGGCTTCTTGCGCTTCAACCGTCCTCCACTGCTCCAGTGCTAAGACTTGCGTTCGGAATCCTGATGCAGCGTGACCGAAGCGCTAGCTTTGGTTTCTCCCGCAGTAAATGCCAGCCCGCGATCGCTCTCGACCGGAGGGGCGCCCGCGAGTTCGCGCTTGCGATTTTGAATTTCGCGCAATTGATGGATAATGGCCGCCTCTTCCTGGGCGTACTCGTCTTCTGTAATCTCTTCAGCTTCCAATTTGAGCTGCAGCTCCAGCAGCCGCTCTTTGATGGGGGCGTCGTCGGTGTACTGCTCTTCCGCGACTTGGCGTAACGTTTTCATGACAAAGTTGAATCCTGAAAACGGCAGCATTAGAAGATCGTCGATTAGCAGCATGGGATGTTGTGGTGGCTTCGAAGTTCCGGCTACAAGGTTTCAGGGTTTCAAAGTTGCAAGGTGAAAATCTTACGCATTCCGAAACCTGCAAAACCTTGAAACTCAGAAACCTCACGAACAGCCGGAGCGCTCCAACCGCTACCCCGCTCCTACCCTTTCCAACTTCAGCCGTATGTTCACGAAATTATATGGAGGCCACGGACCGGTGTATTTAAATTTCAAACGCTGGCCATATTTCTTGGCGATGCTGTTTACGGCCTCGTCGAATTCCGGCTCGCGGTCGCGTTCCACAAGGAACGCGGCGTTCATGATCATCTTGTCGCCGATCGGCTGATTGTCGCGCGAAGCCACGCAGACGCCACGTAGCGCCTCGTAAATTTCGCGCACGTAACCAATGGAACGTTCGGCCAGAGCCTTGTCGATCATGCGGCCCAGCTGCATTCTCGCGAGATAAGTGGATTGCAGGTGTTTACGAATGATTTCCTGATGAAACTTCCGGATCTCTTCATCTTCCTGCTTGATATCTTCGATGATGCGGTCGCGGTCCAAATTCACCTTCAATCCGAACTCGAGCTTTCCCGACATTTGGTGAAGGACGTCTTTAAGCGACGAGTAAATACTCTTCAGTACCTCGCGAATGTCATTGTCAGTGCGGAAGACTGTACCAAAACTCATGGGGATAATGGTGTACGTCTTCATTACAGTTTCGATGACGTGCTCATGAGCCAGGGCGTTTTCGCGAGTGGGATCGAAAATGTAAACCGAGGTATTGCTGACCACCGCGGCAATGTCGAGATAATTGACGGTGTAGACCATCGCTCCCGCCCCGCCAATTCCGACTTTGCCAAAGTCAATTCGGTCGCGGCTTTGAAGTATGCCGTAAACGTAGCGACCGCTCTCTCCCGCAGCCGCGGCTGGCGAAGCGGAGGTCTCCCCGAATTTCACCCGAACATCGTCTTCCGATTTTGTGTTCTTACGTGGCTTGGCCACTGGTCTGGGTGTCATGGTCTTTTTTGGGTTCTCTTCTTGCTGCCACTTTCATACATCCCCGTACATTTCCTAGCGGCGTCGGGCGGCGTCGGGCGCGATAACCGGGAAAACAATCCTGAAAATTGTACCCTTTCCGGCGCTGCTGCGTAACTGGATTCTGCCCCCATGGTTCTCCACGATGCCCTTGACGATCCAAAGCCCCAGCCCAGTGCCTTTTTCGCCCTTGGTGGTGACGAAGGGCTCGAACATGGTGCTGCGAATGTCGGCGGGAATTCCGGTTCCGGTGTCGGCGATTACCAGACTAACTTCCTCATAGTTTCCGCGAATAGATTTGACGTGCGCGGTGCGGATAGTCAGCTTTCCTCCGCCCGCCATGCTGTCCTGGGCGTTTACGACCAGGTTCGACAGCAACTGACGGAACTGGTCAGCCGAGCCCTTCATCTGCGGCAACTGCTGAAACTGCTTTTCCACTGTGATCCCGTCCTTGGTCAGAGGCCGCGAAAACAGGGTCAGGGTGTCTTCTGCTATCACGTTGAGGTCGAATGTGGCCAGATTTCCAGCATTGCGATACAGCCCAAGCATTTGGCGAACAATGCGTGTGACCCGGTCGGTCTCGCTTTTCAGGGCGTCATAGACCGCCTGAGCATCAGGCTCGACCTTATTCCTTAGGAGGAAGATGGCGTTCTTGATGGCCTCCATGGGGTTATTGATTTCATGGGCGATGGTTCCGGCGAGTCTGCCGGTGGCGGCGAATTTCTCCATTTCGAGCATGCGCCGCTCCATTTGCAATTGCTCGAGCTTTTTCCAGGTGGAAAAGTCACGCAAGACCGTGACCGTGTATGCGACCTGGCCGCGTGCGTCATAGATTTTGCCGGAGCGGGCGGCATACTCGATTTCGCTGCCTAAAGCCGGGTTGAAGAGATGCAAGGCCTTGTTCTGATGATCCAGGAAAGAGAACGTGAATGAGGTGAGATAGGCATCCAGCTTGGCTTCGTTCTCAACCAGCTGCGACTCACGGACCGCGTTGCCAGTCCCGAACAACTCCTTGGCAAGAGGGTCGAACAACACGATCTTCGCGGCATTGTCGGCCACCACAATTGGATCACCGACATTTTCAATGACCACGTTGAGGCGGTCGCGGTCCTGGCGGACAACCTCCTCGGCGGCGCGCAACTTGTCCAGATTAGCGCGCAGTTCCTGGTCAGCACGGCGGAGGTCGGTGACATCCCGCATGACCGTCACCATGCCGGTCCGACTTTCGTCGATGTAAGTGGGCGCGCAGACCGCTTCAAAAAGAATTTCTTCGCCTTCCATCACGTCAACCAGCGTCAGGTCGCGTGAACTATCGCTGGCGCTCACCGTCATTGAGGAAAGCGCAGCCGAGAAGAGGAGATTGTTGAACTCGACCGCACGGCGTCCGCCTTCGCTCACCCCCTCAGGCACGCGAAAAAAACGCTCGGCTGCCCGGTTCTGAATAATGACTCGGTGTTGATTGTCGGTGAGGATGACCGGGTCGGCCATGCTTTCCATGACCGTTGTCATGCGCGAGATGGTGATTTCCATGTCGTGCATGCGGTTGTAGTAATGTTCAACCTTGAAAAGCCGCGACAGTTGCCGGTTCGCGCGCTCTACCAGATTTCGGAACTGCCGGAGTTGTGGTTGCCCGGTACTCTTGCCCAGCTGCCCAATCACCACATTTACGTAAGAGCGCATGCCGCAGGCGGAACACACCTGTTGCTGAATCGGCAACTTGCTGGATTCGGCATTCTGTAGGGCCAGACAATCGTTGCGCCGTTCGCGCTCCGCCTCCCAGCAGCGGGAGGTATTGCGGTAAATCATGGGATGGGCGTACAGAGCGCTACTGCGAAACGCCCCTGCGGGGACTAATTCTGATTTCAGGTTCAGCAACGCGGAGACCAATGGATTCTCGCTTGCCCAAAGCGAAGTATCGAATTTCTCAAGATATTCGGGGCTGCAGTTCAGGGAAGCGGATGGCTTGATCTGTCCGGTGTCGAAATCCAGCTCCAGCACCAGCGCGCGGGGAAATCCCAGATGAACGATCTCCTCGAGCAGAATCGGGAGAATTTCCTCGGGGCGCTCGGCAGCTGCAAGACGCAACGCGGCCGATTCGCTGGACGACCGTTGATCCGGGAAATGCTCGCGTTTGCGTCTTAGCGCGGAACTGGCCATTCGACTGTAACGCTAAACTGTAATCGGCCCGAACCTGCGGGACGAGGATTTTCATTGGAGCTCAGATCAGCCCCGGCGCGTGGCTCGCTTCGCCGGCGCCCGAGGAACGCGACGAGGACGAGCAGGCTCCATTTCGATTTCGGGAACGGATGCGGCCGCCAATTGTGGCCGCGAAACCAAGCCCACAAGTCCAACCGCGTCCGCATATTTCAAGTAAGTGTCGATAGAAGCCACGACCACTCGCGCTTCGACCGTGATGAGGTCGATACCGACGAGAGAGATGCGAACCCAGGCGTCGATTACGATGCCTTTGTCCAAGACCCGGTCGAGCACATCAATAAGGCTGGATCCGCCCGATACTCGTTCGACGGCCATTGAATTCCCTCCTCTGCCGTTCTGAAATCAGATTAACGTTTGCGCCGCGTCCGACCCGGCACTCCGGCCTTGCGTCCCGGCACGCCAGCATTCCTGCCCGGCACCCCAGCATTCCTGCCGGGCACTGCAGCCCTTCGCCGAGCCGCAGCACTCTTAGCCTCGTCTATACCCGGAAGCGCAGGCGACTGCATGGTCAAGTGCGGATCGTACTTCCACCAATTCAGGCCAATTTCCTCGGCCTTATCGACGGAGCACACCAGCAGGCGGATTCGGATGGTTAGCAGTTCGACGTTCGCCAACGCTATACGCACGTCGCCCGCGATCACCAATCCCTTGTCGAGAACGCGATCCAGAATATCGACTAGGTTTGTGGTCCCCGCAACTGTCGGCACCCGATCCATGGCTTCCGTTTCTTTCTGCCGAAACGTGCAAAATACCCGTTCCGCGCGCCTGATGCTAAATGCAGCAGCAACCGCATGTCAACGCATGGAACTGATTTTGCCGAAAGCAGACGGGACCAAACTTCGCCTTGACTGGGATTCCGGGCTGCTGGTTGTCGTTGCCTGACTTGCCGACTGTTTTCTGCTGGCCTAATACCGCGGCCTGAGGCTGCCACATTGCGAGCAGTGCGGCGAATTTCATCGTTGTACGGTTCTATGGTTCCGAAGACGCGTTTCGGTCCGACTTTCGGGCGGGAGGATTTTCCAGCAGACTTCCTAGCGGCCCTAGATCTAAGTTCAAATCGGCGGGAGTCAGGCCGAATTGCTCGGCCATTTCCCGAATTTTGGTCTCTAATTTCATGAGCGCGGAGCCCATACTCTCAATTTGATCGTCCGAGAGCGACCCGCCTTCCATGCGTCGAATTGCCTGCCGCTCCAGCAATTGCCGCAGGAGTTCGATGAGGCTAAGTACAAGCTTCGCCAACCCCTGATCGATGTTCTCTGGGGTGCAGTCGACGCGCGACTGCGGTGGCGCCGGATTATCTTGCGGAAGAGGCATGTTCGCCAGCATCAATTCTGGCACATCAGCTCTGTTCGATAAACTCGGTCACCGGCCATGGGCCGCTGATTCGTACATTCAATCGATCGGGGACTGATGCATTAAGCATGATCTTTCGGAATTCCGCAGCCCGGCTTCGTTCGATCAGGACGAAGGCACGAAGCCCGTCTTTTGATTGCCGCTCGCGCCAGTCTTGCGATAGCGTCGATAAAATCGCACGCAGCTCACCCGTAAATTTCTCGATCATGCGAGTTGAGTTCTGCCGTTGTTTCAAATATTGCGTCCCGGAGTCGGGCGGCGCCTTGAGGGCCGGATTCGTGAGCCTGATTTCCATCTGCACGCGATCATGAAACTTCTCCAGCAGGGCGGTGTACTCGCTCGATCGTTCCTGGAGACGTTTGGACAATTGTTCTTCGTTTTCGAACATGGTTGGAAATCGAAACGGAATGATCGCCGCTGACTTGAACACCTCGCTGAGCACGCGATGAAACTCTATTGCCGACGCCTTCAGTTCTGACCGTAGCCAAACTGCTGAATCTGCATTGTGTGACGTAAATGTGGCGAGCGGGCCAATTTCGGCGCGGACCACAGGATCGCCGGCCACCCCAGTCAGCAAGGTTCTTACCTGAACATCACGATTGGCGATGCAGTACAACAGAATTGCCATAAGCTTAGCTGCGCAATTCTGGTTGAGAGTAGATGAGCAATTTGTTAGAAGTGCAGAGCCGCTTCTTTCTTCTTGCGCCCCGGGGCTGCGCCCGACTGCAATTTTGGCATTCCATACTTTGGCTTAATCTCGTGACAGCCATTGTCGCAATAGACGCCGCCTTCCGCAGTCTCAGGTGCGGGCATGGGAGAGTTGACGGCTATCTCGCGCTCCTGCTCCAGATAAGCTTCGACATCGGCGATGAGCTTCTGATGCTCTTGCGGCGAGAGCCATTTCTTCACATTGACCAGATAATTTTCAAATCGCGCAATCGGATCGCGCTTTCGCCAATAGTCGAACATCGGCTTGGGAACATAATCAGCAGCGTCGTGGATGGCATGGCCTTTCATGCGCATCATCTTGGCTTCGATTAGTGTCGGGCCTTCGCCGCGATGGGCGCGCTCGGCGGCTTCGTGGGCGGCGTCATAAACCTGGCAGGCGTCGGTACCGTCGATGATTACTCCAGGAATTCCGTAGCCGATGGCGCGTTCGGCGAGGTCTTTTATGCAATATTGCATTTCAGACGGAGTCGAATACGCCCAGAGATTGCTTTCAACTAAAAGTACCAGCCCAAGATTTTGCACCGCGGCAAGATTAATGCCCTCGTAAGTAACGCCGGTGGACTGGCCGCCATCGCCGATGTAAGTCATGACCGCGATGTTCTTGCCTTGCAACCGCGCGCCCAGTGCGACCCCTGCCATCACCGGAATTAGATCGCCAAGCATTGAGATGGGTGAGACTACGTTGCGCTCGTAAATGTCGCCGAAATGCGAGGTCCCGTCGCGACCTTTCGTAGGCGAGTCGGCCTTGGCCATGTACTGCATCATCATGTCGCGAGGCTCAAAGCCGCGGACGAGAAGCGCCCCCTGATTGCGAATCATGGGCGCAAGCCAGTCATCTTTACGGAGGGCATAAGCAGAGGCACACGAGCAGGCCTCCTGGCCCAGTCCGAAATAAACTCCGCCGACTACTTTGCCCTGCTTATAGAGGTTCTCCAGGGCCTGCTCCATCCTGCGGTTGAGGACCATCCAGCGGTAAATCTCAATGGACTGCTGCTTGTTGAGGTACTTGGAATCGCGGATAGGCGGAACAGGCGCGCTCAGATCACCCGAGACTTCGTAACAGCACTCTTCGTCTTTGCCTTTTCGAACCTGGCGCACAATGAATTCATGCTTCTCGACCCGGTGGTCGGGAATTTCGTAGGTGCGTTGCTGGGGAAGAGATGCCGGACGCTTCGATCCATTGCTGGAGTTTGCGCGTGGCTTGACCTTGGCGACGGACTTTGATTGTTTCTTCTTCATGGGCCGGGAGGAGATAACCAATAATCCTACTCCTCGGTTAGATAGCAGGCAAAACCATAGCGTGTCGTGAGTTTTGCGAAGTTTGTCTGGATCGGAACTCGTAAAATGGTCGCGGTGACGACTTCCGACTCAAAATTCTCGTTCTTCTTCTTGGTGCAGATCGCCGCCGGGCTAGCTATCGTTTCCGCAATCGTTTTCTTGCCAACACCGTGGAACTGGGCCCACTGGCTCGGTCTGGCGATTGCCGCTCCGGCTATGATCTTGCTTTTCGCCGCACGCTATCAGTTGGGCAGATCTTTCTCCATCACGCCGCAAGCACGACAGCTGGTGAGCCACGGCATCTATTCGAAGATCCGGAATCCGATATATCTATTCGGCGAGCTGCTTATTCTTGGCTTTCTGCTGGTCTTGCAAAGGCCTCGCCTATTTCTCGTCTTCGCGATTCTGATACCCATGCAGATCATTCGAGCACGCAAAGAGGCAAAGGTCCTCGAAGAAAAATTTGGAGACGCCTACCGGCAATACAGACAGAACACCTGGTTTTGAGTGGCGATTAGGCCAACGCGGAGTCGTCTTCGCCGTTGAGATTGCGGAGATTTTCCGGCGGCCGCATGGGCACCCCGAGATTGTTTCCGAGCAGATCGTCAAGGCTGTCGAGCCATAACATCTGGCTCTGGAATGCGGTGCCGAAATTCCGGCTCAGAGCGTGAGCAACGTCTTGCATTTGAATTGCGCGGTTAATTTCACTCTGCATTGACGTGACTGGTTTGGACGTGATTCCGCAAGGAACGATCAAGTTGAAAAAACTCAGGTCGGTGTTCACATTCAGGGCAAGTCCGTGCGAAGTAACGCCACGTGAGATGTGAACTCCGAGGGCGGCGATTTTGGCCTCTCCGATATGTTGCCGAGTCTGCGACTCAGCCGGACGGGCGAGGGCGCCCGTCCCCACGTGGCCATTGCTGGCCGCGATGTCCGCTTCCACAACTGTGGTTTTGTAGGGACGGGCGTCCTCGCCCGTCCACACCCCAGTCAATCCGGAAATCCGCCTGGCCGGAATTCCGAAATCGGCGCAAGTGCGGATGAGAACTTCCTCCAGTCGGCGCACATAATCTACAGCGCCGAGAGTCTTCCGGTTACCGCTGGCGGACGGAAATCCGCGCAAATCGAAAATCGGATAGGCAACCAGCTGCCCCGGTCCGTGGAAGGTCACGTCGCCTCCGCGATCGCACTCGAACACTTCAACCCCCCGCTGGACCAGCGACTCAGGAGAAGCAAGAACGTTTGTAGATTTCGCATTGCGGCCCAGCGTGATGACCGGCGTGTGCTCCAGCAGCAAAAGGACATCGCCGATGCGGCCATCTTTGCGTAGCGCGATCAGCTTTTCCTGCAAGCGCAGGCCAGTAGTGTAATCAAGTGTGCCGAGTTGGAGGACGGAGATCAAAGCTTAGGCACGGATCGACGAAGACACAAAGCACTTCACCAGAGTGGAGACGATGCAGAAAATTAAGGAGCCGGAACTTCTACATAGCGTGAATAGGCGCGAGGCTCAGGAATTGCCTCACCGTTCCTGGTCATTCCCTCAAGATGGAACTCGATAGCTTCTTGCATCTCATTCTCGACTTCATCGCGAGTCTTGCCTGTCGCCACGCAGCCATCGAGGTCAGGTGAATAGGCTGAGTAACCTGTCCCTGTTTTTTCAACTACTACTAAATACTTCTTCATTTTTTAAGTCCCGCCTGCTTCAACACGCTGTTCAGAGTTCCCGGTGCTAAGTCATCCCCTGGTTTGCCGGGCAGAGTAACCAAACCCAGCTTCGTCGGGTGCTTATATTGCCGATGGCTGCCGCGAGTGCGATCCAGAAACCAGCCGTCCTGCTCCAGCATCTTGAGTACGTCTCGTACTTTCATTTTACTCTGAGCAGCAAGCTGACTACATGTTTATCGCCAACCCGTACACACTGTTCGACGCGTCCAGCATACCTTCGGCCAGCGTGGGATGTGCGTGGATCGTCCACATCAAGTCCTCCACTGTGCCCTCGAGTTCCATTGCAGTCACCGCTTCGGCAATTAACTCCGTCGCCTGCGGACCGATGATGTGAACGCCGAGAATTTCGCCGTACTTTGAATCCGAGACAATCTTAATGAAACCTTCGTGCTCGCCCACGATGGACGCGCGCGAATTTGCGGTAAATGGAAATTTGCCGACCTTCACGTTGTAGCCCTGTTCGCGAGCTTTGGCTTCGGTGAGGCCGACACTCCCGATCTCCGGATGACAGAAAGTCACGTTCGGAATACGCAAGGGATTGATCGGCTTATCTTCTTTGCCCGCGATTTTTGACACCGCGACTATGCCTTCCATCCCGCCGACGTGCGCCAGCTGCGGCATGCCAAGAACTATGTCGCCGATGGCATAAATGCCCGGCTCTGCGGTTTCCATCCACTCATTAGCTTTCACAAATCCGCGTTCGGATTGAATACGGGTCTTCTCCAGACCCACTCCATCGGTATATGGCTTGCGTCCGATCGCGATCAGAATCTTCTCGGCTTCGAGCTTCTGTTGTTTTCCGTCGGCGGAAAAAGTCACTGCGATTCCGGACTTCGTCTTCTCAACCTTTTCGACCTTCGCACTGAGATGAAAATTGATTCCACGCTTGCGATACACGCGCGCCAGTTCCTTCGAAACTTCTTCGTCTTCGAGCGGGACCATGCGCGGTAGCATCTCCAGAATCGTGACCTCGCAATCGAAAGATCGGAAGATCGACGCAAATTCAACTCCGACCGCGCCGGAGCCTACTATCACAAGCGATTTCGGAACTGCCCCCATCTTCAAGATTTCGATATTGGTGAGAATGCGGTCGCCAGGCTCGAGGCCGGGAATCATCCTGGCTTCCGATCCCATCGCAAGAATTACGTTCTTGGTTTTCAGCTGGCTGGTCTCGCCGCCATCTTTTAATTCAATGGTGTGCACGCCGTTCTGCGCCGGACCGGTCAGCTTGCCAAAACCCTTCACTGTGTCAACTTTGTTTTTGCGCATCAGGAACTGCAGGCCTTTGGCGTGCTTGTCAACGATCTTTGTCTTGCGCTCCTGCACTGCTTCCCAGTTCAGCTTGCGCGAGGTGACGCCCTCAATTCCATATTCCTTGGCGTCTTTCAGATGGTCCCAGAGCTCGGCATTGAACAATAGCGCCTTGGTGGGAATGCAGCCCACGTGAAGACAGGTGCCGCCAAGGTATGGATCTTTTTCAATAAGAGCGGTTTTCAGGCCGTACTGGCCGGCGCGGATTGCGGCCGTGTATCCGGCCGGACCGCTGCCAATTACGGCAATGTCATAAATGGTTTCGGGCAAGGTCGTGCTCCTCTACTAGTATGGATGAGCCAGGGCAAACCAATGATTCTAGACCAGCGCGGGCGAGTGCGCCGTGGATTTCGCGGACATGTCAAAGCGCAGAGCGGCCACGATTTGCGCAGATCCACACCGATAAGAGGCAAAACTTGTTGAAAATCCCGTTTCTAGGGTTCTTAGATCAGTGCGAATCCGCGGAAATCCGTGGCTGGTTTTGAAGTTGGGCCGGGCGCGTGGCAGGTTTGGGGATAGTCACTGGGAACCGGTTTAGCAGCGACTTCGTATCAAATTATCGTGGTGATAAACTGACTCTCGACGCGAGGTTGACCTATGCACCTCTTGGCATTTTTCTTCTTCCCGATTTTCGGATTCGGGTTCATCCTGTACTTTCTGCCTGCGATCGTCGCCTTTGTACGCGATAAACGAGACGCAGTTTCAATCTTGGTCCTGAATATTCTTCTCGGCTGGACGGCAATCGGCTGGGTCATCGCGCTGGTCTGGGCGCTGAAGCAGGATGTGCCGATCGTGATTCGGTGACCCGCAACTCAACGGAAAATGATTACCCCAAAAATATCAGACCATGCGTGCGCTATCATCCCGGGTCTCAGGCTTTTCCGCCATAGAGCGAGTAGTCCGAACAGGACGCCGAACAGAGTGATTCTTCCTACTGGACCCACGCCTTCGTATAGATGGCCAATGCCGAACACAATCGCCTGAAAAAGGACAGCCCATCCAGCGCTGCCTGTTATCGCCTGAAATTGCTTCTGAAGATAGCCGCGAAATGCGACTTCCTCGCAAAACCCTGCTGAGAGAGCAACCGGTATCCACACCAGGCTCTCAAGAATGCCTCGGGGAAGAAGTCCCTGCGCGGTGTTTGTTCCGCCGCCCAGAACATGAGCATTCATCAAGCCCATCCACAGCGCCCAGAGGCCCGCGCCTAGAGCGATGTCTTTCATCACCGCTTTCGGGGTAGCCCATCGGCCGCCAATAAGATCGCGCAAACGCAATCCGCGCTTGTGCACGCCCACGCGGACATAGAGCACTAGGAGCCATTCAAAGACGACCACGGAAATGTAGCCTGGTACGGCGTTGCCGCTCGACACTGTTGCCTGCGGCTGCTGCTTACGGCGTGCTGAAAGAAACCACCAATAACGGACAGCCCCACAAAGATGGCAATGAACACAATCGTATGCCACCCTGGGGCAATGAGCGGGCGGGCCGATGGCCGAGAACCGAGGTTCGCGTTTGCGGTCATCGTGGCTCGAACTGCATCAGCAGGGATCAAGCGTTGTCACCATGTGGCGCAGCCGATAATACAGCGCGTCCGAAGAAGGAAATGGTCAATTTCGCACAGGTGATGTCGGACTCATTTTCAACAGGAGGATGACCCAGGCATCTCTTGGCGGTTTTCTTCTTCCCAATTTTTGGATTCGGGTTAGTTCTGTATTTTCTGCCTGAGATAGTGGCGTTCGCTAGGAGCAGCGAGGCGCAGTTTCGATCCTCGTCTTGAACAGTTTGCTTGGCTGGACGATGATCGGTTGGGACATCGCGCTGGTCTGGGCGCCGAAGCAGGATGTGCCGATGGTGATTCGGTGATTGCCGCCTAGAAAAACTCACGCTGCCGAGCGACTGATTCTAAGTGTAATCGCCTGTTTGCAACAGTTACCACGATCCGGCCCGCGTTAGAATTGGCGAAGCGAGTCCGCGAAATGCAGAAACCTGAGTGCAATCTTTTTGAAGCGCTGGAAAGAATCGAGCTTGCCGAAGAACTGTTCGGAATTGATTTTCCGGTTGAGCCGAACGCGACCCAAGACCTGACGGTAGACAATCCTCGCGAAGTGGTCAATTACTTCGTACTTCACCTGAGAGGCTGGGGACCAAATCCTGCGGCTGCCGCCTTCTTGAAAGAAATGGCCAAGAAGCATAACCGCCCCGCCTTAGCCGAAGGCTTGCATGACAGTTGGCGACGAGATCAGATTTCGGCTTTAATTCGCGAGATATTCAATACGGGTGACCGAAGTACTGGCGGAGATGACGAGGCTGTAATTCCAGTCAAAAAACCACGAGGCCCAAAGGCTGGTGGTCGTGCCGCTGCTCAGAGTCTGGACGAGGACAATCCCTCTGGTCGTTCTTGACGAAACATCGCCATTGCACTCGTCGAGCGATTTCAAGTCGGCTCTCACCAGTTTCGGGGAGTAGCGAAACTCGGATCGGCTCAGGCCAACAGCCTCGCCGCACCTTGCGCGAAATACGTCAGAATAATGCTCGCCCCTGCTTCGGTGATTGCCTAGAAAAACTCACGCTGCCGAGCGACTGATTCTAAGTGTAATCGCTTGTTTACAACGGGTTCTCTGGAAAATCCGTCATCTCAAGCGTAAGCTGCTTTTGTGAAATCCATTGGAATTGCGCTGCTTCCGCTGGCGTGTATCCTTTCCGTTTCTGGTCAACCCGAGGCTGCAAAGCCAAACCATGAAGTTCTCCGTGGCCGTGTTGTGGCACAAGTTGCTCCGTTGATCTATGGTTCCAGCCTCACGCATAAATGGATGTCGTTCTTTTTCGCCGTGGAAGAGCCCCATGGAAAAGCGAGGCCGATTGAAGTTGCTTACGCCTTTTATCAGTCAGATCAGTTGCCACCCGATTCGTTCTGGGATTACTCGAAGCTCTACGAGATGAGATTGCGGCGCGAACCCGGCTGCGATACCACTGTTGAGAGTCTCGCTTACGAGAAGAACGCGGACACGAAGGGCAACAAACTGCCTGCCTCGATGATTCTGAAGTTCGCTAAAGGCGCGCCCAAGAATTTGCTGAGACCAGAGGCAGTCTTGCCATGCTACGTTCTCTGGTACGGCGATTACCAACAAATTCCGGGAACAAAATAGTTGGCGAAACACCGCCATTGCACTCATCGAGCTATTTCAAAACGGCTCTCACCAGTCTCGGGGAGTAGCGAAACTCGGATCGGCTCAGTCCAACAGTCTCGCCGCATCTTTCGCGAAATACGTCAGAATGATGCTCGCCCCTGCGCGTCGAATGGAAGTCAGTGATTCCATGATCACGCGGCCGCGGTCGATCCAGTTATTGCGGGCGGCGGCTTCGATCATGGCGTACTCGCCCGAAACCTGATAAGCCGCAATCGGCACGTCGAAGCGTTCGCGGGCAGCCGCGATTACGTCGAGATATGGCATTGCCGGTTTGACCATGATCATGTCCGCGCCTTCCTCTATGTCCAGCGCGATCTCGCGCATGGCCTCGCGAATGTTGGCTCCGTCCATCTGGTAGGAGCGGCGATCACCGAATTGCGGAGTGGAGTCGGCGGCCTCGCGGAAGGGGCCATAAAAGGCCGACGCGAATTTGGCGGCGTAAGAAAGAATAGGTGTGTTCTCAAAGCTGGCTTCGTCGAGTGCCTTGCGAATTGCAGCGACGCGGCCGTCCATCATGTCAGAGGGAGCAATGATGTCGACTCCGGCCCGGGCCAGCGAAACCGAGGTTCGAGCAAGCAATTCCAGCGTGGCGTCATTGACAATTTCGTATTCCGTGCCAGCAATAGGAGGACTCGCAACTGCGGCCCCAAGAGGTCGAGGAGAAGACGACTTGACCACCCCGCAGTGTCCGTGCGACATGTATTCGCAAAGGCAGACGTCGCCAATGACAACCATATCGGGAACTTCGGCCTTGATTGCCCGCGCGGCGCGCTGAACGATTCCGTCTTGATCCCAGGCGCCGGTTGCAACTTCATCTTTCTTTTCGGGCAAGCCGAAGAGAATCAGCGCAGGCACACCCAGCGAATGAGCTTCCCGCGCTTCTTTTACCGTTTCATCTACCGATAGATTGAACACCCCAGGCATTGACCGCACTTCTTTGCGAACGCCTTCCCCGGGACAAACGAATAGCGGATAAACAAAGTTTTCCGGAGTGAGCCGAGTCTCACGCACCATGGAGCGCAGCGCCCCAGTGCGGCGGAGCCGGCGAAGGCGTGTAGCCGGAAAGGCCATGGTCAAATTCTAGCAGAGCAAAAAAGGCTTCCTACCGTCAGGCTGAGACGGCTTGGGCCTTGACCGGAGCCGAACGCGAACGTCGTAGTTCCTGTACTTGCAGGACAATATCCGCCGACAGAACAGAAAACGCCAGGCAAGACCAGACAACGGTTTCCGTTGCGGCGATGCCCAGGTTTTCCCATCCGGTGACACCCTGGACCACGCGAACTTCAAGAAAGACCAATGCAACCGCAAAGCTGCGTGTCATCCATTGACGGTGTTGTTGAACTTTTCCGTTGAGAATGAAAGCAAAAGCGATTCCGGTGGTCACGATTAGCAAGATCGCATCCACAAGTCCGGCAACGCTGAAGGAACGTGGCGCGCCGTTTCGTTCCTGGAAGTACTGGATATAGGCGCCCAGCGGAGCAAGAATGAGTGCGCTGGCAACGTAGATTCGCCCTGCCACCCGGTGAAACTTTGTAAAACGCTGCCGCAAGCGATCTGAGAACTGCAACGGTCCCAGCAACAGCGCACAAGCGCCGGCAATTCCATGCGGCAACAACCACCACCGGAACGGGTGGTAGTGGTGCCACACCGGATCATTGGGATGGATGAGGAAGCTTTCGTTGTGGCGGAGCACATAGGCCATCATTAAGCCTACGAACGCAAACAGAAGATACTTTGGACGCACTCGGGACGTTCTTTGGACAGCGACTGTCGCGGTTGCCATGGATGGCTCCTGAATTGTGAATAAATTTCCGGGCGAGAAAACTTTCGGACGAGAAACTGAGAACGGTATCGGGGGAGTGCCGTTCAACAGCGCGGACTACAGTAACATGGAATCGTGCCGCAGGCCATGCAAAATTCGAGCGCGCGGGTGCTGGAGTTCGAACCGTTGCGCGAACTGTTGCGTGGATATGCCAGCTCTGATCTCGGACGGGCGCGGGTGGCCGCCCTCGCTCCATCGGTCGATCTGGCATGGATTGGGAGCCAGCAACAGCTTACAAGTGAAATCCGCGAGTTCCGGCGGGTTGGCGGAAATTTTGAGTTCGCCGGTCTAAACGACGTCTCCAAGCAGCTGGAGAAATCGCGCATCGAAGGGGCCGCGCTTGAGACCACGGAAATCAGGGACATACTGATCGCTGTGGACCGTGCTGCCGAGTGGCGAGAGATTGGCTTCAATCCTCCGCGGGGGATGAAGGCCGATTGGGGTGCGGTGCGAGAACTCTCTTCTGGCATCGCCGAGTTCACCGATTTGCTTCGAAGCCTGCGAAACAAGATTCTTCCTGACGGTACGCTGGATGATCGGGCGTCGCCGGAGCTGGCCAGCATTCGGCGTGAAATCGAAAAACAGAGACGCGCCATACAGCAATCGCTTCAAAGCTACCTGCGGCGACTGAGCGAGGGTGGTTCAGCTCAGGACGAAGTGATAACGGTTCGCGGCGAGCGCTTTGTGATTCCGGTCAAGGCTGACCACAAGCGCCGTGTACAGGGCGTGGTACATGGAGCGAGTTCCAGCGGGCAGACGGTTTTCGTCGAGCCGCTGGAGACCATCGAGCAGAACAATGAACTCGTGCGCCTGCTCGAAGACGAACTGGCTGAGGTGCACCGCATTCTGCTGGAGATGACGCAGAGAATTGGGGAGCGCTCGGGCGAAATTACGGCCGCGGTCGATATTCTGGCCGAACTGGAACTACAGTTTGCGAAAGCGAAGTTCGCGGAGGGCTACGACTGCGTAGCTCCGGTATTTAACGATCATGGCGGAGATGAGATAGATATGGACAGCCGAGGGCGGCTGTCCCCACGTGGTCTGATTGTTCGCGACGCGCGCCATCCCCTGCTGGAACGAAACCTTAAAGCTAAGGGTGGACAGATTGTCCCCACAACGGTCGAGCTCGAAGGCGATCGGCGCGAGCTCATCATTACAGGACCGAATACCGGCGGAAAAACTGTCGCACTTAAAACGGTCGGATTGCTGGCGCTGATGGCACAGTCCGGAATTCCGGTTCCAGCGAGCCGCATGGAGATGCCGGTATTTGACGCAGTGCTGGCTGACATCGGCGACTACCAATCCATCGAGCAAAACCTTTCGACTTTTTCCGCTCACGTCACCAACATCGATCGCCTTTCGCGAACGGCAACTGCGCACTCGCTCGTATTACTGGACGAGTTGGGCTCGGCGACTGATCCGGAAGAAGGCGCAGCCCTGGCGGTCGCAATTGCGGAGCACTTTCTGAAAACTGGTTGCATCACCATCATCTCCACCCATCACACATCGTTGAAAGTCTTCGCGGCGAATTCGCCGGGAGTAGTGAACGCCTCTGTCGGTTTCGACGAAGCTACGCTCAAGCCGACTTATGAACTGAAGCTGGGCGTGCCGGGTGCGTCGGCGGGAATCAACATTGCCCAGCGGTTAGGGTTGAATCCGGCGATCATTCAGTCGGCGCGGTCCCGCCTGGGCAGTCAGGTTCGCGACGTGGATCAATTTCTTGACCGTCTCCATGCGGACTTGCGCGAAGCGGAAGCAGACCGCCTTCGCCAGCGCGATAAAGAAAATGAATTGAATCGTGAGCGGGCGCTTCTGGCCTCGGAAGGCAAACGGGAGCAACAGGAAAAAGTCCGCCAACTGGAGAAGAAGCTGGAAACGCTGCTGCGCGATTTTGAATATCACGCACGTGAAGCCGTGACTGCAATCCAGGACCGGACGGCAGCGCAGAAGGTATCGAAGGATGCCGAGCGGCGTATCGCCAAGTTGCGGCGCGACTTTCGAGAGCAGTTCGATTCATCGGTTGTGGCGCATGTCAGCGGTGCGGACCGCGATGATCCCAATGCCCAGCCTGGGCTAGTACAGCAGGTTTCGGAAGGCGATTTCGTAAAGCTTAAATCTGTAGGACGGAACGCAAAGGTCTCGCGTCGCCTCGACGACAAGCATTTCGAAGTCGAAGTGGGATCGATGAAAATGCGGATTGCGCGCGAGGACATTGCTGAAGTCGTGAGCCGGGCGTCAGAGAGTCCGGTCAGCGCGGCGCGGGCGAGGGGCGTTTCGGTGGCGCTTGAAAGTGATGAAAACGTCCCGTCGGAGATTAACGTAATAGGGCATACAGTGGATGACGCCACACGAGAAGTCGAAAAATTCGTCGACCGGGCGTTCCTCGCCGGATTGCCGCGAGTGCGCATTGTTCACGGCAGCGGTATGGGAATCTTGCGCAAGGCGTTGCGACAGTATCTGCAGAAGCATCCGCATGTGGAGTCGGTCGCAGAGCCTCCGCAGCAAGAAGGCGGTGCGGGCGCAACCGTGGCGGAGTTGAGAGTGTAAGTGTGGGACGGGCGCTATCGCCCGCCTGCCAATAGACAAATGTATAACCTAAGCATTCATCCCGCAACCCGCGACGATATCCCCGCCTTGCTCTCTCTGATTCACGGCCTCGCCGCCTACGAAAAGAAGCCGCACGCAGTCGTTGCAACTGAGCAGGATTTGCTGCGCGACACCTTCGGTCCACGTCCCAAGTTTCGCGCGCTGATCGCGGACTGGAAAGGCGAGCCCGCGGGCTATGCATCATTCTTCCATTTCTATTCGACATATCAGGGGCGCTCGGCGCTATTTCTCGAAGATTTGTTCGTGCTCGAAAAGTTTCGGGGCAATGGAATTGGCATGGCGTTGTTATCTGCCGTTGCGAAACTTGCTGTCGACGAAGGCTGCTTCGGATTGCGGTGGGAAGTTCTGGACTGGAACCGGCCCGCGATCGAGTTCTACGAAAAATTAGGCGCGAAGTTTCTGAATGAACGCAAAGTGGTGGCGTTCGACGAGACTGCGTTGCGGAGAGTGGCCGGGACAAAATAAAAGTCACCCCACCACCACGGAGACACTGAGGCACGGAGAAAAGAATTCCGACCCAAGAATCTTAGACGATAAGTTTTGTGGCTTTGGGCTTTGGGGTTTCTCCGTGCCTCAGTGTCTCCGTGGTGAATGTTCTATGAAGGAAGTCAAAATCATCGGCGCTGGACTAGCTGGCTCGGAAGCGGCGTGGCAGTGTGCGCGGCGGGGGATTCCGGTCGAACTGTATGAAATGCGACCGGTCCGATCCACCCCGGCACACCAGACCGCGGATTTCGCAGAGCTAGTTTGCTCGAATTCACTGAAGTCGGAATCTGAGAACACCGCGCCGTGGTTGTTGAAAGAAGAAATGCGGAGAGCGGGATCGTTGCTGATTGAGATTGCTCGCGAGTGCGCAGTTCCAGCTGGTCATGCGCTGGCGGTGGATCGAGGGCAATTTGCGGCAAAAGTGACGGAGGCGATTTCGCGCGAGCCCTCGATCCGCATTCGGAGAGAAGAGACCACTCAAGTCGGCGAAGATGAAATCACGATCATCGCGACCGGGCCGCTGACGTCCGATGCGCTGGCTGATGAGATCGCGCGGCTCGCGGACGGGCGAGGGTGGCCGCCTCTCCACAAGTCAGCTGGGGACGACATGCAAGAACTGAAGGCGGGCGAGGCGCCCGCCCCACACAGGCAGCTTTATTTTTATGATTCCATTAGCCCCATCGTCGAAGCCGATTCTATCGATATGTCGAAGGTGTATCTGGCGGCGCGCTATGACAAAGGCTCGGCGGATTACATTAACTGCCCTATGTCGAAAGAGGAGTATGACCGGTTCTACGATGTGTTGATTTCGGCTGAATCTGTGGAGGCAAAAGACTGGGAGAAGCTCAACTATTTCGAGAGCTGCCTTCCGATCGAGGAAATCGCGCGGCGCGGGCGCGATACGTTGCGATTCGGTCCAATGAAGCCGGTCGGCCTCAATAATCCTAAGACTGGAAAAATGCCTTACGCAGTAGTGCAATTGCGGCAGGAAAACTTGCGTGCGGACTCATACAACCTGGTTGGATTTCAAAACCATTTGAAATTCGGCGCCCAAGCGGAGGTGCTTAAGCTAATCCCCGGCCTGGAGAATGCGCGCTTCTTGCGCTTTGGTCAGATTCACCGCAACACCTACATCAACTCGCCTGCGCTGCTGAACTTGACGTTGCAGATGAAAGAGCATTCTTCAGTTTTGTTTGCGGGACAGATTTGCGGCGTGGAAGGATATGTGGAATCCATCGCCACAGGAATGCTGGCCGGAATGTTTGCCGCCCACCTAATTGCAGGAGAAACTGCAACGGCGCCGCCACGTGCCACGGGCCTGGGATCATTGCTGCATTACATCACCCATGCTGATCCGAGGAAATTTCAGCCCGCTAACATCACCTTCGATTTGCTGGCGCCACTCGAAAAGAAGATCCGCGACCGTCAGTACAGACACAAACTGCAATGCGAACTGGCGCTGGCCGAGTTGGACAAATGGCTGAGGAATGCGAACTCAGAATGTAGAATTCGCCGGGCGTCGTGAGCGGCAAGGGATCAGCGGGTCGCTTCGTCACGCTGAGGACACCACGAAAATGGAATCATCATGAAAAAAGTGTGTCTTTTTCTGTTGCTATGTTTTTTGTGCCCCCGCATGCGGGGTGAGACCAAACAGGCGGGTGCTTTCCCCGGGCCTGGGGCGCACCGGTATAAAGCGGGGCAGATTTGGAGATCCAAAGCGGCGAATGGATATAAAGGTGTAACGGTGTTAATTCTAGAAGCAGAACTGAAAGGTGACCTGGTTCACATCCGACTTAACGATGTACCGGTTCCGTGCGGCAAGATTCACGTTACAACGTCAATCGAACATCTCGCGGTGAGTGAGAAGTCGCTGAGACAAATTACGACCACGCTGGCATTCGACAACGTGACCATCCCAGATTCCTATTTTAAGGACCTGCGATCATGGAAGGAGAATCACGGAAAGACCTACGATCATCCACTTGCGAAAGTGTCCGTGGATCGATCGGTGGGCGACGAGATATGTAGTGCCGCGAAAGGGAGCAAACCCTCCAAATATGAGTACACCATTTACCCCTAGCTGACGGCCCGGCCTGCACGGGTGTCACAGAACAAAATCATTCCCTCATACGTATTGAATCAGAGGCGCCCCCTCGGCTTACTTTCCGCCGGGAAGAGCGTCCAATTTCATGGTCCTAGTCGAGGTGCATCTCTAGACGCACGTGTCAAATCATGGTCTTGCGCGATCTCATCTCCGACGTATTCCGCACCCTGTGGTCGCATAAGCTGCGTACTTTCCTGACCATGTTCGGGATCGCATGGGGAATTGTCTCCATTGTGCTCATGGTCGCTGCCGGCGAGGGGCTGCGAAAGGGGCAGGAAGAACAAACAAGGAATCTGGGCAAAGACATCATGATTGTCTTCCACGGCCGCACCAGCATGCAGGCGGGAGGAACACGCGCCGGCCAGGTTGTGCACTGGGAAGACGCCGACGTGCAAGCCGTGCAATCTCAGTCGCCGGATTGCCAACACGCGATTCCGGAGTTGGAGCAGGAGGATGTCCGCACCCACAGCAATTACAACAACGCGGCGTTTTTGGTGACCGGCTCTTATCCGGAGTTCGGCGACATTCGAAGCCTTAACGTCGGCTCAGGTCGCTTTTACAACTGGGACGACGAAAATGCGGCGCGGCGGGTGGCTTTCCTGGGCACCGACGCCGCCAAGCAACTATTTCCCGAAGGGCGCAACCCTCTTGGCGAAAATATTTATTTGAACGATATTCCTTTTCTTGTGATCGGCGTAATGGCCAAGAAGAAGCAGGATTCGAGTTACGACGGCTGGGACGTCAACAAGGTATTTATCCCGTTCTCCGCCATGCGTCGAAATTTTCCCGACAAACCGCCAGGCACGGCGCGCACCTTTGACATGCTGCTGGTGACGCCGAAATCGGTCGAGCAACATGAAGCCTGCAAACACCAGCTGCGCGTGGTGCTGGCGCGCATGCATCATTACGATCCGCTGGACAAAGAAGCTTGTCCAATCTGGGACACAGTGCAGGAGGCGAAAGCATTTACGCAGATGACCGATGGCATGAAATATTTCCTGGGCGCAGTTGGATTTGTAACGCTTTTTCTAGGCGGTATCGGCGTCATGAACGTGATGATGGTAGCGGTACGTGAACGGACGCGTGAGATCGGCGTGCGCAAAGCTTTGGGTGCGCCTGCGCATGCAATCCTGAAGCAGTTTTTCATTGAAGCCATAATCATTGCGCTGGTGAGCGGCGGCATCGGAATGGGAGTTGCTTACGGCCTGTGCTGGCTTGTGGATTTGATGCCTATGCCGGATTTCTTTGCCGGGCTGGTGCCGACGTGGACATCAGGAGTGCTGGCCTGCGCCATGTTGGGCGCGATTGCCGTACTTTCGGCGCTGTATCCCGCACGTAAGGCGGCATCCATCGATCCGATTGAAGCGCTGAGATTTGAGGCGGGGGGATGAAAGAAGCCAGAAGTCAGAAGTAAGAATTCAGAAGTGAGAATGCAGAACATTAGGTCTTTGGTGATTTTATTTCTGCATTCTGACTTCTTACTTCTGAAATTGTTTTTTCTATGTTGACTGAAATCATTCGCGAGGCGTGGGTGGCGTTGAAGCGCAATTACACGCGCACGTTCCTCACTATGCTGGGAATTGTGTGGGGCATTGCCACGGTGACGCTCTTGATCGCCTACGGCAGCAGCTTCCGCAGCATTTTGGTTGGCGGCTTTAACGCATTTGGAAAAAGCGTAGTGATCTGCTGGCCCCAGCAGACCAGTGAGCAACCCGGCGGCCAGCGCGCCGGCAAGAAAGTGGTGCTCGAAAAAGAAGATATCGAGATGGTCAAGGCCACTGCGCCGCTGGTGAAGTACGCGTGCCTGGAAACCGTTCGCCGGCCGAGTATTGCCTATGGTGATCGCATGGTGGGAACGGACCCGGTGCGGGGAGTTTGTCCCGAGTACGGCGAGATGCGTAACGAAGTCCCATCAGAAGGACGCTGGCTCAATGCCGAAGATGAACTCGAGCGCCGGCGCGTGATCTTCCTCGGCGGAAAATTGAAAGAGGATTTGTTCAGCGGGCGCCCCGCGGTGGGAGAGACTGTTCTGGTGCAAGGCGTGCGCTTCACGGTGATAGGCGTGATGGAGCGAAAAATCCAACTCAGCAATTATTTTTCGAGTGATGACGATTCATCGTGGATTCCCTACTCGACGGCGGGAGATTTATGGAACACACGCTACGCCGCCGTGCTGGTTTTCGCGCCGATTGCACCACAATTCGAGAAGCGAGCAATGGCGCAGGTGCTGGCCGCTATTGCGACCCGCCAGCAGTTCTCGCCAACTGATCCCAAAGCAATGCAAATGTTTGGACGCGACGAGTTTCGCCCAGTCATTGATGGGATTACGATCGGCCTGGAGGTGCTGCTTACCTTCATCGGCGCATTGACGCTCGGGATCGGTGGCGTTGGGGTGATGAACATCATGCTGGTTTCAGTGGAGGAGCGTATTCGCGAAATCGGACTGCGGCGTGCACTGGGGGCGAAGAAGATCCACATTAAGCTGCAATTCCTTTCCGAAACACTCTTGATCATGCTTCTCGGCGGAGCCATCGGCGTCCTGGTGTCGTATGTGGTTGCCGCGGCCGTGGGCACACTTCCGCTCATGGGGCCTTTGTTCGAGGACGATTCCGGCAAAGGTGACATTCACTTACACATTTCGATGATCACGTTGATGGTTTCAACTCTCGTGCTGCTGGTGGTAGGAGTGATCAGCGGATTGATCCCGGCACTGCGAGCCTCGAAGCTCGATCCAGTGGAAGCGCTGCGATACGAATGAAGTGAAGACTCAATCTTCCTTGACCGGCGCTGCCTGAGCATTTACCTTCATCGCTTCACCTTCGCGAGGTGCTCTCGTGCCTATTTCTGCCGTCGATTGCATCACTCCGGCTTTCGAACACACCAAACAGCAACTCTTTCGCCCTTTTCGTTTTGGCCAGTGGACGCGGTTAGCGCTGGTGGGATTATTCGCAGGCGAAATGGGAGGCTGCAACCTCCACTTTCCAGCTCATAGCCCCGCAACCCAGCATGCGCCTACCAACTGGGCACTGCTTGGCCCACTGCTGGCGATTGCGCTGATCACCGTTCCGTTAATAGGGCTGCTGTTGCTGTACATAAACAGCCGAATGCGCTTCGTTTTGTTTGACAGCGTGGTTGCGAAAAGGTGCGAACTAAGACGCATGTGGCGCCAACGCAGCGCACCTGCGCTGCAATACTTCCTGTGGCAAATTGTCTTTTTCCTTGCCACTATTGCTGGAACCGCAATCCTGCTCGGTGTACCGGCAATAGCCGCGCTTCTGCTGGGCTGGATTACGGCTCCCAAGGAACACCTCGCGCCGCTCATTCTGACTGGTATCTTTGTTTTTTTTGCCTTTATGTTCTGGCTAGTGGTCATGATCGTGGTACACGTGTTCGCGAAAGATTTTGTGGTTCCGCAGATGGCACTGGAAAATATTTCCGCGTTCGAAGGCTGGCGACGATTGTGGAGAATCGCGGGATCGGAAAAAGGATCTTACGCCGGCTATGGCGGAATGAAACTGCTTATGACGATTGGGGCAGCGGTCGCGTTTGGAATACTCGCGTTTATCGTCATCATTATTCTTCTGATTCCGTTCGGAGGGCTGGGCGTTATCACGCTGCTTATCGGCAAAGCGGCGGGACTTACGTGGAACGTGTTCACAATCACCGCAGCCGTCGTAGCCGGCAGCATGTTTCTGCTGATTATGTTTTATGCTGTGTCTCTGATTTCCGTTCCGGCAATTGTTTTCTTTCCCGCGTACTCGATTTATTTTTTTGCCAGCCGTTATCCGCAGCTGTCACGCCTGATTTATCCTCCCTCTCCGCCGGTACCTATACCGCCGCTGATGCCGCCGCCTTCCGAGCCGATTGGTTGAGGTGAGGAAGTTGCGGTAGCTGGTTGGGTGCTACCTCCCGTCAATCGCCGGCCGGATGTGGGAACTTCCGCGCTCCCGCGCTTGTCCAATCTTCCAGGCACGCGCGTGCTTGAGAGGAGCGATTGACATGGCATTCTCAAATACGGGCGGTGGTCCGCTTCGAGCAGAGATCAACATCACGCCGATGATCGACATTCTCCTGGTGCTGATCATTGTGTTCATGGTCGTGGTTTCGATGTCGCAAGAAAAAGGATTAAAGGCGCAAATTCCGCAACCGGCAAACGAAAAGTCTCCACCGCAGCCCGAACACACAATCGTGATTCAGATCGAATGGAGCGGCGACAACCAGACGCCGTCGATAAAGATCAACGACGAAGAGGTGAAATGGGACAAGCTTCACGACCGGCTCTCAGATATTTTTGACGGGCGGGTTGAACGGGTGGCATTTGTCAAAGGGGACGATGAAGTGGATTTTGAATTTATCGCCGACGCCATCGACATCGCAAGGACCTCAGGAGTGGAGAGGATCGGGTTGCTGACCAAGACAGGGCCGGAGACGCCTGATTAAGCGTGTAAAAATGTGCGACGATTCGGGAGTACAATCCAGCTCAGATATGCGCAAAGTGGCGCTAAGTTACGTTCTAGCAGCGACGCTCCCATTGTTGTCGGTTCCAACCGTCGGTGAAGAAAAGATGATCGAGGGTTTGGTGTTCAATCCAGTGAAAGGATCGGGGCAAAACATTTCCGGATGGAATTGCCCTGCACCGTTCTATTTGTCGCAGGAACCCGACCCCTATTTCCAAGACATTCGGAAGAGCAGAGTAGACGGGTCCGTTAGATTTGAGCGCACCGGTAAGATTCTGGAAAATTTTCCTGACGAGCTGACACTACACTTGGTGTTTCTACCGAATCCCCATTTCTGCACTGTCGCCGTACCGCAATTCGATCCGGAAAAAATAAAGTTCAAAGCGGTATGGCGCAACGAATCGCAGATTTTGCCCGCCGAAGGCACGTTCTTCCTGTCCGAACGGCCGGAGCCGCGCATTTGGTGTGAAGATCATTGTGGTGGGTCTTGGGTTTACGAATTAAGGATCGAGTCTGCGGGCGTGCCCTTAACCGATCAACTCGAGGTCACGGTTGAAGCAGAAAACGGCAGCCGTATTGTCCAATTCGCCGGAGAGCTAAGGCCTCACGGTATACAGAATGTCCTCACTCCCCTCACACTTAATTCGAACCGATTCTCTCCAATCACAGAACTCACCAAGCCTTAGAATCATGCAGTGCCAAGCCTCGCATTTTTCGTTGGGAAAGGCGGCGTAGGCAAGACCACGGTTGCCGCTACTTATGCGGTGCGCACGGCGAAAAAAAACCCACGCAGCCGGGTGCTGCTGGTTTCTACCGATCCGGCCCATTCGCTAGGAGATGTCCTGCAGCGAAAGTTGGGTGGCTCACCGAAAGCTGTAAATGTGGGGGGTGTTGCCAAGCTGTGGGCGTGGGAGCTCGACGCTGCCGCCTTGTTCGGTGATTTTTTCCGTCACTACAGAGAATCGATTCTCGAAATCGTAGAGCGCGGGTCATTGTTTTCGGCTGCGGAAATTGCTCCGTTGCTGGAAACAGCGTTACCCGGGATGTCTGAAATTGCCGCATTGCTGGCGATCCGTGACGCCATCGACTCGGGAAAATATTCGGACATTGTGGTGGACACGGCACCGTTCGGGCACACGCTCCGCCTGTTCAGCCTGCCGGAGCAGTTTGTGCGGGTGCTGAAGTTTCTCGAACTGGCGGCCGGGCGAGACCGGGTTCTGGCCCAGCACTTTGGCGGCGGCGTCCGGCCGGGGCAGCCGAAGCTGATCGAGGACTGGCGCGGGAAAGTGGAGCAGTTGGCACATGCCTTTTCAGAAGCTGAATTATTCCTGGTGACCACCGCAGAAAAGTTTGCGCTGAACGAATCTGCGCGGTGCATCGCCGAGGTCGCAAAGACCAACCCGTCGCTCGCACTCAACTCTGTCGTGCTGAACCGGGCGGTGCGCCGGGTCGAAAAATGTAGCTTCTGCAAGAAAAAAGTTAGAGCAACGCGAGCGGCGGAATCCTTCTTACGCAAGCAATTTCCATCCGCAAAAATGCACATCGGCGAAGATCCTGGATTCCCGATTATGGGGGCCGACGCCCTGCTACATTTCGGGGAGCACGTCTTTGCGGGAAAACGTCTGCGACTGCGCCCACAGTTGCCGAAGTCAAAAAATAAACCCGCGCGGCTGTTGCCGACGCATTGGCCAGCTCTGACTTCACGCATTTCTTTTGTGATAGGGAAAGGCGGTGTCGGAAAAACCACGGTCTCCGCAGCACTGGGATTTCATGCGCGACAAACTTCCGGCTCGCCGGTTGAAATTTGTTCGGTCGATCCGGCGCCCTCGCTGGATGATATTTTTCAGACCGAAATTGGCGATAATCCAACTGCGGTCCTTGGCGACAAACTTTTCCGGGCTTCGGAGCTGGATTCGGCCGCGCTGTTCCGGAGCTGGGTCGCCGAGATTCGCGAAGAAGTTGATTCCGCCACAACCAGCGAACAGTCCGGTGTGCACCTGGATCTGTCGTTCGAGAGAGAGTTGCTGTCCGCGTTGCTGGACATTGTCCCGCCCGGGCTCGACGAAGTATTGGCGATCTTCCGCATCATGGACCTACGCTCGAGCACAACCGGGAAGATCATTATCGATATGGCGCCCACTGGACACGCGCTCGAGCTGCTGCGAATGCCAGACCGAATTGTGACCTGGTCGCGGCTGTTGTTGAAAAGCCTGGCGGCGCACCGTAAACTGGCGCTGGCCCGCAATGCCGCGGTCAGAATCGCTGAGCTGGAATTGCGAGCGCGTGAGTTGTTGAAAGCATTCAGCAGCTCCGATCAGGTGAGTATCTTTGCGGTTATGCTGCCGGAACCGCTGCCCGATCGCGAAACCGAGCGGTTGCTTGCCGAATTAGATCACCTCGGACTAAAACCGCAGGCCTTATTTGTGAATCGAACCATCTTGGAGAAAGATGCGGCGACCTGCGTACGTTGCCGAATGGCGGCAGAGTGGCAGGCGGCAGTTTTGGCGAAGTTGGGAAAGAGCCGTTCAGGGCAACAGATATTTGCGATTCGGAATTTTCCGAATGAAATTGCGGGCGCGAGCGGACTACGCACGATCACACGTGAATTATGGCGTCTGAACTGAAAAGTGCTCGGGGGGTTCTGTACCTGTATGGAATCACGGAATCGCGCTCCCGCAAACTTCCAGAGTTGATCGGTGTCGACCGTTTCGCCCCCATTGAAGCCATCGATTGCGACGGGGTTTTCAGTTGGATCAGCCGTGTTTCGGCCGACGATTTCGAAAGGAATCTGGCGCGCAATATGGAGAACCTGGACTGGCTGGCGGAGACAAGCGTTGCCCATCAGCGTGTGATAGCTGCAATTTCACGAGAAACGGATATTCTGCCCACGCGGTTCGGGACCGTGTTTCGGACAGAAGAATCTCTTTGCAGGCACGTCGCAAAACGTATCCGCGGTTTGAAAAAAGATTTCGAACGCATTAAGGGCGCCGACGAGTGGGGAGTCAAGGTATTCACCATACAACCGACTGCTTTACCGATGCCCAGAGCTCGCACCGGCAAAGATTATCTGAAGGCGAAGGCGGCGTTGTTGCCGAGTCGGAGATCAAAAGCCAGCCAGCGCGATGACTTGGTCAAGTTCGAACGGGCGCTCGCCGGGGTTGCCACTGAGACCGCGGCTGCGGGCAATGTGAGCCGGGGACAACGAGGGATATCGTTCCAGACTTCGCTGCTGGTGAAGCGAACGAAGCGGAAGAGGCTCGAATCTGTTCTGGTCAAGTTCGCCCGCGAATGGGCAAGAGAACGCCGGATTGAATGCACCGGCCCGTGGCCGCCTTATTCGTTCGTGTCGCGTCCCGATGATAGAGTGAGATCGAAGTGAGCGCACCGACCAATGCGGTGGTTTTCGCCGGAGACGACCCCGGCGACGAGATGACGCTGCTCGATATTCTCGACCATGTTCTGAACCAGGGTGTGATTCTGCGTGGAAATGTCATCATCTCGCTGGCTGGGGTAGACCTGGTCTATCTGGGGCTCGACGTGATCCTTACCTCCGTTGAAACCGCCCTGCGGCACGTGGGAGCGGCTGCGCTTCCGCCCGAGAAATAAATTTCCTGTCTTCAGAAAATAGTCTTGTCGCCAGTCTGAACCAATAGTTTCCTTTCACGGACACGGGTACGGTATCGGCGGAGTTGGAGGGGTGCCCGGAATGTAAGTATCGGGAGTTCCGGGAGCGTCTCCGATCGCGGGCGCCCCAGGAATGTAGGAAGCAGGCGTTCCGGGTCTTCCGGGAATGTAGCAGGTGCCATGGTCGACGGAAGCCGGCATCGGCGACGTCGCAGGACCTTTGGGAACGGACTGAACTGGAACGGCGGTCACAGGTTCAGCGGCAGGCATCTGCACTTGAGCCAGAGTCACGGCCTGCGGTAGAGACATTTCCACGGGCGAGCCCTCTTGAACATAAAAATGATGGCTTCGGGCGAGGAGGGCCAGAGAAACCGCACCGCCAGCCGCCAAGCCCACCAGGCTTCCTATCGCCAAACCCTTCGGTGAACTTGAAGTGAGAGTTGTTCCGCCGAGAGTGGAACTGTCGGTTGTATGCTGGGCGGCGCCAATTGCCGCGCCTATCCCTAGACCTGCCAGCGGAGCGACAATGATGCCCGTCTTCTCAGCCGACGAAGGATTGTTCCACGCCGTGCCTTCGTCGCTTTCCATGTTTAACGGTCCCTTGATGACGGCTACATAACCGTTGGGAAAGACAACTGAAATTGACTGCATCAGCAGCTCGCCGCGACTACCGCGTCGGGTAAGCTTTTCGACTTTGCCTTGCACGAACGTCCCTGCGGGTATGACTACCTGGCTGGAAACGATGACCGGGGACGTGGTCTGCGCAAAGATTTCGTCACCACGATGGATGGAGTGGCTGTCCACGGGATGGGTTAGCGCCAGCGCAAGATGTGTACCTGCAGGAACCGTGATCGGCGCCTCCTGGGGAGCTGAATTTGAAGATGCCTGGGTGCCGGGATCAGAGGCCGGTGCGGCGGGGGACTGCCCCTGCTGGGCAGCGCACGTTGCCGCAGCGAGCAGCATTGCCACTAAGAGTGTTTGAAGTTTCTCGTTGGTAAATGAGACTGAAGGGAAGCCGAAACCACCACTGCTTGCGGTCATAACGACCTCCTGCGAAGTCCGTTGACTTAGGGCCTTCGCTGGCGCGGGCGGCGAAGTTGCTCGTCCAACTGAATTGAAGCACACGGCAGGGCGAAAGATGCCCATAGATTTAGCGAAACTATGTAAAACCTGGGCGACGAACAATCAATTTTTGTAAAGACCGCGGCGCGAAAGCGATCGGAACGGGCGGCGTATTCGCTCTATGGTCATCCCGCCAGCCGGCACGCAAGTACGATCTCTCTCCCGACTTTCAGTCGCGCTTGCGATGACAACAAAATAAGGTTATTCGTAGGCAAGCGCGTCGATGGGGTCTTTTTGTGCGGCCTTGAATGCAGGATAGATGGCGCCTGCGATCGAGCCCACGATGGCAATGAGGACGGCGCTAATGATCCATTTGGAAGTGATGTCGACGGGCAAAGTTGTGCGCTTTTCGATCATGGCACTGGTCGCGAGGCTAATCAGGATTCCGACGATGATTCCACCAACGGCAAGCAAAGCGGTCTCGCGGAGAATGGCGTCGATGATGTAGAACCTCGATGCGCCTAGTGATTTTAGAATTCCGATTTCGCGGGTGCGCTCCATGACGGCGGCATACATGGCCTGAAAGATCACTATGAAGCCGATGGTAACGCTAATGCCAATGACAATATGGATGAAGGTGGAGAGCATCGGAATATTGTCAGGTGTGAGCATGGAGAGATATTCGCGCATGGAGTGCACGCCGTAGGTCTCCATATGGGGAATGTTTTTGATTTCTGCTACCACGGTATCGGTGTTGGCCGGGTTGTCGGCCTTTATATAGAAAGCGGTTGCCCGGCCGATTGCGCCATTGAGTTCTTGCAATTTGGGCAACGGAAGAAAAATTCGCGCGCCCTGGCCGTGGGCTACAATTCCACAGATGCCAAAGTTCTGATTCAGCAGGTTGACGGTGTCGCCGACTTTGACATGATTGCCGTTGGCGTAGACGTCGTCCACAATGACGTCATTGGAGGCCTTGAACCGGCCACCCAGCAGAAAAGTAAAAGGGTGCAACGCTTCGAAGCTGCGCAGGTCAATGCCGAATATGTTCTGCAAATGCCCGCCAGAGGTAGACACCTGAATTAGGACAGGCGCGACCACGGCAACGTGCGGCAGTTTCGCGATGATGTCCCCGATCTTGACGGGCATCGGTGAACCGGTAAGAGACACGATGTTGGAAGAGCCGGGAGGCAACACGATCACATCGGCGCCGATTCCGGCCTGTCGCGAGCGCGAGTCGTTCAGCAATCCAATTGAGAAGCCGACGATCAAGAGGATCAACGCAACCTCGAGCGCAATGGCGGCAATGCTGATGACCGACCGCACGGGCCGGTTGGCGAGGTTGGCGACGATCATTTTGTTCATCATGGGAAGCAGCTCGTAGCTCCTAGCTTAAGCCGGATAGTGGGCATGTCGGATTGAAGATTTTAGATTCAAGATTTCATTCTGCATTCTTCAATCTGAAAATAGATCGGCTTACTCCACACCGCCACCGGGCGTCGGCGGCTGCTGATCGAGGTGAATTTCCTGTGCGCCAGGCGGTTTTTCGAGCACGAATTTTGTATTGTCGAGCGGCAGGTTGATCTCGAGCTTCACCATGTGGAGGGTTATGTCGTATTCCTCCTCGGGGCGGCGAATCTCAATCACCGAGGGAAACAACACGCCGCTGTAGTCCTTGTGGTCACTGTACTTCGCGTCGGTCACGAGGTTTCCGCGCTCGTCGTAAATAAGCTGCCGGTGCGGCAATAGATCCACTCGACTGAACACAATCTTGCGCGATAGCCAGCTATCGCTATTTCCAGTGCGTATAACGTCGATTATGTAGTCTGCTTGTTGGAATTTGCGACCCTTATCGCCGATCACAGTCTCAGTACCGTTTTCCATGACGGCTATCTCGTTTTGCGGATCGATAACCCGCAGCATCAGAGCGTCGTAAATGATTTTTGGGCGCAAGCTCTCTAAAGGCTGCTGCGGGTTCGGCGCGACCAGATCGTTGCGGCCAACGACGAAACGATTCTTGGGAGGAATGGAAAGCTTGAACTCGCGCCCATCGCTGACCATATCGAATGCAGTATCACGGATAATCGGCATTAGGCCGATCATGCGTAACATTGCGGGCTTCCGCGCGAGAACGTAACCTCGAATCTCTTTATATTCTGTGACCTTACCCTTTTTGGCCCCGCCTACGGACGTGTCGATATCCACGGTAGCCTGCATAGTCTGAATTCGGGCAGCCTGTGAATCAATGTAGGAAATGAGTTCGGCTTTGGTGGCGGACTTCAGCGGGACCGGACTGATGCTCTGTTCGACCCGGCGAGTACGAAATAGACATCCCGCGGTCACGAAAACGCTTAACAACAAAAGGACGAATATGCTGGATCGATGGAATAAAGACATTCGGCTTACAAACCCATTAAATAACAGTATATAGAGATGGCAACTGGCGCGAATACGCTTCGAGGAATTTGCGGCTGCGGCACCTGCGTCGTTATATCGGGAGTTTTCGACGCCGGCTTTACCTTTTGGCAACAGCGCGGCGTAATGCGGCGACGTTCCGGTTGTGCTCTTCGAGATTACTGGAAAAGCGGTGGTGACCGTTCCCATCACTCACAAAATAGAGGAACTTGGATTCACCGGGGTGCATTGCCGCCTGGAGCGAACTTTTGCCAGGGTTTGCGATTGGGCCCGGTGGCAATCCGATGTGGCGATAGGTGTTGTAGGCAGAATCGAAGCTCATGTCGTCATGATGCAGGGCGCCGCCATATGCCCCTTGCATCAGTTCCGCGTAAATCACGCTAGGGTCGGCCTGCAACGGGACCCGCTCGCTGAGCCGGTTGTTGTAAACGCTGGCCACTTCGGGGCGCTCCTCGGGCACAGAAGTCTCTTTCTCGATGATCGACGCCAGGGTCACCGTCCGGTGAAGGTCTTCTGTCAACCCTAGTTCGGCAGATACCCGGCGAAACTGCTTAACCATGGTCGCAATCATCTCGTGCATGCTCTGCGCGCGGGTGAACTCGTAGGTATTGGGAAACAGATAGCCTTCCAGGGACTTGGCTTGCGGATCAAGATCGGAAATCAGCGCTGTATCAGCGCTGGCAGCTTTCAGGAAATCAGTCCGGGAGCCAAGCCCGGCGGTTTCGATCGCCGCTGCGATGTCGAACATATTGAAACCTTCCGGGATCACGACGGTGTGAACGTAAACGTCCCCTCGGGCCAGCCGTTTGTGGACGGCGATAGCATTAGCGCCGTGGTCGAAAAGATATTCGCCGGCTTTGAGTGATGGGCGCCGATGAAACGCATGCCAGAGCACAAAAGCCTCGGAGCTGCGAATCACTCCCGCAGATTTCAGCTCGCGGGCGACCCGGCGCGTGGAATATCCGGTGTGCAGCATGACGAATTTTTGTCCGCCGGGCGACATCGGCAGCCACAAGGCCCATGCCAACCAGACACCGACTCCTATCGCGCAAAGCAACAAAAATGTCAGGAGCTTCCGCATCGTGTCTCTTAGTTTAGAGGATTGCTGAATTGAAGCTGGTTTACCAAAGGACTAGCGGGTTGAGGCACTTCCGCGGAACGCGTATTAAATCCGCATAGAAGCAGAGTTCCAGGCCATCCTGCGTGGTAGAATCTGCGAAGTATTTCTCCCGAGAGTTCCCCTTTGATTGAGCTAGCTCCATCCATATTATCGGCGGATTTTGCGCATCTCGCAGACCAGGTTGCGCGGGCGGCCGAGGGCGGCGGGACCATCATCCATGTGGACGTGATGGACGGGCATTTTGTGCCTAACATCACGCTGGGGCCGCAATTGGTGCGGGCGCTACGGAAGGCGACCAGACTCCCGCTCGATTGCCACTTGATGATCGAGAACCCGGATGAGTACATTCCAGCGTTTGCCGACGCCGGCGCCGATTGGATTTCAGTGCACCTGGAGGCTTGCCGGCATCTTGACCGCACGCTGAATTTGATCAAGAGCCACGATTGCCATGCCGGCGTGGTGATCAATCCCGCTACTCCGGTTGAGATGTTGAGCGAAGTCCTGGATATTGTGGATTACGTGCTGGTTATGTCGGTGAACCCAGGCTTTGGGGCACAGCCTTTCATCCCGAACTCTTTACATAAGCTACGCAAAGTAAGGGAGTTACGCGAACAGCGCAACCTGAACTATCGCATTGAAGTTGACGGCGGAGTGGCGCTCGACACGGTGGCAAAGGTCGTACGCGCCGGAGCAGAAATTCTGGTGGCGGGCAACGCTGTGTTTAGCCACGGCGATCCAATGGTTAATGCCCAAACATTGCTGAAGGCGGCGTTGGAGGCAACGCTGCAGAAGGTCTGATTCTAGTGGTCAGTTGTCAGTGGCTAGTGGCCAGTCGTGCATGCACGCTTAGCAGGCCAATCAGCCACTAATCACTAACAACTAGCCATTGACCACTTTTTTCTTTTGAGGTTTTTCATGTCCTTGCGAATTATCGTGATTGCACTGGCCGCGACGCTGGCGCTCACAACCGCGTGCACTAATAAGAAGGTGAATAATCCACTGGCCAAGGTCGATTCCAAGCAGCCGGACAAAGTGCTGTTCGACCGCGGCATGGACGCGATGAAGCACAACCGCTTCGACATCGCGCGCCTTGACATGCAGACCTTGATCAATACCTACCCCGATTCCGAGTTCATCGCGCGCGCCAAACTGTCGCTGGCTGATTCCTGGTACGCAGAGGGCGGCACCGCGGCCATGGCACAAGCTGAACAGGAATACGAAGACTTTGAGACCTTCTTTCCTAACATGCCCGAAGCCGCTGAGGCGCAGGTGAAAATCGCGAACATCCACTACCAACAGATGGAAAAGCCGGACCGCGATTTCACCCATGCAGTGCGTGCCGAGCAGGAATATCGCAAAGTGATCCTGCAATATCCGGACAATCAAAAGATGGTTGCGGAGGCTAGAAAAAAGTGCTTGCAGGTGCAGGAAGTGATTGCCGAGCGCGAGTTTCGGGTCGGGCGCTTCTACTACCTGAAAGATTCATATCCCGCGGCGATTGCGCGCCTGCAGTCATTGGCAGACCGGTATCCGCTCTACAGCAAGGCAGACGAAACTCTCTACCTATTAGGCCAGTCCTACGAAGGCGAGATCGCAATGCTGAAAAAGATGGACGGTGTCGAGCGCCAGCAGATGGAGCGGTTGCACAAAGTAAATGAGGCGCAGCTCAAGAACGACGAACTCGCCCGGGAACGCCTGGCTACGGATTTCGCCGGCAAAGCGGCTGAGGCCTACGCGAAAATCATTACTCGTTATCCGGCGATGAATCGTGCCGATGATGCCCGAGTGCGACTTGCCGCGCTGCATCAGCCGATTCCCCGCCCGACGAAAGCCGCGCTGGCCTTGAATAAGGCTGAAGAAGCGGGCCGCGGCGAGCAGACGTTACTCAGCCGCATGATGAGTGGCTTTAACAGACATGCAGATTCTTCCTCGGCGGCAAAAATCGGGGAGCCCACATTAACTGATCCCACTCCGGTAAGCGCCAAGGGAATGATGGAACAAGCCAATCGGGTCGCCATGGGCAGCAAAGGCATCGACTCGCTCTCTGTTCAAACAGTAAAGGCCACACGTTCAGAAAATGAACCTGCGCCCGGGTCTGATACGCCGGACGCTTTCCCCGTCGGCGAGGCGAATGCCCCTCCAGCCCAACCCGATCCAAACGAACTGAAGCCGAATGCCAGTGTCGCGGATCCGCCTTCCCCGGTTGCCGCTGCCCAAGACCCGAACGAATTGAAGCCCGAAGGGCAGCCGGACCAGCCCGTACCGGCGCCGGCTCAGGTCAACGAAATTCAACCAGGCAACGGAGGTTCAGCGACTCCAGCGCAAGGCGCTTCGAGCGATGCCGCCAGCCAGCAGCCCGCTGACGATAAAGACTTGGCCTCCAGCAAGCATAAGAAAAAGAAGGGACTGCTGCACAAAGTTATTCCCGGCTCCTAGGGCGGATGACGAGAAAGTGCACTAAATCTATTGTCCCCTCGTAACCTGTTAAACCGCTGGATTCATTGACTTAAGGTCTCGTCCAAGTTACCTTCACCGTATCTCCTCCAGATAAGGACCTCCATTGGCGCGCAAAGTACTGCTTGCTGACGACAGCGTAACCGCCCAAAATATGGGCCGTCGCATCATGACGGATGCTGGTTACGAAGTCATCACCGTCAACAATGGCTCTGCAGCACTCAAGAAAATTCACGAGAGCCACCCTGATCTGATTGTGCTCGACGTTTATATGCCGGGCTACGGAGGCCTGGAAGTATGTCAGCGGCTGAAAGAATCGGAAGCTACCATGAAGATCCCCGTCCTGTTGACGGTGGGGAAAATGGAGCCCTTCAAAGTCGAGGAAGCCAAGCGGGTACGTGCCGACGGCCACATCATCAAGCCATTCGACGCCAGCGAACTGCTCTCGGCCTTGACCAAGCTGGAAGACATGATTGTTCCGTCCGAAAACGGACGTGGCCGGCGCGGAAAAGCCGAAACCAAGAAATCGCGAACTGCGGTTGTGGAAGATCCAGCCGCCACTTTCGATGACTCGCATACTGAACAGATCGAATATCTGTCGCGAGTAAAGCAGCGCCGCCCGGCGGACGAAGCTCCCGAAACATCCGACTCTGCGTTCGCGCAGCCTGCGGTTAATCCAACTCCCGAAATTGATGAGCCGATGCCTGCGGCAGAAATGCCGGCGTTGGCGGAGACATCTTCCTATGAACCTGGGGCCGGTTCTTACGAACCAACCTCAACCCCGCAACCTGAAGAGGCCGTCACATTTGCCTCAGGGCCGATTTACGAGGCGGAGCTGAGAGCGCCAGCCGAGAAATCCGTCGAGCAGTTCGAGATTCAGCGGGAAGCCGAGGTCGAGCACCAGCCGGAGCCAGTTGCGGAAGCGAGCGCAACGCCATTCGCATCCGATGCGCCGGCGGATATCGATCGCGCATCAGGAGCTGAAATTTCAGTAACCGAGACGATTGCTGGCCTGGATGTCGAGCCGGGTCTCGTGCCCGAGAGATCGGCAGCCGATTTTTCCCCAATTTCGCAATCTGAACCTGCCCAGCGCTGGGTAGCCGAAACCGTGGCGCCGACTTCCGAAGAAGCTGCCCATTCGCTCGAACAAGAAATGCAGCAGGCGCAGGCGCTCACTGAACCACCGCCAAGTGAAGCTCAACCGGACCAGAATTCCGCGCCAGAACCGATGCTGGCTCCTGAAACTGAGGGGCAGCAATCGACGCCTGAAGGGGATCCAGGATCAGGCGCCGCGTTTGCGGCGGCAGCTTCCGCGTCAGATTCTTTTGCGCAGACGAATGCAGTTAGCGCCAGCAGCTCAGACCCTGAACCGCCTGCCGGATCCGAATCCTCAGCCGCATGGGACAACTGGCAACGCATACGCGACAAAGTCATCAACGAACGTGCGACTGAAGCAATTGCCGAATCGGCTGCGTCCATGGTCGACGCGGCGGTTTCGTCTCCGAATGAAGCGCCGAGCGCACAGCCAACATCCGACGCGGCGCCATCACAACTGGCCTCTAGTAACGACGCGCTTTCGAATATCGTAGACAGCGTTCTCGCCGAACTGAAGCCCCGGCTGCTGGCAGAGATCGCAAAGCAGTTGGCGAACGACAAAAAATAGCGGCGGTTCTCCACAGGCAGGTGCTTTCCCACAGCTTCTCCACAGCAATTAGCTGGGCTATATTCCTAGACAGCCCATGGCTTTTGCCTCCGACTTCGCGCAGACACTCAAACAGCAGGCTGACATCGTCCGTATCGTCGGCGGCTATATCAGCCTGAGGAAGTCAGGTGCTCAAAACTACTCTGGCTTGTGCCCATTCCATAAAGAGAAGTCACCGTCATTCTCGGTACATGCCGCGCGCCAGTTTTACCACTGCTTCGGCTGCCAAGCTTCCGGGGACGTATTCAGTTTTGTTCAGAAAATCGAGAACATTACATTTCCTGAAGCGGTTCGGGCAGTAGCGCAAAAGCTCGGGGTCCCGATGCCCAAGCAGGCGTTCAGCACCGAGGCCGAAGCTAAAGACGCGAGGTTGAGGACGGCACTGCTGGAGATCCATGAGCGTGCCTCCGGGTTTTTCCAGGAGTGTTTGCGGCGACCTGAGGGTGCGCGGGCGCGTGAGTATCTGGCAGGACGCGGATTGAGCGAGGAAACGATAAGGCAGTTCCGCATAGGATTTGCGCCGGATTCCGGCTTTCTGCTGCGTGACCGCCTCAAAGGTGAATTCGGCGAAGAAGTTTTGCGGGAGAGCGGGTTGTTTTCGTGGAAAGAAAGCCGTCAGCCATCAGCCGTCAGCGGTCAGGAAAGCCGGGAAGGGCGCGAAAATTCGCGAGGGCACGACCGGGAAGGGCACGACTTGGGTCGTTCCGAAAAGGCTGTGCCACCGGGTGAGGCAGCTTCAGCTGCAAGAGGTTTTCCCACCGACCAACGACCGACGACCAACGACGCACCAAAAAGCCAGAATTCCAACGCCGTCTCTGCAATGTACTCGAAGTTCCGCAACCGGGTGACTTTCCCCATTGCCAATGAGAGCGGACGCGTGATCGCATTCACCGGACGAACGCTTTCTACCGACGAAAAGGCCGGGCCGAAATATTTGAACTCGCCCGAGACCCCGATCTATTCAAAGTCACGAGTGCTGTTCAATCTACATCAGGCCAAAGAGGCGATTCGCGCGCTGAATTACGTGATTATGGTCGAAGGCCAGATGGATTGCATCTCCGTCTTTGCCGCCGGATTTCACAACGTGATCGCCAGTTCGGGTACTGCATTTACCGCTGCGCAGGCGGCGTTGCTTGGCCGTTTTAGTAAGCAGGCGGTGGTTAATTTCGATCCTGATGCCGCCGGGGCCAAAGCTACCGAGCGCACGCTGGGGCTTCTAGTCGAAGAAGAATTCGACATTCGCGTGTTGACCCTCGAGGCGGGATTGGACCCCGACCTGTTCGTGCGGCGAAAGGGCAAAGAAGCCTACTCCGCGGCACTAAAGAACTCGCAAAAATATTTTGACTATCTCATCGAACGTGCGCGGCAACAATTTCCCGTGCGCAGCGCCGAGGGCAAACACAAGGCCCTCAATTATCTTTTGCCTCACATTCAGCGCGTGCCTAGCCGGATCATTCGCGATTCGGTGGCGGAAGAAATCGCGCAGAAGCTGAATATCGACTCCGCGGTGCTGCGGCAGGAGTTGAAGCACGCCGCTGTCAGCCGTAAGAGCGCCACCGTAAAACCCCCTACTGAAGCGCAAATCACTGATGCGGAAAAAATTCTTATTCGCGCGCTGGCGTCGGAATCTCAGCTCCAAAGCGAGAACTATGTTTCCGACCGCTCCGGCGCCGACGATGCCTTCGAACCGGCGAGGCAGGCGCGATACGTGCTCTCCTCGGAGTGTTTGCACGTGGGACTCGGCACCGAGTCGCTGATCGAAATACTGCTGAACCCAGCGCCTGAAACCGGCATCATGGACCTCCAGTTCTCAGACGGCGATCGGCAACTGCTCGCCGCTATTCTGTTGAAAGACGACGAAGAACTAACCGCCGAAAAAGTCGAGGGCGCGACACGCGCGCTGCGGCGAGTACAGATCCGCCGCCGCTTGGAGCAAATCCAGAAGCAACTCGAAGCTTTTCGCAACGCAGACGGCGGGCAACTCAAGGCGCTCATGGACGAGAAACTCCGCCTGAAGCGGGTATTGATGAATCCCAATCTAGGTGCGGACGAGAGTCTGGCCACATCGGTGTAATCTGGTGTTGCGTCGCGAATCTTCGCGGGCACAGGTGGAAAAAACTTTTAACCACACAGATCGCGGAGACCTCCAGTAAAGAACGCGGAGTATCCGGAAAACGTCGCAAGCGGGAGAGCCGTTCAGTATTTCTCTGCGATCTCGGCGAAAACTCTGCGTCCTCTGCGGTTAAGGGCTCTTGTTGTGGTAGCCGCTGCCTGTCTGAACCAGGGACCATGACGCAGCTTCGCTATAATTACAGGTTGCGATTTGGCTCAGCTCATTGCACTGAGTCGAAAGAGGAATTATGCCTACCGAAATTGTCATGCCCCAAATGGGCGAGTCTATCGTTGAAGGCACCATCACCAAATGGCTGAAGAAGCCTGGCGACAAGATCCAGCGTGATGAGCCCCTATTTGAAATTTCAACCGACAAAGTGGACGCCGAGATTCCCGCTCCGGCCTCAGGCGTCCTGCAGGAGATCAAAGTTGCTGAAGGCACGACGGTTCAGGTAAACACCGTCGTGGGCACAATTTCTGACGGAGATGGCGCGGCTCCTGCGAAAGCCGCTCCTGCTCCGGAAAAGAAAGCAGCGCCCGCTCCGGCTGCTCCGAAAGCCGAAGCGCGACCGGCTGCAAAGGCCGAACCTGCTCCTGCGCCTGCCGCGCAGGTCCATGAAGACGATGAGCATGCGCGATCTTCTCCACTGGTGCGCAAGATCGCACGTGAGAACAACGTGAATCTTTCGCAGGTCGAGGGCACCGGCCTCGGTGGACGCATCACCAAGCAGGACATTCTGTCGTTCATCGAATCTGGATCTGGACCGACGGGCGTCTCGCCCGTCCAGCCGAGCGGGGACGCTCGGCCCTCCACAGTCCAGGCTACGTCAGCCCCAGCCCCCGCCCCACGTCCCACTCCTGCTGCCATCCCCGGCGACCTTGTGCCGATGACGAATATGCGCAAGATCATCGCCCAGCGCATGATCGAGTCGCGCCGCACCAGCGCCCACGTCCACGCCATGTTTGAGGTTGATCTGACGCGCATCGTCAATCTGCGGAACAAACTCAAGTCGAGCTTCGAACAGCGTAACGGCGCGCGACTGACCTTCATGCCGTTTTTTGTGCGCGCAGCCATCATCGGGCTGCAGCAATTCCCCATCGTCAACGCCTCGATCGAAGGCGCCGGCATCCGCTATCACCGGCACGTAAACGTTGGCATCGCGGTTGCGCTTGATTGGGGATTGATCGTGCCCGTGCTGAAAAATGCCGACGAGCTGAACTTCCTGGGATTGCAGCGCGGCATCACCGACCTCGGCGAGCGTGCACGCAATAAAAAGCTGAAGCCGGAAGAGGTCGAAGGCTCGACTTTCA
>Ga0185299_10000993_pt1 | contig 64062 bp, 56 predicted proteins | sample PaiPotPPA55metaG_FD_128002 | JGI IMG/M metagenome (GOLD analysis project Ga0185299, IMG submission 128002) | Iron sulfur acid spring bacterial and archeal communities from Banff, Canada, to study Microbial Dark Matter (Phase II) - Paint Pots PPA... ... | reverse complement strand
CCGTGAGCCCCTGCATGCCGCATTCCTGGTAACGATCGAAGATCTTATAGCCGGTCTTACGGGAGATGCCAAACTCCCTGCAAAGTTCCGCCATCGCCTCGCCGGCTAGCCGGCGAGCCACAAACTACAGTCTTTCATCCATTACCGAACACTCCTTCCAAGGCATCATTCCCTCCCCTTTACGGGGAGAAAGTGTCACCTATGTGTCCGGTACAATGTGTTACCTATGTCTCAGGTCGCTCATCATTGTCTGACCCGGACGCATAACGGCCAGCGGAGAAGTCTTTGTGAATTCTCGACCCGTTTGGCCCAATAACGGTGAATGCTCTCGAAACGGCGGCATCGAAAGTACTATCGGAAGTAGAACTAAATCCCCTCGATCGACCGGGCAGTCGGGTGTGTCGGGTCGGTTGTTGACTACGCGAAGACAATTCCCGAACAGTTCTATTCCCCTCAACCAAAGAGCCTTGTACCTTTTTTGACAGGTGGAAAAAACCGCTCCCTGTATCGTGTCGGCCTGTAAACGTTAGTAACTGGCCTTCTAGGAAGCGCGGGCGGTTTTTTTCCGGTGCTCAGAAACTGTCCCTTCGGCCAGTTGTGGAGGGCAGGCCGTGATGGTATTCATGACGAGAATAGCGAGTGTGTGTAAATGAGCGGAAGACGCAACAAACAGCCAGTAGCTCGAAAATCGCGCCACGCTAGAGGGTTCAGCCTTGTCGAACTCTTGGTGGTGCTGCTCATCGTCATGATCGTTTCTGGCATCGCTCTTCCACAAGTCGTAGCTACGCTGCGTTCTTATCAGGTTTCTGCGGCGGCCTCTCAGGTTGCCGATGCCATAAAATTCTCGCGTTTTGAAGCCATTCGTCGTAACACCACGATGAGCTTCCTGGCTTCGCCGTTGGGAGCAAGGTGGGCGCTAGGAACCGACAGTAATGGTAATGGCGCGCTAGATGTTTCGGAACGCCAGTACGAAATTACCGGAAACGTCACTCTATTGACCGCTGCCGGCGTACCCACTTCCAACACTCTCGCGGCAGCTTTGAATGTGCCAGCTATCACGGTTATATCCGCCAATGCCGCGACAAAAATAATAGCCTTCGATCCGCGGGGGGCCATTAATTTCCCTGCAAGCGCCGGCGGGGTAACCACCGTTTACGCGCTTTACGTCGGGCCGGTCTATCAGAGCACTCAGGACTATCGTGCTGTGGTGGTCATGCCTTCCGGCATAACCCAAATCTGGGCCGGCAACGCCTCAAGCGGTTGGCGTCAACTGAGCTAATTCTTCATGACACCCGAGGAAATGCGAATGAGTAAGCGCAACGCGCATAACAGAAAACAGCGGGCCCAACGGGGATTCACCCTGATTGAGTTGCTGATTGCTGTCGTGGTGCTCGTGGTCGGAGTGGTGGCGGTGGCCCAACTCATCCCCGCAGCGATGTTTCTCAACGCACGAAACCGAGCTGATTCCACCAGCTTGGTTTTTGCGCAACGCGAGATGGACCAGTTCGTGAATCAGCCGTTGACGGGACCTATTACCTTCACTGACCAGCAGGGCAATCTCTGTAATCTGGGTGGCAATACAGTTTTCAACACTGTGGTTGGCAGCCCGGTCACAACGTTCGCCGGTCATGTGGCCATCAACTTCAGCGGCGGGCAGGTCGCCGGATACAGCTACTACTACACCGATCCGACAGACACTTCCGGGACTAGTTATGACGTGCGGTGGGCCGTTATTAATACTGGTGCGGCCGGGCAGGTCTACTCGCGGCGATTCATTCTGGGAGTCCAAAAAAGAGCCGGAGATACTCCTCTGCCTCCGATCACACTTGATACCACGGTGGAACGATGAGCCGTCCATTATCTTCGCAAGCCAGGCAAGCAGGATTCTCGCTAATCGAACTGATGCTCTCGGTGTCTCTCTTTATTATCATCAGCGGCGCCGCGTTCAGCCTGTTAAATATGGCGCAGAAGCGTTTTCAGACCGAGGGTCAGGTCCTCACTTCGTTCCAGGAAGGCCGCCTCGCTCTCGATATGATTGTGCGCGACGTCAACGATTCCGGCTATCCCGCGGCTAATCAGTTTTCCGCCCTAGTCCCGCTGGCAACAAGTTACGCCGCAACTCCCGTGGCATGGAGCCCCGTATCAGTAAATCCCTGTGGGGTCGGGGCTTGTACTTCTCCGGGCAATTTCGATTTGATTCTGGAAGAGTTCAACAATACGACGAACAGTGTTCAATGGATTCATTATCAACTTGTGGGAACCACCCTTTTCAGGGGCACGGTTAACAAAGGTGTTGCCGGTACCGATCCCCTCGCGGCGACAACCGCAGCTGGTGTGATGTTCCCCTACGCGACGAATGTGATGAACAACACCTCGGCCGCGCAGATCGGACAAATCAACGCGATCTACCCGGGCACCTTTCCCGGCGGCGCGCCGGTACCTATCTTCACCTATTATTGCGATCCAGCCCCCGGCTCAGCGACTCCCACTCCGCTCTGTACGGCCGCCGGGGCCTTCAATTTGGCTACCAACGTCCGTGAGGTAGAAGTCACGCTGATCGTTTTGATTCAACAACCCGACATGCAAACCGGGAAGCTGCGCTTAGTCACCTTGAACGGACGTGGTCACCGTTTAAATCCGAAGCAGTAGGTTCGAGCAAAATGGAGAAACTATGAAACGCTCCGTCCATCGCATCAGCAGAAAACAGGAAGCTGGAGTAGCACTTCTGTTGTCGATTTTCGTGTTGTTAGCCATCTCCGTTGTGGGTATTGCCATGATCCTGGCCAGCGGCACCGAAACCGCACTGGCGGGCAATTACCGGGCGTCTACCAGCGCGTACTACGCGGCCACCGCTGGTCTAGAGGAAGCGCGCGGTCGTCTGCTCAACAAAAACACGAATTATTTCGACAACACCGTCCCAACCTTCATGCCGCCTTTGGGCACAACCCTCGCCGCCAACCAGGTGCGTTACATTCTCAATCCGAATGGTGCCGAGGTGGTTGCACCACTGACCCAGGCAAACCCCGCAACCTATCCGGATAGTGAATATGCGCTTGAGTTTGGCGCGAATCCGGTTGCTGCCAACGTGCAAACGATCACTTCCACTTCGGCTCTTACCGCCGGCGTGACACCCCCGCTCTACAAGTGGGTGCGCATCACGGCGGCCACGGAAAAATCCCTCGGTGATCACCTAGCGGGCGTTGCGTCGGTCGGTCGAGATGTTAATGGCGACGGCGTGTACGACAACGCTATTCCTCTGTACTATGACTCAGCTCTTGTACCGCCAAAATTGATTGTGAACGCGGCTCCCCCCTCTAGCGCGCAGCAGGTTTTCCAGATCACCGCGCTCGCGGTACTGCCTAACAGCACCGAGAAACTTCTCCAGTACACTGTCGCGGCCAGGACATTCAATCTCAACTTCCCATCGGCCCTTACCGTCGGCGCCAACAACGTGTCTTTCACAGGAGCAAATTCCAATGGGTATATGGTTAACGGCCAGGATGGTTCCGGAGGCGCACCCGCCGTGCCTGGCTGCACGACCAATCCCGCTACTGTTAAGAGTGCCATTGGAACTACGAATCCCGCAGACGTCGCTGCCATCGTTGCCGGTATTCCTCGCCCGACCCATTACACTGGCCTCGGTGGGACCACTCCCAATGTCGCGCAGGTTTCACTCACCACCGGTTTAGATAATCCGTTAGATGTGTACAACACTGTGCAGACCATAACTAATGCGGCGGACTTGGTTATCAGTGGCAATGCCACTCAGGCGGACATGCCGGCTGCAATGTCGGCGTCGAACCCCATGACTGTCGTCGTTGATGGAAACTTCAGCATGAGTGGAAATTTTACGGGCTACGGCCTGCTGGTAGTTACAGGCAATTTCGCCTATAGCGGCAACGACGGCTGGAATGGAATCATCCTCGTTGTCGGTGATGGCACCACCACCTACAACGGCAATGGCGGTGGCAACAATTCATTCAACGGAGCTATCTTCGTCGCCACCATCTGGGACGCGAACCGCAACTTGCTTAATTCATTCGGTCCGGTCTCGTACGACATATCCGGTGGCGGTGGAAACGGCGTGTACTACGACAGCTGTTGGATCAAGAACTCCCAAAAGCCTGCGACGTATCAGGTTCTTTCATTCCGAGAAATTCCCTATAACGACTGACATGGAGCCGCGCATGAAACATCGAATTTGTCTCAAACTTGGTTGCGCTGCCCTGCTGTTCGCCACTACCGGCACTTCTTCGCTGGCTCAGGGTGCGCAGGATGCCAAATCTGCACCGGCCAACGCGAAGGACTCGTCCCCCGCTCCGAAAAAACACAAAGTTTGGACCGATGATGAGGTCTCCACTCTCCGGACTCCCGCAGACGATTACGTCGAACAGAAGCAAGCCGCGGAAGCCGCTACGGCTGCCGCCGCTGCTGCTGCTGCAATGGCCAAATCGAAGCCTAAGTCCGAAAAAGCTGTTGGCCCCCCGCGCCTGACCAATCCCAAGTCTCCGGAAGACGCTGATCGCATGATCGCCTGGGAAAATCGCGATGTTGATGCGCAACAGGAGTACGTCGATACTTTGCGCACTCAACTCGAGCAAGCCGCCCCCGAAGAACGAGAACGGTTGGAACAGAAGCTGACGCAGCGCATACAAATTGTGGAAGATACCAAGAAAGAACGGGATGCGCTGGTGACACAAAAAAAGGAACTCGAAAAGAAAGCGGGCCCGGGTGCTAAGCCCGTCGATTCTGCCGGCACTTCTACTCCCCAGTAACAACGGCACAACCAAACATCTAGTCAGTAGCTTCTAGAAAATTCAAATCGCCGACCAGACCTGACAGGCTGCCGGCTCCAGCCTTTGCATCGCGAGAAAAAAGTAACCTGCACCAAGTGGTTATCGTTAATCCTTAGGCCCATGCGCAAGCGAATGGGTGTGTGCGGTGCCGAACGATTCCTTAAACTGGACTAACGTAGATGCCCTCTTCCAGGAAAATCGTGTGGCTCGTCGGCGCGTGGCTATTGCTGCTCGCGGTATACGCGACCGTTTCATTTTCGCTTCCACGCGGAAACCAGTCTCTTTCCATCTTTGGAAATTTGGTGCAGTGCCTTGTTCCTCTTATCGCCAACGCGGGATTACTTGCCAACGCGGGAACTCCGCTATGGCGGCGCAATGCTTTCTGGATGCTTTTGGCCTTGGGCTGCACGCTATGGATGACCGGCCAGTTCGCCTGGACGTATTACGAAGTTTATCTACACCGTGCGCTGCCCGGAATGTTTTCAGGCGATATTGTTTTTTTCTTACGCGGCATTCCCATGATGGCGGCGCTGGCGCTACGCCCGCATCGCAGACTGGAAGAACTTCGCTTACGGTTCGGGTATCTGGACTTTGTGCTGCTAATTGTGTGGTGGACTTTTTTATACGCGTACATCGTTTTGCCGTGGATGTATGCGGCACCATCACTGGGGCCCTACAACCACACCTATAACGTAGTCACAAATATTCAAAACATGGTCCTGGTGCTTTCTTTGGGCGTTTTGTGGATGCGCACGGCCGGACCCTGGAAAACTATTTACGCCAACCTGTTTGGTGGAGCGGCGCTGTATATGCTGTCGTCTCTGGCGCTCAATGTGGCCAGCGACCGGGGAGAATATTACACCGGCAGTCTCTATGATCTGCCGCTGATTTCGTCGTTTCTATGGTTTGCATTGGCTGGCTTAATCGCTTACCAAAAGCGCGAAGCGCTCGATACGCCCTATCAGGCCGTCGACGAATCCAGTGTCGAAGCCGCGCGTGGCGAAAGTGTGTGGGCAGCGCGAATGGCCATGGCCGCGGTAATTTCGCTGCCGTTATTCGCAATCTACACGGTGAAATATTCCAGTGACGGCCCGGCGGTTAGAGATTTCCGGTTGATGGCTACGTTCATTGCCGCGATTCCTCTCGCACTTTTAGTGTTTATGCGCACGCACCTGGCGGATGCCGATCGCGTGCGGTTACTTGCAGAAGCGGAAATGTCTGTCAACAATCTGCGGAAGCTGCAGACCCAGATCGTGCAATCGGAAAAGCTTGCGTCATTGGGACAACTGGCGGCAGGGGCCGCCCACGAAATTAATAATCCGCTCACCGCCATTCTCGGTTTCTCCGATTTGTTGGCCGACGACCCCACTCTTTCCGAAAAAGCGCGAAGCACCGCTGGAAAGATTCGCGACCAGGCACGGCGGACCAAAACTCTGGTGGGAAACTTATTGAGTTTCGCGCGGCAAGTTCCAGTGGAACGCGCGCTCCTCGATATCAATACGGTGGTCACCAACGCCGTGCAGCTACGGACACTCGATCTACACAATCCCAATATCAAAATCGAATTGCAGCTTGAGTCCGTGCTTCCGAGCGTTCGCGGAGATTCCAATCAACTGACACAGGTATTTTTTAATATCATCAGCAACGCCGTGGATGCCATGGAAGCCAATGGCGGCGTACTGACCATCAAGACCATGCGAAATCGCGGTAATGTAGTAGTGCTAATCACTGATTCCGGTTCAGGCATGAAGGAGCCCGACAGGGTTTTCGATCCTTTTTACACCACCAAGCCTGTAGGGAAAGGCACCGGGCTCGGGCTAAGCATCTGCTTCGGCATTATGCAGGAGCATGGCGGCAAAATTTCTTGCTACAACGGAGAGCGCGGCGGTGCGGTGTTTCGCGTGGAACTGGCGGCTCTTCTGCCGGTGTTACCGTCCAGGGAAATACAACCCCCCAGCCCGGCTCCCAAGTCCAGCGTAACCGGCAAAGTCTAGTCTCATCCGTTTTAGATTCTTCGCCGATCTTTCCGAACTTGGCGAAATCTTCCCAACTCGCAATTTTCTGCTTCGATGCGTCGCGCCGCAGTCGTGCTAGAGTTTTCTGCGCGCTCGAACGGAGAAATCATGTCGGATGTCGCAATTCGCACGGAAAAGCTCACCAGGCATTTTGGAGATCTTGTTGCGGTGGACGGTATGGATCTCCAAGTAACCGCCGGGCAGTTTTTTGGCTTTCTGGGGCCGAATGGCGCGGGAAAATCGACCACCATCAAGATGCTGACGGGGTTGTTGGCGCCTAGCTCGGGGCGTGTCGAGGTGCTGGGCCTTGATTTTGCCGCCCATCCCGTGGAAGTAAAACGTCAGATCGGGGTGGTGCCGGAAGGCATGGGACTATTTGACCGATTGACTGGCACGGATTACCTGCGATTTGTCGGACGCATGTACGGCCTGGACAAGCAGACTACAGACCGGCGCGCCGAAGAGTTGCTTGAGTTCATGCAGCTGGCGGACCGGCCCAAAACCATGATCGTGGACTACTCTCACGGAATGCAAAAGAAACTTGCGCTGGCCGCCGCGGTGATTCACGGACCGCGCGTTTTGTTTTTGGATGAGCCCTTCGAAGGCGTGGACGCGCTGGCCGCGGGGGCGTTGAAATCACTCTTGGGAAGAATGACGGAGCGCGGCGTGACGATTTTTCTGACCTCTCACGTAATGGAAATAGTGGAGCGTTTGTGTAGTCACGTGGCCATCATTAACAAAGGCCGCTTGGTGGCCCAGGGCTCGCTTGAGGAATTACGCGCCGGAATTGCTGGCGATGAGGGCGGCAAGGTTACATTGGAACAAATTTTTCTATCCATCGTTGGCCAGCATGGCGGACAGCGCGGAGCGGAATCTCAAATCGACGAGCTTTCATGGCTGACCTAGCGGGCCCCATCAGTCTGGCTGATCAAATCCGGCTGGTGGCTGGACTTCGCTGGCGCATGCTGATCAATGGTCTGCGCAAAAAAAATAATGTTCTCGATCTGATTGGCATGGGTTTCGTTTCGTTTTTCGGTTTGCTTCTCGTGATCGGACCATCTTTCGGATTTTATTTTGCGGGATACTCATTCGTATCTGAGGGTCGGCTGCAATGGTTGGCAGTGCCATTCTGGATCATTTTTGTTTTTTGGCAGGCAATCCCTGTCTTCGCGGCAGGTTTTGGCTCGCGCTTTGAGTTTCGAACGCTGCTGCGTTTTCCATTCAGTCCCAGCGCGTTTTATCTGATCGGCCTGGCGTATGGTTTGGCCGACTTCCCCGCGCTCGCTTCCATCTGCTGGCTTTTGGTTATGACTGCAGGCGCCACGGTAGCGAAGCCGGGTGTTTTGCCGATCATGCTGGTCGTAACTATGTTGATCATTTTATTGAACGTGACGATGGAACGATTGATCGGCTCATGGCTCGAAAGACTGCTGGCGAGAAGGCGCTCGCGTGAAATATTTTTCGGCATCTTCATCCTGATCATGTTTTCGACGCAATTCATCACGCCGATTCAGCGGCACTACACGAAACGAAGCCCGAATCCTGGCGCTTTCACCGGAATGGTCAAGTACCTTGCTCCTTTCCCGCCCTCATTGTCCGCGCGCGTCATCACTGGGGTCATACGTCACGATTTCGTGGACCTCGCTCTCGGGTTGTCGGGATTGGCGGGATTTGTCTTCTTATTCTCCGCGTTACTGTGGCAAAGGTACGCGGCGCAATATCGGGGTGAAGAATTAGGTGAATCGGCGGCGCCCAGTCGCGCCGTGCCGGTGCGCGCCGTCCCCAGGCCTTCGAGCCCGCAAACCATCAGTGCTGGACGAACCTTTCGTGGCTTATTGCCGCCGATGATAGGTCCCATTGTGCGCAAGGAATTTTCTTACCTGATTCGAAATGGCTTTGCATTTTTTCTACTGGTTCTGCCTCCCGCGCAAATGCTCTTATTTAGTTCGCAGTTTGGCGGCAAGCATCCGATTATTGCCGGCAGGGCTTTGCATGCCGACCTGTTCTTTCCCGGCATGATGGCTTACACCGTCCTGGTCATGATGGGTCCCGCTTACAATGCATTTGCGTACGAGGGCAGAGGAATTCAAACCTACTTCACGGCTCCATTGAGATTTTCAGATATTTTTGCGGGCAAAAACCTGGTGTCGGCAGCTGTGATTGCATTCGAAGTTGTTATCTGCGGCGTAGTCCTGGCTTGGGCGATCGGTTCCCCGTCAATTCCAACGCTGTTTGCCACCACCTTCGCGCTCATCTTCACGGTAAGCGGACAATTGCCCATAGCAAATTGGGCTTCGCTGAGTTTCCCCCGCAAACTCGAATTCGGCTCCATGCGTGGCCAACGAAATTCCGGCGTATCTGTGTGGATTATGTTCGGCGCCCAGGTAGTTCTTGCCGGGATTTCAGCCCTGGTGCTGTCGACGGCGCGATGGTCCGGTAATCCGTGGCTGCCCGCGGAAGGCTTTGCATTTTTGGCGGCGGCCGCGCTCGGCGGATATTTTGCGTCCCTGCAACCGCTGTCGGAGCTTGCGGAGAAAAAGAAAGAAATACTGATTGAAGCACTTTACCGCTAGGCGGGCGAGGCATTCGTTTCAAACCGATTCAATTCGATTTGAAGGAGCATTCATGAAATTGCAATCACGACTCGGGTTGGTGTTTCTTGGGTTTGTGTATGCCGGTACAGCCAAGTCAGCGATGGCGCAGTACCAAGGCCCCGAAGACACGCCCGCCGTAAGTGGGTATGAACAGCAGTTGGCTAGCGAAATACGAAGCTCGATCAAGAGCTTTACACCACTGACCGACAATCTTGGCAATGTTTACGTCACGCTTGGAAGCGGCGCTCCGCACCGGCTGATTGTCGCGCCGATCGATCAACCGGGATACGTAGTCAGTGAAATCACGTCAGACGGCTATCTTCGCGTGCAGCGTCTTCCTCAGCGAGCGCCGAACGCGGTTTTTGATTTGTTGCATGCGGCCCAACCAGTTTGGGTGATGACACGCGACGCAAAAAGAATTCCTGGAGTATTTACCGGTCTCTCCGTGCACCTGCAACCGGGTCGCCAGAACGCGCCGACCATGGCGCACCCTGACGAGATGTATGTCGACATCGGTGCTTCAAGCGCCGAGGAAGTTCGCGCAGCGGGGGTGGATTTACTCGACCCGATTTCACTACCTCAATATCCTCAAATGATCGGTACCCAAGAAATCGGAGGTCCGGCAACCGGTGATCGCTTCGGCCGTTCCGCGTTAGTTGAGTTGTTGCGCCTGCTTGCGGCTCACAAAGAAAATATTTCAGGGACGCTAACGATCGCGTTCGCAACCCAACAGTGGACTGGAGGACGCGGCCTCGACCGTTTGCTGAATGAATTGCATCCCGACGAGCTGATCTACGTGGGCCGCATCATGCCGCCGCGCATTGATGAATCAAAACTCACACAGGCCACGCCTCACGAAGCAATGCCACTCGGCAGCGGTGTTTTGATTGGAGTCTCCGATCCTTCTGCTGCACTTTCCGGCCTGGCAGCGGAACTGAAAAAAATCGCAGACAGTCACAATGTCAAAACCCTGTCGGTTACCGCCGCGCCGCCCGCGATGACAGCCTACGCGAAAGCGATGCCGTTGCCAGGGCGTTTTGCGCATCTGGCCATTGCAAGCGTTTATCCCGTTACGCCAGCAGAAACCATCAATGCAGGGGACGTTTCGGCGCTTCAAACGCTTCTTTACCGATATATCGCCGGAAAGGATGTGCCGGGATCCCTCGGTGGGTCGATATCTTCCGGCTTCAATCATCTTGATGAGCTTCGATTGCTTACCGAAACCTATGGCGCGAGCGGCCATGAAGCGCCGGTTCGCGAACAAGTAAAGAGATTATTGCCGAAGTGGGCGAAGCCCGAAACTGACGCGGTGGGCAATTTAGTTTTGAAAATAGGAACCGCGAAGGCAAATTCGAACGCGACCAAAATAGTATTCGTCGCGCATATGGATGAAATTGGTTACCAGGTGCGTTCCATCGAGACAGATGGGCGTTTGCTCATGGACGTCCTCGGCGGCGGATATACGGAATATTTTCTCGGCCATGTGATGTTGCTGCACAAAGAGGATGGCAGCACCGTTGGCGGAGTGCTGGAGCTGCCCGGAAAATGGGACCAGTCTGGATTCGAATGGCCGCACGGTCCAAAATCCATGGATGAACCGGCGCATATGTACGTCGGCACGCATTCTGCGGAAGAAACGCAGAAGTTGGGTATTAAAGTCGGCGATTGGGCCACCGTTCCAAAAAAATATCGCCAACTCATTGGAACGCGAGCGAACGCGAGAAGTTTTGACGATCGCGTCGGCTGCGCGGTTTTGATTGAAGCAGTGAAAACACTGGGCCCGAATTTGAGCGACCGGCAAGTTACGTTCATTTGGTCCACGGAAGAAGAAGTGGGATTGAAGGGCGCAGCAGCCGCGGCCGAACGCATGGCGAAGGAAGGTAATGGACCTGATTTTGTTTTTGCCATCGATACTTTCGTTAGTTCTGATTCGCCCATCGAGTCAAAACGTTTTGCGAATGCGGAGATCGGCAAAGGATTTGTCATTCGCGCTGTGGACAATTCCAACATTGTCCCGCGTGAATACGTAGATCGCGTTGTGAAACTGGCCAACGAGAATAAAATACCGGTGCAATACGGCGTAACCGGTGGAGGAAACGATGGCGCTGTTTTTGTCCGTTATGGCGCGGTGGATGTGCCGCTAAGTTGGCCGCTGCGCTATTCGCATTCACCCGCGGAAGTGATCGACACTCGCGATTACGATGCTCTGGCGAAAATTGTCGCCGTGTTAGCCAGGCAATGGTGAATCAGAACCGTCCCGCGCTGAAAGTCTTAATTTTTGCGCTGCGCTAGAATATGATTTTTGCCGCACGGTTCACAGCGATAACCAACACCGGCAAATACCTTCAGCAGCGTTTGCCGGTTTTCTTCACCGTGCATCTCGCAGAGAATTAGCGGCTGTTCTTCATTCAAGAGTTTTTCTGCGCCGCGAAATACTTCTACTTCAGCGCCTTCCACATCACACTTGATGAAGTCCGGCGCTGCAGACTTACGCACATATTCGTCCACCGACACAGCTTCGACTCGGATCGCGCCGGGCGCGGGTCTTTCCGCGTCATTGTCGATAACGTGTCCCAAACCGCGATCGGGAGACACCTCAGCGTCCGCGCGAGCGAAGAACACCGGACTTGAGGCGGACCACACCGCCTTTTCTTCCACCGAAATCGGCGCACCTTGATTCCGTACGACGTTGTCGCGCAGCCTTGCAGCAATTTCCGGATCGGCTTCGAAAGCCGTAACGCGTCCGGCCGGACCCACCAGACGCGCAGCGAGCAGAGAAAAGAAACCAATGTTTGCGCCAATGTCGTACATCGTCATTCCCGGCCGCAAATATTCGCACAACACGGCCTGCACTTCCGGCTCGACGTCGCCATTGAAATAATCGCGACCTGTGCGGGGATTTAGATGCAGCCAGATTCCCTGAGCCGGACCGCGTTGCACTTGAACCCACGTTAGGGCATCCCGCGGAAGCAGTTTTGCGCTGGCCCAATGCAATCCCGGTCCAATTACCGGGAAGCGCCGTAACTTTGTGAACGGCGCGGCGAAGCGTAAAAAAGCTCTGCCGAGGCGGCCCTCAGAAAAGTTCAAAATTACTTCTCCACCAGAAAACTGCCAATGCAAAGCGCATCCATTCCTGAACTAAAAAAAGTGCGCATCGCGTCAGTGGGCGTATGCACGATCGCTTCGCCACGCAAATTGAACGAGGTGTTCATAATGACCGGCACGCCGGTGCGTTTGCCGAATTCATCGATGAGCCGCCAGTACAGCGGATTGGTTTCCTTTTCGACCGTTTGCGGCCGCGCGCTGCCGTCCACATGCGTCACGGCGGGGATGATGGCGCGTTTTTCCGGCCGAACCTGTGCGGTGAGAATCATGAAAGGAGAATCCGTGGCGCTTTCGAGATACTCCGAGGCCGCTTCCTTTTTGAACGAAGGAGCAAACGGGCGCCACCACTCGCGAAACTTGACGGCGTTATTCACTTTGGCGTTCATTTCCGGGTCGCGTGGATCGGCAAGAATCGACCGGCTGCCGAGCGCACGCGGGCCAAATTCCATGCGCCCTTGAAACCATCCGACGATTTTGCCCTGTGCCAGAAGCTCCGCCACCACCGGCGCGACGTCTTCAAGACGTCGATAACGCAATTTGTATGTCCTCAAAATCGGTTCGATGGAAGCGTCATCAAAACTTGGGCCTAGATAGCCGTGGCGCATGGCGCGGTTGGGAAGTTTTCCGCCATTATCGAGATAAGGAGCGAGCGCAGCGCCGAGCGCAACTCCATCGTCCGACGCGGCGGGTTGCACGAATATTTTATCGACAAGCCCTGAAGCGGCGATTTTTCCATTGGCCTTGGAATTTAGCGCCACGCCGCCGGCCATGCAAAGATTGCGGCTGCCGGTTTTTTCCACGGCCATCTTCACCACATTCATCATGGCGATTTCGCAGGCTTCCTGCACGGCGTAGGCGATATTTTTGTGCTGATCCGTGATTTCACTTTCTGCCACACGCACGGGACCAAACAATTTCGTCATCTCCGCGAACGGCTCGCCGCCGCGCGCAACTAATCTTCTGACATGCACGCGATATGGATTAGCTTGCAGATCGATGAAACTGCTTAAATCAATACTAGGCTGGCCGTAGGGAGCAAGGCCCATTACTTTCCACTCGTCACTGTTGCGTTGGAATCCAAGAAATTCGGTGAACTCGCTGAAGAAATATCCGATCGAATCTGGAAATGGAATCGTGGATACATGCTCGAGCCGTCCATCATGCCCGTGCCAGATGGAAGTAGCTTCCCATGCGCCGCGACCATCCATGACCACCACGGCGGAATCCTCAAATCCGGAGTGACCGTAAGCGCTGATGGCATGTGCGAGATGATGATCGACGAAACGCATGCGTGCTTTTACGTTTCCAAATTGACCGGTGAAACGTTTTGCGCCGCTCTTCTGGTGCCACATACTAATGAAATACACGGTGGAATTCAGGACGTTCAGATAATTGAGAGGCATCTGTCCGGATGCATAACATTTCAGGTCGTGGCGATATGCGGCTCCGGGGTGGGGCCAACCGAAGCAAACCTCGTCCAATTGGCCGGCTTCCACACCGGCAAAATCAAAACAAGCCTGAATCGCGTGACGGGGAAAACCTGCGTCGTGTTTCACGCGACTGATGCGTTCTTCCGCGACTGCAAATAGCAGCTCACCATCGCGCACGATACATGCTGACGAATCGTGCATCTGAGAATAATTAATGCCCAAGGTCAACAAATGAAGAAAGTCCTAGCCTTCGCGCGCGAGTTCAATTTAAAACCACTTTCCCGGAGTAGGAGTCGCCGTCGACGTCTGTTTCTTGAGGCTCGGGAACTGTTGGAATCGGCTTAACGCCCATCGCCCGGCGAAAAACGGCCTCGTGGCGCAGGGCGCTGAGTTTCCAAGTGAAGCGCTTCATTTTTTCTTGCGCAGCGCATCCGAGTTTGTGGCTTAGCTGCGAATTTCCACACAGCGTGCTGATCGCCATCGTCAGTGAATCGGCGTCACCCGGAATAGTCAAGAGTCCGTCATGACCATCTTCGACCAAATCGGTCATGCCACTCGATTCAGTGGTAACCACCGCGAGACCGGAAGCCATGGCTTCCAGCAAAACCAACGGCATGCCTTCGACGAGCGACGGCAAAACAAAATATCATGCTGAGCATAAGCTTCCGGCATTTCCGCGCGCGAAATGAATGGCCGAACATTGATTGTTTGCGCCGATCGATTTCACTCGTACAAGTGTACGATACTTCGTCATATCGAGATGAGATCGGTCCCGGTGTTTACTTCATTAGTCCGCAGAGTCTCAGTGTAAAATTCTGCCGGGCTCAAGGATCTCTGTTGGTGCCAGCAGCAGTAACCTCGAAAGCGAATGTCAGGGCCTGTTCGAACGACTTGGCCCCAGGCGTTTTATGAACGGCGCAGTGCGCTGCACGAAATTGCGCCACAGCCATTGCTGCACGCGATATTTCTGCAGGCGGTAGCGAACGCGGCGGATGGACCGATCAGCGCGCAATTCGTGGGTGACATTCAACAACGTGAAGGCGTGCGGAATCCCTCCATAGATATCAAGGTTGCGCCGCGCTTCTTCGCCTCCGTAGGCCCCTCTGGGCATCGTTTTGGCCTCATTAAGACTGGGTCCGATCTGGCGGGCGCGTTACAGATTGAGGTAAGCTACGCTCTATTATCAGTTAGTTAACTATAATATTAATATACTTGTACTGCGGCTGGATTTGTCCATCCCGCATGTAGGAAAAAAAGTTAGTTTTGACTCAGACGGCCGCTGCCGTGCGACTGGCGGTAAACCACTCAATGGTTTCTTTTAGGCCGGCGTGCAACGAAGTTTTTGCGCGCCACCCAAATTCCTGCGCAGCTCGCGAGGTATCCAGTGAACGTCGGGGCTGCCCATCAGGCTTGCTGTGATCCCATCGCACTGCGCCCTTCGCCCTTATCATGGTGCGAATCAGTTCCAGCAAATCGCGCACGCTGATTTCTTCGCCCGATCCCAAGTTAACTAAATCAGGTTTCGAATATTTTTCAGCGGCAAGTACGATGGCCTCCGCGGCATCTTCCACGTACAAAAATTCGCGTGTGGCGTTACCCGTTCCCCAAGCCACAATTTCAGGAGCGTTGGTTTGTTTTGCTTCGATGCATTTGCGAATCAAAGCGGGAATGACATGCGAGCTTTCGAGATCGAAATTGTCGCGCGGTCCATACAAATTAACCGGCGTCAGGTAAATCCCGTTAAAGCCATATTGTTCCCGGTACGCTTGCAATTGCACCAGAAGCATTTTTTTTGCCAGACCGTACGGAGCGTTGGTCTCCTCCGGATATCCATTCCAGAAGTCTTCTTCGCGAAAAGGCACGGGAGTAAATTTAGGATAAGAGCAGATAGTCCCGGCGCACACAAACTTCTCGATCCCGGCGATTCGCGCGGCTTCGATGACATTCAACCCCATGATCGCGTTGTCGTAAAAAAAGCGCCCGGGATTTTTTCGGTTGGCGCCAATACCCCCAACGACGGCCGCGAGATGAATCACAATGTCGGGTCGAGTGTCGGTGTACAGCCGAAGAGCTTCGGTCTGGATCCGTAGATCGTGCTTCTCGCTGCGTGGAACCACCACTTCTTTGGCTCCCGCGGCGCGCAGCTTATCCACGACGAAAGAGCCAAGAAAGCCATGACCGCCTGTAACTACAACGCGCCGAGTTGCCCAAAAACCCATGTGCCCTCGATTGCCGGTGATTTATAAATGATCGGCGCGGAATTCCTAGTGTGACGCCTGCCCTTGCACTGCTTGAGCCACCCGCGTCACGGAATTGTGCCAGCGGTTCCACGACCCGATCTTTTCTTCAAGAACAGCCTTGCCGCGACCCGGCGACTTCAAGCCCAGAGCCTCGACGTCGGCATCCACCATGATGGCCACCAGATCATGGAATTTAATGCGCGCTTCCCAACCCAATGCAGCGCGGCATTTCTTCGTGTCGGCAATCAGAGTATCGACTTCCAGCGGACGAAAATAACGGTCGGAAATCTTCACGTGCTTTTGCCACTCCAGTCCTGCGTAGGAGAAAGCCTGTTCCACGAATTCTTTCACCGAATGCGCTTCACCAGTGCCAATAACAAAGTCGTCCGCGGCGTCCTGCTGCACCACCTGCCACATAGCTTCCACGTATTCGGGCGCATAGCCCCAGTCGCGGCGCGATTCGAGATTGCCAAGATATAAACTATTTTCTTTGCCGGCCAGAATATTGGCGACCCCGCGAGTAATTTTTCGTGTAACGAATGTTTCCCCGCGACGAGGACTCTCATGATTAAAGAGGATGCCGTTGGCGGCACGCATGCCATAGCCTTCGCGGTAAATTTTCGTCATCCAATAGGCGTAAACTTTCGCCGCGGCATAGGGACTACGCGGCTGAAACACGCTGTTCTCGTTTTGCGGAGCGGGCGCGGAGCCGAACATTTCCGAGCTGGAGGCCTGATAGAAACGCGTCTTGCACCCGCTGCGACGCACCGCTTCGAGCAGCCGCATGGTACCCAGCCCCGTGACATCCCCGGTGTATTCAGGAACATCGAAGCTGACGCGCACGTGACTCTGTGCCGCAAGATGATAAAGTTCCTCCGGAGCGAGGCTATAAATCAGGCTCAGAATCCACTCGGTGCTGGACAAATCTCCGTGATGCAAAAACAAGCGCGCATTGGGATCGTTAGGATCTTGATAAATGTGATCGATGCGCTGGGTATTAAAAGTGCTGGAGCGCCGGATGATGCCGTGTACTTCGTAGCCTTTTGAAAGCAACAGCTCGGCGAGGTAGGAGCCGTCCTGACCGGTAATACCGGTGATTAATGCCCGCTTCATATTTTCAAGGTCTCCTGTAGCTCAGCAGCTCAATACCGTCAGCTTCCAATAGCCGCACAATTGTAGCCTGCAGTTCCGCGATTGTCGTGTGCCCACAAAAAATTCGTCGCGTCCTACTTTGGATTAGGACCGGGCCACGGCCATGATGTGGGCACTGGCACCTTGTACTGAAGGTTCGCGCTCAATCACCGTTAGAAACTCCATTAGGTTCTGTCGCCGGGCCGGGTCATGCCAAACCTCAGGGAACAGCGCTGCGCTCCATGCAGGGCCTTCAACGGCAAGAATCTGAACATCGGAAAAACCGGCATCGTGAATTTCGGCAGCCAGCTCCTCAGGACGGTGAAAATAGGCTGTCGTGAAGTATGCGGGGTGGTTCATCGCATTCCGATGCTGACCGGAGGCCAGATCTGCCGCCACGATTTTGCGAAACTCCTCGTCTCCAAAGAAACCACTCGAAAGCCCGTCGATCAAGGAGGCGAAACGACTGATCGCGGCGGCGAAAAGGACGCCGTGTGGTTTGAGCACGCGGTGGGCTTCACGCAGCGCGTGCTGACGGTCCGAGTGTTCAACTAGATGGTATAACGGCCCTAGCAGAAGAACTGCATCGGCGTTGCCTGAGGGGACATCCAGGCAGCGAGCATCGCCCCGCGTGATTGAACTAAGTGTGACACCCGACGTGGCTACGTAAGATTTCGCTTGCTCTAAATGCAGCTCCACGGGATCGATCAGATGCACCTGGTATCCTTGCTTGGCAAGCGGAAACGCATGGATCCCCGCGGCGCCGCCCACATCGAAAATTTCTGCCGGTACCCGCGGAAGATTCTGAGCGAGAATCGCTTGTGTCCGAAGTTGCTCGAGTTCGCCTCGCTCGCCCGATAGTCGCTCCGACTCCTTGCCTTGCAGGTAATGCTCCTCGATTTCTTTCGGTATAAGGCTCATGCGTATCTCTTTGTGCGAAACCTACCCCGCTACGCCTCAAGTCTGGAGACTATCGCGGGGTTCCTGTCCCATCAAATTGGGACGCCGCCAGAGAATTGCTGGTCAAGAATTTCTAAACCGGACGACGAATGTTTAATTTTCTCATGCGCGCCTGCAGCGTCGTGCGTTTCATGTCCAGAAGAGCGGCGGCTCCTTTCGGACCGCCGATGCGCCATTGAGTTTGCTGCAAGGCCCGGAGGATATGCTCGCGTTCTGCCTGTTCAAGTGTGGATATTGAAGCGGAAGTCGGTACTTCGTCGCCGTTGTCGGCGGCTGGGGGAGCCACCCGATGAGACGAACGCGCCGTTGAAGCCAACCCCGGCTCCGCTAACAGCTCGGAAACCGGGACGCGCAATTCTTTGCCGGGTGATAGCAGCACGGCGCGCTCAACAAAATTCTCAAGTTCGCGTACGTTGCCCGGCCAGGAATAATTCGCCAAGGCAGTCATGGCTTCCGCGGGCACATACTCCACCACCTTATTCAGCCGGCGGCTGAATTTTTGAACGAAATAGCGCACCAGCAGCGGAACATCTTCGCGGCGCTCTCTCAAAGCCGGTATCTGAATGGGAAAAACATTCAAGCGGTAATAAAGATCGCTGCGAAAAGTGCGGTCGGCAACCTGCTTAGCCAAATCCTGATTCGTGGCAGCCACCACGCGTACATCCACTTTTATGGTGCGGTTGCTGCCGAGCCGCTCGAATTCGTGTTCCTGCAAAACGCGCAGCAGCTTGGGCTGAAGCTCCATCGGCAGATCGCCCACTTCATCGAGAAACAACGTACCGTGGTCGGCCAGCTCAAAACGTCCAATTTTCTGATTCAGCGCCCCGGTAAAAGCGCCGCGCTCGTGACCAAAAAGCTCGGACTCCAGCAGCCCGCTAGGAATTGCGGCGCAATTAATTTTAACGAAGGTGCGCTCGCGACGTGGGCTGAGGTTGTGTATCGCGCGCGCGATCAGCTCCTTGCCGGTGCCGGTTTCCCCCAGGATCAGCGCAGCGGTGTCGGTTGGCGCGACCACTTCCACCTGCGCGAGAGCACGCTTCAGCGATGGAGCATCGCCAATAATTTCCTCAAAATTAAATTCGCTGCGAATTTCTTCTTCCAGATACAGCTTTTCCTCCGCCAGCTTATCTTTTAGAGCGTCAATCTCCTTGAACGCCAGCGCATTTTCCACCGCGATCGCAATTTGCGCTCCCACTTGTTGCAGTAGTGAAATTTCGCGCTCAGGAAAAGCTTCCGCCCGCCGGCTGGCCACGTTCAGCGTGCCGAAGGTCCGGCCATGGGTGACCAACGGAATGCAGCAGATCGTTTGTATGCCGTCTTCGCGAAGAATTTTGATCACGTCGCTGGGATAATGATCTAGCTCAGCCCCGCGGACGCACACCGACTTCCCGGCGGCAATAGCATCACCAGAAGGAGACATATCGCGCAGGATGGTGACTTCCGGCTTGATCAGTTCCTGCCGCCCGGGAAAATCGAGAGCATAAATTTTCAGCAGGCCGGTGAAGGGATCCAGCAGCGCCAGGCTCGTATAATCGTGATGGATTACCCGCTCCAGCGTTGAAACAATGCCGCGAAAAAGTTCCGGCAACTCCCGGGTGCTGACCAGCACATTGTTTACTTCCAGCAGCACCCTCAAGCTGTCGCGTTCTTCCGCCAGCTGTGCCTGGTAAGCTTGCGAAGTCTCCAGGTTCAATGCATTGTCGACGGCCACGGCAACCTGGCTGGCCACGCGCTGCATGAACGCCAATTCCGTATCGGTTATTTTCTGCGGCAGCAGCGTGCCGAATCCCATCGCTCCCAGCCGCCGCTGCGCGGTGGTCAACGGAACCATGGCGATGGAATGTACCCCAGCCTCGCGCAACTGCTGCAGGAATACCGGGTAACGAGTGTCTTCGTCGCTCACTACGAATGGCTGCTGCGACTGCCACACCCATCCGGCAGGATGCCCTTCGATGGGAGTTTCCTTTCCCGCCACTTTGTCGGTGGGAATGCGCGTTTCCAGAATGTGCAGCCGCATGACGTTGCGGACGGGGTCGTGCAGCACTAGCGTCAGGAAGTCGAACTCCACCACCCAGTGAAGCCGCTCGGAGAGCTCATGAAAAAGCGCCGACAAATCGCGCTGCTGCGCGATGGCCTCACTCACTTCCAGCAGCGCCTCCAACTGGCGCCGGGAGTGGTCCAGAGGCGGTATTTGCGCAATTTCCGGGGGCGAAACAGCAGGGTCCGCCATAACAGGCAGGATAGCATCCGGTTGCTGGTGCCTCAACCAGCCGCATGCTTAAAGGTGGGAGCGGTACACGATTCTCGTATACTTCAATAAAGTGCGAGTGCGCTCAGGCATTCAAGCGCAATAGCTGCAGACGGCGTCAACAAGTTAAACAAGGTGAGGCTGGCGGGAATGACATCAGCGCTACAGGTAATGAAATTTGGCGGCACTTCGGTTGGTGACGCGACGTGTATTGCACGCACGGCGCAAATTGTAGCCAAAGCTGCCAGGGAGAACCCCTGCGTCGTGGTGGTGTCCGCCATGAGCGGCGTTACCAATCGCCTCATCGAGGCCGCGCGCAAAGCCGCCACCGGTGATTCGAGCGAAGGCGGAAATCTTACTAATGTCTTGCGCAGTCAACACGCGGCAGCCCTGGAAGCGTTGATCCAGGAACCCAAAGCACGCCAGTGCGTGATGCAGAAACTCGATGGCGTGCTGGCCGAAGCCAAGCGCTTGTGCGACGGCACCGCGCTGCTGCGCGAATTAACGCCGCGCACTCTCGATGAAATTTCCAGCCTTGGCGAGCGCTTGTCCGCGCCGATCGTAGCCGCCGCGGTAGGTACGCTCGGTTTGCGCTCTAAATCCATAGAGGCTACTGAGCTGATCGTAACCGACACCTACCACGGTGGGGCTGAGCCGCTCATGGAGTTGACGCGCGAGAAAGCGCAAGCGCGATTACGTCCTTTGCTGGCGCAGGGCATCGTGCCGGTCGTGACCGGTTTTATTGGCGCCACCGCTGACGGCAAGTTGACCACCTTGGGGCGCGGCGGATCAGATTATTCCGCCACCATTTTAGGCGCGGCTATGGACGCCAGCGAAGTGGTCATCTGGACAGACGTGGATGGTGTGCTGACCGCGGACCCCAGGCTGGTGCCTGAGGCCCGCACGATTCCCGTTATCTCTTACCGCGAAGCCGCGGAGCTGGCCTACTTCGGCGCGAAAGTACTGCACCCCAAAACCCTGAATCCCGTCATGGAGGCCGGCATCACCGTCTGGATTCGTAACAGTTTCGCTCCCGACAAGCCCGGAACAAAAATTACCCCTGAAGGCCGCAGCATTGGCGGAGGCGTGAAAGCCCTGACCGCTATTCGCGATGTCACGCTAATCGCCGTGGGCGGACCGGGCATCGTGGGATTGCCTGACGTGGTGGGCCGCACATTTTCAACCACTGCGGACTTGCGTGCCAACGTGCTCTTGATTTCGCAGTCGTCTTCCCAGAACGACATTTGCTTCATCGTGTCGACCAGCGATGCCGCGCGCACAGTGGAGGCCCTGCGAAAGGAATTCGCGCAAGACCTCGCGCATCACAAGGTCGAGCACGTCACGGTCGTCAATAACATCGCCATCGTGGCCGTCGTCGGGGAAAACATGCGCGGAACACCTGGCGTGGCGGGCCGCACCTTCGCCGCCATGGGCCGGGAAAACGTGAACCTTATTGCCATCGCACAGGGTTCCTCGGAGAGCAATATCTCCTTCGTGATTGAAGATCAAGCGGTCAAAAAGGCTTTGATCGCTACGCATAAGGAGTTCGGCCTGGACGCCGCGGCGCCGTATTAATAGTTCCAGAATAGAGCCGCGTATGCAGGGAATACCTTATGTCTAATCCACGAGTGATTGGCCTACACTCCGTCCAACAAAAAGGAACTAGGTGTCATCTAACAGGTTTATGCTGACGTTTTGCTCTTCTTCTAGCTGGACTCGACACTCGAAGTATCACGCAAACCCATGCCCACAGTCCTGATTGTCGATGATTCCGAAAGTGTGCGCATCGCCGTTCGCGCCCTGTTTGAAGCGGAGCCGGGATTCATCGTGATAGGCGAAGCTGTGAACGGGATGGACGCCATTAACAAGGCTGACGAATTGGAGCCCGACCTGATCGTGCTGGATTTGTCCATGCCCATCATGAACGGGCTGGAAGCGGCTGAAACGCTGAAATCGACTTCGCCCACCACGCCCATTTTCATTCTGACCGCACATGGCGGGCCCGAAGTGGACCGCGCCGCCCGCGCCGCAGGAGTAGACGCCGTCTTCTCCAAAGGTGGCGACGATATGGACAAAATGATCGCCAGCGCACGAACCACGTTCGCCAAAAAGAAGCCCAAGAAGCGCTTCGCGAAACAAAAATAGAGACTTACTCTCGGGCAAACGCCCACGCGTTTCTACAGTAATTTCGTTCCCGCTTTAAGCATTGCTCCTTATCGACTGTTCCAGTACCCAGTGCTAAAACTCTGAATCGCACCGCATGGACCATCGCGTGCCTTTGAAATTTGAGTACGAGGTGAATTAAATGCTAGCGATTATCGCCGGGGTTCTTATAGTTCTATGGCTGTTGGGTTTCACCGCTTTTCACGTCACCAGCGGATTCATCCACATTCTGCTGATCCTTGCCGTAATTTCCATTCTGTTCCACTTCTTCCGCGGTAGAGCTGCCGTTTAGTTTGGCCATACCATGCGGCTGGATTAGGGCGCGCCCCTGAGGGAGCCGCCCTATTCTCTATTTCTTTGTCTAGCCTGTTTCTTTGGGTAGCGTATTTCTTCGCGTCAGCGGTCTGTACTCTCTTTCCAGCTCTTTGCTGCCTGCGTTTTCTGTCTCTATTCGTCGTCGTCTTTCGGCAGCAATCATACTTACGCTATCTATACAGTCGTTGCGCCACCCACCGCTCATAATGATGCGCGTCTCGTGCTAATCTAATCTCCATTCAGGCCCGTAGCTCAGTTGGTTAGAGCGCGTCCTTGACACGGCAGCGCTGTGGGCCTTGCGAGCGATTAGAATTTTGGGGTCTAATCGTTTAAGTCAGTGATGTCACCCAATAGGCTATAGGCCCGTAGCTCAGTTGGTTAGAGCGCCTCCCTGACACGGAGGAGGTCGATGGTTCGAGTCCATTCGGGCCTACCATTTCTAGTCGCGACTTCATTTTCTACCTGTGATTCTCTACCTGTGTTGGTGTTAGTGTGGTGCCCAACCCCGCATAAATGTAGTGGTCGCCGAAAGCCTTTTTAAGCGCCGTGAACGCTGGCTCGCCGGTGCAGTGACCGGGGGCAACGTATTCAACTCTGAACCGATCATGCAGTGCGGCGACAATCCTCTCGATGTCAGGATCGGGCGCTACAACGAGATGAAAGCCGCCAGCGATGAAGTGAATGCGCGGATTGATCGCAGTTGCGGATTCAACGATCTTGTCAATACCGGGATGCGAACAACCAACCACGATGACCATGCCGTCGGACGTATTGATGGCGAGCGACAGCTCACGCAATTCCAGCGTTCCCGGCTTATCGGACACCAGTGCGATCAGATGGATATCGGGAGCAATCTCGAAATTCTTGTCGACCAGTTGAAAGTTAGCTCCGGGCCAAGCCGATCCAAATCGCATGACTTCTGGCGGCGTGCCGTCGTAGTAGCGCTGTTCTTGAGGGAGAGAGGCATCCTTACGATAAAAACTGCTCGGTAAGTCGGCACCGTAAACCCCGAACCCCTCCTTAGGCGCGTAAATCTTCACCGTGGGGTTCACCTTCAATAGGTAGGTCAGTCCTCCCATGTGATCGCCGTGTCGGTGCGACATCACAACGAAGTCCAACTTCGTCAAGTCGATGCCCTTCGCTTTCGCGTTCTGCGCAAGAATGTCAGGGTTGTTGCCAGTGTCGAACAGGATCCGTTTTCCGCCGTATTCGACGAACACAGCATAGCCCCAGTCTTTCTGCATCGCGGATGCTTTACCGAATGCATCATAGAGAACGGTGATTTGCACATTGCCAGCAGCAGTGCTCGCCATTGGAGCGCCGGATATTGTCGCGGCACACGCGATGAAAAGCAGGAGTACTGCAGAACAGGAAACCGCCCAGTTATCGGATGCCATGTTTTTTCTCCCTTCGTTGGCGTGGTGACCATTCGTGGTCTTGGGAGCCGTGAAGCAAATTACACACTGCGGAATTACGCAGTCAAGCCCGCCTAGGATGATGAAAGGTTGATTCAAGGCGTCGCAAAAAGGCGAACTGGATGAAGACACTGAGGGTATCCCAGCGTTGTTTCTGGCACGACACTACATGGAACTTGCTCTGAAGAGTGGTTTTTCTAGCGACACCTGAAATCCTGGGCTCAAGAGCTGCGCCGGGCCTTCGGGTGAAATGACCATATCGTCTTCGCAGCGCAAACCAAATTCGCCCGGTATGTAGATGCCCGGCTCGTTGGAAAAAGTCATCCGAGGTTCGAGCACCGTCGCGCTGCCGCGCACCAGATAGGGATGCTCGTGGCCATCCAACCCGATGCCGTGACCCAGCCGATGCGTGAAGTATTTGTATCCGGGCCCGTAGCCTGCGCCAGTGATCACCGTGCGGGCGGCGTCGTCCACCGAGCCTGAGAGTTTTTTCGCCCGAGCAGCATCCAGTGCGGCGTCTTGTGCTTTGCGAACAACCTCAAAAGCCGTTTGAATTTTTGCGCTTGGTTTTCCAAACACGCCCGTGCGAGTAATGTCCGACTGATAGCCGTCCACGCTGCAGCCGCCATCGATGAGCACCATGTCTCCCTCCTTCAGTTTTTGCGGCTGCTTGCTGCCATGCGGCAACGCTGCCGCGGCACCCAGCAAAACCAGCGCCTCGCCATGCAGATTCATTTTTGCAAACCCTGCGTTGACCAGATCGCCGATGGTCTTTTCGGACATACCTTCCTTCAGATTTGCAAAAACCTCGCGATAGACCTCGCAGGTAGCGGAGCAAGCTAAACGCATCAGTTCGAGTTCGTGCGCCGATTTTTGCGCGCGACAGCCGATGGTCACGGGATCGGCGGAGACAGCTTCATACCCGGGTCCGGCGGCGCGGAAATGATCATAAAAAGTAAACGGCAGCGTCTCTTCGATGCCCACGCGGCCTGCGCGTATCCCTCGATCCGAAAGTGCGCCCGCGATAATTTTGCTCGGGCTCTCGTCTTCCTGCCACACGCGCACTTCCATCGGATAGCGCAAAGACTCGCGCATGCGTGATTCTTCAAACGCGGGGGAGACGAGAATCGGCTGGCCAGAGCGCGGCACAATCAGGGCAAGAAGTCTTTCGCTCAGATGCCAGCGAATCCCTGTGAAATAGTAAAGCGACGTGCCCGGCCCGATGAACAGCGCGTCGAATTTCGGATTCAGTTGTCCCATCAGTTCCTGCGCACGCAGCAGACGGCCGTGGAATTCATCCGGCGTGATGGGATGCACGCGGTCGCCCAGCGGCTGCAAGGAAGAAAAACTTGCGGGCGTCTGCGTACCGGCCGAGGATTCCGTCTGCACGGCAAGCGTAATCGCCGAGGCTGCGGCGGTTGAGAGCAGAAAATTACGTCGAGAGATTTCGTGGGTCGCGGGTTTTTCGGTGAAGTCCATAAGGAAAGAAGAATGGTTGTTGAACACCTCCGCTGTCAAGAATCGTGGTGCGCGGAAGCGAAAGAGGCGCACGCGCTAGTCGGAGCATGAGGTCGCATACCCACGGGCAATGGACCAGCCTATGCGATACTTCGCGAATGCCGACTCCTCACGTGACGATTGATGACGCATTGAAGAAGAAATGTGCGCGCGCAGCGCTGGGCTGCGTTACCGCTGAAGTGCAGGCGCAAGACACCCCGCCGGGGCTTTCTGAGGAATTGAAATCGCGCGAGGAAGAAATTTTGCGCTTGCCGGAGCCGCGCGCGGTTTTGGAATCCCCGCCGGTATTGACGACGCGTGCAGCCTACAAGGCGCTGGGAAAAGATCCCGCGCGCTACCGCGGCTCAGCAGAGGCTTTGTTGCGGCGCGTGATCGCTAATAAAGGATTGCCGCGGATTAATGCGGTGGTGGACGTCATCAACCTTGTTTCGGTGGAAAGCCGCCTTCCGGTTGGTCTTTATGATCTGTCTGCGGTAAGTGGCGATATTGCATTTCGCGCCGGGCGCGCCGGTGAGACGTATAAGGGCATCGGTAAATACGATCTGAATCTGGAAGACCTACCGCTTTTTGCCGACGCGCTTGGCCCGCACGGCAGCACCACCAGCGATTCGGAACGCACCATGGTCACAGCGTCCACCAAAAGTATTGTCGCGTTGATCGTCTCCTTTGGCGGCGCGGCAGACCTCCCGCGCTGGACGCAACGCATGCGTGAATTGCTTACTCTTTACGCTGCGGCACAAAATTGCGAATCCATCGTGGTTTCCTGAAGCGTTACCATAGTCAGGATATAACTTTCTATTGGAACGACTGGTTGTTGGATTTATACTCGACCGCATGGGCCGTTCGACGTCGTGCGTCAGTTTATTGGCTTTCGTAACGCTGATTGCGTTAACGTCCCGTACTTTACCTGCGCACGGTTCGGAATGTAAGGACCCCGCCTCGGGATTAGAGCGAGCTAAAATCAAGATAGTTTCGGTGGAGTTCCGCCCAGAATCCAAATTGCCTGATCATCTTCGCGCACAGGTGTCAGAAGCACTTCTGGAGTCCAAGCTTACGATATCCCCCGAAAACCCACGTGAATGGATATATGAACTTGAAGAAGCAGCAGCAGGTGACGTTCTGAGAAATCAAGGTTACTTCAAGGCGCAGACAGAAATAGTTCCGTACTTGCAGAAGGCCGAACGTTGCGCCCAATTTTATGCAGCAAGCATTTCAATAGAGAGCGGGTCTCAATATCGCCTCGGTAAGATAGGCTTCAGCGCTAAAGTATTTTCTGAAGCCCAGCTGAGAGATCAAATGCAGATTGCAACTGGCGACCTCTTCGATGTCTCCAAAATCCGGGCCAGTCTTGATGCACTTCATAGAATGTATTGCAGAAAGGGGTACATTAACTCGACCTTTGAACCGGCCCTGGCACTCGACGAAACCAAAGGTCTGATCGATGTCATTATTAAGGTTGAGGAAGAAAAACAATATCGAGTCAACAGTGTCGAAATTCTGGGCCTTGAAAAAAGCGTCGAGACTCTTCTGAGATCGCAGATCAACATCCAAAAGGGCGACATTTTGGACAGCCCTTCTCTTGTGGAAGTACTGAGGAAGAACCAAGCACTTCTTCCATCCGGCACTCCTTTCGAAAAGTTGATTTCTTTGTACCGCGACACCTACGAAGGAACCGTAGACGTAGTTATCGATTATTCGCAATGAGCGAGCGTAAAGGGTCCGCCCCTTAATACCTAGGGCCAATCGAACTAATGATTCCGAAGCCGTGTTTTTATTTCGATACTTCTTCTGGCAGGCTTTGGCTTTGGTCTACGCGCGATTTGAAGAAGCCGCGAGCAGCGAGCAGCTCGGCGTTCATTACCGCCGCACCAGCCGCGCCGCGAACCAGATTGTGCGAGAGCAGCGTGAGCTTCACATCGAGTAGCGGGCATTCGCGCACGCGGCCGACGACGGCAGCCATGCCGCCTCCGGCGTCCACATCGCGGCGAGGTTGCGGGCGGCTTTCTTCGTCCAGCACGATGATTGGATGGCGCAACGCGGAAGGCAGCGCGGCGAGCTCCGCATCCACTTCAAAGGTGCGCAGCGCTTCTTGCACTTCACGTAGCGACGCGATTTTTTTCAGGCCGATGCTGACGCACTCCAGGTGACCATCCAGCACCGGCACGCGGTTGCAATGGGCGGTTAAGCCCACACCGGCGTCGACGAAGCGCGAGCCATCCCATTTGCCGAGCAACTTTTGCGGCTCGGTTTCCATTTTTTCTTCTTCGCCGCTGATGAACGGGATGACGTTGCCCTGAATGTCCATGGAGGCCACGCCGGGATAACCCGCGCCAGACACCGCCTGCAGCGTGACCACAAAAACTTTCTCCAGACCAAACGCGTCGGCCAGCGGCTTCAGCACCAGCACCAGCCCGGCCGTTGAACAATTGGGATTCGTGACGATGAAACCACGCTCGTAACCGCATTTCTTTTGCTGGATCGGAATGGCCTCCAGATGCGCGGCGTTTACTTCCGGGATCAGCAACGGAACATAGGCATCCATGCGATGATTTTTGGAATTGCTGACCACCGGATAACCCGCGCGCGCAAAATCTTCTTCCGCGCCGCCAGCAACCGATGAATCCAACGCCGAGAAAACAAAATCGCAATCCAGCGTAGGGTCCAGACCCTTCACAACCAGATCGCGGGCATTCTCTGGGATCGGTCCATCGAGATGCCAGCGCACAGCTTCGGAGTAACGTTTACCCGATGAACGTTCCGATGCCGCCACCTCGGTGAGCTCGAACCAAGGATGATTGCAAAGCAGGTTGACGATGCGCTGCCCTACCAAGCCGGTAGCGCCTAGAACTCCAGCACGCCACTTTTTCTCAAGTGGCTGTACGAAATGAGCTTTCTCCGCGGCGTTCCGTCGCAATGGCATCGTGCCTTTCGAGTCCTGCTGCGAACCATCGAGGCTCATGTCTCGGCTCCTGATTTCGCCGGAGCGTTCTGGGTGCGGGGCTAAAGAAAAAACCCACCGCCAGGCGCTTCCGGCGGTGGGTTGGAAACTTTTGCTATTTATCTAGCGATTTCTCCACTCGCCCGGAGCGCAATTAGTCGGCGTCGTAGTCGACGTGACGGTAGTAATTCGCGTAATTCGCTTCGTAGCGATGGACATCATAGCGGGGAGAGAATAACACGTCTAATATCGCTCTTAAAGTGCTTAGTGATGAGCGCGTATTCTAAGATCAATGATCGTGGCGCAGTACGCAACATAATTTGCGTCGCAGGTTCAGGTAAAGAGTCATCCAAGTGTAGTGTGCTACCATCCAAAAGTTACGTTGTATCTGGGAGCCGCGATAGATGTCTGTCACTAAGTCTGGGCAAATGAATGCCTTGCGCAAAATGCGAGCCGGAGCGGGATTGTCATTTGAGTCCGCGCCCGTGCCCAACATCGGCCCTACCGACGTCCTCGTACGGGTAACGGCAGCGTCGATCTGCGGCACGGACCTGCATATATATGGATGGGATCGTTGGTCGCAGGGACGCATTAAACCTCCCGTAACGCTGGGACACGAATTTAGCGGCGTTGTCGAGCGCGTGGGCGAAGAGGTAACCGCCGTAAAAGCGGGCGACAAGGTCAGCGCTGAGATGCATTTAAACTGCGGCCATTGCCATCAGTGCCGCCTCGGCGAAGCCCATATCTGCCAGAACCTGCGCATCATTGGTATCGATCGCGATGGCGCGTTCGCGGAATTCGTAAAAATTCCCGCCTCGAATATCTGGAAGCTCGACCCCGCCATTCCAGAACATTATGGAGCGATTCTCGATCCGCTGGGGAATGCCGTGCACACCGTGCTCGCCGGAGAAATTGCAGGCAAAACCGTGCTGGTTACCGGCTGCGGTCCGATTGGGCTGATGTCCATCGCGGTCGCCAAGGCTTGTGGGAGTTCTACAGTATTTGCCACCGAGACCAATGCGCAGCGGCGCGCCATGGCCAGGAAAATGGGCGCCGATGTGGTGCTCGACCCGTCCACGGGAAATGCCGTGAAGCAAATCTTGGCCGATACCTCCAACACCGGCGTGGATGTTTTGCTGGAAATGTCCGGCAATCCCGCTGCGATCCAGCAGGGGTTTGCAGCTTTACGCGCGGGAGGACGAGCGTCGTTACTTGGGATACCCACCGAGTCGGTTCCCCTCGACCTGGTGAACGACGTAATCTTCAAAGGCGCGACGGTGCAAGGTATTTATGGCCGCCGCATGTACGGCACGTGGGTGCAAATGACCGCGCTGCTCAAGGCCGGGCGGCTCAATCTGGATCCGCTGTTCGGAGAGCGCACCTCGCTGGAAAAATTCGAAGACGCATTCAGCCTTTTGCGCGCCGGCCTGGCGGGAAAAATTTTGTTGTATCCGGATGGAGTACCCCACTAGAGATCTACGCCATGAGGTGAATGTAACGTACAAGGAGTTTTCAATGTCAGACGCCGCGGCTACCGCAAGTAAACCATCTCCGCTTCATTATATTTCTGAGCATCTCCAGGACTTGCGTCAGAAAGGAACCGCTCCAAAGCTCCGGGTACTGGAGGGCGAGCAGAAACCTGTCGCCGTTTTTGACGGCAAGGAAATTATCAACCTGGCTTCCAACAATTATCTGGGATTGACCACTCACAAAGCCCTGCGCAAGGCCTCGCTGGAGGCCACCCGCAAATACGGCGTGGGCGCTGGAGCGGTGCGCACCATCGCGGGCACCATGAAGCTGCACATGGAGCTCGAAGAGCAAATCGCGCGTTTCAAAAACGTGGAAGCGTGCGTGGTGTTCCAGTCCGGTTTCACCGCTAATGCCGGAACCGTTTCCGCGGTGCTGGGCAAGGAAGATTTAATTATTTCGGATGAGCTGAATCACGCATCCATTATCGATGGCGCGCGCTTATCGAAAGCCAACATCAAAGTTTTCAAGCACAAAGATGTGCAGGATTGCGAACGCATCCTGCAGGAAACCGCCAGCTGGAACGGCCACAAATTGATCATCACCGACGGCGTTTTTTCCATGGATGGCGATATCGCACCGCTTCCGGAGCTGTGCACCCTGGCCGAAAGATACAACTGCATCATGATGATTGATGATGCCCATTCCTCGGGTGTTCTGGGGCGGGGCGGCCGGGGCACGGTGGACCATTTGAATTGTCACGGGCGCGTACACATTCAAGTGGGAACGTTAAGCAAAGCAATCGGAGCGATGGGCGGCTATGTTTGCGGCTCGCGCGACCTGATCGATTATCTGTACCTGCGCGCGCGGCCATTTCTGTTTTCCACCTCGCATCCGCCCGCCACGGCGGCGGCCTGCCAGGCTGCTTTCACGCTGCTCGATTCACCGGAAGGCGAACGGTTGGTCAAAAAATTGTGGGCCAACACGAAATTCTTCAAACGCGAATTGAAAAAACGCGGATTCCAATTCAAGGCTAGCGAGACGCCTATCATTCCCATCCACGTTGGCGAAGCGGCAAAAGCGTTCGAGTTCTCCCGCAAGCTTTTCGATGCCGGCGTGTTTGCCCCCGCGGTCGGCTATCCCACGGTGGCGGAAGGCAAGGCTCGCTTGCGCGCCATCGTCAGCGCGACGCACAAGCGCGAGCACTTGCTGCGCGCTGCGGATACGCTGGCCGAAGTCGGCAAGCCGCTCGGCGTCGTGTGATTCTATCTTCGCAGCTCATAGCAAACGAAGAGTTTGGCCGGGACGAAAAATGATGTGGCCTAGTACCAACTGAAATGAGCGGCTAAGTCCTTTGTTTGAGACCTTCAAAGTAATACTTGAGATTTATTTACTAACTGATAAACAATCCGGACGATTAAAGGGTTGTGCATTCGAATTACGTATCTTTTGCTTGAAAACACTTCCAATTCGAACGGCGTGGATTGACAAAATTCCCACACGCTATCGACCACTCAGGGTCAAAACGGGCGTTGCTTGATGCGGAAATTGGAATCCGCGAATTTCGATACAATCCTCGTGAAATCTTCGCGAAAACTTTCCAAGCGTTAAACACATCAAACTAATGAGGGGCTAAGCAATTGCCTTCTGGCGATTTTTTGGAGCGCCATCAAACTTGCGCGGGGAGATGAAATGTATAGATTAGGATCGATCGCAAAAATTATTACCTCGCTTAGTTTCGCAGCCGTCTGCACCATCGGCTCGGCGGCGCAATCACAGCCTGATTCACAGGCGGGAGCGCAACTTGGAGAACAATCCGCGCTCGCGGGCAAGCAAGGGCAGGGCGCAAATACACAGAAAACCACCGAAACATCACTAACCGAACTGACTACATTCGTAAAAGGTACGCTCGTCAACGCGGAACTAACCGGTTCGCTGGACTCAAAAAAGGTAAAACCGGGTGACGTAGTAAACGCGCGAACGGTGACCGATCTCAAGACTAACGATGGGAGGGTCGTATTACCCAAGGACACCAAGATCGTCGGCCACGTGACACAAGCCTCGGCACGGGGTGCAGGGCAGCCTGAGTCGTCGCTCGGTCTGGTCTTCGATAAGGCGATTTTGAAAAGCGGCCAGGAGATTCCGTTGAACGCCGCTGTTCAGGCCGTGGGAGCTCCACCGTCGAGCTCGTTTGATAATTCAGCTCCCGCGGGTGAACCACTAGGAGGGACGCGTCCTGCTGCACCTGGGGGCGGAGTCCAAGGTACCTCCCAGGGTACCTCTCGTGGCGGCAGTATGAACGGCGCATCTTCAACCCCGAATGGAATCGGCGATCCATCCGTTGGCGCAATCCCATCCGACACTGGAAATGCCAACGCAGGTCAGTGGGACGCCAATACTCGCGGTGTAGTCGGCTTGCACAATCTGAGCTTGAATGCTGCAGGCCAGGGACAAGGCTCAGTCATTAAATCGACCGGCAAAAACGTCAAACTCGATAAAGAAACTAGGCTGCTTCTAGTAACTGGTGACGTGGCTCCGCACTAGGCCTGACTTTTCCGCACCAGACGACTCACTACGGCCTGCTGCAATTTACACAGGCCCATGTATGTTAAAAATGCCCCCATTCTGGTACGCTGGTGGTGTAGTGAGGGGGATGCGATGACGAAGCTATTCGTCGTTCTACTCGTCGCTGCCGCTCTTATCGTTCCTCTGGGACTCGCCCAAACCCCGCCGGACACAGCCGCAGACGCCAGAAAATTGAATTCAACTCCAGATCCGGTTATTGCGCCGTTTTGTGTTGGAACGGCCTTCAATGCCATTTTGCTTACGCCGCTGGACGCCAGCCGCAATAAAGCTGGCGACCCAGTAACCGCCGAGACCGCTGAAACGGTCACGTATGAACGGTCGGTGATCTTTCCGAGGGGCACAAAAATTCATGGTCAGCTGGTACGTGCGTCTTCCGCGCGAACCGGAAAAGGGTCGGCGCTGTTTGTACGATTCGACAAAGCCATTTTGAAGAATGGCCAGGAAGTTATGATGAACGCAGGTATCCAAGCGTTGGTGACCGGCCGAGGTTCAGTCTCCAACCGAATGCCCGCGAGCGACGAGCGCGGCCAAGGCTATCCATCGGCAGAAGACTTTAGCCCGAGAGACGGTTCGAATCCCACTGTGGTTCCAGCCAGCACCGAATCGGCGTCTCACGCTCAGTCATCGGGACTTCCTGCCACGCAGGGTGGCATGACCAAGCAGGGCATGCTCACGCCTGACAGCCAGGGCGCGTTGGGCGGCGGGTCCGATCTGAAAGTGTACACGCCGCTGTCGGAGGGCTCGGACGGCACGGTGTTATTGTCAGCCGGAAAGAATGTACGCCTGGACGCAGGAACGAAACTTTTGCTGGTGATTCAGCCTCCGCCTGAAGTTGACCCCAGTCTGCAGTAGGAAAAAACAAATACTCGTCTAAATTTGCACTCAAATCATTTTTGCGTTGCGGCTATTTGTAGACCTCAGTATTCGATTTCATACTGATTTCTCGCAACAATTTTAGCGCCGGCGCTTTGCCTGCTCCCTTCGGAGCCTTGCTATACTCGCGACAGATGCCTTTAACAAAGAAAAAATTATTTTTGGTCGACGCCATGGCCCATATCTACCGGGCTTTCTTCGCGCCGATGGTGCGCATGAACACCAGCGCCGGCGTCCCCACCACCGTTCCGTTTCTGTTCAACAATATTTTGCGGAGAATATTGAAAGATTATCAGCCGGATTATGTCGGCATCGTTTTCGACACCAGCAAGCCCACCTTCCGCGACAAACTTTTCGAAGAATATAAAGCGCACCGCCCCAAAATGCCCGATGAACTCTCCATTCAGCTGCCTTTCGTGAGGCGCCTGTGCGAAGCGATGCGCTTGCCCATCCTCGAATGGGACGGTTTCGAAGCCGACGACGTCCTCGGCGCGTTGGCAAAACAAGCCACCAAGGCAAACGTGGACGTGATGCTGGTCACCAACGACAAAGACATGCTGCAACTGGTTGGCGATGGCGTAAAAGTTTTGCGCACCGGCACCGGCGCAGCAAAAAGTGATGTCATCGTAGACGAGAAAAAGGTCGAAGAGATCCTCGGCGTGCCCCCCAACAAAGTCACCGATGTGATGGCCTTGATGGGCGACAGCATTGACAACATTCCGGGCGCGCGCGATCCCAACGAAAAGCCTGCCCCTGGTGAACGCCGCAAACCCGGCATCGGAGAAGTTGGCGCGCGCGAAATAATTTTGCAATTCGGCTCCGCGGAAGAAGCGCTGCGCCGCGCCGCGGAAGTAAAACGAGCGAGCTATCGCGAGGCGCTGCAAAAAAATGGCAAGTACGTGCTTTTGAGTAAAGAGCTGTCGAAGATCGATAGCGATGTGCCTATCACACTGGACCTGGACAATCTGCAACGGCGCGAGCCTGATCTGCCGTTGCTGGCGGCGCTTTATCGCGAATTGGGATTCAACTCGCTGCTAAAAGAATTGGGATCGGAAACGGTTGCTTCGACCGCGCCCGTCAGCGCTGGACCCGTGCTGAAAACCGATTATGTGCAATACGCGAATGCCGGCGAATTCCGCGACTATCTGGCGGGCATCCCCGCGGAACAACCTATTGCAATTTGGCTCAATCTGGAACCCGGCGATCGCGAATCGGAAGGCTTTGGCACGCGCATCGCCTCCATCGAAGTGTCTTCCAAACCCGGCGAAGGTCGAGCGGTGTGGATGGACGAAAAGGGGGAAGCGCTCGCAGCGTTAAGGCCGCTGCTGACCGATCCACAGCGCCCTAAAATTGTTCACGATCCGAAACTGTTTCATTTACTAACCGGCCGAATGGCCAACGTTTTGCACGCCACACAAATTTATTCCTATCTGTTGCGTCCTACCACCGCCAATCACAATTTTACCGATGTGGTCATGCGCCAATTCAACTCCATGATGGGCGGCGGGCCCGGCGAGCGCGCTGATTATCTGCAGCGGCTCGCTCCAGCCTTACAGGCGCAAATTGGCGCCGAACAAATCGTCAACGTATACGCGAAAATCGATTTGCCGCTCGCGCCAGTCCTGGGGGACATGGAGCGCACCGGGATTCGCATTGATCCTAAAGCGCTCGATGCCATGTCTCAGGTGATGGAGACAGAAATACGCCGCCTGGAAAAAGAAGTTTGGGAACTTGCCGGCATGGAATTCAACGTCAATTCGCCGACGCAGTTGGCGGAAATTCTCTTCGATAAGTTGAACCTGCAACCATCACAGCGTCGCGGGCGCGTCAAGGGCCGTTCGACGGCGGTGGACATTCTGGAAGAATTATCGGCCAAGCACCCGTTGCCGCGAAAAATTATCGAGTACCGCGAAATTGCCAAGCTCAAATCGACGTACGTCGATTCCTTGCCAAAATTGGTGAACCGCGAAACCGGCAGGCTGCACACGAGTTATTCGCAGACCGGTACGGCTACAGGACGCCTGAGCTCTTCCGACCCCAACCTGCAAAACATTCCCATTCGAACGGAATTGGGGCGGCAAATTCGCGCCGCTTTCGTGGCCGACGAAGGCAAGGTATTACTATCCGCCGACTACTCGCAAATCGAGCTGCGCATCATGGCGCACTTTTCCCGCGACCCTGTCTTACTGGAAGCCTTCAACAGCGGCGAAGATATCCACGCACGCACCGCGCAGGAAGTTTTTGGCGTGGGCCAAATGGCGCAGACCGCGGAGCACCGCCGTGCCGCCAAGGTCATCAACTTTGGAATTATCTACGGGCTTTCGCCGTTCGGCCTGGCGCAACAACTAAATATCGAGAACCGCGAGGCCGCACAATTTATCAACGCCTACTTCACCCGCTATCGCGGCGTAAAACAATATCTCGACGACACATTGGCGGACACCCGCGCTACCGGGGTGGCCAAGACTTTATTCGGCAGAATTCGGCCTATCCCTGAAATTAATTCCCCGCAATTTCAACTGCGTAACTTCGCGGAGCGCACCGCGCTCAATTCGCCTCTGCAAGGCACCGCTGCGGACTTTATCAAGCTGGCCATGATCAGTATCGACCGGCGCCTGGCGGAAGAGAATCTGCAAGCCAAAATGATTTTGCAGGTGCACGACGAACTGGTCTTTGAGGTGCCTAAAAATGAGCTCGAGGTTGTCTCGAAATTAGTACAAGAAGAGATGGAAGGCGTGCACGAAATCGCCGTTCCGCTGCTTGTCGAGGTATGTTCGGGACCAAATTGGCGCGACCTGGATTGAGTTCCAGTCGTTCTCGAGGTACCAGCGGTGCGCAACCTTTTGCCGGGCCGAGGGTTCTTAATAACGGTGACTTGTGCGCGTACAGTCTGGCGCGGTTGACACGCTTTTTTCTGATATTTGGATTTTTGCTTTTGGAAACGGCGACCACTTTCGCCGCAATGCCATTCCCGGCCATGCTAGTTTAGAAAGGTTACTCCCCCCCAAGGAACATTCATGAGCCGACAAGCCATAGGGCTAGTTTTTTCCTCAATCATTTTATTTTTTAGTGGCTGTGGCGGCGGTAGCACGAGCACCTCGACGATCACGCAATCCGCGGTACGAGTTACTGTGCAGCCTGCTACTGTAAATGTCTCAGATTTTCGTACCCAGCAATTCACGGCCACCGTTACAGGCAGTTCCAATACCGCTGTGACGTGGGAAGTGAATAAGACGGCAGGCGGAAGTCAGAAATTCGGTTTTATTTCCAGCACCGGGCTTTATGTGGCGCCTAGCGCCGTCCCCACAAAAATCGATAGCCAGCAGAACACTGTCACGACCACACTTACGATTACGGCCGTGTCTCAAGCGGACACTACCGCCAGCGGGACTTCCACGGTAACCATCGTTCCTGACAATGCCAACGCTCAGGCCGCCCCGGTTGAGCTGGGCTCCAGCGGCGGCAACGCACATGACTTCATAAATAACACCACGAAAAATACCGTCACCTGCTGCGGCGGAACGCTTGGCTCACTGGTTACCCGCGGCGGCGTGCAATACATTTTAAGCGACAATCACATCCTGGCGCGCAGTGATGGTGCAACCGTGGGAGATGCCATCGTGCAGCCGGGCTTGATCGATACTCCAACCTGCACCACCGCAGGGACCACCACCGTCGCGAATCTGTCTCAATTCTCTAATTTGCAAGCCAACCCGAGCACCAATGTCGACGCCGCGATCGCGCAGGTTGTCGCCGGCAAAGTTGATCCCGCTGGGAAAATTATCTATCTCGGCGCTACCACGGACTCCAACGGTGTTCCCGTGACTGATGCACCGCAAGGGGGCACAGGATTGCCCGCAAGCAGCGTTTCCATCGGTCAGCCAGTCGCAAAGTCCGGTCGGTCCACGGGATTGACTTGTTCCACGATCGAAGCGACGAACATCCTCACGAGCGTGAGTTACACCGTGAATTGCGACGGCACCGGAACCAAGTTCACGGCGAACTATGCAAATCAGATCGGCGTCATAGGTGGCGATTTCAGCGGTGAGGGCGACTCCGGTTCGCTGATCGTTACGCAAGATACGGCTAATCCGGTAGCTTTGCTGTATGCCGGATCGGATACCGACACGGTTGGCAATCCCGTCGCTGATGTTTTGAATTTTTTCGCGAGCGGCGGCAATAACGTAACGTTCGTCGGAGGAGGTGCGCACACAGTTGTCGGATGCACGCTGCCCACTGCTCCGCAATCGGCGAAGACCGTGGTGCCAAGCTCCCTCGCGACGCAGGTTATACAGAAAGCCACCGCCACGCGCGATCTGCATGGTCCGGAATTGCTGGCCTATCCGGAAGTCCAGGCCGTGGGCGTGGGCCAGAGTTACGATAACCCCAAGGAGGCGGCGATTTTGTTTTTTGTGACGCAGAGAGAATCGCGAACGAATTTACCTGCGCAGGTTGACGGCGTTCGAACCCGCGTTATCGAGCAGCCGCTTTTTGCCAAGCGCGGAGTAATCTCAGCGGAAGACAGCGCCATGCTGGAGAAATCAGTGCCGGCCCCACAGCTGGTGTACTCCATCGCCGCCGCTGAAATGGCGCGCGCAAAGGTGGTGCACACTGCGCACGGCCAGGCTCTGATGAAGCAGGCCGGCGTACAAGGCGTGGGCATAGGCTCCAGCGTCGATTCCCCCGGCGAGGCGGCCCTGGTGATCTTCACTATTCGCGGAGTTCCGCAAGATCCCATTCCGGCCGTGATCGATGGATTGCGCACTCGTGTACGCGAATCCAGCCGCTTCCGTGCCGGCGCCGTGGGTTCCGAAGTGCAGCGTGCTTGCAAACTCGCGCCCGCCAAAGCATCCCGTAAAAGCGCCGCAATAAAGTCAGGACCTGCCTCGCCAACAACCAAGCCCTGACGAGCTCAATCCATGCGTAGCAACCCAGTGCGCCAGTCGGATTCGATTTGGGTAAAATGTCCGGCGCTTTGTTGCAGGTTAATGTCGCGTGCTAGGCTACGTTTATAGACTCACAGTTAGAGATATTTTTCGGAGGGCCACATGGCACATGCCGCGCAGTTTATGAAACTTGTCATAGCCGCTAAGGCCAAGATTAAAGAAACCAACGTCGCCGATGTAAAACGTCGCATGGATGCCGGCGAGAAGCTTACGCTCGTCGACGTTCGCGAGGACAACGAATGGACGCAAGGACATTTGCCCGGCGCGCTACACCTGGGCAAAGGAATTATCGAACGCGATATTGAACAGCGCGTGCCGCAAACCGACGCAAAACTCGTTCTATATTGCGGCGGCGGATTCCGCTCCGCGCTGGTGGCGGAGAGTCTCCAGAAAATGGGTTACACCAACGTGGAATCCATGGACGGTGGCTGGAAAGGCTGGCGCGACGCGGGCCTTCCCACGGAAAAGGGTTGAGTTTTTGGCGTTCGACGGCTAAGTCGGCGGATTTAGACCAATCAATTTTACCTTTTTCAGCACACTACAGAGAATCCCGTATGGGGCCATACGGCTCGACTGCATGTGATGGGCATGTTCCCAGTTTAAGACATGCCTGTAGCTATGCCAGCGTCGCATAGCGATGGTGTGAGTCGTCAGCGCTTAAGTGACTCGCCAGCCGAACAGTGACCGAGGACGAGCACGAATGCGAATTCTCGTAGTTGATGACCACGAAGTAGTACGGCGAGGCATTTGCTCGGCGCCCGCCACGGAAGCGTTATTAACTTTTTGCGCGAAGCAGTACGGTGTCGGACTTCGTGGAATGCGTGAACGGGTTCGCCAATTTGGCGGCGTTTGGACGTCTGTCCGAACGGTCACGGCACCCGGTTCGTCGCTGTTTTGCCGATCCCCAGCGCGCCGGATGAAGATCACAAACCGCCCGGTCGCGCCGATAACGTCACACCTCACCGCTGAACGCGGACAGCAAAGTCAACCCGAATGTGCGGAACCTGACTCTATCCTTTGTGTCGATGACAGAGTTCCAGAATTTCAGTGAAAGCTAAGTTCGAGCGCGTAAATCTCCTGGACGCTGCGATCACGCATCAAGAGCGGCACGTCATCCGGAGTCAGTCCTATCCAGGCGGTGAAAATGTCCGCGAGCTGAGGAAAATCCTTGAGGCTGAGAACGTGTTCCACCTCCCGGTCTTTTATTCTCACGCGCACAAGTTCCGCGGCCCCGCCCAGGTTTTCCCGCATAAAAACATATTTTCCGTCATGTGACTATTCGTTATAGGCGACCTGTTCCCCCTCCATCAAGGTGGACCAATGATTTGTCATGGTATCGAACAGCATCGATTTGGTCTGACCGTCCGTGAGGGCCGAGATGTAACGGCCGTCCCGCGATACTCTGGGCGAGAAAAATCCGCCGGAATCCGGAATTGGAGAGACTTTCCTGGTTTCCAAATCCAGGCGGTAAATCGCACCGTTGCCGTTGCTGTCGGACTTTCCAAAAACGATGGATTCCCCGCCGGGAGTCCAGGTTGGGTCACCTTCGGCTTCACCGGGGCCCGACGGCAAAAGCAACTCTGGGCTCCCTCCCGGCAAAGTAAGCAGCCGAATTTTCCAGGGACGCGAGAATTGCACATCCAAGAACACAATCCTGGAACCGTCAGGTGACCAACGCGGTTCGTACGCTCGCACTGGCGGGAACGTGAGCTGCATTTTGTCGCTTCCATCCACGCGACTTCGCCACAGGGTCATGTCCGGGTAGGAAACGTAGGCGATCCACTTCCCATCAGATGAAAAATCGACTGGGCCCGCGGAGAGACCCTGGAGATAGGAATCGAATCGCCGGGCTTGCAGGTCATAGCGAACTAACTCCACGCGAGGGTCCTCACCCACGACAAGTAGTTTCTTTCCGTCACTGCTGGGGACGGAAGCACCGAAACGCAACGGCCCGGACATCAGAGGCGAAGGGCCAGCCGCCGCTCTATGAAACACAGAATGGCGTTCCGGCATCACCCAGATGGTCTGAGCGTTCCCGCGTCCTGCTTGGAAATAATAGTAATCGCCGTCCGGACCAGTTTCCGCAGCACTGGTAGGGCGATTCTTTCCAGTCCGCAAAAAGCGGGTGAGCATTTTTTCCATTCGCGTCCATTTCCCAAATCGAGTTGGAATCCGCCTTCGGTTGAGCAAGATAAAAGCGGATTCGTTGGCCATCCGGCGAAAATCGGAGTGCACGCGCGATGCCCGATAGCTTTGCCAGTGGATGCGGGTCGCTTCCGTCTTTGTTGGCAAGCAGGATTGTGCGCCCATAGGCGTACACGATGTGAGATCCATCCGGGGTCCAACTCGCAGACGACGCGTCGATGTTTCCAACGCGTCGGGGCGCACCCGCCGGTAACGGCTGCACCCAAAGTTCGGTTGCCATATTTGGACCGACCGCCACTCCATTTGCAACCAACAACTCCGAGCGATCCGGGGAGATCCCATAAATTGCCAAGACTTCCCGGAGCGTCGTCGTGATCCAGGTAGTCTCTCCACCGGTAGCCGACATCTGCGCGATCCCGGAGCCGGTTGTCCACGGCATCCCTTCGATGAAATAAAGATGAACTCCATCCGTCACAGGCGAATTCAAGGGACTTTTCGCTTTTCGATCATTGGAGAGTCGCACCGCCTTAGTGACCGTCGGTGGCCGCAGCTGTCTGTACCAAATGGCCCCGCCAGTCAGGAGTAGGACCGCAACGGTCGCTACCAAGCCGCCACGCTTCAGAAGGTGTTTCTCCTGGCGTAATTCCTGTACGTCGGCGGTAGCGTCTGCCTCGGTGTCATGGCTGACCGGTCGTTCAACTGGTGCTATGAATTTGTAGCCCCGTCGCGGAAGTGTCTGGATGAACGTGGGGTTGTCCGCGGAATCGCCAAGCGTTTCGCGCAACCGTTTAATGGCGGTATTCAGTCCGGTCTCGAAATCGACAAACGTATCCTCGTGCCACAGAGTAGAGCGCAGCTTTTCCCTGCTTACCATTTCGCCGGGGTGCTCCAGCAGTTTGAGGAGTATCTGGCAGGGCTGGTCCTGAAGTTTCAGTTTCACGCCCTTCTTGCGCAGCTCCACGGTTCTCAAATCTAGCTCGAACACGCCGAAGCGATAGATGGAACCGTTTTGAGAAGGCACAACCGCACCTAAGGAGTTGCAATCCGCCGGTAGTCTAGCACCATTTTTCCGTCGCGTGCCGCGCCACACCTGGCTCCAACCAACTGTGAAACCGCCACTTGGCGGGCCACAAACATTCCAGACCGATGTCAGCCCCTGTGCATTGACCAGCACTTTCCTCTGAACCATTCTCCGGGCGTCGAAAATTGCTGCGTAGGTAAGATTCCCGCTTAGTGGTGCGAGCGTAGCTTTTTCCAGGCTCCGATCGAATCGTTAAGAGGGAGGAATTCAGTGGAGAGAGATTGCTATCCCTTAGGAGGAAAAATTCATGAACGCGAGATTTAGCAAGATGCTCTATTCAATCGCGGTGGCTGTCATCATGGCGCTTTCCATTGGCTGGGGTGCGGCTGCTGATTCGCTGCATCACCGGGACGAAATTGTGGGGACTTGGTTGGTTACCGTGCAACTAAACAACTGCTCAGGCACCTCGCTGGGTGCGCCTTTTCCTTCGCTCTTGACGTTTGCGGACGGAGAAACCATGATCGAGGACACCACCAATCCGTCATTTGCTGTTGGTCAACGGGGCACTGGCCATGGTGTTTGGGAGTACCAGGGTCATCACTCGTTCGCTGTCAAGAGCGTGGCTTTTATCAATTTCACCACCACGCCTCCTCCGCCTCCCGGTTTCACGGCAGGCACGCAAACTATTACGCAAACCGTTGACTTCAACGATGGCCGCGACCAATGGAGCGCTAACGCCACGATTGCGTTTGCCGACACTCACGGCACCGTCTACCGCAACGCCTGCGCCACTGCTACGGCACAACGCTTCGAATAGGGGATCGCACAGGGACTATGGTCACAACGGTGGCGTGGTCCCGTAAGCACTCAACCCAACAAGTGACGATGAGAGCGGACCGCGAGCGAAAACCTATGCTTGCGGTCCTTCTTTCTTTGTGTGCGCTCGAGTTTCTACGAATGCATGCACAATCGTTACTGCTCACATTGATACCTACCCTACAAAACCTGGTTCGCTGCGGCAGCAAAGAATTTACTTATTTAAAAACCCCACCGTTCAGTGTAGACTCCCCGCCATTCCCCTGTCGTTAAACAAATCGAAGAGCTTGTCTGCTTCGATTTTCCATAATTCGGCCCGCAACTCCCAGCAGTCGCAAAAAGTCGATCGAAAGGACGGTTCATTTTTATGAATTGTGGATCCGCGAAATATACTACCGGCTGCCTCACGGAACGAAAGCACTTCTTGGCCCATCGCTTCCTGACCGTGTTGTGTTTCTTGCTCGTCGCCGGCGCATGGCAGTCACTAGCAGCGAAGACCTTGTGCGTAAAACCCGACGGTGCCCCTCCTTGTTACGCCAAGATTCAAGCCGCGGTAAACGCAGCTGCCGATTTTGATGTCATCAATGTCGCCGCCGGCACTTATAAAGAAGACGTCAACATCTGGAAACCGCTCTCTCTCATCGGCACCGACAACCATACCGCCATCATCGACGCAACGGGTCTCGCCAATGGCATCCTGGTGGACGGCTTTGATCATCCCGGCCTTTACGATGTGACCATCGCAGGCTTCACCGTGAAGAATGCTCTGTACGAAGGCATCCTGGTGGTCAGCTCTTCCGACGTCACCATCCGAGACAATACGGTCATCAATAACGACAAGGAAGGCCCCGTCTTCGGCTCCGGCCCGGCTTGCAACGGCCAGCCCGCCTATGAGACCGACGAGAGCGGCGACTGCGGCGGTGCCATTCATCTCATCGGAACCATTCACTCGCTGGTGTCCACCAATCTGATTACCGGCAATGCCGACGGCGTACTGATCAGCGATGAGACCGCAGAAAGCCGCGACAATGTCCTGATTCACAACATCATCAAAGACAATCCTCTCGAATGCGGCATCGTGCTCGCTTCCCATCCCCCGTGGGCTCCTCTGCTCCTCATTACGCGCCACATTTTGGCGTAGACCACAACACTGTCGCTGACAATTACTCCGCTTATAACGGCGTGCAGGTCGGAGGCGCTGGCGCGGGCATGTTTTCCGACGGCAACGGCCCCGGCCGTGTCGCCAACAACGTGATCATCCACAATCAGCTGATCGGAAATGGCCTCGGTGGTATCGACATCCACACCCATGTAGGCCCAGCCTTTGGCGCTCCGGCGGATGACATGGACCAGAACATGATCATCGGCAATTACATCGTCGGAAATCTCGCTGACTTGGACGACACCCGCACCCCCGGACGCGTAGGCATCAACATCAACAGCGGCGACGGCGGTTCCCCGATTTTAGGGACCACTATCTCCCGCAACACCATCCGCGATGAGGATGTGGATATCGCCATCAATACTCCCGCTAAAGTCGATGTACACCTCAATGATTTGCTAGGCGGCAAAGTGGGCGTGGCTGACGTTTGCGCCTTCGATGGTTCCACCGCGTGCACCGGCAGCATCGACGCCACCCAAAATTATTGGGGTTGCCCAGCAGGACCCGGCAAAGCCGGATGCTCAACAGTCAGCGGTGTGAACATTCGCTCCACCCCCTGGCTAACCGAGACGATTCATGACGATGATGATCCGGGACAGTGAGCCGCAGCATTCGTTTCATCACACATCGCCGGCCAATCTTTAGCTTTACCCAAAGTGTTGCTTCCGCCTTCCGTGCCATAAACGCTTCCTCCCATGATACTTCGTTGGGTTGGAAACATTGAATTGGCCGTGAATAAAGGTAGTTCAATCGGTATGAAAAAATCCGACTGAACTAATCGCATCATTTTTACAAGGGAAAATTGGCTGGGGCGGAAGGATTCGAACCTTCACCGTCCTCATTAACAGTGAGGTGTCCTACCAATTGGACCACGCCCCATCTCTTTTTCATCTTAGCATGCACGCACGGACTTACCGCAGGTGCGTGACCGTTTGAGGTTCTTGTGGACGCCCAAATCCAACACCTGGTTGTTCCACACCTCGTGTTTCTCTGAGTTATTTCATTGAAGTTTTTTAATTTCAGTCTGCAGCTGTCCAACTTCAGCTTCCAACGACTCAACCGCCAGGCACAGCTCCGAGAGGCCGGTCAGTAAGTCCCACTATGCGGAGTCTTCGTGCTGGCTGTTATATTTTTTGGCGTCATCGAAAATCCGCTTCGCAACGTCACTGTGGGATGGCATGTTCACACCTCGGGGTGATTCTGTTTGCTAAGCAAAGGGCATATTTCGACTACGAAAATATGACCAGATACATTTAGTCGCAGCCTTTTTGACACGCATGCCGCCATTCTGGCCCATTTTGGTTATGCTTGTATAACTCAATATCGACGTCTCGTCGTAGTAGACCCCATTGATGAGCAATTTTGTAGCCGTAGAGAAGCAGGTGAGGATCTGAAGCGAATGAGGCAATGGATCACCGCAATTTGTTTTTTTGGTTTCCTGTTCTGGGTTAGCGGATGCGGTGCGTCGTCGGAGCCCGGCTTGCCAGAGATACCTCGCGGCGAAACGCCCGGCGCTGGAAAAAGCATCCACAGCAGCTTATCCGGTAATGCTGCGCGATATGATCTGGCGCGCGACGAAGCGCGTGGTGGACACACGCTCGCCAAACATGTGGGTCGTTCGGAGCAAGAACTTCGCGAGCGATTGGAGAGAGAACGAAACATTTCCGCGGCTTCCACGTGGACCAATCGCGAAGTGGCCGAAGAAACGGTGGCCCAGGCTTTGCGCGCGGAGCACAACAAAATCACCCGCTGGGAAGAGCGAGGATACCGTCGGCCGAACCTCGCGCTACATTTTGACGCCGACCGCGTGATCGGAAAAACTATGAGACACGGAGATGAGAGCTCGTCTCCCGCCACCCAGGCGGTCATTGTCTTGAAAGCTGACGGCCCGAATAGTTTTTATGTTTTAACCAGCTATCCGGAGGACCGGCGATGACACGACAGAAAAAAGAAAAAGCCGCCGGATTTGACGCCAGTGAATTTCCAGCGCTTAGGGAATTCTTCTCCGGCTACCTTCACGAGGATTTCAACGATGAGTACGGGTCGGCCGCAAACGCAGCCAGAGCGTTTCGCGGAGACGCCAGTCCTGAAGAATCAGCCCAGGCGCGCCAGGAGTGGGCAAAACTACGCAAAATTTTAACTGGCCGGTCTATACCCGAAGTACAAAGTTCACTGCAAAAATTAGGTGGCGCGTGGCGACCACAGGATTTGGACGAATTCCACAGTCTGGATTCTGTGTTGGCTGGCAAGCCCCAGGAACCGTCCAGCTAAGCGCCGTCGCAGTACCGCAACCTGAGGTTGAAGCCGCTGACAACATCCGCGCGGCCCTCTCGGCCGGCAGGTCCTCGTCGGAATTTTTCAGTAAGTCCCGCGAATTTCTTCTAACTAATTCTTGATTTTTGAATCATAGCTATTATCATGGCGCATTTCTCAAAATTCGAACTTATCGTTGCGTTCAACCCATATTTTACGGACAAATTGCTGCATACTTTGTTGCATTCCAGAATGTTTTGGTGGACACTATCGCGTTAACGGACCCGGGCATGCACTTCCCGGATAGAGTTGTGGACGCTCAGGCAGCCGTTTCCCATTCGGCACGTTCCCACACTCACGTACAAAATTGACATGGCCCAGATTTTTCACCGTAGTGCAAATTCCATCGCTAGATTCAGTCTTCTATTTGCTGTTTTGGCGGTAACGGTGGGGCTCACCGGCATCTTGATGTTCGCGCGCGCTCCTTATTACACCCGCCAAAACATCGTCCGCGAGCAACCCATCCAGTTCAGTCACAAACATCATGCCGGTGACGATGGCATCGACTGTCGTTATTGTCACAGCGGCGTCGAAACCTCTGCGCAGGCCGGAATTCCCCCCACCAAGACCTGTATGAATTGCCACTCGGTGTTGTTCAAAGACGCCGCTTACCTGGAACCGGTGCGCGAAAGCTATCGCAGCGATAAATCGATTGTGTGGATAAAGGTCCACAGGCTACCGGATTTCGTATATTTCAACCACAGCATTCACGTGAATAAGGGTATTGGCTGCTCGTCGTGTCACGGGCAGGTCAATCAGATGCCTCTCATGTTTCAGGCCAAACAATTGACCATGAGTTGGTGTCTGGATTGCCACCGGAATCCTGAGAAAAATTTGCGGCCCCACGATCAGATCACCAACATGGATTGGCAACCGCCCGCCAATCAGGCCGAAATCGGCAAGCAGTTAGCGGCAGAAAACCATCTTCGCAGCACGTATGACTTGACCAGCTGTTCAACCTGTCATCGTTAATGGACGGTATGCGAGAGAACGACAACATCGAAGCGAAATTGCACGGCCTGGCGGATAAACTTCATCATGAACACCATCATGATGCACATGATGATGCGCATGATCACGACCACGACGCTGTGGACGCTGTGAATGACGCGAGTGACGTAAATGACGACGCCATGCAAGTGCATCCGCTCGATCTCGCGGCTGTGCGCGCCAAGCTCAAATCCAAAACCGGCAAGCAATATTGGCGCACTCTAGAAGAGCTTGCCGACGATCCGCAATTCGAACAATTGCTGCACCGCGAATTTCCGCGCCAGGCTTCAGAGTGGGATGAGTCCGTCGATCGCCGCGATTTCCTAAAGCTGATGGCCGCCTCGCTGGCCTTTGCTGGCCTCTCCGGCTGCGGCATAGCTCCCGAAGAGCACATTATTCCCTACGTGACTCAGCCCGAGGGCTTGGTTCTTGGCAAGCCGCAGTATTACGCCACGGCCATGCCTTTTGGAGCTGACGCGATCGGCGTGCTCGTTGAAAGCCATGAAGGGCGGCCCACCAATATCCAGGGCAACCCCGATCATCCTTCCAGTCGCGGCGCGATTGATTCCTTTGTGCAGGCTTCTATTCTGGATTTGTACGATCCCGATCGCGCTCAAGTTCCCGCTCAGCTCGGTGCCATCAGCTCGCTGTCAGCGTTTCGCGACTTCGCGCAAGCCACCGCAGCCGCCATGAAAACGTTGAATGGCGAAGGTTTGCGTATCCTGACCGGCACAGTGACATCGCCGCTCGTAAGTGGACAGATTCAAGTCCTCACCAAGTTGTTCCCCAAAACCAAATGGCACCAATGGGAGCCCGCCGGAAATGACGCTGCGCGTGAAGGTTCGCGAATGGCCTTTGGCCGCTACGTCAATACCGTGTACCGCCCAGAAAAGGCCGAGGTCATCCTGTCACTGGACGCGGATTTCATGGCCGAAGGGGCGGGCCACATCCGCTACATGAAGGAATTTTACCGCCGCCGTAAACTGGAAAATGAATCTTCAGAAATGAACAGGCTCTATGTGGTCGAGCCCACGCCATCAATCACCGGCGCCAGCGCGGATCATCGTTTGCCGCTGCGTTCCAGCGATGTCGGATTGTTCACGCGAGCCTTGGCCGCCAAAATTGGATTGGGCGGCACTGCCGAAATGCCTCCCGCGGCGCAACATTGGCTGGAGACTGTTCACGGAGAATTGCAAGCGCATCGCGCCGCTTCGCTGGTAATTCCCGGAGAGCACCAGCCCACAGAGATTCATGCGCTGGCTCACGCCATGAACGCGGCGCTGGGAAATGTGGGCCACACTGTTTATTACACTGACCCGGTGGAGGCCACTCCCGTCAATCAATTGGAATCACTGCGCACCCTTTGCGATGACATGGCTGCGGGCACTGTGGATACCTTGCTGATATTGGGTGGGAATCCCGTTTACGATGCTCCTCACGATTTCGATTTCGCGACCAAGCTCAAGAAAGTTCGCAACGTAATTCATCTAAGCTCCCACTTTGATGAGACCGCCGAGTATTGCCAATGGCACATTCCCGAGTCGCACTATCTGGAAGCATGGGGCGATGCGCGCGCTTTTGATGGCACTTTAAGTATCGTCCAGCCGCTGATCGCGCCGCTGTACAACACCGTCTCGGCATATGAGTTTCTCGCGGCGTTCAGCGACAAGCCCGGCGTTACCGCCTATGACGCGATGCGCGAACGCCTGAAGACCTCCCACGGTGGTCCTGACTTCGAAAAATTCTGGCGAAAATCGTTGCACGACGGTGTGGTTGCCAACACCACGCTGAATCCAATTATCGTCGCTTCGGCAGCCACCTTGCCTGCCACCAACCCCACGTCCACCGACGCACTCGAATTTATTTTCCGTCCCGATCCCAGCGTTTACGATGGGCGCTTTGCCAACAACGGCTGGCTGCAGGAGCTTCCTAAGCCGCTCACCAAATTAACGTGGGACAACGCCGCCATGGTCAGTCCCAAAACCGCGGAATCACTTGGCTTAACGCAGAAGGTAGGCGCCCGCGGCGGCGAGCACGGCAAGATCCTGGCCGATGTCGTCGACATTTCTCTTTCCGGAAGCAAAGTAACTGCCGCCACATGGATTGTGCCGGGCCAAGCCGATGGCGTGGTGGTTCTTCCCTTGGGTTACGGACGGAAAAATGCTGGCTACACCGGCTCCTATAAAGGATTCAACGCCTACGCGGTGCGCAGTTCCTACGCCATGTGGGCTGCCACTGGCGGCAGCATCAGGAAAACCGGCCGCGATTATCCAATGGCGTGCACGCAATACCACTTCAACATGGAAGGCCGCAAAATTCTGGCCAGCGGCACGCTGGACGAATACAAACAAAATCCCGTCTTCGCCCATAAGGACGACGAGCAGCCGCCAAAAGAATTCACGCTGTACAAGGAATTTGCCTATCCCGGCTATGCCTGGGCCATGGCCATCGATCTCAACAGTTGCAATGGATGTAACGCCTGCGTGGTCGCTTGCCAGTCGGAAAATAATATTCCCGTGGTCGGCAAAGATCAGGTGATGCGCGGCCGCGAAATGCATTGGATTCGCATCGATCGCTACTATCTTGCGGAAACGGCCACCAACGATCCCAGCACCAACACCAATGACGCGCTCGCCAATCCCGAAACGTTTTTCCAGCCGGTCCCCTGCATGCAGTGCGAAAACGCGCCGTGCGAACAGGTTTGCCCCGTGGCAGCCACGGTACACAGTGCCGAAGGTCTGAATGACATGACCTACAACCGCTGCATAGGCACGCGCTACTGTTCCAACAACTGCCCTTACAAAGTGCGGCGCTTTAATTTCCTGCGCTTCCAGGATTGGGAAACGCCGCAACTGAAGCTGCTGCGTAATCCGGAAGTCACCGTGCGCAGCCGCGGAGTCATGGAAAAGTGCACTTACTGCGTGCAGCGCATTAATAACGTGCGCATCGACGCGGAGAAAGACAATCGCCCCATCCGCGACGGAGAAATCGTCACCGCGTGCCAGGCCGCGTGCCCCAGCGAAGCCATTATTTTCGGAAACGCCAACGATTCTTCGACACGCGTCGCCAAACTGAAAGCTCAGCAACGCAATTATTCAATCTTGGGCGAGCTTAATTCGCGCCCGCGCACAACTTATCTCGCAGCCGTGCGTAATCCCAATCCCGATCTCTCGCCGTCCACGACGGAGAAAGCATGAGCGTCGCGCAACCGCCCATTAATTCTCCGGAGATTCCGCGGCTCCAGCCGGTCCTCGGACCGGGTCACTCCTATGAGTCCGTAACCGAGCAGATTAGCGCCGCTGTTTTAACTCGTCCCACAACTTTGGGTTGGTTTGTGGGCTTCGCAGTGGCGTTTTCCGTGCTGGGCATGCTGACGGTAGCCGTCGGCTGGCTGATTATCAAAGGCGTCGGAATCTGGGCCATCAACATTCCCATCGGTTGGGGATTTGCGATCGTCAATTTCGTGTGGTGGATTGGTATCGGCCATGCCGGCACGCTGATTTCCGCGATTCTCTATCTGCTCAATCAGAAATGGCGCACTTCCATCAACCGTTTCGCGGAAGCCATGACGCTCTTCGCCGTAGCTTGCGCCGGTCTCTTTCCGCTGATTCACACTGGCCGCCCGTGGATGGCCTTTTACATGTTCCCGTATCCCAGCACCATGGGGATCTGGCCGCAATTCCGCAGCCCGCTGATCTGGGACGTGTTCGCGGTTTCCACTTACGGCACGGTTTCGCTGCTGTTCTGGTTCGTCGGACTGATTCCAGATTTGGCTACGCTACGCGATCGTGCCGTTGAAGGTTGGAAACAAAAAACCTTCGGATTGCTGGCGATGGGCTGGCGCGGTTCCGCGCGGCATTGGCACCGTTATCAGTCGGCATACTTGCTGCTTGCGGGACTGGCCACACCGCTGGTTTTGTCCGTCCACACCGTAGTGAGCTTTGATTTCTCGATTGCCATCGTTCCGGGTTGGCACACCACTATTTTCCCGCCGTACTTCGTGGCTGGCGCGATTTATTCCGGCTTCGCCATGGTGCTGACTATCGCCATCCCACTTCGCAAGTTTTATCACTTCGAAGATTTCATCACCATGCGCCATCTGGAAAATATGGCCAAGGTGATGCTTGCCACTGGATTGATCGTCGCTTACGGATATTTCTTTGAATTTTTTATGTCCATGTACAGCGGCCAGAAATTCGATGTCTTTCTCGTAGAACAGCGGCTGCATGGGCCCTATTCTCACTACTACTTTGCTTTGATCCTTTGCAATATTTTGACCCCGCAACTCTTGTGGATACGCGCTGTGCGCACCAACGTTACAGTGCTTTTCCTCATGTCCCTCGTCGTGAATACCGGCATGTGGCTGGAGCGTTTCGTGATCGTGGTGATCAGCCTTACGCGCGATTTCATGCCTTCCGCATGGGGCCGCTATTCCCCGACAGTTTGGGATTGGGCAACTTTTATTGGCACGCTCGGTCTCTTCACCACTCTGATTTACTTGTTCGTACGCGTGCTTCCGGCCATTTCCATCGCCGAAATGCGTGAGTTGGTTCTCCATGAAGAGGAGCACGAGTAATGGAACACCGCACCCACCTTTACGGCGTGATGGGTGAGTTCGAAACCGCCAAACACTTTCTCCAGGCGGTAGCCAAAGTTCGTGATGCCGGATACCGCAACATGGACGCCTACGCGCCATTTCCCGTGGAAGGTTTATCAGAAGCCATGGGCCTGCGCCGTTCCTGGGTGCCACTTGTAACGCTACTGGGCGGCCTCACGGGCGGCTTAACCGGCTTTGGATTCCAATACTGGGTCAACGTACTCGCTTATCCCATGAACATTGCCGGGCGCCCTCTCAATAGCTGGCCTGCATTCATACCCGTCACCTTCGAATTAACTATTCTCGGTGCTTCAATTTTTGCCGTAGTCGGAATGCTGGCCATGAACAAGCTGCCGCATCCTTACCATCCGGTTTTCAATGTGGCGCGATTTGGACGCGCAAGCACCGATCGATTCTTCATCTGTATCGAGGCTACCGATCCAAAATTCAGCGTGATGGAAAGCACGCGTTTTTTGCAAAGCCTCGAGGCCGTACACATCACCGAGGTGATCGAAGAAGACGGCCCGCTGGTGCATGGTCATGCGTAGCGCTTTACCATTGCGGCTGTCCAATCAAGCGCTCTGGCTTACCTGCGTTGCCGCGACTCTTTTTATGATTGCCGGTTGCGAGCATCTTCACCAGGACATGGGGAATCAGCCCAAGAACAAACCTCTTTCGCCTTCTGATTTTTTCGCGGATGGCCGTTCCGTGCGCATGCCGGTGGAAAATACCGTTTCACGTAGCTCCATGGACAACGACCAATTAATGGTTACTAAGGACTCCACGAACTTTCCCATGCCCATCAACGATGCGCTGCTGGAGCGCGGACAACAACGCTACAGAATTTTCTGCTCGCCCTGTCACGGCATTCAGGGCGACGGCAATGGCATGATCGTTATGCGTGGCATGAAGAGGCCGCCAACCTATCACCAGGATCGCTTGCGGCAAGCACCCAACGGATACATCTACGACGTCATCACCAATGGTTTCGGTCAGATGTACAACTATGCCGCGCAAGTTCCGCCGCGGGACCGCTGGGCCATCGTTGCCTACGTGCGAGCGCTGCAACTTTCTCGCAATGCGCATGTCGCGGATTTGCCCGCTGAAGTACGCGAAAAATTAAATTCAGGAGGCACCACGAAATGATGGCGCAGGAATACAAGGCGCCGGATAGCGTGGGCCGCCTGCAACGCAATGCACTGGTGGCCGGCGGAATTGCTCTGCTCCTGTGCATCGTCGGCGCTATGAAAGCGCCGCAAGCTTTCTTTCCGTCTTACTTGATGGGCTATATGCTCGTGCTGGGGCTCGCTCTGGGTTCTCTGGGATTGTTGATGCTGCAGCATCTGACCGGCGGCCACTGGGGCATCGTAATTCGCCGTCCCCTGGAATCAGCCACGCGCACGCTGCCGCTGCTTGCCGTGCTGTTCCTTCCCATCGTTTTTGGCATGAAGTATCTCTATGGCGCGTGGCTTGATCCCGAGAAGGTTCGAGAAGAGCCGCTGTCTGCCATGCAGCAGGGCTACCTCACCGCTGATTGGTTCTACATACGCGCGTTTATTTATTTTGCCGTATGGATTGGATTGATGCTTATTTTCAATCGCTGGTCGCGCGAGCAGGACGTCAACCAGGCCGACCGCGCGTTGCGCCGGCGTTTCAAGATGCTGGCCGGCCCGGGAATTATTCTTTACGTTTTTGTGATGACTCTCGCCGCCGTCGACTGGGTGATGTCCATTTCTCCGCACTGGGCCTCCACGATTTACGGCTTCATATTCGTCGCGGGCCAGCTCATTTCAGCCATGTCCCTGATGATCGCAGTAGTAGTTCTCCTTTCGCGCACCGCGCCCATGGCCGGTCTGATACAAAAGCGCCATATCCACGATCTGGGCAAACTGCTTTTAGCTTTTGTCATGTTGTTTGCCTATTTCGATTTTTCGCAGCTGCTGATCATCTGGTCCGGCAACCAGCCGGAAGAGATCACCTTCTATCGCACACGCCTTTACGGTGGCTGGGGAGCCGTCGCCGTCATCGTGCTGGTCTTTCACTTTTTCGTGCCGTTCTTTCTGCTGCTTTCGCGCGACCTGAAGCGCAACTACCGCTTGCTGCCCAAAGTAGCCCTATGGATGATCTTCATGCGGTTGGTCGACCTTTTCTGGATGACCAGGCCGGAATTCACGGGTCGCGCAATTCCCACCTGGATTGATTTCGTTGTGCCGATCGCTTTAATTGGATTGTGGCTCGGATTTTTCGCCTTTAATCTACAAAAGTTGCCGTTGCTACCGCTCGGCGACCCCAAACTTGCGGAGGCCATTGCTCATCATGAGCACGCCTGATCCACACAACGGCGCCACCGGCCCCGTGGTCCACGGCCACGCTACGCACGCGGGCCATACTGCCAACGGCGAATTGCCGCGCCATGACACCGTTTCGTATGAAGCGCGCGACATCAAAGTACACAGCATTTATTGGTATCTGGTAGCGCTGACCATATCCGTAGCAGCCTCTTTTTTCATCTGCATATACGTGCTGCGTTATACCGAACGTCTTGTGTCGCACGGCGATGCACCGGTGATGCCCGCACGTGCCGCCATGGGCCCCGATTACCGCGTATTGCCGCCGGAGCCACGGCTGCAGGGCGTCCCGGGTCATGACGCCGACCCCCAACAGGATCACCGCGATAAAGTTCGCGCCGACAATGAGGCCAACGAAAAATACGGCTGGGTGGATCAGAATGCCGGCATCGCGCAAATTCCCGTGAAAGAAGCGATGAAAATCATCGCGCAGAAAGGTTTACCGGCCACCCCACCAGCAGCGCCGGAGAAAAAGTAATTCATGAATAGAGCACGCACCATCGCGATGATTGCCGTACTGCTGAGTAGCGGATGCATTGCGCGCGGCCAGGCGGTTCCCAGCAATGTCGGCGTTAATTCCACGACCATGCCCGCTCAGCTGCAAAACGTCGGATTTGATCCGCAACTGAACGCGCAAATACCCCTCGATCTGCAGTTCGTCGATGAAAATGGCAGCAATATACAACTGCGCGATTATTTCAAGCAGAAGCCGGTGGTCCTGGCGTTTGTTTACTACGGCTGCCCAATGTTGTGTAACCAGGTGGAACAGGGCGTCGTAGGCGCGCTACGCATGTTGTCTTTTACACCGGGTCGCGATTATGAAGTCGTCTTTGTCAGCTTTGACCCGCGCGAGTCCCCGGACATGGCCGCGCAAAAAAAGAACTCCGCGCTGGCGCATTTTAGGCGGCCAGAAACCGCCTCAGGCTGGCATTTTCTGACCGGCACGAAAGAAAGCATCGACGCCGTCACCAAAGCCGCCAATTTCCGCTACTCCTTCGACGCCAAAACAAATCTTTTTGCGCACGCCAGCGGCATCATGCTGCTTACTCCCGACGGCCGAATCTCGCGCTATTTTTACGGCGTCGAATACCCGGGCCGCGATATGCGCTTGGGTTTGGTCGACGCCTCAGCGGGAAAAATCGGCACGCCTGTCGATCGCGTGCTCTTGTTTTGCTATCAGTACGACCCCAGCTCCGCCACCTACAGCGCCGCTATTTTGAAAATCATCCGGCTGGGCGGAATACTCACGGTGCTTTGCATCGTCGTCGGCATTCTGATTTTTCGCAGGCGTGACGCGACCCAAGCGGGCATGAAGCGCGCCCAACCGCCCCGCACTTTAAACGAACGAGGAGCACACTAAGCGTGCAGGCGCAATTCCCATTAATTCCGGAGCAAGCCTCCAATTTCGCGCCCGCCGTGGACTTGCTGATGTTGTTCATCGTGACCATCTGTCTATTCTTCGCCGTCGCGATAACCGCAGCCGTCATCTATTTCTTTTTCAAGTACGAGCGCAAACACCAGACCGAAATAGGCGTCCCCATTCACGGCGACTCGCGCCTGGAGACCGCTTGGATCGTGGTGCCGTTGGTCCTGGCCATGGCCATGTTCGCGTGGGGTGCGGTTGTCTATGTCGACTACCGCCATTCTCCCGGCGATACGCTGGACATTTATGTGGTCGGCAAACAGTGGATGTGGAAGGTACAGCAGCCCAATGGCTTGAAAGAAATTAACGAGGTGCATCTGCCCGTTGGTCGCGACGTCAGGCTGATAACGGCTAGCGAGGACGTAATCCACGATTTCTCCGTACCGGCGTTCCGCGTAAAGATGGACGTGGTTCCCGGCCATTACAACACCATGTGGTTCCGCCCCACAAAAGTCGGACGTTATCGTTTGTATTGTTCGCAGTACTGCGGTACCAATCACGCGATAATGACCGGTTGGATCACCGTCATGGAACAGGGCGACTATGCTGCCTGGCTTTCCGGTGCGGCAGGCGCAGAAGGCAACCCCCTCGTTGCGGGCGAAAAGCTATTCGCTGAAAAAGCCTGCATCACCTGCCATTTTAGTGACGGAAAAGGCCGCGCGCCTTCCTTAAACGGTCTCTATGGCGGGAAGGTGCTGCTGGCCGACGGCAGAACCGTTACCGCCGATGACGCTTACATTCGCGAATCTATTCTGCAACCCAACGCAAAAATAGTAGCCGGGTATCAGCCTTTGATGCCCTCGTTCCAGGGGCAGTTAACGGAAGAGCAGATCATCGACCTGACTGCCTACATTAAATCTTTGCAGAATGAACCTCCGCCTCCTACTGGCGCGGGGGTTGCACCCTCGGGGAAGAAATAAGTATGCATACGCCAACGAGCACGCGAGCAGCTATAGGCGCGGTCTACAAAATGCCGCAAGAGCATTACCTGAATTCCACCTACGGTATTCGTTCATGGCTGCTGACTACCGACCATAAACGCATCGCTCTCCTCTATCTCCTTTCTGTCACATTTTTCTTTTTTGTCGGCGGCATGTTCGCCACCATCATTCGTATCCACCTGATGACCCCGCAGGGCTTCCTGGTCACGCCGGAAACCTATAACAAGCTCTTCACCATGCACGGCGTGGCCATGATTTTCTTTTTCCTGATCCCCTCGATTCCCGCGGTGCTGGGAAATTTCGCCCTTCCGCTCATGATTGGCGCGAAAGACCTGGCCTTTCCCAAGATCAATCTTTTGAGCTGGTACCTCTACATCCTCGGCGGCTGCTTTGTTCTGTATTCCTTCTCAACCGGCGGCCTCGACACTGGATGGACGTTTTACACTCCGCTCAGTAGCGTCTATTCAAATTCCGCGGTCACTCCCGCCGTCTTGGGCATCTTCATCAACGGCTTTTCCTCCATCCTCACTGGACTCAACTTCGTCGTAACCGTTCACACCATGCGTGCTCCGGGCATGACCTGGTTCCGCTTACCTTTATTCGTCTGGGCGCAATACGCCACCAGCATCATCTTTATTCTGGGCACCCCGGTCATTGCCATCACACTGTTGCTCGTCGGCCTCGAGCGCATGTTTCACCTGGGTTTCTTTAACCCCGCGCTGGGCGGCGACCCCATTCTTTTCCAGCATCTCTTCTGGTTCTACTCGCACCCTGCCGTGTACATCATGATTCTTCCGGCCATGGGTGTGATCAGCGAAATTATTCCCACCTTCGCGCGCAAGCCGATTTTTGGCTATTCCTTCATCGCCGGCTCCAGCATCGCCATCGCGGTAATCGGATTTTTCGTTTGGGCCCATCACATGTTTCTCACCGGCGAATCCGTTTACGCCGCGCTGGCTTTTTCGTTCCTCAGCTATCTCGTCGCCATCCCCTCGGCCGTCAAAGTTTTTAACTGGACCTCCACGCTATACAAGGGATCTATTTCCTGGGATACCCCCATGCTGTACGGCCTTGGTTTCATCGGGCTTTTCCTGATCGGAGGACTCACCGGTCTTTTTCTCGCGTGCCTAGGCCTGGACATTCACATCCACGACACCTATTTCGTGGTGGCCCATTTCCACTACATCATGGTCGGTGGCGCGGTGATGGGTTATCTGGGCGGCATCCATTTCTGGTGGCCCAAGATCAGCGGAAGGCTATATCCCGAATACCTGGCGCGCGTTTCTGCGATCATTTTGTTTACCGGCTTCAACCTGACGTTCTTCCCGCAATTTCTTCTCGGCTATCTCGGCATGCCGCGCCGCTATCATTCCTACCCGCCCGAATTTCAGGTGCTGAACGTAATGTCCACCGCGGGCGCATCGATTCTAGCGCTGGGATATTTGCTGCCGATGATTTACCTGGTGTGGTCCTTGAAGTACGGAACAGTAGCGGGGCCGAACCCCTGGCCTGCCACTGGCCTTGAGTGGAAAACGGATTCTCCGCCGCCCACTGAAAATTTCCTGGTCACCCCGGAAGTCACCTGGGAGCCATACGATTTCGAGACTCGTCCCGACCTGGAGTTGGACCACATCGTAGCCGGGAAATTGCCTGCGCCAGCTCACGGAGACGATTAACCGCTTTTATCTTTTGTCCCGGCAGGCGCGAACCGCGCCGCCGGAGTTTTATAACCGAGTTTTATGACAAGGAGACCGCGTGCATCGCACCGGCGAACTGTACGGACAATTCGAAACGCTTGAGCAGCAGAAGGAGTCCGCTGCCCTGGGCATGTGGGTATTTCTGTCCACCGAAGTTTTATTCTTCGGCGGCCTGTTTATGACCTACACCCTAAACCGCCACTATTACGGCGCAGCTTTTGGAGTTGGCAGCAATACCCTGGATCTGAAACTCGGCGGCGCGAACACCATAGTTCTGATTTTAAGCAGCTTGACCATGGCCATGTCCGTATGGGCTTCCCACGTCGGCAAAAGAAAGCAGACCACCGCGTTTCTGGTAGCCACTCTAGTCTTGGGCACAGCGTTTCTTGGCGTAAAAGTCATCGAATACAAACAGAAATTCGATCACCACCTCGTTCCCGGTTATCACTTTCAAATCGATTATCGCGCGCAGCATCCTGCCCCCAACGACGATCCCAAGGAAATCGAAGCGGAGAAAGAAGAGCTCAGCAAGGCCTTCGCAAAAGACCCCGATCTGAACGCCCACGCGCAACTCTATTTCTCTCTTTATTTCGGAATGACCGGATTGCACGCCTTGCACATGATCGTTGGCGCCGGAATGTTGGTGTGGCTGATCCGCCAATCCGTCATCGGCCGCTTCACGCCCACCTATAACACTCCGGTGGAAATGATCGGTTTGTACTGGCACTTCGTGGACATCGTGTGGATTTATCTGTTTCCGCTGTTGTATCTGATCGACCGGCACCGGTAGGAGCCAACAGGAGCCCTAGGAGAACGACGTGTCTGAGCACATTGTTCCGCCCAAAGTTTATGTGGGCATCTTTCTTTCGCTGATGGTTCTCACGGCGGCTACCGTCGCCGCCGCCTACGTGAACCTGGGGCCATTTAATATTGTCATCGCGCTGGCCATCGCCTCGCTGAAAGCCACGCTCGTCGTGCTGTACTTCATGCACGCACGCTACAGCCCCAAGCGCACGCATATGGTCATTATCGCCGCCGTATTCTGGCTGGCCATTATGCTGGCCCTCACACTGAGCGATTACGTCACCCGCGACCGGGACGTCGCCGCAAACACTCAAATAACAGGAATGTTAGGCACTTAGCGAAATAGCAGGTTAGATTTTTGCGGAATTTCGTGCGGTAGAAAAAAATAGGGGGGAATATGAACCGGCCCAGCCCTCAATCCCCTAAAGGGATCCTCGGTTCACTTCCCCCACCGCCCTTTAGCGGTGCAACCCGCGCGCCATCCGTAACTCTATTATTTACAATAACGTAAAGGAATCCACAGGGTAAAAAAGCCGCCATGGCCCCAATTTTTACCAGGGCGATAAACGGTCTACAGGAATTATGGTATGGGCTCCGGATCGGAAAACCACACCTTGGAAGCATTTAAGTCCACCTGAAGCGGCTCACAAATTGCGAGGTAGTGTCATGGACGCCCGCCTGGACCAGTTGAAGCAATCTTTGGAGTCAGCGGTGGACGGCATGTCCGGCGACCAATGGATTTGGCATCCCTCGGGCAAGTGGTGCGCCGCGGAGCTGCTGGAGCACCTGTATCTCACCTATACCGGAACCATTAAAGGCTTCGAGCGAGTAATGGTCGCCGGGAAGCCGTTGGCCTCGCGACGCTCAATGGAGAATCGCCTACGGACATTCGTCGTCGTGGGATTGGGTCACATGCCCGACGGGGTCAAAGCGCCTGCGGTGACGGTACCGAAAGGCTTGCCTGCGGCACAGGTGCGCGAAGAATTTGGGGCCAAGATTGTCGAGATGGATGCGATCATCACTCAATGTGAAGCGCGCTTTGGAGGCCGCGTCCACGTGCTCGACCATCCCATCCTGGGCCCGTTGACCGCGCCACAGTGGAGAAAGCTTCATGTGGTGCATGGCCGGCATCACCACAAACAGCTTCTTCAGCTCCGCGCAAGCGCAATAAAGCAAATGCGCTGAACGCGGCCAAGCACGGCCATCCTGATAGCTTTAGGCTTACGGGCGGGTCGGCGCTTGCCGTACCACGTTGGCAGTCGGCGCAGCCGTGGGTTTCGGAGTTTGCTTCTTTGGCTTCTTTTTTTCGCGTCTTCCTGAGTCTTTATTTCCCATGCGCTGATAATGCCACAGTCTCGCCCCGATGCAATAGCCTGGAAATTCAAACTTCCCGTTCTAAATCAATTATTGGTCCCGACCTGGAATAAAATCGCAGAACTGCGTGTTTGAGAATCATGGGTCAGGCACACCGCTGCCACAAAATTGCCGCCCAGCCTTTGCAATTGAGGAATTACCGCATGGATAATCTGCTGCAAGACCTCCGTTATGGTTTCCGAACGCTGGCAAAAAATCCCGATTTCACCGCCGTCGCCATCCTGACGTTGGCGCTTGGCATCGGCGCAAACACCGCGATTTTCAGCGTGGTCGAAAGTCTGCTCCTGCGCTCGCTTCCTTATCCGCAACCGGAGCAGCTCGTGGCAATCTGGAACACCTATCCACCACAAGTCCCCAAGGGTGGATTGTCTCCAGGGGACTACGCGGATTGGCGGCGGCAAAACGCAAGCTTCTCCGAGATGGGCACTTACTATGACCTTGCTGACGGGTTTAATCTTTCGGGCGACGGTGAACCGCAACGTATTCAGGCGGGGTTCGCGGACTCCGGGCTGTTTCCGATGCTGGGGATTCGCCCCGCCGTTGGACGCGCCTTTCTCCCGGAAGAAGACCGGCATGGCAGCGCTCCGATCGTTATGCTGGGACATCGTTTGTGGCAATCCCGTTACGGTGGTGATCCCAGTGTCATAGGCCGCAGCATTTCGCTCGACAATCAGCGCTGCACCGTCGTAGGCGTTCTCCCGCCCGGCATACCGCTCATGCGCTCCGCCGATTTGTGGATGCCGCTCGGCCAATCCAACGATGATCTCACTGAGCACGTCCATCACGGATATAACGCCATCGCCCGTCTCAAGTCCGGAGTGAGTTTGGCGCAGGCGCGTGACGACGTGGGCAGGCTGCACCAGCAAGAAACCATCGCCTATCCCGCCTCGCACAAGAATTTTGGCGTTTTGGTCGAACCTCTTGAAGATCCCTCGGCTGCCAGATTGCGCCCCACGTTGCAGGTATTGCTCGGTGCTGTCGCGCTGGTTCTACTGATTGCTTGCGCGAACATTGTGAATCTGCTGCTGGTGCGCAACGCCGCGCGCGAACGCGAAGTGGCGGTTCGATTGGCGTTGGGTGCCAGCCCGTGGCGATTGATTCGACAACTGCTCACCGAGAGCACGCTGCTCTCCGTGTTCGGCGGTGCTCTCGGTCTGCTCTTCGCGGTCGTGGGGCTAAGGATGTTGTTAGCCTTCGCTCCAGCTGAGCTTACTGTGCTGCGTCAAGCGAACTTAAACGGCCGCGTCCTGGGATTTACCGTGACCCTCTGCTTGACCACCGGCTTCTTCTGCGGATTTATCCCCGCTCTGCGCATGCTGAAATCCAATCTCACTGGCACTCTGAAGCAGGGCACCAAAGGATCAAGCTCTTCGGGGCGTCACCGTACCCACAACTTCCTGGTGATTTCGGAAATCGCCATGGCGCTGATACCGCTGATTGGCGCGGGATTACTGTTGCGAAGTTTCGAGCATTTGCTTGAAGTCGATCCCGGTTTCCGTCCCGACCACGCGTTGGCGATGGAGGTCCAGCAGCCGGAGGTGTCCGCCGCACAGTTCAACAAGCTTTCAGAGGACGAGCAGTTCGCGTACGTGCGCAAAAAGTCGCTGCTATTTGAGCAACTCGCCGCGCAGCTCCGCTCCCTTCCGGGAGTCAAGCAGGTTGGCGGGATCGCCCAGTTGCCACTGGGAACGGAATTGCGCAACGCCTCACGATTCGTAATCGAAGGCCAGCCGGTTTTAGAAAGCGGCGGGCGCCCTATCACGGAGTTTCGTATCGTGAGCCTCGACTATTTCGCTACGCTGGGAATACCGTTGCTCGCGGGACGCTTCTTCAATGAGGACGATCTCAAGCAACGAAATATCATGATCAATGAAACCATGGCGCGGCGTTTCTGGCCGCTAGGCGACGCCCTGGGGAAACGCATCAATTTATGTTCGCTGGATCCCAAGCCTTGCTGGAACACCATCATCGGTATCACCGGAAATGTGCCGCAGTATGGCCTCGACCACGCGCCCACCTACGACTCTTATTTTGTCGGGGGATGGACGCCCTATGTAATTGTTCGCACCGCCTCAGATCCGCTGAGCCTCGCGGCGGCCGTCACCGAAGTTGTGCATCGCTTCGATCCGAATTTGCCGGTGAGCCACGCAATGACCATGGATAACCTTATTGCGGATTCCGTTTCGCCGCGCCGGTTTTCGTCGGTGCTGGTGGCTATCTTCGCGGGGTTGGCGCTGCTGCTGTCCGCCATCGGAATCTATGGCGTGATGAGCTATACGGTCAGCCAGCGCACGCAGGAAATTGGCTTACGTATGGCATTAGGCGCGCAGGTGGTGAATGTGCGAGGAATGATTCTGCGGCAGGCTCTGAAATTGACGGTCATCGGCGTAGCGCTTGGACTGGCGGGGGCGTTCGCCGCGGGCCGTTTTCTCGCCAGCCTGGTATTTGGCGTTGGTACGCATGACACTCTAATTTTTCTGGGAGCCGCAATGTTGTTGATTGCCGTCGCGCTGGTGGCATCCTGGACACCGGCGCAGCGCGCCATGCGCGTGGATCCCATCGTTGCTCTACGTCACGACTGAAGGGATCAGCCATCGGATGCGGATTTCCGATTGCGCATTTACATGATGAAGCTCCGGGTTCAATCCATAACCGGACTAATAATAGATTCCGAAGCGGGTTATTTTTCGATTAGCCAACTATCGTGCTCTACGCCACCGCCGGCGATACGGCTGCGGCATTCTGCGGTTGAGGTTTAGAGCCCTTGATCACCAGCCACAGCATAAAGGCCAGTTCCCCAAAGAGCGCGGGCTGGGAGATGAGAAAAGCCGTGTTGGAATACTGCGGAAGCAGTTCGCCCGTCAAGCAGAGGACCACGTAGGCGATTCCGTTGATGACCAGCCAGACCCCCAGAAATCGCGGCAGGAAACGCGACCTGTACACCAGGATCGCCAACGGGATAAGCCATAGTCCCCACAGCATCTCCGCGGCAGTGTTTTGCGCGTCGTGCAGGCGCAGAAGCAGCATGACCAGCGCGTCCCGCTGAGGTTTATCGAATACCGACAAGAAATCGGCGCCCCGCGCGATTATTAGGGCAGCTGAGTCGCTCACCACGTTAACGAAGTACAGCAGCGCTGGCATCACACCGCCGAGGATCACCACCAGCATCGCCAGGTACTGGTCGACGTCCTTGAACAACCGATAAAACGCCATCACCAGAAAAATCAGGACGACCGCGCCAAATAAGTCGCCCACGATGCCGAAACGGAAGAGCCACTCGTGCGCAGCAATGTTGTTGACCGTCGCGGCCGCGTCTCCGTGCACAAACAATTTGGTAGGAATATAGACGAGGCGCAGCGGGCCTATGAGAACAAGCAGCAGGTACCAGAGTCCCGCGATTCTCCCTGGGTTATGGGCTGAGCTCATGTTCCCTCCTGTGTTGCAGGGGGACGTAGTGAAAGGGGTCTACTGTAGTTAACGTCCAACGCCGTCAAAAGTTTCGCCATACAAACTATACCCGTGCCGCAATTTTAGTAGTGGGGGCACTTTCCGATTATCTGACTACACAGATGGGATGAGAAGGCCGGTCTCCACGGGATGCGTTACGCTCCCAATGATCGACGTGCTTTTAAGCACAAGAAAAGGAGACCGGCGATGAAGAAGATTAGCACTGTGCAGGAATTTGGGAATG
>Ga0185299_10000992_pt1 | contig 64066 bp, 44 predicted proteins | sample PaiPotPPA55metaG_FD_128002 | JGI IMG/M metagenome (GOLD analysis project Ga0185299, IMG submission 128002) | Iron sulfur acid spring bacterial and archeal communities from Banff, Canada, to study Microbial Dark Matter (Phase II) - Paint Pots PPA... ... | reverse complement strand
TGAAGGATGAAACCTGGAGCCAATGAAACAGGCGTCTAAAGCAAATCTCTTGTGCCTGCAATTATTTGATTTTAAAGAATTTGGTCGGGGAGAGAGGATTTGAACCTCCGACCCCCTGGTCCCGAACCAGGTGCTCTACCAGGCTGAGCCACTCCCCGACTGACGGTTGGATGACGGCGACCACAGGAACGATGTGGCGACTCGAACTCAGACAGTATAGCATTCTGCGGTCTGGCGATTTGGTCGCGCGGGCTGCACGTGGTTTCTCGAACAGACGCTAATCCCGTGAGCTGTCATTGCCGGTACCGGTTTCAGGGACTGTCGAGTTTCTGACACTACCACGCTGTACCGCAAGGAGATTGTTTCGCTGACGAGCCGTCCTGTGGCGCTGCCGGCGGGCGCGCAAAGGCTGCTACAATCTTGGTCACAGTCGTCTCTTCTTACCGCTATTAAAACGTTTCTATGCTGGCCTTTACTGCTGGAAGGCTGTTGACTCCGACTGTCACCGTCGAGCATCCTCTCGTGCTCGTCGAGCACGGACGCGTCGTCGATATTTCCGCTCGGAGTAGCCGACAAGTTCCCGCCGGAGTTTCTACGTGCGACTTCGGCGACAGCGTGATGGCGCCAGGTTACGTTGATCTTCACATTCACGGCAGCGCCGGATATGACGTCATGGACGATACCGCAGTGGCGCTGCCCGCGATCGAGCAACTGTTGGCGCGGCATGGGGTCACGAGTTATTTTCCAACTACCGTCACCGCTCCGATGGATACGACTTTGCGCGCACTCGAACGGCTGGCGGATGCGATCGAAAAACGCGAACTAGATCTCGAACGACAGAATGTGGATGGCAAGATTCGGGCCCTCCCGCTCGGTATCCATCTTGAGGGGCCATTCATCAGCCATGCGCGTCGCGGGGTACATCCGCCGGAAAATCTGCTGCCTGCAACGCTGCCTTTGTTCGAGAAGTTCTGGCAAGCGGCGCGCGGGCGTATTCGCATGATAACGATTGCACCTGAATTGGAGGACGCGCCCGAAGTCATTGCCGAAGCCGCTCGGCGGGGCGTTTGCGTGAGCCTGGGGCACTCCGACGCCGATTTTGCGGCGACTGAACGCGGAATCGTGGCGGGAGCGCGACACGCTACGCATACCTTCAACGCCATGCGTCCGCTGGACCATCGCAGTCCTGGTATTTTGGGTGCGGTGCTTACGGATGGGCGCGTGAGCGCGGATATCATCGCAGACGGCGTTCATCTCGATCCCGCAATCGTGAAACTCTTTGCTGATGCCAAGGGCGCAGCGCTAACTGTGCTCATCACCGACGCTATTTCGGCAACCGGCATGCCGGAGGGGCGCTATCGCCTTGGATCCTTCGAAGTAGATGTTCACGATGGCAAGTGCATGGTGGACGGCAAGCTGGCCGGAAGCGTTTTGACCATGGATCGCGCCGTACGCAATCTGGCGCGTTTCGCGGAATGGGATCTGCCTCAGGCAGTTGCGGCCGCGAGCCAGAATCCGGCGCGGGTGGCGCGAATCGCGAATAAGGGTGTTCTTGCGGTTGGAGCCGACGCGGACTTCGTGGTGCTGAATTCGGAAGGCGAAGTGTTGCGAACTTTCTTCGGCGGAGTGGAATGCCCGGAGTAACCTCAGTGTCCCGTAGAGACGCGGCTTGCCTCGTCTCCTGGAGTTGAGGGAGATGGGGCAAGCCGCGTCTCTACAGGAAGAAGAATAATGATCGAGGAGAGTAATGCCCGAAACGCGCAAATTTCCGCATCATCTGATTCGAGAGATTTTTGAGCAGCCTGACGCTCTGCGGCGAACCATTGAACCTCGCGTCTCGCTGGCCGAGGGACTGGTTCGCCTGGATGAGATTCATATCTCGCGCGAGGAACTGCGCGCGCTGCGGCGGATTAACATCGTGGCCTCGGGGACCAGTCGTCATGCGGGGATGACGGGACAGTACATGATGCAGGAACTGGCCGGTGTGCCGGTCGATGTGGACTATGCGAGCGAGTTCGAATATCGCAATCCAATGATTGGGCGGGGCGAACTCAGCATCTTTATTACTCAGTCGGGAGAAACCGCCGACACGACCGCATCGCAGCGCGAGGCCAGGGAAAGGGGCTCACGCACCATCGCGATTTCGAATGTCGAAGGATCGACGATTGCGCGGGAAGCCGACGGTTTCATCTACACCCACGCTGGTCCGGAGATCAGCATCGCCTCGACTAAGGCATTCACCGCGCAGATGGCGTGTTTGTTTCTGTTCGCGCTCTACCTCGGCGAAATCAAGGAGAAAGTTTCGAAGGCGCTGGCCCAACGCTACATCGGCGAACTGCTTGCGCTTCCCCAAAAGACAGAAACGATTTTGGCCGCGTCCGATCAAGTGGAGAAGCTGGCCGAGCTTTACTATCGCGTGGACGATTTCATGTTTCTCGGCCGCGCCATCCACTATCCGATCGCTATGGATGGAGCTCTCAAACTGAAAGAAGTTTCGTACATTCACGCCGAAGGCTATCCCACCGGAGAAGCCAAACACGGTCCGAACGCGATGATCGATTTTCGTTTGCCGCTGGTCATGATCGCGACTTGCGACCGCAACGACGAAGGCTCCGTGGTGCGCTACGAGAAGAACGTCAGCAACATGGAAGGATTCAAAAAGCAAGGTGCGACATTGGTCGCGCTAGCGACGGAAGGAGACACAACCGTACCGCAGCTAGCGAACCACACCATCTTTATTCCCGGAGCGCCGGAATTGCTGTCGCCGATTCTAGAGATCGTTCCTCTGCAGCTGTTTGCTTACTACGTCGCTGCCAAGCGCGGGCTTGATGTGGATCGTCCGCGAAATTTGGTGAAGGCGGTCACGCTGGAGTGAGGGATCTGTTTGGCTCCAAACTCCGATGAGAGGCCACAAGCAGAAACACAAGCGATTCGCCAATTAATGGCAGATGGTGGCGTCGATTGAAGTAACTGCCCAAGCAGTTTTGCTAGTGGAAATTTCGGTAGAGTTCGCTGGTTTCGGCTTCTGCAGCCGCACATCAAGCACCTGCATTCCGTCACTCGCGTACCAACCGCAGTCCATCAGGTGATTCTTCTGCTCCTCTAACGAAACATCGGCGCAGGAGGCAATCTGCAAGTCGGAGTCCTGAACAACGCCCCATTTCTGAGCCTGCGCTTGCAGAGCGTGGAGAGCCGCGCTCTTCACATCGCCGGAACGCCACGACTGGTCTCCTTCGCTGAGAATGGATTTAGAGGCTTCGGCGATTTTCGCGTATGCCGCCTCGAACTCTTGTTTCTCCAACAACTCTCGGATGAACGGGGCATAGGCTTCGTTATCTTCCCACGAAACAGCGTACTCACTGCAAGCTACTTGGTCCGAAGGTAGCCGTGGGGAATCCCCTAACAGAGCGACACAGACCTGGCGAGTGACCGAAACACTCGGGGACGCTTCCGAGTCATGTTTTTCCAGAACTTCATAGCGTTTAAGCAGATCAACCGAGATCCAGCTACCCAAAGAATCCTCGATGTCGCCGCTTTGATCCGCATGCCCATGTTTTACATCAACGTGGTCGCGCCAGTGATTGGCGATTAAGCTGAAGGCGCCTTGGTAATTACGATCGCAGTCCTGCGACCTGGAGCAGGACAATAGATTCCTTATCTCGGCGGAATTTGCGGGATTCGCGCTCCAAATCTCGCGAGAACATTGGAATTTACCTCCTGCCGGGACCGATGTGCGTTCGGCGAACACATCTGAGACCAGGCTAATGACCAATAAATGGCAACAGCCCAAATGACCATATCCAGGAGACTTGCTGTCTTCACCGGCAAAGAACATGCCAATTATCGTCGCGCTTAGAGGGCGGTAAAAATAGCACTCATCCCCGGCGCATTGATGTCCGTCCGGCCGACGCAATCTTTCGGTCTGGAGCATTCGAAGGAATTCACGCAATGACTCATTGTGACTCAGGGGGATGCGATGTCCCTCTACCTCAATGTCTACGCTCTTCTTCCTCGTTCGACTGACACAACAGTAAGTCGCCACCTCATTCTGATCGCCCCCAAACGTCAGCCAGACACCGGTACGATGGTCTTTGCAAGCGGGGTCATAGAGCGAGAAATCTTCGAATTCCATGGAGACGCCAGCATGAACAGTGATCCATTGGCTGTTGTAGCTTTTCGGATCCTGGGTAAGATCACAAAGCGAGACCGATCGCGGCGATAACGCAGGCTCGAATGGGGTGGTTTGAGCGAAGCAGGTACATGCCAGGAGTGCAGTACAAAGGAAAGGCAATGCGAGGCGTTGCATAAGCGTGAGGCCCCTCTACAGATCGCCCAATTGTAGACGAGAACTTAACGGCACCCTAGAATTGTCGCCCAGCAGAATTCCCAGCAATTGCTTATGATGGAAGATTGCATTCTTAATCGTGAGGTCAGAGTGGCTGAGACGCAACAGACGAACGGAATCGAAGTCCTGGAAACGCGGGAGTGGTTGGACTCGCTCGACTATGTACTCTCGCAAGGCGGACCGGAGCGGGCGGGGCGGCTGCTGCAACAACTGGCGCTGCACGCGCGGCGCGCCGCCGGGGTGAATCTTCCTTTCACGGCGACGACTCCCTACCAGAATACGATCTACTCCAAGGCCCAGCCTCCATTCCCCGGCAGTCAGGAAATGGAGCGCCGCATCAAGAGCCTGGTGCGCTGGAACGCCATGGCCATGGTCGTCCGTGCCAACAAGATTCAAGAAGGCATCGGCGGACACATTTCCACGTTTGCGTCGGCGGCCACGCTCTACGAAGTGGCATTCAATCATTTCTTTCACGCATCCACGGAATCCGGCGACCGTGATGTTGTTTATTTTCAGGGTCACGCCGCACCTGGTATGTACGCCCGCGCCTACCTCGAGGGGCGCATCCCCAAAGAGAAATTGGAGAACTTCCGGCGGGAGTTGAAACCGGGCGGCGGACTGTCGTCGTATCCGCATCCCTGGCTCATGCCCGACTTCTGGGAATTTCCGACCGTGTCGATGGGACTCGGCCCGATTCAGGCGATCTATCACGCGCGCTTTATCAAGTATCTGGAAAATCGCGGATTGAAAACCTCGACCGGCGGCAAAGTCTGGGCGTTTCTGGGCGATGGCGAGATGGACGAACCGGAGTCGCTCGGCTCGATTACGCTGGCTTCGCGCGAGCGGCTCGACAACCTGATTTTTGTGGTCAACTGCAACTTGCAGCGCCTCGACGGACCGGTACGCGGAAACGGCAAGATCATCCAGGAACTGGAAGCGATTTTCCGTGGCGCGGGATGGAACGTCATCAAGGTGATCTGGGGCGGCGATTGGGACGAGCTCATTCAGGCGGATCGCGATGGCCTGCTGCTGCGGCGCATGGGCGAGATCACCGATGGCCAGTATCAGAAATATTTTGTCGAGAGCGGCGCGTATTTCCGGCAGAATTTCTTCGGTACCGATCCCCGGCTGCTGAAGATGGTGGAGCATCTTTCGGACGAGCAGCTCGCCCGCATGCGGCTCGGTGGTCATGATCCGATCAAGGTGCATGCCGCGTACAAGGCGGCGGTTGATCACACGGGATCTCCAACCATCATTCTCGCCAAGACCATCAAAGGTTATGGACTCGGGGAAGCGGGCGAAGGCAAGAACATCACGCACCAGCAGAAAAAGCTGAATGACGATGAGCTGCAAATTTTCCGCTCGCGCTTCGGCATTCCAATTCCAGACGGCGAGCTGCACAATGCTCCGTTTTATCGTCCATCCGATGACAGCGCGGAAATCAAGTACATGCAGGAGCGCCGGAAGCAACTGGGCGGCTACATGCCGGTGCGGAAAGTGCGCGCCACTCCGCTGAAGCCTGTGTCTGAAGCGCTGTTCGAGGAATTCTATAAGGGCACTGAGGGTCGCGAGGCTTCCACCACCATGGTCTTCGTGCGCATGCTTTCGAAGCTGCTGCGCGATCCTGAAGTTGGCCCCTTCATCGTGCCCGTGGTTCCCGACGAGGCCCGCACGTTCGGCATGGAGGCGCTCTTCCGCCAGGTTGGTATTTATTCGAGCGTCGGCCAACTCTATGAGCCGGTCGATATGGCTACGCTCCTCTATTATAAGGAGGCGAAAAACGGACAGATTCTGGAAGAAGGCATCACCGAGGCGGGATCGATGTGTTCTTTCATCGCCGCCGGTACCGCGTATGCCAATCACGGCATCAACACGATTCCCTTCTTTATTTATTACTCGATGTTCGGATTTCAACGAATCGGCGACCTGATCTGGGCCGCCGCGGACATGCGCTGCCGAGGTTTCCTGATCGGCGGGACGGCGGGAAGAACGACGCTGGCGGGCGAAGGCCTCCAGCATCAGGATGGACACAGTCATGTGCTGGCTCTCCCGGTGCCGAACCTGCTTGCTTATGATCCGGCGTTCGCCTATGAGATCGCCATCATTGTCCAGGATGGCATCAAGCGCATGTACGTCGATGGCGAGTCCATCTTCTATTACTTGACGGTCACCAATGAGCCGCTGCCGATGCCCGAGATGCCGGACCAGCCGGGCATCCGCGAGGGCATCCTCAAAGGCTTGTACCGCTACCGGACATCTGAAAAGAAAGATGCGAAGCTTCGCGCGCAGTTACTGGGCAGCGGCACCATCATGTTTGAGGTACTCAAGGCGCAGGCGATTCTGGAAAAGGACTACGGCGTCGCGGTGGATGTGTGGAGCGTGACTAGTTACAAGGAGCTCTATCGCGAGGCGAACGATTGCGCGCGCTGGAATATGCTGCACCCGACACAGAAAGCAAAAGTGCCGTACGTCACTCAGACGCTGAAGGGTGCGAGCGGACCGTTCATCGCGGCATCGGATTACATGAAGGTCCTGCCGGAAAGTCTCGCTCAGTGGGTTCCGGGCAAGCTGGTGTCGCTCGGCACGGACGGTTTCGGGCGCAGCGAGAATCGGGCGTCTCTGCGAGATTTCTTCGAAGTGGACGCAAAGCATATTGTGCTTGCCACCCTGCATGCTCTGGCGGGGGAGAAGCCTGCCGAGAAGAAGGACGGCGGCGAAGGCGTCAGCGCGAAACTGCTGGAGAAGGCAATTCGCGATCTTGGAATTGATCCGGAGAAGCGCAACCCGGCTATCAGCTAGTGGAGCGACGGGCGTCTCGCCCGTCCAGAGGGAGCTGGATCTGCCGTCGAAACGCGGCTTGCCGCGTCTCCGGCGGCGAACGAGACGATGCCAGCAAGACGGGGCACGCCCCGTCTCTACGGGAACGAGGACGCGAGGGAAAGAGAAAGAATGGCGACGGAATTTAAACTGCCCGAGCTGGGCGAGAATATCGAGAGCGGAGACCTGGTCCGCTTGATGATTAAGCCCGGGGCAAGTATCACCGCAGGCGAACCGGTGATGGAGCTCGAGACCGACAAAGCGGTTGTGGAAGTGCCTTCATCGGTGACTGGCACCATCGGGGAAGTCCGCGTAAAAGAAGGCGACAAGCTGCGGGTCGGGCAGGTCATCTTCACCGTCGAAAACGGAAGCGGAGCTGGAACAACTTCTGCTTCGAAAGCGGGAAAGACTGCTGCGCAGGCCAGCCCAGCTCCCGCGGTAGCGACTCCTCTAGCTCCAGGTCCCGCAGTACAGGCTCCTGCAAATCCAGCTCCCGCGGCATCAGCTCCCGCGATCCCAGTTTCCGAAACAGCGAAGCCGGCCCATGCGACCGCGCCTCAGCGAGAGCGGCGAGCAACGCCCGCAGCTTCGGCCGCCACAGCCAGCGAGTTCAGGCTGCCGGAACTCGGAGAGAACATCGAGTCCGGGGATCTCGTGCGGCTGATGATCTCGCCGGGCGCGAGCGTTGCCGAGGGCCAGCCGGTGATGGAGCTCGAAACCGACAAAGCCGTTGTCGAAGTTCCTTCCACGGTCAGCGGCGTCGTGCGCGAAGTGAAGGTCAAAGAGGGTCAGAAGGTCAAGGTTGGCGAGGTCATCTTTACGCTGGAGGGTGGTGTAGTCGCTCCGGCGGAACCTGCTCGCAAGCACGAACCGGTGGAACACGTCTCCGGACAGCAAGCGGCGCGGCTCGCATTCCAGTTGGCAATGCGCGCCGAGGGCAAAACTGAAGAACAGGCGCTGCCACCGGATCAACCACAAGCCGCGACGCCAGATTTCACCATGCCCGTGCAACTGGCGAAAGTTGCAGGCACGGAACACCGCGATCCAGCGCCGGCGGCTCCGCATGTGCGTCGTCTGGCGCGCGAAATCGGTGTGGATATTCACAGCGTGCCGGGCAGCGGTCCGGGCGGGCGCATCAGTGAAGACGACGTGAAACTGTGCGCCAAGAATGCTCTGGCGGCGGCAGCCGCTGCGGCGCAGGCTCCAGGCGGAGGCTTCGCCGAACCCGAACTTCCAGACTTCGCCAAGTGGGGCAAAACGGAGCGGGTTTCGATGCGCGGGGTACGACGCAAAACCGCTCAGCACCTCCGTCAGGCATGGAACACGATTCCGCATGTCACGCAGCAGGATCGCGCCGACATCACCGAACTCGAACAGTTGCGGGCCCGCTTCGCGCCGCGAGCGGAAGAAGCTGGCGGCAAGATGACCGTGACCGCGATCGCGCTGAAAGTTTGCGCGTCGGCTCTGAAAGTCTTTCCGCAGTTCAATGCATCTATTGATATGGCGAAGGAAGAGATCATCTACAAGCAGTACATCAGCATCGGCGTTGCAGTGGACACCGATCGCGGATTGCTGGTGCCGGTCATTCGCGACGTTGACAAGAAAAATATTGTCGAGCTGGCGGCGGAGATGACGCAGCTCTCGAAGAAAGCGCGTGACCGCAAGCTCACTCCTGAGGAGATGGAAGGCGGCACATTTACCATCACGAATCTTGGTGGAATCGGCGGCACGGGATTCTCTCCGATCGTGAATCATCCTGAAGTCGCGATTCTGGGGCTTTCGCGTTCGCGGATGGAGCCGGAGTGGGTGAATAACAAATTCGAGCCGCGCTTGATTCTGCCGCTCTCACTCTCGTACGATCACCGGTTGATCGATGGCGCCGATGCCGCGCGTTTTCTGCGCTGGATCGCGGAAGCGTTTGAGCAGCCGTTCCTGCTTTCGGTTCAGGGATAGACAAAAATCTAAGGATAAGAACGCAATGGCGAACAATTCGAATCTCCGTGTGGCTATAATCGGCGGGGGTCCTGGCGGATATGCCGCCGCATTTCTTGCCGCCGACCTGGGCATCAAAGTTACCCTGATCGATCCGGAAGTGAATCCTGGCGGCGTCTGCCTATATCGCGGCTGCATCCCGTCCAAGGCCCTGCTGCACGTAGCCAAACTGCTCGAAGAAGCCGAACAGGCAAAGAACTGGGGGATCGAGTTCGGCGAGCCCAAAGTTGACCTGAACAAGCTCCGGGGATGGAAAGAGAGTGTCGTCAAGAAGCTGACCGGTGGACTTGGGCAGTTATCCAAACAACGCTCGGTTCAGTTCGTGCAAGGTAAAGCGGCGTTCGTGAATTCCACCACGGTGAAAGTGACGAAGACTGCCGGCGGCGAAGAGAACCTGACCTTCGACCGCATCATGATTGCCACCGGATCGCGTCCGACCGTCGTCCCGAGCCTCAAGCTCGACAGCCCGCGCCTCATGGATTCGAGCAGCGCTCTCGACCTGCCCGATGTTCCAAAAACGCTGCTCGTCATTGGCGGTGGCTACATCGGATTGGAACTGGGATCGGTCTATGCCACGCTCGGCACCAAGGTGACCTGTGTCGAAATGATGCCCGGCTTGCTGCCCGGCGCCGACCGCGACCTGGTGCTCCCTCTGCACAAGCGCCTGGAAAAACTTTTCGCCGCGATCCTGCTGAACACCACGGTCAAGTCGCTCAAGGACGAGAAGACCGGTATCCGCGTCACCCTCGAAGGTCCAAATGTAAAAGAAAAGGAGCAAGTCTTCGACCGCGTGCTGATGTCTGTGGGACGCAGGCCGAACTCCGAGATCCCCGGCCTCGATACGACGAAAGTGAAAGTCAACCAGAAGGGATTCATCGAAATCAACGAGCAGCGGCAGACCGCGGATCCCACGATCTATGCCGTCGGTGACGTCGCCGGCGAGCCGATGCTGGCGCACAAGGCAATGCATGAGGGCCGCACGGCCGTTGAGGCCATCGCCGGCCACAAGGTTGCTTTCGAACCGAACGCGATCCCCGCGGTCGTCTTCACCGATCCTGAAATCGCGTGGGCTGGACTGACGGAAACGCAAGCCAAGGAGCAAGGACGCGAGATCACCATCGCCAAGTTTCCCTGGGCGGCTTCGGGGCGCGCCATTACGCTCGACCGGCCCGATGGCTTAACCAAGCTGCTCATCGATCCGAAGACGGAACGCGTGCTCGGTGTCGGCATCGTGGGCGCGGGGGCGGGCGAACTGATCGCCGAAGGCGTGCTGGCCATCGAAATGTGCGCGCTCGCGGCCGACGTTGGCATGACCATCCATCCGCACCCAACGTTATCGGAGACGGTGATGGAATCGGCAGAAGTCTTCTACGGACAGGCGACCGACATTTATCGTCCGAAGAGGTAGCAGTGGAGCGACGGGCGTCTCGCCCGTCCGAAATTTGGCCGTCGCTGTGAGCATCGTGGCCGGGCGTGGACGCCCGGCTCTCTCCACTTACTGGAACGACGATGAAAAAATTGGCGCTGTTGGTTCTTGTCGTTTCTTTCTCCCTCCACGGGCTGATGGCTCAGTCCGTAACCACCCTGCTGAAGGCTGGGGGGCCGACTCAGGAACCAACTCCTGCATCCACCGATGCGCTGGGGCGTGAGACGCCTTCGGGAACCGTGCTTGGATTTCTGCGAGCCGCGCAAGCCGGAAACTACAAGGCCGCCGCTGATTACCTCCAGATGCCCGCCGCCCGCCGCCAGTCGCAGGGCGCAGACCTGGCCGAGAAGCTGAAATATCTGATGGACCGCTCCTTCGTAGGAGGTCTGCGCCGGCTCAGCACCGGTCCCGATGGCAATCCGGAATACGGTACGCCCAACGATCAAACCATCGGTATTTTTTCCTATGGCGATGGGGAGGTTCCCGTCGTCCTCGTCCGGGTTGGGGATCCGAACTCCGGAAAAATCTGGCTCTTCTCTTCCGAGACGCTTAGCAAGGTCCCCGAGTTGTATGACAACGTTCATGCTCACCGGGTCGAAAAAAAACTTCCTCAAAGCCTGGTGCGAAACGGGTTTCTGGGAATGCCGCTCTGGCAATGGCTGGCACTTTTGGCCGCAATTCCCTTTGCGTTCGCGATCGGTTGGATAGTGGTTCTGCTGCTGGCGATTCCGCGCCGGCTTTGGCTCAAGTTGAGAAATCGCCCCAACCTGCAGTCCTACACCCGCATGTCCACGCCCCTGCTGATCTCCTTCAGCGCGCTTGCTCACCGGATAATTGCCGCCTACCTCGGCCTGCCGCTGCTGCAACGTCTTTATTACTACCGGATCATCGGTGTTCTGATTAGCATCGGCTTCTTCTGGTTTCTGCTCCGCGCCAGCAGTCTCACGATGCAGCGCCTGCGTATCAGCGCTATTAGCGCGGGACGCGTCGGCACCGGTACCCTCATCGTGTTGGGTGAGCGGCTGCTAACGGCGCTGGTGGTGATCGTCGCGGTCCTGGTGACGCTCGGCATACTGGGCTTCAACCTGACCACCGTGCTCGCCGGCCTCGGCATCGGCGGCATCGCCATCGCCTTTGCCGCACAGAAGACGCTCGAAAATCTTTTCGGCGGAGTTTCCGTGCTGGCCGACGAAGTCATCCTCGTCGGCGACTACTGCCGTTTCGGCGACCGCACTGGAACCGTGGAAGACATCAGCCTGCGCTCCACCCGCGTTCGCACCGACGCGCGTACCCAGCTTTCGATTCCGAATGGCGCCCTCGCCACCATGAACATCGAGAACTTCACCCGTCGCGACAAAATTCAGTTCAATCCGGTGCTCGCGATCAGGTATGAGACCACGGCAGACCAATTTCGTTACCTGCTTGCCGAAATTCGCCGGATGTTATACGAACACCCGAAAGTCGAAAGTGACAGCGCAAGCATCCGCTTCACCAATTTCGATAACAGCGCTCTGCGCCTTGAGATAGCCAGCTATGTGCTCACCCGCGACGCCAACGAATTCAATGCGATTCGCGAAGACCTCTTATTACGCATCATGGATATCGTCGAGAAATCGGGCAGCAGCTTCGCCTTCCCGTCGCAGACCGTATATTTCTCGCGCGATTCCGGCATCGACAAGGAGAAAGCCAGCGCCGCCGAGCAGCAGGTCCAGCAATGGCGGGATCAACACCAGTTGCCATTCCCCGATTTTGCGCCCGAGGACAAATCGGCCTTTCGCGGATCGATTGTCTATCCTCAGCCAGAGTCGGCGATCAAAAACCAGCGCCTTCCCTAAACTATAGGGAGCGGCCCACTTACCCCGGTAACTTGCAGCTTTCGACGGCGGTTCCTAGCATGGGAGAGCTATGCCCCATGCTCTGCTGTTGTCGCCGGATGACCAGGCGGTCAGCGCAATTACTGGCGTTTTAGAAGAAATGTCAGTAACTTGCGAGCGTCCCCTGGACGGAGTATCCGCTGCCCAAAAACTCAATTCGCAAACGTTCGACCTGGTGTTGGTCGATTGCGAAAATCTACCCGCAGCCAAGCTGATCTTTGACGTTTGCCGCCGCGGAAAAAACGGCAACAACCCAGTCCCGATCGCCATTGTCGATGGCCGCGCCGGACTGCCAACTGCTTTTCGCCTGGGCGCAGAACTGATTCTGACCAAGCCGGTCGCGAAAGATCAAGCTCGCACTACCATCCGCACCGCGGTTAGCCGTGTGCGGAAAGACGCTCAGACAAATGAGAGTGTTCCGGCGCAACCTGCGAGCGCGGACCTCCACAGCCCGGTCATGCCCGGCGCGGCCAAGAGCGAAGAACGCGCGCAGGCAGCGGCCGCCGGATCCGTTTCTTCGCAACTAACAAGCTTTGCGGAGCCTGCTCCAAGCTTCGTTCCAACCTTCGTTCCCGCCGCTGGTTCAACCGCGCCGCTCTCCGCTCCTGCGGCCACGACGGAGATGCATTCCGCCACAGACGAAATCCATGCCACACCCCCTGTTCTAAAGTTGAATCCGCAGTCTGGATCACTTTCCGCATCCTCTTTGTCGGAATCATCTTTGTCAGAGTCATCTCCAGATCGAGCTGTTTCGGTAGAGTTGAAGCCCGTGCGCCCACTAAAACCTTCCGACGATCCGGTGCTTGCGGAACTGGAAAGAACGGAACTGGAAGAATCGCAGCTGGAAAGCTCGATACCCGAAAATTCGAGATCGAGCAAAGCGGCGCCGCTTCAACCGGCAGCCAAACCAGGCGCCCCGGCTTTTCCGTCCTACCGGCAAGGCCGGCAGAAAAGACGCGGCCCGCTGGTCGCTTTGCTAATGCTCGTGCTCGCCGGCGGCGGTTTCTACGCCGTGTGGACGTATCAGCCTGGATTCCGAGACCTCGCCCACCCGCAAATTGATCGCGTGCTGGCCCTCGCCGGAATGGCGCTGCCGCCGACTTCAGCGCCAAATCCAGTGAAACCTTCAACTCAACTGGCTCCGGCCACAACCTCGGCGCCTGCGCCGGAATCGCCAGCAGATCCGAATCAAACAAAATCAAAGGCGCCGGATTCCGCAAGGAGTTCAGCAACAAGTTCGGCAACTGGTTCACCAATGGCATCAGCCGTTGCGACTCCACCTGTCCCGCCGGCAGCGACTCCGAGCACGGCAGTTGTGCCGCCGGCTTCTGCAGCGACAGCCCAAACGGCTCCGGTCGCCACGAAGCCTGAGGCTAACAGGACCAGCGACAAGCCCGCCGACAGCAAGAAAAACGCCGCCGCTGCAACTCCGTCCGACACTCAACTGCCCGGTGAAAACAGCGCGATCATTCTCTCTTCCAAGGGTGCGGAAAAACGGCTGGTCCAGAGCGCTCCGCCGAAATACCCCGTCGAAGCGCGCTCGGCCCAAGGGACGGTCGTCCTCAAGGCAGTGGTTGATGCGAACGGCAAGGTCGAGGGTCTACGACTGGTCGAGGGAAACGCTACTCTGGCAGCCGCCGCCATCCAAGCTGTAAAGCAGTGGCGCTATCGGCCGTACCTCCGTGAAGGAAAAGCTCAGGCCTTCCAGACGATCGTGATCGTAGACTTTCAGCGGCCTTAAGCGCAGACGAGTCAGAAATCGCTGGTCGTTAATCGTTCGCTCGCCGGTGCCCAACGATCCAGGTAATCCGTCAAGCTGCGAACGACCAACGACAAACGAACCATTGACCCCCATTTCAATTACCCCCGTAACTTGCTGGTACCCACTTCATTACCTAGGATGACCTCATTATGGGTTACCAAGCTTTACTCTTCTGTCCCGACGAAAAACTGGCCCGCGTCGTCAGTCAGGTGTTCAGTGAACTGGACTTCACCGTAGAGCCGGTTCATGAACCGTTTGCCGCGGTCAAGAAGTTGATGTCGCAGCGTTACGACGCCATCGTCGTGGACTGCGAGAACGAACAGAACGCTTCCCTGCTCTTCAAGAGCGCCAGAAATTCCAGCTCCAATCAGAGCTCGCTGGCGATCGCTTTGGTCGAAGGACAAGCGGGCGTGGCCAAGGCTTACCGCATCGGCGCCAACCTTGTGCTCACCAAGCCGATCAACGTTGAGCAGGCAAAGGGAACGCTTCGAGTCGCGCGAGGACTTCTGCGCAAAAACTCTGATGCGGCCAGCGCAAGCGCTGCCAGCGCCGCAACTCTCGCAATGCCCGCGAAAACAGCTCCTGTATCCGCCGGCAATTCATTTCAGCCGCCGAGTCGAGGCGCGGCAGCGAGTACTCCACCGCTAAGCCGTCAAGAGCTTCCTGAATTCGAGGCGATTCCGGAGACGCGTCCAGCAGCGATTCCCGCAATTTTAGCGTCGGCAAAAGTTGAGGACAAACCAGCGGCCGTTCCTGGGTCCGCGCCGCAAGCCAAGATCAGGATGACGACCGCGGACGAGCCAGCCGTGCAAGCTTCGCAGCCCCCTTCTCTGTGGGCAGTTAGTAACGACACCGTCAAGAATGACGTAGTCAAAAACGAAGCAACAAACATCGCCGCCGCGTCCGTACCAGCCCAAAATCCGAGTTCCGCCTTCGCGTCGCCCCCGGGATCAGCCGCAGCACCTGCTCCAGCAAAAGAAGTGGCGGCTCCGCCAGCGGCAGCGAAAGAGAACAAGACGGTTGAATCGGAGCCCGCCAGTCCATCTCACGCCAATCCGTCGCACGACGCCGATCCTGCTCCCGCTCCGGCTCCAATGTTCAGTATGGTGAGCGCTATCGATGCCCCGTCCTTTGCCGCATTGGGCGAAGAAGATTCCGGCGGATCGGGCGTTAACAAAAAAATCCTCATCGCAGCTGTGGCTGTACTGGCTCTGGCCGTGCTCGGCTACCTTGGTTATGGGAAGCTCGGCAAGTCCAGCGCGCAGCCCCTAAGCACTCCCCAGGACTCCCGGCAGCCGGCTGCGGCTCCGGCACCCACGTTCTCCCCGGTCGCGGCACCTTCCACCGGCACGCCCGGCCGCGCAAGTTCCGTAACGCAGACCTCGGCTCCCAAAACGGCTACAGTGGCGCCGCCCGACAAGCCGTCGGCCGGCGTTGCCGATTCACCGGTGATACGGATCGCCGCGAACATCGCCGCAAGCCCTGAGCCGGGAACGAAGGAACCCGATTCAGCGCCCATACGCGTGAAGATCACGCGAGCCAAAACACCGGCCCAAGGGGAGGAGTCGGCGCCGCCGCTTCCCAGCCCGCTCGCCGTTGCTTCCGCAAACGACCACAACTTGAGCGGCTTGATGGCTTCGGCATCTTCAAGTGTTCCCAGGCCTTCGCTGGCAACCGTAAGAATTTCTCAGGGTGTGTCCCAGGGACTGCTGATCAAGCGGGTACAACCAAAGTATCCGCCAGCCGCGCTTGCGGTTCGTGCCCAAGGCGCAGTGCAAATCGAAGCGACCATCAACAAAGAGGGTAACGTCACCAATCTGAAAGTGCTTAATGGAGACCCCGTTCTCGCGCGCGCCGCGCTGGAAGCTGTCCGCCAATGGAGATATAAGCCGTACTACCTCGATGGCGATCCAGTCGAAATCCAGACCCAGATCACGGTCAACTTCAAAGCAAACTAGGAAAGGCAGGTGTCAGGTGTCAGATCCAGGTCTCCGGTCTGAGCGCACCTGGATTTCCTAAAACCTGAGATCTGATTTAATTTAGCCGCTCGTCCAGAGGCCGGTTCCGCGGACACCCCGGATGAGCGCTGATGCTGCGGAATTTGTGGTAAAGCGCGTGCAAGTCTGCGCTCAAGAGCCGCACCACCTCCATGCAGAAATCACCGTGTTCGCGCAGAAACTCCAGGAACTGCTCGCGCGGAACGAAGGCCGCCGTCGTTTGCTCGCCTGCTTCAGCGGTGATCCGATACCTTTCGCCGCTCATGCTTTCGCTCAGTCCGAGCATCGTTCCAGGACCGACAACCTCCAGAAGCTGCTTTTGGCTCTGACCGGTCGGTAGCAGGACTCGCACCTCGCCGCTCTCCACCAGGTAAACGCCCGTCGCCACGACGCCCGGCTGAAAGAGCCTGGCGCCTTTGGGGAACAGCCGAACCGATTTGATCCCGTGAAGAGCCTGCAAGAGATCGGGACTCAACTTGCCTGGCGTAGGCTGCGACGACACAATGTTCCTCCCCCTTGCCATAGCCCATCCTGCAGACACCAAGAACCGCAGGCAGTGATATGGATCGCGGCTCCAAGTAACAGGCGACGGCGAAGCGCCGGCTCCAGATTACACCCAATGAGGGCCGGCTGGCGGCTCATTCCTGATTAGAGTCCTTGTGATTTATCGGCTGTGCAGCGCTCTGCATTTGAGGTTTCCGCGAAGGGAGAACCGAAGGGATTGTCCGAGCCACCTCAGAAGTGTGACAAGAAGCTCGCTGAATCCCTGCTTATTGCCGCTCAAGAATTTCGTCGATCGCGGCCTTGCCGCCTCTGTCGACGTTGACAACTTTGTGGACCGGCTTGAAACCGGTCATCGTGATATCCACGATGTAGTTCCCCGGTCCCAGCATGAGGTCGACCGGCGAAATCTTGTCAAGCACGCGCTGATTGATCGCGACCTGCGCGCCTTTCGGCTGGGTGTGAATGCTGATCGCGCCCATGCCCGCCGTGCTGTCTCCGCCGTGTTGTCCGAACAGCTTGTTGAACTTGCCGACAGTCCGCATGTCCTCAGCATTGCCCAGCGCTCTGAGCACAGGCGAGTACTGGAAATTCCGAGCAGGACCAAGATCGGCAGTAACGGTCTCGTCGAGGTATCCCGGTTTGCGCAATAGAATTGTATGGCTTCCTTGTTCCACGGCGAACTGCGCCGGAGTCACTCGCCCGCTAGACTTGCCGTCTAACATGACAGTAGCGCCGGGCGGCGTGCTGTTCACGATCATCAGCGCGTTGACCGGCGACAAATGAAGCACGAGAGATGTTTTGCTGCCGGCAGCCACATCGACTGACCGTATCTCGGACGAATAGCCGGACTTACTCGCAGATATGATGTGCTTGCCCGGCCCCAGGGCCGTCACAGTAAACGGGGTAACCCACGACGGATCGCTTTTTCCATCGACCTGAAACTGCGCGCCCTGCGGATTGGAGTCGATCAGCGCCTGGCCCGGGATGACGACCGGCACCGGGGCCGCATGCGCCCGTCGACTCCCGTTCGTGCTGCGCTTTTCGACCTGGCGGACTGTCAGGCTCGGTTGGGCTTCCGTAATCGGCGGAGCCGGCTTCTCGATCTGTGGCGCCGCCGCAATCGGCGCAAGGGGCTGGGTTGGGGACGAGCTCGGCTTTGCCGCTCTCGTCGGCCGCGGAGCCGCCGTGGAACCATCGTCTTCCGAACGGACGTGAAAAAAGATCGCGATTGCGACCACAAGGATCAGTCCAACCGCGCCCAGGATCGAATAAATCATCAGCCGCGGCGGAACGGTGGCCATTTCGTGGATTGCCTTTTGCGCGACCTCCCGCGGCTGAATCTTTGGCTTCTCGTCTTTCCGCGGGTAGATCTGCGCCACCGGCCGCGACGGCTCAGCCGGCTCGGGAACTGGAGGCACGAAAACGGGTTCCTTAAGCGGAGGCATCTCTGCCAGGTCAGAGAAACTCGTGCCGGACGAACCCGCCACGGGCTCGGACATCATTGGATCAACCGCCACGCGGGGCGACTGCTGCTCCAATTCTTCCTCCGCCGCAGCCGCAGATAAAACCGGGCCGTGCGCCGCCTGGGATTCGGAAGCACTTACTTCAAATTCGCCTGCAACCTCGTCGATAAGTCGCGCGCCAGAGTTCGCAGTGGATACGCGCGCAGTACCCCCTCCGGTCATCGCGCCCGCTGCGGCCGCAGCGGCTTTGCTTCCCGCTGCCGGTGGAGCGGTCTGCGAACGCACCGGCGCTTCCAGTTTGGCCGCGCTTGAGCCTGCCGAGACAAACTTGCTGGCCGCCGCCGCTCGCGCTGCGGAATTCACCGCAACATTCGGCGCCTGGGTCGTCTTTTTGGAATCAGTCGCCGCTTTCTTGCCATTTTCCTTGCACTTCTCCAGGTCATCCACCAGTTCGCGAGCGCTCTGATAACGCCCCGCCGGATCCTTCGCGAGCGCTTTCATAATCAGCGCGCTCACCGCCGGTTGAATCTTGGAATTCACCGCGGACGGGTTCGCTGGAATCTGACTCTCAATCTGGCTTACCAGCGAAACCGGATCTGCGGCGTCGAAAGCCTTCCGGCCAACCACCATCTCGTAGAGAATCGCCCCTAAGGTAAACACGTTCGAACGCAGATCGATGGCTTCTCCGCGGATTTGTTCGGGAGAACAGTAGGGCATCAGCCGGCCCAGACCTTTTCCCGAGTCCGCTCCAATCAGGCTCATGTTGGAGATGCCATAGCCGAGGATTTTGACCATCCCGTCCCACTGCACCATGATCTTGGCGGGCTCCAGCGAATGGTGAGCCACACCCTTCGAGGCGGCCTGCTCCAGGCCGGAGCAAACCTGGCGTGTTATGTCCAGCAGATCCCAGATGGAGAAGCCTTCTTTGCGCGCCAGCATGGTGGCAACGCTGTTGCCCTGGATGTACTCCATCGCGGCGCAGAATTGGCCGTCGATCTCGCCGGCGCCGTAGAGAAGGACAATATTCTGGCTGGCGAGATCACGCGTGCTCTCGCCCTCGGCGATCAGCGTGTCCACAAACGCGTCCGCGCGGTCGCCAAGCGGCTCCAGACTCTGCGTCTTGAGCGCGACGACCTGGTTGGTTTCCGCGTCGACCGCCTTGTAAATCACGGCTGTATCTGACTGGGAAAGTTCACTCTGGATATCGAACCGGCCAAACATCATTGCCATTACAGTTGTCCTCGCGGTGACAAGCCGCACTACACCCTGAATTATGGAGTGACTAGGAACAGGGGGAGAATCGAACCTAGAATACCGCCTTCAAGTGTCCGACTGAGAGTTACGAAAGTACTTTTTCGGGTCCAAGCGTTTTCTGTAAGTTAAGTTAGAGATTCAACACCCCCGGAAAATCGCAGGAGTGCTCTATCCGTGCCGTTTGCACTTAACCGAGAGTCTTTAGTGAAGTTTAATAGCGATGACTTGGGAGGGCGGTTAACTATCCTTGCGGTAGAGGAGGTCGCGCATCGCCTGTCTCCGAGCTTCGTTCGCTTCCCTCGGGGTCCTGGGTTCGGTGGCGTCCACGCTCTGCTTCGTTATTGAGCCAACGTGTTCGGGTTCGCTGCACTCCGGGCAGCGATTGGCAAAACCGGGTTTATCCGGCTTCAGTTCGAACTCTTCCGAGCAAACGACGCACACCTTGATAGGAAATGCCATTCAGGCAATATGATATCAACCCACACGCTGGAACTGCAAAAAACACAGATTCGGTAGATTAGGTCGCGCAAAGGTCCATTTTTGACGTTACAGTTCGTAATCTGCCATGCGCTAGGGAGCGACCCACCTCTTGACTAGGCGCTCTTCAAGAGACTGGTTTGGGGACTGCCGTAAGCCCCGATCTGCTTCAACATTCCTAACTGATCCCAATTGTCCCACCCTTCGATAATTTGTTTGTCGCGAATGCGAGCGATGGTAATCCCTGTCATTTGCACACGCTTGCCGCTGGCGGGCATTCCCAGATGATCTCCGCGATGCGTCATCGTAGCCGACCAGCGCAACACGACCTTATCCTCTGCCCCGAAGGCATCCTTCACCACAACGTTGATGTCGGGAAAGGCACCGCGAATGCGCTCGACAAATGGCACGAACTCCGATGGTCCACGGAGCGGCCTGCCATCCTCATGTTCGCCGATTCCGACGCCATCAGGAGCAAAGAGATCGTGAATCGTCTGCGTTCTACCTTCATTCCAAACTTCTTTGAACCAGCGCCGCATTAACTCCACATTTTCTTCGACTGACATAAACGTCTCGCTCCTTCATAAGAATGGTTTCTTGAGAACCTCTGAAGCACGCCAAACATTATCTACTTGGTCCGACATACTGCAAGGCCTAATTTGCAATTGGTGGCGCGACACGATCCCACATGAAGAGCCGTGTTAAGCCAGGGCACTTTGTCACCGCACGTTATTTTGAATGGCGTTGCCGTTGTGCCATGGACTTCACGCATCTCAGGCCATAGCCGATTGAAAACAATCGAAGAGTAGCATCCGAAAGTACTGATGAAACGCTGCGGATGGGCTGTCGCTCGGACACGGACAAACTAACACTTCAAAAAAAGATACTGAGCCCGTCGATTTCCCGCCTGCTCATTCGTCGTCTAAGTAGGGCTGAGGTTTAGCGGTTCGAGACCGGCTAGGTCATAACAATAGACACGTTGAGAGTGTCTGGCCGGATCTTTGGAGATCAACTGCTCTTGGCTCGTCGCGGTCGCGCGTGCGTGAGAAATTTCCGAACCAGCGGCGAGGGGCCTGCGGTGATAGCGGCGGTCAGTTGGCGCGCCCGATGGGAAGAACGATGCATGAAATCGAGGATCGTCTCCAATTGCTCGTCGTCGTAGTTCTCCAGTACCTGTGCAAACCCTTCGCGAATCGGGCCGAACACGTTCTGGCAGTCGGCGATGCGTTCGAGGACGGGTTTGACGATAACGCGGCGCCGATCTCGCGAATCTCGTGCCCGGCGGACCAGGTCCTTTTTCTCGAGCCGGTCGATCAGACTGGTCACCGAGGCCGTCGCGAGCCCCGTGTATCCTGCGAGTTCTCCGGCAGTCACCGGACCGAGACGAATCAGTGTGTCGATGGTTTTTGTATCGGTCGCGGTCAGGCCGGAGCGCTCGGCAATCGCCGTGTGCAGCATCACCGTGGCCGCGCTGCTCTCCCGTCCGGCCGCGAGGATGCCCTCGACCAGTTTCCGGCGCCGGACGATCGGAGCGTTCTTTTTTCTGGATTCGCTTGACACGGAATTGGCCTCTTGCTATTATCTCGACGCATCGAGATATACGGTAGACAATAATACATCAGGCGGCGGATGCGCGCAATTAGGGACGGAATTTGGGAGCCATCCAAGAGGTGCCGTTCCATCGCTCAGCCGCCGTCGGGACTGTCCGGTTGTCGCGAGTTGCTTTATGCTTGAGGTTCCGATGGTATGCGGTTCCAGTTTGTCTTCCGCCGTAGGGCCCTCCGGAGTTCCATGCTATGACCTTGACTCGTTTCGTTAGCAAGAGTGCCTTCCGCAACAAGCGGCGCAGCATCCTGACCGTGTTGAGCATTACGTTCTCGCTCTTGCTGCTGACTGTCATGATGACCGTCTGGCACCGCTTCTACCTCGACAAGGGCGATGCGCAGTCGGCCCAGCGGCTGATTACCCGCCATCGCGTTTCCTTGACCCAGAATATGCCGGTATATTACCGGGAAAAAATGCGCACCGTGCGCGGAGTCGTTGCGGTAGCTCCGACGCAGTGGTTTGGCGGCTTGTACAAGGACGAAAAGCCCGAGAACTTCTTCGCACAGTTTGGAACTGACCCCGCGGAAATCTTTACGGTGATGACGGACTTCAAGATCCCTGACGACCAACTGGCCGCCTGGCAGCACGATCAGGCCGGGTGCGTTGTGGACAGTGAACTGGCCAAGAAGTTTGGCTGGAAAATCGGAGATCGCATCATTCTCAAAGGCACCATCTTCCCGGTGAATTTGGAACTCACGATTCGCGGAATCTTCGTCGCGCCACAACCCAGCATTACGGTTTACTTCAACCAGAAGTATGTCGAGGAGGCAGTTTCCTTTGCCAAGGGCCGCTCTGGGACTTTTAACATTCTAGCCGACTCTCCCGAGGACGTTCCCAAGGTAGCGGCCGGCGTGGACGCCATGTTCCGCAACTCTCCCGAGCCCACGAAAACGGAAAGCGAGAAGGCGTTTCAGCTCAGCTTTATCAACAGCATGGGCAATGTGAAAGCTTTCATCCTGAGTATTTGTTTCGCCGTCGTGTTTGCGACTCTTCTCGTTTCCGCGAACACCATGGCCATGTCGATTCGCGAACGTACCCGCGAAGTGGCGGTGCTGAAGACGCTCGGATTCACCAAGCAGTCGATCTTGAAGCTATATATTGGTGAAGCCGTGTTGGTGGCCTTGACCGGCGGGGCTCTGGGCTGCCTGCTGGCGGCCGGGCTGGTGGTCGTTCTGGCGAATGCACCCGGCATGGGATTCTTCTTCCTGGGAATGAAAGTGACCACACCCACTTTTCTGCTCGCCATTTTCGTATCTGCTATGGTGGGATTACTGAGCGCGATCGTGCCTGCCTACCACGCGGCAAAATTGGATATTGTGGAGGGCTTGCGCTACATCGGGTAGCCCCCGACACACTAGGAGTAGCACTAGCGCGAGTAAAGACACACTATGGCGATTCCGATCAGCTATAACATTCGCAATCTGAAGCTGCGCAAGGGCCTCACCATCATGACCGCTCTGGGCATTGCGCTCACCGTGACCACCGCGGTTTTCCTGATGGCGCTGCTGGCCGGCCTGAAGAAGGCCTTCATGTCCAGCGGCGATCCCGTGAACGTTCTCGTTATGCGCACGGGTTCCGTGGCAGAACTTTCTGGAGGCTTCGACGCCAGTCTTTTTCCGACATTGAAGACGTTGCCCGGCATCGCCAAGGATGGCCAGGGAGAACCGCTCGCCTCCGGTGAATGGGTGGTTGTCGTGGTTCTGCCGCGCAAGGATGGGACCGGCGAAGTGAACGTGTCGGTTCGCGGCCTGATGCCGGCGGGCCTCACGCTGCGTCCCGGCGCGAAGCTGGTCGAAGGCCGGTGGTTTACGCCCGGACAACGCGAAGTTGTCGTTGGGCAGTCCATTCACAATCGTTTTTCCGGCGCCAACGTCGGCGACAATCTCGATTTTGCCAAAGGACAATGGAAGGTCGTTGGCGTCTTCGATTCTGGCGGCACTGCTTATGATTCGGAACTCTGGGGCGACGTCAATCAGATCGCCGCGGATTTCGACCGCCAGGGGGCCTTTGCGTCTGTTTATTTGCGAGCCACCGACCCGGTTGCAGCAGATGCGCTCAAACACCGCGTCGCCGACGATCAGCGGCTGAAGTTGGAGGGCACGCTCGAAACCGATTATTACGAGAAGCAAACCAGTTCTGGTGGAGTAATTAAATTCATCGGCACGGTTGTGGCGGTCATCATGGCCATCGGTTCCAGCTTCGCCGCCATGAACACGATGTATGCCGCCGTCGCATATCGCTCGAAGGAAATCGCAACCCTACGGATCATCGGATTTTCGCGCCCCAGCATTCTCACCTCGTTCGTGATCGAGGCGTTGCTCCTTTCATTGCTGGGAGCAGTCGTCGGGATTGTCTTGATATTGCCGTTCAACGGCATGAGCACCGGGATCGGCAACCAGCTCACGTTCAGCGAAACGGTTTTCAGTCTGCACGTGACTTGGGGAGTCGCGATGACGGCGGTTATCTTTGCCTTGATCATGGGCTTGCTGGGAGGCTTCGCACCCGCGTGGCATGCGGCGCGGCAGGATATTCTGACGTCGCTGCGGGCCTAAAGGGTCTGTCGTAGAGAAGCGCTTGCCCCGTCTCACTGTCGGCGGAGACGCGGCAAGCCGCGTCTTTACAGGAAATCAGACACTGCTTTGGCGGGTGTGTCAGAACGTACAATTGTTCGGACCTTTGATTTTGAACTAGCAAACGACTGACAACGTATCTTCAACCAATGCCCACGGAAACCGAACACACGGATAGCAAGCACGAAGACCTGCGGAGTCTGCGCATCGATCACTCGCTGCGCGACGGAGGCGGAGAACCGCCCGCGTGGTCGCGCCGCTTCATTCTGGGTGGCATCGCCGTAGTCGTCCTGCTGGGATTAGCCGCGCTGGCGTACCGTGTTCTCGCTTCCGAGACAGCGGAAGTGGAAGTCGCGCGGGCAACCGCGGAAGGCGGTGACGTCGCTGGCAGCACGGTGCTTTCGGCGAGCGGGTACATTGTCGCTCATCACAAAATCAGCGTGAATTCTAAGGTCACGGGCCGCGTGGCGTGGATTGGCGTGGAAAAAGGCGACAAGGTAAAAGAAGGACAAGTTCTGGTGCGCCTGGAAGACCAGGAATTTCGCGCTCAGTACGAACAGGCCCGAGGCGCGGTTGAGAGTTACAAAGCACGCCTGTTGCAACTGGAGAATGGCTCGCGCCCGGAGGAGGTCCAGCAGGCGGATCACAACCTGTCTGAGGCGCGGGCGACGGCGATGAATGACAAAATCAATCTGGACCGCGCCCGCGATTTATTTGCGCAGGGAGTTACCTCGAAACAAAATCTCGACGATGCCGGCGCCAAGTACGAGGCTTCGCAGCAACGAATGAATTCGCTGGAACGGGCCTTCCGGCTGATGCAGCTCGGGCCGCGCTCGGAAGAAATTCAGCGTGCCAAGGGCGACCTGCTGCAGGCCGAAGGCCAGATGGCATACGCCAAGTCTCAACTCGATGCCACGGTGATTCGTGCGCCCGTCAGCGGCACGATTCTGGAGCGCACGGCGGAGAAAGGCGAATTGGTCACCGCGCAGTTCGCCAGTGGCGCCGAAGGCGGTCCGCGCGGATCGGTGGTGGCGCTCGCCGACCTGGAGGACATTCAGGTCGAACTCGATATCGCGCAGGATGACTTTGCCAAACTGTCTCCCAAGCAGGAAGGCACCGTGACTCTCGATGCGTTCAGGGATCGCTCCTACAAAGGCGAGATCGCCGAAATGTCGCCAGAAGCCAATCGGCAGAAAGCGACGGTCCAGGTCAAAGTTCAGATTCTGAAACCCGATTCCTACCTTCGGCCGGAAATGAACGCGACCGTGCAGTTTAAGGCGAAGGCGAATGAAGTGTCGAGTAACGACAAGAACGCGGCCGCGAAACAGACTTATGTCTTGGTCCCCGCCGCCGCCTTGCGCGACAAGGATGGGACGAAGTTCGTGCTGCTGGCTTTCAACGGCAAGGCTCTCCGCCGAGTTGTTCATGTTCAAGGCCAGCGTTCGGGAGGGTATCTGGTGGACTCGCTGGTGGGCGGCGAAAGCGTAATCACGGCAGGGCCCGCGGATTTGCAGGACGGGCAAAAGATTCGTATCAAGGGGCAATCATGAGTGTAATGACGACAACACCAACGACACAGCCGGCAGTGGGCAGCAAGGTCGTGCAGGCCCGTGCGGTGAGCAAGATTTTCAAGCGCGACGCTTTTCAGGTAACCGCGCTGGACAATGTATCCCTCGACATCGCGGGCGGCGAGTTTCTGGCGCTGATGGGGCCTTCAGGATCGGGGAAGACGACCCTGCTCAACATGATCGCAGCCATTGACCGCCCCACATCCGGCGAACTGCTGGTGATGGGCGAAAATATCTTTCGCCTCAGCGACGGGCAGTCGGCCAAGTGGCGCAATACTCACGTCGGCTATGTTTTTCAGACCTTCAATCTGATTCCGGTGCTGACGGCGTTTGAGAATGTCGAGTTACCGCTGCTGCTAACCAAGATGACGACGCAGCAGCGCCGCGATCACGTGATGACGGCGCTTAAGCTCGTCGGACTGGAGGATCGCGTCCATCACCTGCCCAAGCAGCTATCGGGCGGACAAGAGCAGCGCGTAGCCATCGCTCGCGCCATCGTCAGCGATCCTACGCTGATTCTCGCCGACGAACCGACCGGCGATCTCGATAGCAACTCGGCAACGGAAATCCTGGAAATTCTGAAGCGGCTGAATGAAAGCTTCAATAAGACAATCGTAATGGTGACGCACGATCCGCACGCCGCGCAGTATGCGCACGTGACCCGGCATCTGGAAAAAGGCCGGCTGTTGCCGGCGTAAGGACTCCTAAAAAACTCGCTGATTTTGGGTGGCGCAGCGCTTCAGCGCTGCGGTAACCGCATCGTCTTGGTCTCGGCGTTAGCCGCTGAGGGCCGGGCTCAGGCCGGTATCCTGGAAGCCATCGCATCCGCCGGCACCTCGGCGTCGCTGATCCACTCCCAGACTCGACGCCCGCGATCGTTGCTCAGGCTGCGGGCCTCGCCATAATCCACCAGACGATTCAAAACGGTTGTGACCGACGCCAGCGGATCCTTGTGCCGCGCCAGGATTGCCGGAGCATATCGCTCCAGTTCCACGCAAACCTCGCGCGCCCCCAGCGGGCGCCGGACATCCATGAGCACTCTGCGGCACGCTTTGGTGAAGCCGGGTTGACGGCCATTCGGCTTGCGGTCGATCAGTTCCAGCAAGTCGTCGCCGAGCACCTGCTCGCCGAAAAGGTTCGCCAGTCCGGCAATGGTCTGCTTTACCGTGCCAATGCGCTTCATGAGCTCGGCACGCTGCCGCATCAACTGGAGAAGCTCTTCATGCGCCGCCTTGACGACCTGCTGCGCCGAAATGCTATTGGCTTGAGTATCGATCGCGTGCAAACCATCGAAATTATTTTTTCCAACTTCCATAAATGCCTCCTCCAGCAAACGGGCAATGACCAGGATCCCTCGACTCTCGTCTTCTAATACGGAAAGGGTTCCCGCAAAGTTCCATCACGAGTTGGACTCGTTTCGAGAAGAAAGGTTATCGGAGAAAAGAAGGGGGCGATTGTATTGGTAGGGACATTCTTGCCCCCGTCCGGCGGAGAGAAGACTCTCCCGGTAACCGGTTCCCACCGCTCGCGGGCGAGGACGCGGGCGCCACACGGGCATTATTCTAGCCCATCACGGTAGTATGTTCCGGCCGGATTTTATACATCACCCGAACCTCTCCCGGCTTCGCGTACGGATATTTGTCGACTCCCAGATACTTCTTCGCCAGTTTGTCGATGTTTTGGTCCGCGCCGTCCTCGGTAATCTCAACCACGGTGCCGCGTATCTCCAGATAGCGATAGGGATTGTCGGGATCGATGATGGCCAGTGCCACCCGCGGATCGCGGCGCACGTTGCGGTCCTTCTGACGGCCGCGCGCAGAATTAAAAATCACATGTTGGCCGTCGAACTCGCACCACACCGGAGTGACCTGTGGCCGTCCGTCGGGCATCAGCGTGCCAAGACTGGCAAAAGCGGGCTTCTGGAAAAGGTCGAGGTATTTTTCAGGAATCACGTTGGACATTGCTGGCTTTCTCCTCCATTGATTTTTGCCGATTGATTTTATTGCCGCCCCGATTATAGATGCTGGAAGGGGCGCGATGGCGCAGTAAACTGGTACGCGATGACTCACACGGTGGAGTGACGGGCGTCTCGCCCGTTCAGCCGGGCGGCGACGCCCCGGCGCTCCGCCAGCAGTCTCTTCGGAGAGTTCGACTTTATGCGAATGGCATTAACCTCGGCAGCACAATCGGCGCGAACCCTTTGCTTGTGGTTTGTCCTAGTACTTCTGGCGACGACCCCGCTCCTGGCGCAGCAATCCGCCACGCAACCACCGCCAACCGTCGTCTTCATGACCGATTTCGGTATCCTTGACGATTCGGTGGCTCTCTGCAAGGGCGTCATGTACGGCATCACTCCTAATCTCCGGATTGTCGATCTCACGCATCAGGTCAGCGCTTTTTCGATTCGAGACGGTGCTCGCTTCCTGTTCGGCGCCTCGTCCTACTTCCCGGCGGGAACCGTTTTTGTGGTGGTTGTCGATCCCGGCGTGGGGAGTTCGCGCAAGGCTGTGGTCGTGAAATCCAAGCGCGGACAATTCTTCGTGCTGCCCGACAACGGCCTGATGACGATGGTCGAGGACCGCGATGGCGTCGAAGCGATTCGCCAAATCGCCAACCCAGATTGGATGATCGGCGCCAAGATTTCCTCCACCTTCCATGGCCGGGATATTTTTTCTCCCGTCGGCGCGCACATCGCGCGCGGCGACGACTGGACGCAGGTCGGACCCGCAGTGAAGCAGTTGGTCCGTCTCGATCTGAAGCCCGCAACCGTGGACGACAAGGGCCTGACCGGCGAAGTGATTGCCCTTGATGGTCCATACGGCAACCTGATCACGAACATCGACGCCGACGATTTTATGAAGCTCGGCTATCAGCTCGGTGATAAGTTGAAGGTCACGATCGCAGGACACGAAATCGAGATGCCGTTGGTCAGGACGTTCAGCGATGTGCCGCTCAAACAGCCAATGCTGTTCATCGATTCTCGCCGACGAGCCAGCTTTGCGCTGAACCAGGCCAGCTTCGCGGCGGTGTACAAAATAGAACCGCCGCAACCGGTTTTCATACCCCGCAAGGGGCGCTGAGGTCGAAAGAAGAGTTCGAGACGAGTTCGAAACAAGACTTCACCCGAGGCAGCGATCATGGATAGAGACATCTCGAGTCCACGGACACTGACAATCTTGATCCTGAAAATCGGCGCAGCAGCACTGTTGCTGATCGCCTCGTCCGCATGGGCGCAGAGCTTCCGCGGATCCATCCGCGGCACGGTGACGGACCCAAGCGGCAGCGTCATCGCCGGAGCGAAGGTCAGCGCAAGAAACATCGACACCGGTATGCAGCGCGAAGCCACGACCGGCCGGGACGGAGCCTACGTTCTCGCCGAGTTGCCTGCCGGGGAATACACCGTCATGGCAGAATCGGCCGGACTTTCTCCGAGCGCGCAAAATGTGCGGGTCAACGTCGGGCTGGACACGTCCGCAAATTTCGATCTGACCAAGGTGCAGAAGCGGCAAGAAGAGTTGACGGTAAAGGAAGAAGCGCCGCTCGTTGAAACGACGCGCGATGTATTGGGTGAGGTCGTAGAACGTAGAATGGTGGAAGACCTGCCACTGAATGGCCGGGACTTCGGCAAGCTCGTAGCGCTCGTACCTGGTGCGACGGTCGAGCCGTCTGGTGTCGCCGCCATTCAGAGCGGGTTTGGGCAGTTTGCTATCAACGGCAACCGCGATCGCTCCAACAATTACACGTTGGACGGTACCGACAACAACGACCCGTTCTTCAATAATTCTGCCTTCAATCAAACAGGGATCGGTGGAGCTCCAGCCTCGATATTGCCCATCGATGCTATCCAGGAGTTCAATCTGCAATCAAACTTTGGCGCCGAGTATGGAAGAAATTCAGGTTCGGTGGTAAACATCATTACCAAGTCTGGAACCAATCAGATTCACGGTTCAGTCTTCGAGTTTCTGCGCAATGACTACTTTGACGCTCGCAATTTCTTTAACCGGTTGGTCGATCCATCGGGTAATCACATCCCGAAGAGTGAGTTCCGTAACAATCAGTTTGGTGTATCGGTCGGTGGACCGATCATCAAGGACAGAACCTTCTTTTTCGGCGCCTACGAAGGACAAAGGGAGCGAGTAACTTCAGATTTCAGCCTCCAGGTGCCCACGCAACAGCAGATCGCCAATGCGCAGGCGATTTCCGCACTCGGACCAGTTGGAGGCAGTCCAGTGCCGCCTAGCGCGGCCCTGACCGCGATCCTCAATCAATTTCCAACTGCGACTGGCTTCAATGGTACCTCTGGAACGGTAGTTGGCGGCGTACACGATAAGAACGATGTCGACAGTTTCATCGCGAAAGCTGATCACCAGATCACCCCGTCGCAATCTCTTTCTGGGCGCTACGCGTTTGCCAGCAGCCAGCAACAATTTCCGCTCGGGGGTTTGGGATTTGGCGCAGGATCGCGTTTGGCACAGTTCTCACAGTCTTCCCCTACACGGGTGCAGCTTGTTTCGGCGAGCCTGCTGTCGACGTTAAGCCCGGCGAGAATCAATGAAGTTCGCTTCGGCTATAGCCGTTATCGCACGTCGTTCAGCGCTCTTGACGCCAACGTCGACTATTCCGCGCCGAATCTTAACTTCGGCACCGGCAAGCTGGGTCTGCCGGAAATTGATTTCAGTGGAATTTTCGATAACCTCGGCGCCACGGCATTCAGCATTCCACGCGGACGCACCAGTCAAACGTTTCAGATTCTCGATAACTTCACGTGGTTGAAAGGCCGGCACACGATCAAGTTAGGTGGGGAGTTTCGGCGCGCGGCCATTGATAGTTTCAACGACAATCTGGAACGGGGTTTCTTCTCCTTCAGCCCGGCTGCTGTCGGCGGGCTCAATGCCTGTCAGCTGCCCACCCCTCCGCCGGCGTGCACCGCAAACAACGGCATGGGCGATCCTGCCACGCTGGCGTTGGTTTCTTACTATTTCGGTAGCACGTTTCCCTCCGCTGATACCGGGAACACCCAACGCACAACCTACAACAACGGTCTATCCTTCTTCGCCCAGGACGATTTCCGAGTAAGTCCCACCTTCACGCTGAACGTGGGCTTGCGGTGGGAGTATTTCGGCCCGCTCAGCGAAGCTCACAACCTGCTATCGAACCTTGGCCGAGATGGAAATCTTGCGCTGGCCGGGGCTGACGGGGTAGATGGCGCATACAAGCGAGACCTGAATAACTTTGGCCCACGCCTGGGGTTTGCCTGGAACGTCGGCTACGGGACAGTTGTTCGAGGCGCCTACGGTGTCTATTACGATTACATTCCGCAGGATCTCTTGATCGCAAACTTTACCAATTCCGCGGGACTTGTCACCAATCCCATCGGCTCACGTGCCGTCATCTCGGTTGCAAACAGCTACGATTCGACTGCGTTCAACGGTACCAATCCCGGCGCGCCGGTTTTCACCGTGCCGAATCCGCTCCCAACTACTCCGCCATCGGGCGCGGACATCTTCTTCACGCCGCGCAACCTCGCGACCCCGTACGTGCAAAACTGGAACTTTAACATCGAGCATCAATTGCGTGAGGGTCTGGCGTTGCAGCTTGGGTATGTGGGCAGCAAGGGGACCAAGTTGGTTCGTCTGCGCGACGCGAATCAGCCCGACGTAAGCGGCAACAGACCCAACCCCAATTACGGATTCATGGACGAGTTCGCCACCATCAGCGCATCCACCTATCACGCGCTGCAAGCGACTCTACGCACTCGCAGTTGGCATGGTCTGTCTGGTTTCACGGGGTACACGTTTTCTAAGTCATTAGACGATGCGTCGGACGGCATCGATTTTAACTTCTCCACGGTGGCATTACCGCAAGACTCCAATAATCTGCGCGCCGAGCATGGCCCCTCTAACTTTGACTCGCGTCACCGTTTCATTGCCGCGTTCGTTTACGACCTTCCCAAGTTCGGCGGATCAAGTCGGTTGTCGGAGGGCTGGCAGATCAACACCATTGTGACTGTCCAGAGTGGCCGCCCTGTCCCAATCGTGAGCAGCAGCGACACCAGCGGGTCAGGATTTCCAACCCCATCCAATTTTCACCAGCGGCCAAATGTTGTGCCGGGTGTGAACCCTATCAACTCGAATTGGCGGTCCGGTCCCGACACTACAGGCTTTCTCAATGGCAATGCGTTCGCCCAGCCAGCGGTCGGAACATTTGGAAATCTCGGACGGAACGCAATCTACGCGCCGAGATTCGCGAACGTAGATTTTGCCTTTCTAAAGAACACTCGGATCGTTGAACGGGCGAGTCTTCAGTTTCGGGTCGAGTTCTTTAATATTTTCAATCACCCAAACTTTGCCCTGCCGAACTTCTTTGTGAGCCCTGGTTCCGCGCAGCAGGGTCTTATCACCCAAACCCCTGACGTCGCGCAGACCAATCCTGGCCTGGGTGGTGGCGGCCCACGCGTGATTCAGTTGGCTTTGAAGGTGACCTTCTAAGGCCAGAGGCGGCATTAGCCAGCGGCCGTCAATACGAGTGACGGACGTGAGTTAGTAGAGACCCAGCAGTCCGCGTCTCTTTTTCCCGCCAAGACAATCTAGCCCGCCTTCCGCAACTCCCCAGCAATCCGCGGCAACACAGCCCGCAGCAGCGCGATGAACTGTCCCATCACTCGTCGTCCCACTTCGAGCACTTCTCTGTGGTCGAGCGCCTGATCGAGAATGCCGGCGGCCATATTCGTCACGCATGAGATTGCCAGGACGTTCATACCCATGTGCCGTGCTGCGATTGCCTCCGGGACGGTTGACATGCCCACCAGATCGGCGCCGATTGTGCGCAGGTATCGAATCTCTGCCGGAGTTTCATAACTCGGGCCGGCCAGCGCGGCGTACACGCCTTCGCGCGGCGGAATCGAAAGCTTCTTCGCTTCCTCCAGCGCTATCTTGCGATAACGCTTGGCGTAGGTATAACTCAAGTCGGGGAAGCGCGGGCCAAAGCGCTCGTCATTCGCGCCCGTCAGCGGATTCTGTCCCTGAAGATTGATGTGATCTTTAAGGATAACCAGCGCGCCCTGTCCGTACTCGACGTTGATGCCACCGGCGGCATTGGTGAGAATCAAAGCGCGTATGCCCATTCGCCCGAGCACGCGCGTCGGAAAGGCCACCTCGGCAGCCGAATAGCCTTCGTATAGATGCACCCGCCCTTGCATCACGGCAATGGGCACGTCGCCGGACTTGCCCACCAGGAGTTGTCCGGCATGCCCAATCGCGGTCGAACGCGGAAATGTAGGGATGTCGGCATAGGGAATGCAGACCGCTGCGGTAAGGTCGTCGGCAAATGCTCCGAGGCCCGAGCCGAGGACGAGCCCGATCTGCGGCCGCAGGTTGGTCTGCGAAAGCACAAACGCTGCTGCGGATTCGGCGCGAGTAAACAGGTCCGGGGTCATAGATGGAGTTCATAGATAAAGTTCATAGACAAAGTTCATGCGCAAACACGTAGGGGCGGGTGCCCTCACCCGCCCCCATGCTCTCTGGTTCGCGATTTCCGTTACTTCACGCCGCTGCCTGGAAGGGCTCGTCGTAACTGCCGCCATAGATCGCGGGCACCTTCGATCCCATGGGACGCAGATACGTGGCCAACTCGCCCCGATGATGGATGCTGTGATTGTTCAGGAATGCGAGATAGAACGCCGCCGGTAAGTTGAAGACGCCGCGAAACTCGATCGATGTCAGCAACTGTTCAGCCGACAAAGCGCGAAGCCGATCCGCGCCGCGCTTCATATTCCTGCCGTACCAATCCACTAGCTGCGCGACAGTCTTAGGCTTGTCTGTCTCCGCCGGATTGGCCATATTGAACTTCAGATCCGCGATCCCGTCCAGAAACTGGACGTCGGTGTTCGCGAGGTGCCAGGCCAGTTGCCAGGCCGTGCGCGCGCAGGGGTCTGGGCGGTATTCCTTCTTTCCGTCGGGGATGGCAGCCAAAACTTTCTTGGTCGTTTCAACTTCTCGGGCAAGGCCATCGAGCATCAGGTCGCGGTAACCGAGGACAAATTCGGACGTGGGAGCGGACATAGCAGTTCTCCTTGGGGGCCTGGGGTTAGGAAACAGTTCACGAAAGAAACGAGATCGCTTGCGATCAGGCCGCTCTACTATAGTTCACGGAAACGGGAAGCGCAAACGGCCGCACAGCGCGGGTTGGGCTGCGCAGTTGAGGGTCGCTACACCTGTTGGGCTTATAATTCCCCGCACGGATGTCTCTAACTTCTGGCACAAAACTAGGTCCATACGAAATCCTCGCTCTGCTGGGTGCTGGGGGGATGGGCGAAGTTTATCGTGCTCGTGACACGCGCCTCGGGCGCGATGTCGCGGTAAAAATTCTTCCCGACTCTTTCGCCCGCGACGGCGACCGCCTGCGTCGCTTCGAGCAGGAGGCGCGGGCTGTAGCCGCGCTCAATCATCCCAATATCCTCGCGGTATTTGACATCGGTACTCACAACCAGAGTCAACTAAGCGAGGGTCAGCAGAAAGAAGGTCTGCACAACAACTCGCCGTTCCTGGTCTCCGAGCTTCTGGAGGGCGAGAGCTTGCGCGCGGCCCTGTACGGCGGCGCCCTGCCTCAGCGCAAAACCATCGAGTACGGGGTGCAGATCGCGCATGGGCTGGCGGCGGCGCACGAGAAAGGGATCGTCCACCGCGACCTGAAACCCGAAAACATTTTCGTGACTAAAGACGGGCGCATCAAGATCCTCGATTTTGGACTGGCGAAGCTGGCACAGAAGGTGAGCGCGGATTCGGATGAAGTTACGCTCACCAGCTCGCACACGGCGGCGGGAGTCGTCATGGGTACGGCGAGCTACATGGCGCCGGAGCAGGTGCGTGGCGAAGGAGCCGATCCTCGCACTGACATCTTCGCGTTCGGCGCGGTGCTCTACGAAATGCTTTCCGGAGTGCGCGCCTTTCGCCGTGACACTGCGGCGGAAACCATGACCGCGGTTTTGAAGGACGATCCGCCGGAGTTGTCCGATCCCGGGCGCATGGTGTCTTCTACGCTCGAACGCATCGTGCGGCGTTGCCTGGAGAAGAGTCCGGATCAGCGTTTCCAATCGGCGCGCGACTTGTCCTTTGCTCTGAGCGCGCTCTCCGGAACCGAGACGAGCGGCTTTGCCCGGGCCGGGGCAGCGCCGCGCCGAACTCCACTTCTGCTCTGGCTATCCGCAGCTCTGGCGCTGGTGGCGGTTGCAGCGGTGACATGGTTCGTGGCGCGGCGCCCCGTGCCGACAACTCGAATGCAGTTTGCCCTGTCCGTTCCCGAAGAAATGAGCATCAGCCACATGGCACTGTCGCGTGACGGCTCGATGCTCGTGTTTGTTTCGCCGGAAGAAAGTTCGGCGCTGCCGATGCTCTTTGTGCAGCGCGTCGGCTCGTCCAGCGTCACTCCCCTGCCCGGCACGCAGGGCGCAAGTTATCCTTTCTGGTCGCCCGATGGCGCCTACGTTGGGTTTTTCGCCAATGGCAAACTCCAAAAAATGGCAATCTCAGGCGGCACGCCCCAGGTGCTCGCCACCACTTTGAATGCGCGCGGCGGCAGTTGGGGAAGCAAGGGTGTGATCGTTTACTCCCCGGACCCCCAAAGTCCGCTCCAGCGCGTCAATGCCGATGGGACGGGGATGGCGCCGGTCACGCAGGGGATCAGGACCGCGGAGGATAATTCCCACCGCTGGCCAGTGTTTCTCCCAGACGGCAATCGTTTCTTGTTCTGGGCAGGGAACTTCGACAACGCCAAGAACGACCGCTCCAGTGGTATCTACGTCAGTTCGCTCGAAGGCAAGGAAAGAAAGCTGGTCGTGCTCTGCCATTCGACCTTTGGCTACGATGCCCACAATTTATTCTATGTGGATGGCGAAAGGCAGTTGGTGGGCATTCCGTTTGACGCATCCGCCGCCACGATTTCGGGGAGCCCGACCGTGCTCGCGAATCTTGTCGGATTTCAACCCGCCACCTACTGGGCTGCGTTCGCCGTCGCGCCGAACGGGACGATGATCTACAACACCGGCGTCGGGGCAGCCCAATCCGCGCTGACCTGGATGGACCGCTCGGGCAAAGAACTTGGCCGGATCGGCGATATCGCCGTCATGGCGAACCCCACGCTTTCTCCCGACGGCAGCCGTGTTGCCCTGGATATCAGCGACCAGAAGGCGAATAACGTGGATATCTGGATCGAAAGCACAACCGGAGCCGGCAACTCGCGTTTCACGTTTGACCCGTCGGAAGAAGTGGCGGGCGTATGGTCGCGGAATGGAAGCATGGTGGCCTATCGCGCGACCATCGCCGGTGGCTTAAATCTCTTCCTGAAGCGGGCGACTGGCCTGGAACGCGAGAGGGAGTTGTTCACCATCCCACACATTACTATGGATGACATTCTCCCCAATTCCTGGTCCCTAGACGACAAGCAGATTCTGTGCACACGCCAGACTGCGTCAGGCGCCCACCTCGAGTTGTTGCCCGCTGCCGGAGGAGAGCCCACACGGTTTCTGACGAGCAAGGGCAGTGAGACGAACGGACAAATCTCTCCCGATGGAAAATGGGTGGCCTACGCCTCCGATGAGTCCGGCAATTGGGAGATTTACGTGACGTCGTTCCCTAGCGCGGCTGGGAAATGGCAAGTCTCGCGCGGCGGCGGCACCGAACCGCGTTGGCGCGGAGACGGCAAGGAAATTTTCTATATCGGACCCGGCGGCATGTTAATGGCTGTGCCGGTCAATGGCGAGAGTACCTTCGCGACCGGGACACCCGCGCCTCTGTTCCAGATTCGCGGCCGAGCTCCGATCTCCAGCACCGACATTTTTACCTACGACGTGGCCAAGGATGGGAAGCGCTTCCTGGTGAACCGCTACGTGAAACCTGAACACGTCGCGCCGTTGACCATCTTGCTGCATGTGCAGTCCGGCGCTACGCCTTAGGACGAGATCCCGAAACGAAGTTAGACACCCACCGGTTGCTTCGCCCCCACCGGCACCGGCGTCAGCCAGTCATAGCGGTCCGCCTTCTCGCCGCGAACGATGCCGTAAAACTCTGCTTGCAGAGATTTGGTCACCGGGCCGAGTTTACCCTTGCCCACGGTAATCTTGTCGACCGAGCGAATGGGCGTGATTTCGGCGGCGGTGCCGGTAAAGAAAACTTCATCCGCGATGTAAAGCGACTCCCGCGGAATCTGCTGCTCGACAATTTTGATGCCGAGGTCGCGCGCAATCTGCAACACCGAGTCGCGCGTGATGCCCGGAAGCACAGAGTTCCCCAGCGGAGCCGTATGCAGCACGCCATTGCGGACGACAAACAGATTCTCGCCCGACCCTTCGCTGACATAGCCGTTCACATCCAGCGCGATGCCTTCAGCGTAACCGTTGACGATGGCTTCCATCTTGATGAGCTGCGAATTCATATAATTCGCGCCAGACTTGGCCATGGCGGGCAGAGTGTTGGGCGCGATCCGCGTCCATGAAGAAACGCAAACATCCACTCCCTCAGTGGCATCTGTCCCTAGATATTTTCCCCAAGGGTAGTTGCAAATGTAGACTTCGGTCGGGGAATTGAAAGGATTGACGCCGGCTTCGCCGTACCCGCGTAAAACTATGGGGCGGATGTAGCAAGGCCACACACCGTTATGTTTCACCAGTTCGACCATGGCGCGCACGATCTCGTCGCGCGTGAAGGGGACGTCGATGCGGTAAATTCGGGCGGAGTCAACGAGGCGCTGCATGTGTTCGGTGGCGCGGAAAATCGCGGGGCCGGTGGGCAGCGCGTAGCAACGAATGCCTTCAAACACCGAAGAACCGTAATGCACAACGTGAGACATCACGTGGAGGGTGGCGTCGTCCCAGGCAATGAACTTGCCGTTGTGCCAGATTTTGTCCGTCTTCTGAATGGCCATGAGACTCCTTCGGTATAAAGATTCGCGGAAGCGAGCCGGGGATTCTCCGAATGGTCGAATGATCGAAGAAAACTTCGTCTCCAGAATGGAATTATAGCGTGGAAGCTGGGCTTGCTCCCAACGCTTGAAGGCGGATTCATTCTAAAGCGTTTTCGGGACGCCTGAAAAGGCGGTGCCCTGACACGAGTCCCACTTGCACCACGGGCTTTTAGCGAATCGCAATGATGTTGTTGGCGACGAACCCAGCTTCACCGGCAACGATCAGCCGCATCGTAATGCGTTCCGCTCTGTAGTGGTGGCTTCGATGCAACAGGTACACGATTCCAGTTCCCGCGCCAAACCCTAAAGCGGACCCCGCAGCTTCTCCAGTTGCTCCACGCGTCACGAAGGGGCGCATGATCGGATTGACTTCTCGGAGCCCCTGGTTCAGACCGCGTTGTGTGGTGAAGGCGTCGACGGCGACCAGTCCGGCTAAGATGCTGACGTTTACTCCATTCTCGAATGTCCAGAAAGGACGTTGGCTGGGCGCGTCAGGGAGCGCAGAACTGCTGGGCGCCATAAAACTCTGTGCTGCCATGGCAGTGCTCAACAAAAACATCGAGAGAAAGAGCTTCATCTGATCTCCCACAACTAGTTGGGTAGTGTTGGGTAGTTAATAAGATGAGAGTAAGTGAGGGAAGCACTGTATCCCATGGCCCATCTTGTGGGATGGGTGGACCGTTGGTAAGAGTTACCCTGCGTCCAGGCAGATTACTTGGATCCCAGCTCCGGAATGGGCCGATAGCGGGGCGGTTTCGGCAATGCGCTGCCCCAGCGCGGAACACGCCCGCCCAAGCAGAGTTTGGACGGGGCACCCTCGAGAGTAGGGATGGAACGTGCTAACCCGATTCACCCGCCCGACAGAGTTTTTACATCGTTGTTACATTTGAAGCCTGAAATTTGCCGGAATCGCTTGACAATCCGAATCCAGAAGTAGCAAGATTCCCGGCGTTACCCGGCCGAAGTTTCCAGGAGGAACCAGATGATCGTCCCAGCCCTACGCACTCTCCTTCTTGCAGCTTTGCTGGCGCTCCCTGTAGCGGCAGCAAATGATGCCACGCGAAACAGCGATTCACCCGACGTCCCAACGGGACACAACGAAGCGACCGTAGCCCAACTCCAGGCCGAGATGGCCTCCGGCAAACTCACCTCGGAGGAGTTGACCAAGGAATACATCAAACGCATCATCGCGCTGGATCAGAATGGTCCGGGCGTGAACTCCGTGATCGAATTGAACCCCGATGCGCTGGATATGGCGCGCTACGCCGACGTGCTGCGTAAGCACGGCATCGTGCTCGGGCCCTTGCACGGAATCCCGGTGCTCCTTAAAGGCAATGTAGACACAGGCGACAAGATGCAAACCACTGCGGGCTCGTTTGCGCTGCTCGGCAAACCGGCGCTTATCGACTCCACGGTCGCCCAGAACCTGCGCAATGGGGGCGCGGTGATCCTGGGAAAGACGAACCTTTCGGAGTGGGCCAACTTCCGCTCCTTCGAATCCATCAGCGGATGGTCGGGCTGGGGCGGACAGACGAATAACCCCTATGGCATCGATCGCAATCCCTGCGGATCGAGTGCCGGATCGGGCGCGGCAGTCTCCTCGAACTTCTCCGCCGTGTCGTTTGGGACGGAGACCGATGGAAGCATTGTTTGTCCCGCCAACGCGAACGGCGTCGTCGGCCTCAAGCCGACGGTCGGCCTCACCAGCCGCGCGGGCATCGTGCCGATCTCCCACACGCAGGACACCTTCGGTCCGCACGGACGCACCGTCGCTGACGCAGCGGTGGCCCTGGGCGTGGTACAGAGCCGTACTTACGACGGCCGCGATCCCGCAACCGGCGGCGTTCCCCTGGGATGGCAGGGCCGCTTCACGCGCCCCACGAACATCCCGACCGATTACACGCAATTCCTCAACCCGCACGGGCTGCAAGGCGCGGTCCTCGGCGTGACCAGGGTCGGACTCGGCGGATTCGACCCGTTCGTGCCGACGCCCCCACTGGTGCTGGCGCAATTCGAGGATGCGATCACCGCCATGTCGAACGCGGGCGCCACGATCGTCGACCTCGACGCCGCGGGATTCACGTTCCCTCCAGCCAACAACGAAACCCTGGTACTTTGCTTCGATTTCAGAAATGACGTTCAGGCTTACTTCGCCACGCGCGTCGGCGTTCCTCTGGCGGGCAAGACCTTGAACGACGGCATCGCTTTCAACAATGCCCACGCAGGTGAGGAGATGCCTTTCTTTAATCAGGATCTTTGGGAGTTCTGCGCTTCGCTGGCGACGGGACCCAACGATCCGCAGCCGGCCTTCGGCGGAACGACCTACAACCAGGCACTCGCCCAGGACCAGAACCTCGGAGTCAACGGAATCGACGCCGCGCTGAGCCAGTTCCATCTCGACGCGGTAGTCAGCGCGACCGACAACCCCGCCTGGGCCACCGACCTGCTCTATGGCGATCACTTCATCTACGGGACCTCGAGCCTGGCGGCCCCGGAAGGGTATCCCATCGTGCAGGTGCCGGCGGGCATGGCGTTTGGCGTGCCAATGGGCGTCAGTTTCTTCGGAACGGCGTTCAGCGAGCCTACGCTCATCAAGCTCGCCTCCGGGTTCGAGGCGGTCACCCACGTGCGCGCACATAACCTGCCCACGTTCCGGGCGACGGTGCCGTTCGACCACATCAAGGGCACGACGCTGATACCGCCTCATCTGCGCAAGGGGCAGAAGGGGGGTAGCCGAAGCCAACCGGCGCCGCCGTCAAGTGCAACGAGAGAGCCAGGGAAGGAGCTCAGGCGACCGCACCACTTGTGATTCCGTATGGAGTAGCTGGAGGGTGGCCCGGCCTATCGCGATCGTCTGAATTCTCGAGGCGTGCCCTCGCGAGTAAGGATGGACGCGCCAAGCTTGGGCCAACCGCCCTTCGATGATGCCGCACATGTTTAGAGAGCGGGGCTTTGGGGGCGGGGTTAGGGGAAGTCCCCGGAGCAGACGCCAAGTTTCGTATACTTTTACTCGTTCAGCCGTCTTTGCAGGCCCTGACATAAAAGGGCTGGGTCCGGCATCGATTATTGCAGGGTGGACCAGCCAACGACCTGTCCAAGGTCGTTAATACTTTGCGCTGTGGCATAGTTGCCGCCCAGAGTTCCCAGGTCCTGAATCTGGTTCGTCGCGGTCCACAGCACGGCATGAGTCACAGTCTGGCTCACGTCGGAAAAGCCTGCGATCTGGCTCTTGCCGTTGATGGCTTGCGCGGCGCTGTTTTGGCCGCCAAGTGTCGGAAGGGCCAGAATCCCGGATGTTGCTGTCCACAGGAAGGCTTGGAAGGGGTAACCTCCGTTGAACGCAGACCATCCCACGACCTGTTCCGACTGACTGATCCCCAAGGCGGTACTGTCATCGCCACCGAGAGTACCCAGGTCCACCACATGGGCGCCCTTCCTGCGAATGAAAGCGTGATACGGGGTGAGATTCTTGTTCAGCGGAGAGCTTCCGACGACCGTTGCTGCGGCATTGATGGCGTATCCATAGCTGTATCGGTAGCCCAGTGTGCCCAGTCCATACATCTTTTTGCCTGGGGCTTGGCGAAATGCCACCACGCGGATAGCTCCCACTTGTGATGCGCTGCCAGTAACATCACCCAGATCATTAATGGCAACTGCGCTGCTGGACGTGCCGCCCAAGGTGCCCAAATCCTCCATGCCGGAAGTTGCCGTCCACTGGAAAGCATGGACCTCACCAGACGCGGTGCTGGCTCCGCCCACAACCTGGCCTATGGAATTGATCCCCGAGGCTATCGCGAAATCTCCGCCGAGAGTGCCAAGGTCCTGCATTCCGCCGCCGGAGGTCCAAAGAAATGCCCGATAGGTTCCCCCGGAGGTCACGTAATAGCCAACAATCTGCCCGGCATTGTTGATCGCGTTGGCATAACTGCTGTCACCGAGGCTGCCGAGATCCTTCATCCCGCCAGTCGACGACCACAGAAAGGCGTGTGTGGTCGTGTTTTGCGCATTTACATGAACCGTTACGGTTGCCGCAATTATAGACAGCCATAGCCACCTGCGAGCCAGTCTCAGCATAGTGCCCTTTGCGAATCCTAAGGGTGAGTTTGGAGGGATGTGAAAACTTAGTCGCGGGACTAAGCCTCAGTGGGTGCATTTTACTACCGATTGCGTTAGAAGGCTGCGGGAAAAAATCGATACCCGATGCGCGGCCCCATAGAGAGGGCATCTGATTTTGACGATTTACGGCACCGATGCCCTGATACGAACCTACTTTTCCTGCAGAGTTCTAGTGCCGCCAGATTTTCTGAGCGGCGTGGGCACTCTCGGCGGAGGGGCTTTCCGGCTGCGCGGGCGGAACACTCTTGTTGAGGCTGACGGGCCCACCCGTAGCCGCGATCGGCGCGGCGGTTGCTGGTTCCGGCTTAGCGCCTACTTCGTCGCCGCGGAAGTAGCGGCCTTTCGCGGCGCGCATTTCCGGCATGGCGGTATACGGCTTCGAGTAGTCGTTATTGGCGTTCCAGAAAAGAAAGCCGATGCCGCCTTTTTGTTTCGCTACCTCAATCTGAACTTCAACATATTTAGGAGAGTAAGTCTTGGTGCGCCAGGCAAAGGCTTGCAGCCAGGGGCGAATCACAACGCCGCTGTCCTTGGTGATGAGCACGAAGCGGTCCATGGACTCACCAATGAAATGCTCGGGCGCGTCGCCGGGGTGCGCGATGCCGTCCATGCCGAAGAAGTGAGAAGGATAAATCATGGGCGAGATCACGTCACAGTGCTTTGCCATCGCTACGATGTCCTGCCCGGTGTGGGAAAGATCGACGGGACGCTGCCACGCCATGACTCCGAACACGTCGAGCGAGAGCAGGACGCCAGTCGGATGGATCTGTGAATAAGCCCGATCGAGGAAATTGGCGATCACGTCCGAGCGCTGCATCTTCGTCGGATGATCGGGATGCTCGGTCTGGTAGTTGAACACGGCATCTTTCTGGTCGCCCTCGGCGGGAAAGCGGACGTAGTCGAACTGCACTTCATCGACTCCGGCCTGGGCTACGAACTTGGCCAGGGCGATGTCATAGTCCTGCACCTTGGGGTTCGAGGGGTCGGTCCAGACGAGCTTGCCGTTTTCGCGCCAGCTCTCGCCGGTGCGATGCGACTTTACGGCCAGTTCGGGATGGCTGGTGACCAGATGCTCATCGCGGAAGATGGCGATGCGAGCGATGGCATGCATGTTTTCGGAATGCAGATAGCGAATGAGCTTGGGCAGGTCGGAAATATAGTGGCGCTGTCCGGTGGCTAGCGGGTGGTCGAAGGCGATATTGACGATGCCGTCGCTATCCTTGATGTCAAAAACGACCGCATTGCCGCCGACTTCGCGCCAATGGCGGATTATACGCATTCCATGATCGCTGCCCGCCATCACCCCGGTCAGATAAATGGCGCGGACTTCGAAATCCCTTGCAACTGGGACAGTCTTCTCTACAATAGGCCCTTCGAGAATTCCGGGGATGATGATCTGCTCTCCGGATTTGAGGAAAACGCCCTGGCGGTTGTGGTTCGCTTCTCGAATGGCTCCGGCCAGTTCCGTTGAGGTGAGGTACTTGGTCCGCTTCAGATATTTGCGGGCGACGGACGGGATGCTGTCTCCGCGCTGGGCAAGGTAAAGATCGGAGCCTGGGGGCGCGACGACGGGCGCCGGAGGCTCGGGCTTCTTGGTGGGGTCGGATTTCACCTGGACCAACTGCACGCCGTGGGGATTTTGTACGGCGGCCGCCGGAGGAGAAAAGAGGCCAACGCCCGTCAGGGTTACTCGGAACAGGAAGGCGGCAACGCTCACGATCGAGAGTCCGGGCTTCGAGAGTCTGAATTGGGACAAGCGCATTCTCCAGAGAGGAAATCTGCTTCTATTGTGCACCGGAAGTAACCTTCGCTGCCAGTTACGTCGGGCCAAGTTCGTTAAGGCTTACCGGACATGGGCGCAGGGGTGGTAGTGCGCTAGGGGAAGTTCCCCCAGTCTGCAAACAATTGCTCCTGAGGAAGCTGTGGGCAACGTGGCCATCCGACATTAGGAAGGCTAGCCGCATCTAAAACGATGGGAAGTGGGAGAATACGGCGCTTCCAGAGGATGGCTAGCGGCTTGCACAAGGAGGGGAGGCTGAGGAATGCCACCTTGATCCGGAGTGGCAGGCAACCGACAAGAAAGTGATAAAAATGAGCAGTTTGGCAGCAAATAGTTTCCCAGAAAACAAGCAGCTCCCGGAAAGGAAACAAGGGCCCGAAGCGATGAGAACGAACCTGGCAACTGTGCTTGATCCGAGCCGCCGCAGCAACGACTCCCGTGACTTTGAAACCGCCCTGCACCGGAAGATTGTAGGGCAGGATCAGGCGATCGAGAAGGTGGCGGAAATCTATCAAATGTTTCTGGCCGGGCTGAATGCGCCGGGCCGTCCAGTGGGCAATCTGCTGTTTCTGGGGCCGACCGGTTCCGGCAAGACGCGGGTGGTGGAAGCGGTGGCCGAGTCGCTGTTCGGTGACGCGCGAGCTTGCATCAAGATCGACTGCGCCGAGTTCCAGCACTCGCACGAGATTGCGAAGTTGATCGGTTCGCCTCCGGGATACCTGGGACACCGGGAGACGCATCCGCTGCTGACTCAGGAAGCGCTGAACCAGTGGCACACTGAGAAGCTGAAGCTGTCGATCCTGCTGTTTGACGAGATCGAGAAGGCATCCGACTCGCTGTGGCAGCTGTTGCTCGGAATTCTGGACAAAGCGACGCTGACCCTGGGCGATAACCGGCGCGTGGATCTTTCGAACTGCATCATCATCATGACCTCGAACCTGGGCGCCGCGGAGATGAATGGGTTGGTCGATGGCGGCCTGGGCTTCGCGCCGAAAGCGGTGCAGGTGGATAACGCTCTCGACGACAAGATTAACCGCTCGGCAGTGGATGCGGCACGGCGCAAGTTTGCGCCGGAGTTTATGAACCGCATCGACAAGGTCGTCGTGTTCAAGACGCTGCGTTCCGAGCATCTGCAACAGATCCTGGAAATCGAACTGGGGATGGTGCAGCAGCGGGTGCTGATGGCAGCGGGCGCGCATCAATTTGTGTTCAACTGCACGCCGCAGGTGAAGAGCTTCCTATTGGCGGAGGGCACCGATCCGAAGTATGGAGCGCGGCACCTGAAGCGGGCGATTGAACGGCACCTGGTGTTTCCGCTGGCGAACCTGGTCGCGACTGGACAGGTGAAAATCGGAGATTTCGTCCGCGTTGATCTGCTGGGCGAGAGCAAGCTCACCTTCGTCAAGGAAGCTGAAGGCGCAATGGTGCCCGTGCTGCTCGAGCGTTACGGAGCGGCGGCGGCAATGCCTGCAGTAGCATCGGCCAGAGCGGCGCGTCCGGTGGCACAACGCAAGGAGTTTGGCGCCGGGTCGCTCAACGAGAATAAGTAAATCAAGTTGCTGGTAGGTAGGGACACCGCGTGGGCGGTGTCCCTTTTTTGTTTGCACTACCCGCAGGGCCCAATTGACCGACACGTTCGTCGCAGTTACCCTTCTGTACGAAACTAAAACTCTCTCTGCCGATTGCGGCGTCAAAGCAACCTTCCTCATGAAGGAGGAAAGCCCGTTGAAGCGATGGATCGTGTGTGCACTTCTCGCACTCATAGCAGCCAGGTTAGTGTCCGCTCAGCAACCATCTCCGAGTGACAAGACAATTGATCCCTATCGACCGACTGTGGATCGCCTGGAATCGCTTACGAATCTGCCACTGTCAGATTGGCGGTTTCACACCGACGTTCCACATCCTGAGGATTCCTCCTTAGATGACGCGGGCTGGGGAACAATAAAAGTCGGGGACAAATGGTCGACCGGGCCTCGCGTGTTGCGCCGCTGGATCGAAATTCCGGAGAAGGTCAACGGTTATGCAGTGCTGGGTGCCCGCGCAAAATTGGACCTCAGGTTCGACTTCATGTGGAACAACAAAGGCCCGGTCATCATTTCCGTATTCTCGAACGAAACGCTCGTGTCGCGAGGAGATGACGACATGCAGCAACCGATTCCGCTCACGACCAACGCACAGCCCGGACAGAAGTTTCTGATCGCCGTGCGCATTGATGCTCCGGAGATTGAAACGCTGCTTCATCACGCTCAGTTGAGTCTTGAACCTGCCCCTAGCCGGCCGGACCCGGCGATGATCCGAATGGAGATCCTGGCGCCGCGTCCGATGATTGCGGCGTATGACGAGGGCCGGGCGGAACGCCAGCAGCAACTCGACGCGGCGGTCAAAGCCATCGATTTTTCTCTGCTCGACAAGGACGACCAGGCGGGCTTCGACGCATCGCTGCGCCAGGCGCAAAGCAAACTGCAATGGTTGAATCCATGGTTGAAACAGTTCACGGTTCGTGCCGTCGGGAACTCCCATATTGATATGGCGTGGTTGTGGCCGTGGACGGAAACGGTCGAGGTCGTGCGCAATACATTTCAGAGCGTTCTGGATTTGATGCGCGAGTATCCGGATTTCAAGTTCACCATGTCCTCGGCGCGAACTTACGAATGGATACAGGAAAAATACCCGGATCTGTTCGAGCAGATCAAGCAGCGGGTAAAGGAGGGCCGCTGGGAGGTCATTGGCGGCATGTGGGTCGAGCCCGATCTGAATATGCCGGACGGCGAGTCACTGGTGCGTCAGATTCTGGTCGGTAAACGATATTTTCAAAAGAACTTTGGCGCCGACATCAAGATCGGATGGAATCCTGATTCGTTTGGCTACAACTGGCAGCTTCCGCAAATCTACAAGAAGTCCGGCATAGATTATTTCGTGACCAGCAAGCTGCTCTGGGCCACGGACTACACTAAGTTTCCGTACCGGCTGTTCTGGTGGGAAGCACCCGATGGCAGCCGCCTTCTAACGTACTTTCCCCACGAATACGCCAACGAATTTGATCCGCAGCAGATCACGCAAGACCTGTCGTTCTATGCTCCGTCAATTTATGGCAGCAAAGTCACCGATTCGCCGCAGATGCTTTACTTGTACGGAATCGGCGACCATGGCGGTGGCCCCACTCGGACGATGCTTGATCGGGCGAATCACCTTCGGCATCCGAACACAGTCTTCCCGAAGATTGAGTTCAGCACCGCCAAAGAATTCTTCGCCGACCTGACGCAGGACCTTCCAAATCTCAAAGTGCCCACCTGGAAGGACGAACTCTATTTCGAATATCACCGCGGGGTGATGACTACGCAGGCGGACACAAAACAGCGAATCCGGCGTGATGAGGAACTGATGCTCGATGCGGAGAAGTATGCGTCGCTGGCTTCGCTCTTCGGCCGCTCATATCCGCAAGATCAGTTCGAACTCGACTGGAAGAATCTTCTCTTCGACCATTTCCACGACGTCATGCCGGGTTCGGGAATTGCGGTGAACTATCTCGACGCTAAGCGAAACCTGGAAGACGTTGCCCGCTCCGCAAACGAGATCACGAATGGCGCGTTAGACGAACTACTGGCTCACGTCAACACCCAGGGTGCAAATGCGCGAGGGGACGGTGTGCCGGTCGTGGTTTTCAATTCGCTTTCCTGGCCGCGAGCCGAAGTGATTGAGGCGCAGGTGCAACTTTCCGGCCCCGCAAGAGAGGTTCAAGTACTCGATGGAGGGGGCCAACGGGTTGAACACCAACTGTTGGCCCTGGACTCGGCCACAAATCGAGCGCGTCTCCTCATTCTTGCGGATGCGCCAGCCCTGGGCTACAGAACTTATTTTGTGCGGGCATATTCTGGGCGTTCCACGGCGAAGTCAGGCAGCCTTCCAAACGTGATCAATGACTATATGCCAGCTGTCCAGGCTTCGAGGGAGACGCTGAGGAATGCGTACATCCAAATTAAGGTCGATCCGAAAACCGGATGCATCACCAGCCTTTTCGATCTGCGAAATCAGACGGAAACGCTTGCTCCCTCCGAAACCGACTCCGGCGGCCCCAAAACATCTGTTTGCGGGAACCTCTTGCAGGCTTTCCGCGACAAACCCAAGCAATGGGACGCCTGGAACATCGATTCCGATTTCGAGAAAGAACATTGGGATTTGGATAAAGCCGACGAGGTGAAGCTGGTTGAGAGTGGGCTTCTGCGTGCCGTGATCCGCGTGAAGAAACATTTCCAGAATTCGACATTCGTGCAGGACATCACCATGTACGCCGGGGTACCGCGGGTTGACGTGAAGATGCAGGTGGACTGGCACGAGAAACACATTTTGCTGAAAGTGGCATTCCCTTTGAGCGCACACAGTGACAAGGCTACTTTTGAAATTCCCTACGGTTCGATCGAACGTCCAACCACTCGGAACACACCGGCCGAACAGGCCAAATTCGAAGTCCCGGCGCAGCGCTGGGCCGATCTCTCCGACACAAAACACGGCTTCAGCCTGCTGAACGACAGCAAGTACGGATACGATGTGAGGGGCAATGTGCTTCGTCTGTCGTTGCTGCGTTCGCCAGAATGGCCCGACCCGCATGCCGACGAAGGCCATCACGAATTCACGTATTCTTTGTATCCGCATGGCGGAAATTGGCGGGACGCTCAGACCGTACACCGCGGCTACGAGCTAAATTACAAGCTGATCGCCATGCAGTCGCAGAAACACGAGGGAACATTGCCGGGCGAACATTCTTTCGTGCGAGTTGAGCCGGACAACGTAGTGGTCACCGCGGTCAAGAAATCAGAGGACGATGACTCTCTTGTGCTGCGCTTTTACGAATGGGCAGGGAGAGAAGCTGATGTAAAACTCCAGCTTCCTGCAGGAGCGCAGTCGGCGTCAGAAACCGATCTGATGGAAAGATCGATGACCTCTCTTGCCGTGCACCATGATGCCGTCACGGTGCATACCAAACCCTATGAGATCAAGACGCTGAAAGTCCGATTTGCGCCTCATGCTCCGAAAGGAGTTCCGTAATGCTCAATCCTGACCAACCCACTCGGTCTGCAGACTCGGCGGCCGCATTAAGGTCTGCATCACCACGCAATACTGCTCTGTTTTCTCTCGCAATCCGTGCAGTTGTTCGGGCGTTGCCTTAGGCGCAACAACATCAAAATGAAGATGAATGCTCTCAAAACCAACGGGCACGTCTTTGGATATGCCAAGCGTGCCCCGGAGATCCAAGTCTCCCTCGACTGTGACCTCAATGCGCTCGGTTGGTATGCCCATCGCCGCCGCCACCATCTGACAGGTAATCTGCGCGCATGCCGCTAGAGCCCCAAGCAAAAGGTCGCCAGAACAGGCACCGGCGCCGGCGCCTCCGACTCCCTTGTGGGCCTCGGCCTGGTAGATGGCGCGTCCGAGATCGACCGTGCATGTCACCGGAACATCCGTCTGTCCGCCTTTCGCCCGCAGAGTGATATGCGAGGCATTTGGGTCATTGCGGTATTGCTCTTTCAGCGGCTTCTGAAGCGATCGAAGATCCATGGCACCCTCGTTCTTTTATTCTTGGCCGTTTTCGCTGACCTGGGCAGCTCCGGCCAAGCCGTCTTGAAGCTGCTCCCTCTGCATGCTAGCATCTGTCCACATCAGGGGATGCCTATGCCCAAATTCGTCATCGAACGCGAAATTCCGGGAGCCGGAAATCTAACCGACGCCCAACTGCGGGAAGTCTCGCAAAAGTCGGTCAACGTTCTGAAGGGAATGGGTCCCGAGATCCAGTGGCTCCATAGCTACGTAACCGGCGACAAGGTGTACTGCGTCTATCTCGCCCCGGACGAGGCGACGATTCAGGAACATGCCAGGCGCGTAGGCCTTCCAGCCAATCGCGTGTCCGCCGTGCGGCGACTTCTCGACCCGTCAAGCGCGGAGTAAATAGGCCGAGATTTACGGACGCGTGCGGATTAACACGAGCGAGACGCAGCATCCGGCATCAGCACCTCTTCAACAACTTTATCAACCGGCAAAGTCCAGCCTTCCAACCAGGCTGCTACACCTACCGTGTTGCTCAATGCCTGCCGCGCCAGATGCAGACTTGCTTCCAGTTTGGCCTGTTCCGCGGGTGTAAGCGGAGCGCCAATATTTTGGCGCAACGCAGCCGCAGCGCCCGCCAGCCGCAGGGAACGCTCTGCTTGAAGTTGAGCAGCCGCTGAGCACGCGAAACACTCCAGCAGGCGGGCGATTCCGCGTTTATGTTCCAGTTCCTGGAAAATTTTAATGCTTTCCCGGTACAGAGAGTGGCCTCTCGGGTAATTTCGCTGTTCTCTCGCTAAGCTTCCCAGATCAGCCAGCGTGCCGGCGATGCCCCAGCGGTCACCGAGCTCGCGAAAAATTACCAGGCCCTGTTCGTACAATGCCTGAGCGGCAGCGGAATCCCCTTGATCGCGTGCCACGTCCCCCTGATAATTCAGCGACCAGGCGACACCCGTCCTATCTCCCAGTCCTTGGAAGATAGCAAGACACTCCGCGTATAGCGAGCGCGCGCGGTCATAGTCTCCCTGCAACTTGAGGACATTGGCCAGGTTACTGAGAGCCCGAGCGACAGCCTTCTGATCGCCCAGTTCCCTCCACAGTTCCAGACTTGATTCGAACAGGACGCGCGCAGTCGCGACATCTCCCCGGCCGCGGGCAAAGACCGCCAGCGCGTTCAGAGAGACGGCGATACCCGTTTTGTCACCCAGCTCATCGGCGATGTCTTGACTTTCGCTCATGAGTGCTTCCGCCGAAGCGTAATCTCCCTGCCCGGCGGCGAGGCCGCCCGCGGCAAAAAGCGCGCGCATGCGCAATTTCGTGGGAGCTGCCGCTCCTGTAAGCTTCAGCAATCTACCCAGCCTGTCCCTGCCTTCGGCAAGATATTCGCGAATTTCCCAATAGCGAAACAGGGCGGTACCGAGACGCAGGCCCCACTCCGCATCTCCGGTCTCTGTCAGCCACTCCAGGGCCGCGCGAAAATTGTCATGTTCGGACGCGAAGCGTTCCAGCCATTCCGACCCATCCGCGCCGCTTTGCTCCGTAGCCTCTTCTTCTGCCAGCACCAGGCAGTAGGCGGCATGGGCGCGTTTCGTCAATGGCTCCTCTCCGCTGGCCTCCAACTTTTCCAGAGCGTACTCGCGAATCGTTTCCAGCATCACGAACCGCGATTCACCCTTCGCCTGTTCGACCTTCTGCGCCAGGCTCTTATCCACCATGGATGCAATGGCGTCGAGCAGGTCTAAATCGAGATCGTCTTTGGTGTTGCACACAGATTCCGCGCCTTCCAGAGTGCATCCCCCTACGAACACCGACAATCTTCGGAAAAGTTTCTGCTCGGCAGCATCCAGCAAGTCGTAGCTCCAATCGATGGCAGCGCGAAGCGTCTGCTGCCGCTGAGGCAGGTCCCGCGAGCCGCCCGTTAATAGCTGCAATCGGCTCGACAGGCGTCTCAGCATGGAAGAGGGCGAAAGAACTTTGACTCGGGCGGCTGCGAGTTCGATTGCCAGAGGCAGACCATCCAATCGGGCGCAAATCTCGCTGACGGCGGACGCGTTTTCGCGGTTGAGTTCAAAATCTGGCTTGGCGGCGACGGCGCGCTGTAAAAACAGCGCGATGGCGGGGCACTGTAACAGGACCTGCACGGAAGGCACGGACCGCGTATCCGGGAGCGCAAGCGGCGGCACCGGAAATTCGTGTTCGCCGTACACATGCAAGGCGGCGCGACTGGTTACCATGATTTTAAGATTGGGCCCCGTGGCTAGAAGCTCCGCCACGGTAGGCGCAGCCTGAATCAGGTGCTCGAAATTGTCCAGCAGGAGCAGCATGGGCGCGCGCGTAGACTCTTGTAAATTTTTCTTGAGTATTTCGAGCGGCGACTGGCCTCCCGCCTCTCGTATCCCCAATGCCTGAACGATCATGGAAGCGATCAAGCCCGGATCGCTCAGCGAGGAGAGCGAAACGAAATGAATGCCGCCTGGATAACTCTCGACCAAGCCATTCGCCACTTCCACCGCGAGACGCGTTTTGCCAATCCCACCAGGACCCGTGACCGTGAGCAGGCGCACATCCTGACGCAAAAGCAGTTCTTTAACGGCCGCTACTTCCTTCTCCCGCCCCACAAACCCGGTCCGCTGCGCAGGAAGATTCGGTGGGCGCGCCTCCACCTGTTGAAGTGGCTTCTCCGAGAAGCGGTCGCGAATGGTTGCAAGCTCCCGTGCGAGATCGCGGGTAGAGACGTAGCGCTTATCGGGTTCTTTCGCCAGGCACCGTTCGATCGCCCAACACAGCGGAGCGGGCGCGTCACGGTTTTGCCTTGTGATCGGTTCCGGCGGTTCCCGAAGAATGGCGACCAGGGTCTCCGCTGCGGTGCTTCTCTGGAAAGCGCGTTTTCCGGTCACCATCTCATAGAGCACCAATCCGAACGAGAACTGGTCTGACCGGAAATCCAGCCGATTATCGCCGCTGGCCTGCTCCGGCGACATGTATCCCAGCGTTCCCATAACCAGACCGGGCGTCGTCGCCGTGGCACAAATATCCGATTCGATGGGTGACGCCAGCTTCGCCAGGCCAAAGTCGAGGATTTTGACGAATCCATCGTCAGAGACCATCAGGTTCTCGGGCTTTAAATCGCTGTGCGCGATGCCCGCTTCGTGCGCTTTGGTCAGACCTTCCGCAACCTGCGCCGCGATTTCAATCGCTTTTCGCATGGGCAGCGAGCCCGAGGCAAGCAGCTCGCGCAGGGTCTTCCCCTCTACCAGCTCCATCGCGATAAAGGCGCGGCCATTGGCCTCATTAACCTCGTAAATCGTACAGATATTCGGATGGTTCAGCGCGGAGGCAGAGCGTGCCTCGCGGCGAAAACGCTGAAGCGACTCCGGGTCTTCGGCGAGTTCTTCGGGAAGAAACTTCAGCGCAACATGGCGGCCGAGCTTCAGGTCTTCGGCTTCGTAAACCACGCCCATGCCGCCGCAGCCGATCTTGCCGAGAACGCGGTAGTGGCCGATCACGGTGTCGGCCAAGCCAGATTTTGGATTTAAAGTTGGATTTAAAGACCGAGAGCTACGCGGTCGCGGTGCGGACGTGTCCGCGTCAGCAAATGCCGGCGTTTCGATGAAGCTCGCGGATTCACTGTGATGCGCCAGCAGTGATTCCACCTCGCGGCGGAGGTCATCATCCCCCGCACACGACTGCCTGACGAGTTCGCCTCGGCGGCTTTCTTCCACTTGCAGGGCGGCGTGAAAGATTTGTTCGACTTGTCCCCAGCGCTCACGCTCCATCGGGTCTCTCTCCGCTCAGTTCGCGCAGCAGCCAGGCCTTGGCTAACCTCCAATCCCGCATCACAGTATCGGGTGAAACCTTCAGGACCTCCGCGGTTTCCTCCACGCTCAAGCCTCCAAAAAAGCGCATCTCGACAACTTGGCTCTTGCGCTCGTCCACCTTCGCAAGTTGATTCAGAGCGTCATCCACGGCGACCAAATCGGCACTTGCCTGTGGGGCGACCACCAGAGCCACATCCAGCACGACCGGTTGCGCTCCGCTACCGCGCTTATGCGACTGCCGGGCGCGGGCCTGGTCGGTGAGAATGCGCCGCATCTGCCGCGCGCACAGGGCAAAAAAATGGCTACGGTTCTGCCAGTCAATCAGCTTCAGATCGGAGAGGCGCAGGTAAAGCTCATTGATCAGCGCCGTGGTTTGCAGAGTATGGCCGTCACGTTCCCGGGCCATGCAGCGCTTCGCTGCCCGATGCAGCTCCCGGTAAACCTGAGGGGTTAGCTTCTCCAGAGCACCTTCATCACCCTGGCGCCATGCCTGAAGCAGTTCGGTAATCTCGTGTCCGAGGGCCTCATCCATCCCAAAGCCTCTGCACCGCAAGGGGGAAGTCCAGGGGCGGTCACAGGAAACATTAGCACACCAATCGGCGGTTTCGGCCCTGTGAGCCCGGGGTCAGGAATTCTTCTTTCCTCCGTTACAGGTTTTCACCATAGTTCTCGCTACAGGAAGTGACAGGCAAGAAAAACAGGCGCGGTCAGGACTAAGGCCGTGACCACAATTCAAAGGAGAATCAAAAATGAGAATCCTAACAATACACCTCCTCGCAACGCTTCTTGTCGCAGCAGTGACGCTCGGTTTCGTGCCCGCAGCGGTTGCGCAAGCCAAAACACCAAGTGTCGCTCAGGTCGTGGCCTTGGATGAATGCGATCCGGCCACCTTCAATGCCGCGCTTGGGCCTGACTTCTGCAAGAACGTCGCGTTGGCCGCGCTTGGATATGCCACGACGTTGTCCGACTTATTTACAGAAGCAGCCAATGGAACTCCGGACCCGGGATGGGACTTCGAACCGGACACGGTCAAGATCAAAGAAGGAACCATTCTTACCGTAGTCGACCAGGGCGGCGAGCCGCACACCTTCACCGAGGTGGCGAAGTTCGGTGGCGGCTTCGTACCGGGGCTCAATGACGGGCAGGACACGGTTCCCGAATGTGCCGGCGGCTTCAAGAACGTCGCGGTCGCCAAAACTCGAATGCTTCAAGGCAGCCAAACCCAGGTCACGAATCTGTCTAAGGGTGAACATCTTTTTGAGTGCTGCATCCATCCCTGGATGCGGGTGAAAGTCGAAGTGAAAGGTGAAGGTGAGGGTGCGAGGTGAAGGGACCCGTGGCACCCGAGAGAACACGAGCCGGGTGCTAGAGTCGACGGAGGCGAAGCACTTGCCTTGATTCGTCTGGCGGAGTGCTTCGTCAACGTGCTGTTCCACTGATTCCTGCGACCAAGCGTCACAAGGTCGGCAACCAGCGACTCGCCCGCCAGACAATGCGATGGACCCTCCACGCTGTTAAGGCGAGGATCAAGCCACGCACCGAAAAAAGCCCGGGAAGTCTGCCATCTCGTGGAGATTACTCAAAGTTTGCCGCACAGTTGGACCTGGGGTAGTGGACCTGAGGTGTGCATTCAGCATTGCAGGAGATCACTGCAAGTCTTTTGAAATACAAGAAACTACAAGACCTGATTTCTTGTAGATAGGGACTCAAAATCCGCCGGGCTTCGGCCCTTGGGGGTTCGACTCCCCCTCCCGGCACCAGTAAGTTGCTCCGATGATTGCGCTTAGCCACTTTCTTGTTCCGCGATGCGGCCGGAATACCTTGACGTGATGTAACGTGATGTGACGTGACGTTGACTGAAGTCGATTGGGGCTCTCCCAGTGCCGACTTTATCCATCTCACGGCGGATTCGAACGTCCTCTTCAGATTCCAGGCTTCTTTCGAATTCCCCTATCGCCACCCACCGCGAGCGGAGCGTCGACTCCATGCCGCTTTTCGGCGCCGGGCGCGCCGAATCTTGGCCTTCGCCGGAGACTTCGCGCCCGTCACAATGTCACCATAAAAGGAGTCTTTGGGCGCGGCAGCAATGCACGAGCAATTGCGGCTAGGAGCGTTGCTCAGATACCGAGAGGATCGCCTCTCTCAGGGTTGCACATGGAACCCAAGCTGTTTCGCGGCTCGGCGAATGCGGTCATCAAGACTCAGAAGCTCGACCCCGGGGACGGCCGAACGAACGGCCAATGCCGATGCTAAGTGAATCGCATCAAGTGTCCGAATGGGTTCGGCAGGAAACGGATGCCTCGCGCGTTCAACGATGTCCGGACTGACGCGCCACAAGTGCCAGTGGCTAGCTGCGGCATTCAAGTGCGCCCGGCGATCCGCGGCCGCGGCTTCATCGATTTCTCCGGTCGTGACCGCCCGGATCAGCACGCGATCACACTCAACCAGCGTAAGGTCGGAGGCCATCACGAGTTCGGCGTGCTGAAGCACCTCACGCGCAGAGTGACCAGTTTCTTCTCCTAGCAACCACGCTAGCACGGCGCTGGATTCCGCATAAACGTTCACCGTGCGCCACGCTCCTGATCGAGGAGCTCAGCAGCGTGACTTCGCTTCAGGAGCCGCGGGAGCTTTGGGTACGCCGCCGCGTTGTTTGAAACACCCAACGTCAACTGGCCTCGCCTTGCAAGGGCCACCAGCGCCGACGGCACGCCTCTTCCATCAGCTCCCTGTCCTGGCGGAATGAGCTCTGCGACTACTTCTCCGCGATCAGTTACGAACACGGCCTCGCCGGACCGGACTTCGCGAACGTACTCGCTCAACCGGTTTTTCAAATCCCGAAGGCCCACGCTCTTCATATTCACAATGTAGCTTCATGAAGCTACATTTGTCAACCGAGAACTCTGTCTATCAGAGTTTTTACAACCCCAGCCAATCTGTGGCACCACACTCTCGGCTGGAGCCCAGCAGAGATCAAAGACGTTCGTGTCAAGGACGGCGAAGCTGGGCGAATTCCTGGAAGCACGGTTCTCCCAATGGTTCTAGCCTGCGGCGGGGCGGTGCGACCCGTCGCCGCCCAATCCGACGCTCGAGTTCCTCGAGCATCATTTTGCGAAGGTGGGTCATAGGTCATCTCCTTATGACCCAACCTTATCCCTTCCCACACACCTTCACACACCGCTGACATCTGGCACGCGAAAGCGTCTGCCGCAACGCGGCTTCGTTCAAGTCGGCTTCGAGGAGATCGGCATTGATCTCCTCCAAGCCCGTTTGTGGATAACCGACAAACCAAGACATTCGCTCGACTACCCAACTGTGAGCCGAGACTTCTGGTGTGACGAACCAGCATCAACGGCGTCATTCGTTGACTCGTTCATGCCGCCTCCGTAAGATGAATCGACGCGAAAACCAATTCATCTCCCAAAATGATCGACCAAACCATCTCGCACTACCGCATTGTCGAAAAACTCGGCGGCGGCGGCATGGGAGTGGTCTACAAGGCTGAGGACACCGAACTTGGCCGTTTCGTCGCCCTTAAATTCTTGCCCGACGAACTGTCGAAGGACCCGCAGGCCCTGGAACGCTTTCGCCGCGAGGCTCGAGCAGCGTCGGCTCTCAACCATCCCAATATTTGCACCATTTACGAGATCGGCAAGCACGGTGAGCAGTCGTTCATTGTCATGGAATTTCTGGATGGCGTGACGCTGAAACATCTCATCGCGGGAAAGCCGTTGGAGAACGAAGCCATCGTCTCCCTGGCGATTGAGATTGCCGACGGGCTGGACGCCGCGCACTCCAAGGGAATCGTTCATCGCGACATCAAGCCTGCCAATATCTTTGTCACCGAACGCGGGCACGCCAAGATTCTCGACTTCGGCCTCGCGAAGGTCGCGCCCACGCGCAGTTCGTCGAGCCAGGTTGCCTCGGCGAATACGATGACGGCGGTCCACGAGCAGCATCTCACCAGCCCCGGTTCCACACTCGGCACCGTCGCTTACATGTCGCCGGAGCAAGTGAGAGCCAAGGAATTGGACACACGGACGGACTTGTTCTCCTTCGGAGTCGTCCTGTATGAAATGGCGACGGGCGCGTTGCCCTTCAATGGCGAGAGTACGGGTGTGATTTTCGACGGGATCATGAACCGTGCGCCGGCCCCAGCGCTGCGATTGAATCCGGCGCTGCCCGCCGAGTTCGAGCGCGTCCTCGAAAAGTCGCTGGAAAAGGAGCGGGGACTGCGCTACCAGTCCGCAGCCGAAATGCGCACGGACTTGAAGCGCATACAGCGGGGCACAGAATCAGGACGAACATCGTCCGCTGACATTCAGACCAAAGCGCATCAACCATCGAAGCGTGGCATCGTCTTCGCAGGCGCGGCGGTACTGGCCGTGCTGTTCGCCATTGGCGCAATCGCCTGGTATGAGAAACATTCTCCGGGGCAATCCACCGCCGTAGGCATCAAGCCTTCGGTTGCCGTCCTTCCCCTGCAAAACCTGAGCGCGGAGCCAGACAGCGCTTACTTCAGCGACGGAATGACCGATGAAATCACCACCAAGCTCTCGAAAATCGAGGGGATCGATGTGGTCTCGCATTCCTCGGTCATGGCAGTAAAAACCTCTGACAAGAGCGCCGCCGAGATCGGCAAAGCCTTCGGCGTCCGCTATCTGCTCGAAGGAAGTGTGCGCAAAGCGGGCGATCAGGTCCGGATCAACGTGCAGCTGATCGACTCAACCTCCGGATTCCAGGTGTGGGCCGACGATTTCACGGGAGAAATGAAAGACGTTTTTTCGCTGCAGGAGCAGACGGCCCTAAAGATCGCACAGTCACTCAACCTGAAGCTCAGCCCGAAGGAAGAGAAGGCGATTCAGCATCGCTATACGGGAAACCCGCAAGCCTACGACGCGTTCTTGCGTGGTCAAGCACTGGTCCAGTATCCCGATCAACCGGAAAAGCTGGAAGCGTCGCGTCGCGCCTACGAGGAGTCTCTCAAATCAGACCCGAATTACCCGCTTGCTCTTGCCGGGCTGTCGTGGGTGGAAGCGCAGATCTATCGTAACGTCGACTCGACGCCAGCTCACCTGCAGCATGCCGAGGAGTATGCTCGGCGAGCGCTGGCCATCGATCCGGGATTATCTGAGACTCATCTGGCCCTAGGATCAGTCCTGATGGACAAATACGACTATGCCAACGCAGCAAACGAGTTTCGCACTGCTACCGAGTTGAACCCAAACAGCGGCCATGCCTGGGACATGCTCTCATGGGCGCTCTGTTACAAGCAGCCGCCGGATCCCGTCGCTGCTGAGAGGGCCTCACGGGAGGCTTTACGTCTGCAACCGTCCTTCGTTCCCGCGTACTACCATCTTGGACGCGCCCTCCTCCTCCAGAAGCGCTACGCGGAAGCAATTGCTTCCTTCCAGCGCGAGAAAGAGTTAAGTCCGAATAGCACGATGGCGGACCTTGGCCTGGGGCAGGTCTATCTGGCACAGGGAGACTATGACCGAGCTGTCGCGAGCCTAGCGAAAAGCGCTCTAACAGCGGCCATCAACTATTTCTATCTGAGCGCGGCATACGCGGCTGGTGGCGATAAAGAGAAAGCTCTCGCCACGTTGCAAAAGGCATTCGAAGCGGGATTCCAAGATTTTGCCGCTCTCGATGCCAGTCCGTACTTCTCTTCGCTGCGCACGGATCCGCGCTTCCAGCAGTTGAACCAGCGCTACCGCAAGTAATGCGCGGAGCGCTTCGTGGCTAGCTCTACCGGACGGAAATCGCGCAATTGGTCCGCACGAAGTGGATGATCGCTGGCCAGCCGTGATTATCTCGGTCGTATCACGGGTTACTCTTACCTAGCTCGTAAGGTAAGGTTTGTCGACCAGTTGCCCAGTGACGAGGCGATTCCGGGGTTGTGAGTGCCATGGCGATTTTTCGCCAACCATCCTTCAAAACGGTGAACGCAGAGCCCCTGGGCGCGTGCCGGCCTTTGTATTTCGTCAAAAGAATGATGCGGCAAAGACTTTGGAATGTGGAGCGTCACGAGCGTTAGGCCCACAAAATAGGGAGAGCATCTTGTTCTCTGTGTCGACGAAAAGAGTCAGATCCAGGCCTTGGATCGTACTCAGCCTGGGTTACCGATCAAACCTGGGCGCTGCGGCACCATCACCCATGATTACAAACGCAACGGCACGACCACTCTGTTCGCCGCTCTGGAGACATTACAGGGCAAGGTTGTCGGCGAGTGCCATGAGAGACACCGGCATCAGGAGTTTTTGAAATTCCTGCGCCGACTCGATAGCGAGTTTCCCGGCGATGTCCCGCTGCATCTGGTTATGGACAATTATGGGACGCACAAGCACGCGAAAGTAAAGGCGTGGCTGAAGCGCCATCCTCGCTTTGTGTCGCACTTCGTCCCCACCAGTTCCAGCTGGATGAATCTTGTGGAGAGATGGTTCGGCCACCTGGACAACAAGGCCATCCGCCGCGCCGTCTTCCTCAGCGTAGCCGACCTGGAGGCGTCCATCGCGGCCTTTCTCCAGGCTTGGAACCAGAATCCCCAACCTTTCGTGTGGACCGCGACCGTCGCATCCATCCAGGAAAAACTCAATCGCTGTCGGCGGACTCTGGAGCGAATCCAGCCCGGCTGTACCCGCCCCAAGTCCAGAAAGCGGAAGCGATGAGTGCTTAGTTATTTAGCAGACACTACACTAGGTTTGCAAATCATCGAAGTTGCTGCAGCGGCTTAAAACCACGAACGGCAGTTTCTGAGGGGAGTTCCTGGAGAGAGATTTTTAGCATCAAGACCAGACGTGGCGCAATTCACCAGATGGAGTAGGCTAGGTGACTGATTGACTTGCACTTTACTCGGTGTACATACTGTATCGCTTGAACTGTGTTCTTGGGCTTGGAATGGCGAGAGCGACCACCAACCGGAGCCTTGAAGGGAAGGCTCCGTCTGCCGGGGTTGTAGTACCGCTCTGCCCGTCAGGGCAGACCGCTTCGAGGTTCTCCACGGATCATCCTGCGGATTCCCAGCAGGAACCATCGCAGCGCAACACGTTGCAGGCGTTACTGGCGTTCTTGGCGCTACACGAGCAGGTGCGCCGGAGGAAAACTCTGGAAACACGCCGGAGCGGGGACGATGGGGCTGTTCCCGAGGCGGAGCTTGAAGAGGGAGACCAGTTCACTCTCGATGAGGTGCTTCAACTCGTCGCAGACAGAGCATTGGCGATCACTGGCGCGGACGGCCTGGCGATTGCGCTGGCGGAAAACAACGAGATTGTTTTGCGGGCGGCGGCGGGCACCGTCCGGCCCGACTGGGGCGCGCGCATCGACCGCGATTCGACCTTCTCCCGGACCTGCTTCCGCACGGCCAAGATCCTGCGCTGCGACGACACCGAAACGGATGCACTGGTCAGCCCGCAGGCGTGCCGGCGCTTGGACGCACGCTCCATGGTCGCGGTGCCGCTGTGCGGGCGCGGGCGCGGGATTGGGGTGCTGCAGGCGTTTTCAGCGCAGCCGTTCGGATTCGACGACAGCGATGTCCGCAACCTGACCCTGCTGGCTGAATTGGTGATAGGAGCGCTCACGCCGGAGGATGAGGACCGTTTTGCAGAGTCCGCGCAGGTCGCGGCCACGAGGTTGGAAGTGGCCTCGCCCACGCCGGAAACAGTGCAGGCTGCGCTTGTCATTGCCAGGCACCTCCTGGAAGAAGTTACATCCACAGTGGACGAGGTCACACCCGCACCCACGGGGGCGATTCTGCACGAACCGGCGCTTGAACCGGAGGAGACGTTCTCTGACTCCGAGCCGACTGTCGCTACCGAAGCGTCCGCTGAACCCGATGAGGATCACTTTACAGAGGCTGCGCCGGTTGCGGCGATGAAGTTGGAAGCGCCTACGAGCGAGCCAGAAGCCGTGCCCGTCGCTGAAAACGAGATGCCAGCCGAGGAACCGGATAGCCTGACCCGCCGGCCTCGCATGCTGGTTCTGTTGGTGTGCATAGTCATTGCCTCAGCATTAGCGGGAGGAATCTGGTGGAAGCTGAAGCCGTCGCAGTTGGCCAACAAGATGGTGCGGACGGAAAAGATGGCGCCGAAACCGATGGGCACAGCGGCTAAGGACGCGCCGGCTGCTCCATCCGCCGGGACCACAGCGAGTCCCGCCAGCATCAATCCGGGCGCAACTTCCGATGGAAGCCAGACGACCAATTCACCTGCTAAGCCACGGGAATTGTCAAAGTTTCCTATGGTCACCGGAATCCAGCACTGGTCGTCGGCGGATTCGAGTACGGTGGTTCTCAATCTTGAAGATCAGGTGCATTATGAAGCGCACCGCCTGGCCAATCCTGATCGCATCTACTTCGATCTGCACAATACGCAGCTGGCTTCCAACCTTGCATGGAAATCAATCGAGGTGGGCGATGCACTGCTCAAACGCATCCGTGTGGCTCAGCCCGTTACCGGCATGACGCGCATTGTGCTGGAGACGAACGCCAACACAGATTTCTCGGTGAGCCTGGAGCCGAATCCCTACCGCCTGGTGGTCGAAGTGCGCAAGATCGGGGCGAGCCCCAAGGGCGCGGTGAATCGGTTCCCGAACGCGACCGAGGCGGAGAAAAACAAACTACCAATCCTGGTTCCGCCGCCGACGCAGGAGGATTTGCAACTGCAGCGGCGTGTGCCCAAGATGCGCATCGTGGTCGATGCGGGCCACGGTGGTCGGGACTGGGGCACGGTGGGGCGCGACGGCTTGCTCGAAAAAGATCTTGCGCTCGAGATTGGGCAGCGGCTGGGCAAGTTGCTCGAAGGTCGATTGGGAATGGACGTAATCTACACGCGGCACGATGACAGCTATATTTCTCTGGACGAGCGCGCCAGCATCGCCAATCAGGCGCAGGCCGATCTATTCGTTTCCGTGCACGCCAACTACAGCGATCTTGCTTCGGCGCGCGGGGCGGAAACGTACTACACAAACTTCTTCATCACGCCTGCTTCGAAAGATGTGGATATGCGGCCAGGCGCAGGCGGCGTTAGGAATGCGGCGACAGCATCACTTTCCCCTGCTGGCTTGCGGGAGCGGGTTGAACAGTCGCGAAGGCTGGCGGAGAGTGTGCAGCGCTCTCTGTACGGGACACTGTCGGCGCAGAATCCCGGTCTGCGCGACCGCGGCATCAGGGAAGCCAGCTTCGTGGTGCTGACGGAAAGCGCGATGCCAGGGATCCTGGCGGAAGTTTCGTTCGTCAGCAGTCCCACCGACGAGCAAAAGTTGCGCAGCGATGGCTACCGTGAACAGGTCGCCGAAGCGCTGTACCAAGGCATTGCGCGGTATGCCGCTGGCTCCCACGGCATCAAGGTCGCGAGCGCGCAACGATAGTGTGCAATTTTGTGTTGGCACTTCCGAGGGCGCGCGCACTTGGAAGGACCGACGGCTTTTGTCGACGGCCAGTAGATAGGCGACGAGTTTGCGCGCCACCACCAAAGTGGCGCGGTTGCGATGCCCGCGTTCTAACTCGCGGGCATGCAGCGCCGCCAGTTGCGGATTCCATCGTGGGGCCAGCTTGGCGGAGGTAGTTCGTGCGCCGAAATTCCCCAAGCTGGCAGAGAACAATATCCGCAAGGGGTTCCTCGAAGATGGGCATATCGGAAGTTGGTCGAGTATTGCCCCGAGCTTTGGTTTCGCTCGCTTGTTGAGTGTGACCGCACGTACGGATGGCGAGTCTCGGAACTGCTTTCCATGCGCGTTAACCAGTTGGACATTGCACAGCGCGTGGTTCGGCTTGAACCTGGCACAACGAAGAACCTCGACGGCCGGGAAGTGCTCATGACTGCTTCAGTTCACAAGCTGCTCTCGGCCCTCGTACATGGCAAGTCACCCGATGATTACGTATTCACCCGCGCAAACGGCAAGCCTGTGCGTGATTTCCGCGGCATGTGGCAGAACGCTTGCGCTCACGCGGGAGCGCCCGAACTGCTGTTTCACGATCTGCGGCGAACCGGAGCACGGAATCTTCGCAGGGCGGCAGTTGCCGAGGGAATCATCATGGAAATCGGCGGCTGGCGAACTCGCAGTGTGTTTGAGCGGTACGCAATCGTGAGCCGTTCGGATATGAATGACGCGATTCTGAAATTGCAAGAATCGGAGAATCGAGTAGAGCAGGAAAGGCTGCAAGCAGAAGAGCAGATAAGGGCACAGATTGGGTGCACAATGAAGTGATTTTGGCCCAGCCTCCCGCATCCCGTGCGGTGAACTAGCGCCAGCTAGAGATTGATATCAAGGGGTTTAGGTGTGGTGCCGGGAGGGGGAGTCGAACCCCCAAGGGCCGAAGCCCGGCGGATTTTGAGTCCGCTGCGTCTGCCAGTTCCGCCATCCCGGCTGAGGTGGCAAGTGACTGAGACTAAAGCTTAGTTCACTTTTGTCCCGTTGTCATCTGCACCATTTTTGGTGCCCTATGGCGGTTCTATGGAAGAACTCCTTTGCTTGATGCTTGGTTCGCCTTAACCGGGGCGTTGGGCGCGTTTTGACCCAGTTGACTTAATAGATGACTATGGTTATCATAAAGGTCATCTGAGAGATCCGGATCTATGAATGAAATCTCCATTTCGGAATTTAAGGCTAAGTGCCTTGGCCTGATCGACGAGGTTCAGAAGACGCGCCAACCTCTACGCATTACGCGTCGTGGGAAACCTGTGGCGGAAGTGATTCCAGCCGGTCCTGATCACACACGTAAATTCGTGGGTGATCTGGTTGGCACAGGGAAGATTGTCGGCGACATCGTGGGGCATGTTCTCGATGTTAAGGACATGGAGGCGTACCGGGATTGAGGCTTCTTCTAGATACGCATATTTGGCTCTGGAGCAAGTTGGAGCCGAAGCGCTTGGGACGGCGGGTGAACAACGAACTTTCCAACGTGAACAATGAACTCTGGCTGTCCTCAGTGAGTGTGTGGGAAGCACTGGTGTTGATGCAGAAGGGCCGAGTTCAGGTTGAGAATCCGTTCGGCTGGGTGAAGCGGGCTAGAGAGCAATTGAGAGAGGCACCCTTGACGGCCGAGATGGTCGAGATAGGCTTGGCATTGGGCCTTCCCCACGCTGACCCAGCAGACCGGTTCTTGGCGGCAACGGCAAAGGTCCTCGATCTGACACTAGTCACAGCAGATGAGAATCTGCTGAATTTGAGCGAGATCGTGACTCTCCCAAACCGTTAGCCTTCCCCGATTGC
>Ga0185299_10000991_pt1 | contig 64185 bp, 60 predicted proteins | sample PaiPotPPA55metaG_FD_128002 | JGI IMG/M metagenome (GOLD analysis project Ga0185299, IMG submission 128002) | Iron sulfur acid spring bacterial and archeal communities from Banff, Canada, to study Microbial Dark Matter (Phase II) - Paint Pots PPA... ... | reverse complement strand
CGTTGAAAATGAATTGTCCAGAGGAATCTGTGTTGGTAGTCGTGGCCCAGGCCGAAGTTGTGGATCGCAGCGTGACGATAGCGTTTTCCACAGGCCGATGCTGAGCATCGTGGACGATGCCGCGGACCGATCCGAAAACGGAGCCAAACGCGGCGAGAGTCAGCATCAGGAACGGCGCCAATAGAATCATACGAATGGAACGCATTCAGTCTCCCATGACCTCTTCACTCCAGCGCTTAAGCCCAAAGTCATGATGAGCACTTATCGCAGCGCTGAAGCGTTGCGCCAGCAATCAGGACTCCTGGCCGGCAGCGGCTTGCACTTGTTGAGTATGAGACTTAGATCAGGCGATCGAGGAATGCGGCGGGGCGCGGCCGAGTTCGAAACCGAGGACGCCAGCGTCGAGAAAAACTGAATCTCGCGGGTTCAGGCGATTGGCGACGCTGTGGACGTAGAAAGTTCTGACCTGGCTCTGCGCATGAGCCCACCGAACCTTGGTTACAGCGCGGCAGCAGTCATGGTTGCAGCAATCGCCACCGCGCAACGCCAGCTGTTCGCTTGCTATAATCTGCGATTCGTGGCAGTGGCGAACTGATTTCCTGAGGCAGCAGGCATGCGGCGGCGAGGCGCAGATCGCCAACGCGACCGGGACGAGGTTGCCCACGAGCGCGAGTAGTAACAGGAATTTGGCGATCCGTCGATGCATGCTTAACTCTTGAAGCTTATCAACCTACAGATGCCGAAGGCAACGAGAAGGCGACAAAATGTCTCGTTGCTTCCTGGTTAAGAGTACGACCTGAAGCTGGAAACACATTGGCTAATGCATCAGAACATACGAGCCGCCATTGGTGAAGGCGACGAGCAGGTTCATCAGGACAAACATCAGATCGTAATGCCAGCCCGAGCTTTTCTCGCCCCAGAACCCTGTGTGCCAAGTGAAAATCTTTTTCTGAATGGCGCCGAACATGATCAGGATCAGACCGAAAGCAGCAAGTTGGGTGAGAACTCCGAAAGCCACGCCCAAGCTTCCCGCGACCTCGGCGATGCCAAGGAAGATAGTGAAGGCCTTGCTCGTTCCGATGCGCTTGGCGCGGCCCGTTGGATCTTTAAGATGGCTATAGCCGCTGGTGACAAAGACCAAACCGATCATCAACCGCAAGAGCAGCAAGCCGAGATCGGTGAAGCGCGCAAGTTGGGGGAACATGGTGTGTCTTCAAGGATGCAGATTTCACCGCCGCTTTTCTTGCGGTCGCGCAAGCTGCTGTTTTCAGGGATACGCCGCAGTCATGCTTTTCCGTTAATTTTGGCCCACCACCAGCGCACGCCGACGAACAGGAAACGCCAGTCCTGAAAAAACTCGGGAGGTTTGCCTTCGAACGCATGCCCGATGAATTGGAATATCCATCCCAGAATAAAAAGACCGAGGGCGTAGGGCCACAGCCGATGCATGAAGATAGCGGCGACAAAAACGAAGATGGCAATGAGAATCGTCGGAATGCCCAGGGTGTGGCAGGCTCGGTTTACCGGATTCTTATGGCTGGAAGCGTATTGGGCGATCCACTGCTCACTGGTGCGGTTGCCTAGCATGGCCAAAGGATAATACACCGGAGACAGGTTCTCCGCATGTTTTCACAAGTTGAGGCTGCCGCTCCCCGCGTGGTAGCATCCTAGGTTTTGGCGGGTGATGCTGGGCTGGCCTGTCTACTGCGATTTTCTTCTGGGCCTTCTCTTTTTTCACGCCTGCGAAGGAGCCTACTCGTGAAAGTTCATACCGGAGAAAACATTCGAAATGTTGCGATTGTGGGACACGGGCATGCAGGGAAAACCACGTTGCTCTCTGCCATGCTTTATACGGCGGGAGCAACCCCGCGGCTGGGACGCGTGGACGATGGAACGGCGACGACAGATTACGACGACGAAGAAATCGCCCGCAAAATGTCGATTGCGGCTTCGGCGGCCTATGTGGAATGGGGCAAGACGAAAATCAATGTGATCGATACGCCCGGGTTCAATATGTTCGTTCACGAGGCCCGGATGGTGCTGCCGGTGGTGGATGCCGCCATCGTGGTGGTGGACGGTGTGGCGGGTGTGGAAGTGGTGACGCAGCGAGTGTGGAACGATTGCGAGGAGTACAAGACGCCGCGGCTGATTGTGGTAAACCGCATGGACCGCGACCGGGCGAATGCGGAGCGCGTCCTCGAAAGCTTGATCAATGCCTTCGGTCGGAATGTGATTCCGATCGAACTGCCGATCGGGAGCGAGAAACTTCTGACCGGCGTGGTCGACCTGGTCCGCATGAAAGCTTACACCTATGAGTTGGGCGGAAATGGTAAAGGAAAAGAGACAGAGATCCCGGCAAACATGCGGGCGCAGGTGCAGGAATCTCACGAGCAGTTGGTCGAACTGGTGGCTGAGGGCGATGACAAGCTGATGGAGGAGTTCTTCGAGAAGGGTACTATTCCGGAGGAAGATCTAATTCCCGCGCTGCATAACGCCATTCGCGAAGACAAACTTTTTCCGGTGATCTTTTCTTCGGGGCTGGGGAACATCGGGGCCGACCGTGTGATGGATTTCATCGTCGATTACACTCCAGCGCCTTCAGAACATGAGTGGGTGCAGGGCGAGCCGGCGACCTCGGGTAACGGGGACGCGCCCAGGCGGCATGAGACGGATACGGAACCGGTGTCGCTGTACGTGTTTAAGACCGTGTCGGACGCCTTTGCGGGAAGGATTTCCTACTTCAAAGTCTTTTCCGGAGTGCTCAAGAACGAAGCGACGGTGCAGAATTTTTCGCGCGGATCGAGCGAGAAGCTGTCGCATATTTCGATCATGCAGGGCAAGACTGCGGTTCCAGCGACGGAGTTGCATGCGGGAGATATTGGGGCGGTGGCGAAGTTGAAGGACACGCTGACCGGCGACACACTGGGCGACAAGGCCGCACCCATTCTCTATCCACGAGTCAAGTTGCCGGAGCCGGCGATTACTTTTGCCATCGAGCCGAAGAGCCGTGCGGATGAAGACAAGCTGGGGCCGGGGATCCACAAACTCATGGAAGAAGATGCCATGCTGCGCTTCTTTCGCGACGCGCAGACTCAGGAATTTCTGATTGCGGGTACCGGACAGCAACATATTGAAGTGGTGGTGGCGAAGCTGAAGAAGCGGTATCACACGGAAGTAGTGCTGAAGGCGCCTAAGGTACCGTATCGCGAGACCATCCGCGGGAAAGCGGACGTGCAGGGCCGCCACAAAAAACAGACCGGCGGCCACGGACAGTACGGTGATTGCAAGATCAAGATGGAGCCCATGCCTCGGGGCGGCCAGTTTGAATTCGTGAACGACATTTTCGGCGGCGCGATTCCGAAGAACTACATTCCGGCGATTGAAAAGGGAATTAAAGACGCGGCAGGGCGCGGGTATTTGGCCGGATTTCCGGTGGTGGATTTCCGCGTAATTCTTTATGACGGGTCGTATCACGATGTTGATTCGAACGATATGTCGTTCCAGATGGCGGGGCGTATTGCCTTCAGAAAGGCGATGGAACAGGCCAAGCCCACTCTGCTGGAGCCGGTGATGGCGGTCGAAATTACGGTGCCGGACGACTTTGCCGGCTCCATCATGGGCGATCTGAACAGTAGACGCGGGCGCATCCAGGGCATGGATAACAAAGGCGGCAATACCATTGTGAAAGCTGAAGTGCCCATGGCCGAAATGCTGACTTACGGCGTGGACTTGACCTCCATGACCCAAGGCCGCGGCAGCTTCAACATGGAAATGCACCACTACGACACAGTGCCGGGAGCACTGCAGGAAAAAATCGTTGAGAAGGCTAAGGCGGCGCGGGGCGAAGTGAAGGAAGAGGAAGAGTAAGTTCTGTTGCGGTGCCCAATGGAGCCGTCATCTTTCACGATTGAGTTCCCCGAACAGGTGTCGTACGAGAAGAGGCAGTATTATCTCGATCGGCTGCAGAATGCACATCTTGCACGTACAGCGCCGCGAGAAAACTGGTGTCGGCGTAGACAGTCAGAAACGGCCTCGATCCTTCCCGGCCAGCCGAGGCGGCTGTTCCCCACATAGTTCGTGGTAACATCCGGCGAGTGGCCACCGCCAAGAACAATCCCAATTTGAATTACAGCCCCGAGCGCCTGGTCTCTGCTGCGCCGGTCGAGGACGATTCTTCGTTTGAGCTGAAGCTGCGTCCGCAACGGCTCGGCGAGTTTATTGGCCAGGCTAAGGTCAAAGAAAATCTGGCGGTTGCGATTGAGGCGGCGCGCTCGCGCGGCGAGGCCATGGATCATGTGTTGCTTTATGGCCCGCCGGGGCTGGGGAAGACGACCCTGGCCAACATTATCGCCAACGAGCTGGGCGTACACTTCCAGCCGACCGCCGCGCCGCTGTTGCAGATCAAGGGTGATCTGACGGCAATCATCACTAACATGCAGGACAAGCAAGTGCTCTTCATCGATGAGATTCACCGGCTGCAGCCGGTGCTCGAAGAGCTGCTATATTCCGCACTCGAAGACTACAAGTTGGACATCATTATCGGGCAAGGGCCGTCCGCGCGCACGCACACCTTGGAAGTAAAACCCTTCACGTTCGTGGGCGCAACCACGCGTGCGGGACTGATCTCGGCGCCGCTGCGGTCGCGGTTTGGGATCGTACTGCGGCTGGAGTTTTATACTCCGGAGGATTTGCGGGTCATCGTGGAACGTTCGGCGGAAATTCTGGGGGTGCAGATCGATGATTCAGGTGCGACTGAGATTGCCGGCCGATCGCGCGGAACGCCACGCATCGCCAACCGATTGCTGCGTCGAGTGCGCGACTATGCGCAGGTTCGCGGCGCGGGCAAAATCGATCTACCCACGGCGCAGGCCGCACTGCAGATGCTCGAAGTGGATCAATACGGATTCGACGAAGTTGACCGGAAGCTGCTCCTGACGATTATCGAAAAGTACCAGGGCGGTCCGGTCGGTTTGAGTACACTCGCAGCAGTTCTCGCGGAAGAGCCAGACGCGATCGAAGAAATTTACGAACCATTTCTGATGCAGATTGGATTTTTGAACCGCACTCCCCGTGGGCGCGTCGCAACCCAGCTCGCTTACGACCACTTCAAGATCACGCCAAGCCGGCGACAAAGTTCGTTGTTCTAGATCTTAATGCTGTTCCGCCGGACAATTTCCTCAAGTTTGGTGCCGTCAATAGCGGCTATTTTACGATCGTTCATGCTACGGTTCGATTCCTCCTACGGCCTCTCGATCGGCAAAATATCAAACTGAGTGTGCTCGGAATGCCAACGCAGCTATGGCTCCCGGCTGGTGATTCGGACGAATGGCAAAGGAAGCCTGCCTAGCCGCCAATTTTTTCGTGGATCGTTACAAACATTCGTTTTATGTTTTGTTAGGTCGCAGATGGTGTATCTTCCTCAGTTCCCCGTTGGGAGCGGCGACGATTGAGTCTGTCTTTGGGGCGGCGTCTGGACATAACGCATTCTGTGAGGTTGCCGATCCTGGCCGCCTTGCTGTCCTGCGGGTTTGCGTCGGATGCTTCAGCTGCCTCCTGGTTGCAGGCGGCGTCTCAGGAAGTGTCTTCTGCCCAAGATTCCGTTCAAACGACTCCTCAGAATCCACCCGCGCCGTCGGAAGCGAATCCTGCCCCGCCGGGGCAAAAGCCCGCACCATCGCCGCAGAATCCGGCACCCTCGGCGCAGCTGCCAGAGCCGGCCATCAGAAATCCAGAGGTGCGGCCCGCGCCCAGGCCAGAAATCGCTCCTCCGACGCTTAACATTCCCCGACTGACCCACGCGCCCGCGCTGGAGGATTTCCTCAATATGAAGCCCCAAGGGGAAGGTGCCATGCAGATGGCGAAGGTGACCGGCTTCGTGCAACGGAATCCCCATGATGGCGCGAAAGTTTCGGAGGAAACCGCAGCCTATCTCGGCTACGACCAGAAAAATCTCTATGTTGTGTTTGTCTGTTTCGACGATCCGAAAAAAGTGCGGGCACGAATGTCGCGGCGCGAAGATATTTACGACGACGATGAAGTCGAAGTCATGCTGGACACGTTTCACGACCTCCGGCGCGCCTATGCATTTCAGACCACGCCACTCGGCGTGCAGTGGGACGCCATCTGGAGCGAGGCCACGCGAGACGAGATAAGCGGCAATTTCGATACGTCGTTCGACACGGTCTGGGACTCAAAGGGGAAAGTCACCAGTCGCGGATTCGTGGTGTGGATGGCAATTCCATTTAAGAGCCTTCGCTTTCCCTCGACGAAAAATCAAGACTGGGGAATCATTCTGTATCGCGGAATCATCCGTAAAAACGAGGATGCATTCTGGCCAAGTATTTCCTACAAAGTGGCGGGAAGATTGGGGCAGGCCGCAAATCTTTCTGGGCTTGAAGGAATCTCGCCCGGACGGAGCATTGAGCTGATTCCTTATGGAATTATGCGTGGCTTCCGCGCCCTGGATACCCGCGATCCGACGAACCCGTATTTTCAAAACGCTATAGCCCAGGGACAGATTGGCATGGATGCGAAGTTCGTGATCCGCGATCACTTCGTCGTCGACATGACTGCGAATCCTGATTTCAGCCAAGTGGAGTCGGAGGATCCGCAGATCACCGTGAATCAGCGCTTCGAGGTGTATTTCCCGGAGAAGCGGCCGTTCTTTCTGGAGAACGAAGACTACTTCCGCACACCGCTGGATTTGTTTTTCACGCGGAATATCGAAGACCCATCCGCAGGCATTCGGCTGACGGGTAAAGAAGGACCGTACTCCGTTGGTCTAATGGCAACCGACGATCGCGCTCCCGGGCAGGCGGTCTCGCCGTATTTCCCGCTCTCCAGCACGCGCTCCTACTTCACTATCGCGAGGGTGAGCCGCGACATTTTCAAGGAGTCAAGCGTCGGCGCGCTTTACACGGATTGGGAATGCCCGACCACGGGCGAATTCAATCGCGTGGGCGGTGTCGACACCCGGCTGAAGTTTAACGCCAACTGGAGCCTCGATGCCCAAGCGGTGGCTAGTTCAAGCAATCTGGCGGGCAATTTCTACGCCGCATCCGGCTATTCGGGCAACAACTGCGAGACCAACCTGTTTCCCTTCGATGCCGGCAATACCGGAAACGGCGATCACTACGCAGGCCCCGCGGACAAACTGCACCTAAAGCGCGACGGGCTGCATTTATCCTACGACGGAGTGTACGACGACATCAGTCCGGGATTTGTCACCGTACCCGGATTTGTGAACCGCGTCGACATTCGCGGACTCTACCAGATGATCGATTACCGGTTCCGTCCGAAGAAAGGCTGGATTGTTGACTGGGGTCCTTCGCTGAATCAGCGTTACGTTTTCGATCACGAAGGCAATCGGCTAGATACGGATTATCAACCCTACCTCGCGATCCAGGGGCGGGGGCAAACATTTATCTATTTATTTCCTTACGAGGAATTAAGGGAACGGCTGCGGTCCCAGGATTTTTGTTTTCTGGGTTTTTCCTGCCAGTCCCAGCCTAACCGGGACTACCACGAACACAGCAGCGGAGCTTCCGTCCAGACCAGCATTTTGCCAGAAGTAACTGCTGGGGCCGGCTATCACTGGGGGGACGGCGCAAACTTCGTCGCGTCTCCCAACGCGCCGGCACCGCTCAACGATCCGTTTCTGGCCCGGCAGGACACGGCAACCGGCACGCTCACATTCCGTCCCATCAAGCCATTGAAGATTGAGAACACTTATCTCTTCGAGCGCCTGCGGACGATTGGAAGCAATCGCGGCATCTTCAATGACCACATTGTACGCAGCAAATGGAACTGGCAGTTTACGCCGCAACTCTCCCTGCGCTTGATTTTGCAATACAACTCCCTGCTGGCGAACACGCCCGGAACCACCGATCTGTATACCTACCTGCCGACCTCCCGGCAGTTCAACGCCGACTTCCTGCTTACCTATCTGGTGCATCCGGGCACGGCGGTGTATGTAGGTTACAACAGCGATTTACGGAACCTGAATGTGGTCCGCGGCGTGGGCGTGATCACTACCGCGAAGGACTATTTAAATGACAGCCGTCAGTTTTTCGTGAAGGTCTCCTATCAGTTCCGGTTTTAAGCAAGCCAAGCCCTTCTGGGATTGCTGAATCCTGGGGCATTCCGGTAGAATCTAATGATCCGTATCGAGGTTGGAACCCTATGAAAGCAGCCATTCATCCCGCTTACAACGAAATTCGAGTGCATTGCGCGTGCGGCAATGCCTTTGTTACCCGCTCCACTCATAAGGGCGACATCAGCGTAGAAATTTGCTCCGCCTGCCATCCCTTCTTCACCGGCAAGCAGAAGCTTATGGATACCGCCGGACGCGTTGAGCGGTTCCGTCGCAAATACGCCAAGAACGCGCCCGCGCCCGCCAAGGTTGAGCCATCGAAGAACTAAGTTCTTGGCTGCGGTCGAACGCTTGAAATTTAGCCCTCGCCGCGCGGCGGGGGCTTTGGTTTTGGAAGGCCGAGTAGAATAGAGCCTTGCGCAAAATGTGGGACAATCCGGTCTCGTGTGGGGCGGACATTCCCTTCGACAGGCTCAGGGCAGGCTTTGTCCGCCAATCTCCATCCCGGAGGCCAGTTCCCGCAGGCCTTTCCATCGGCAGCGTCAAAATTGCTCCCGCCACAGTCCTCGCCCCCATGGCGGGAGTCACTGACACGGTTTTTCGTCGCTTCATTCGAAATCTTGGTGGCTGCGGTCTCATCATGACCGAGTTCACCTCGGCTGACGGCGTGCTCCGAAAGAAAGATCAGAAAGCGAAGCGCTATCTCCATTTTTATGAAGACGAGCATCCGATTTCGGCGCAGCTTTTCGGCAGCGATCCGCACGTCATGGCGGAGGCAGCTCGCATGGTCGAAGGCCTGGGCTTCGACCTGGTGGATTTGAACCTGGGCTGTCCGGCAAAAAAAGTGGTGAAGTGCAACGGAGGGTCCGGCCTGCTGCGCGATCTTCCCGCGATTGGCCGTATTTTCGAAGCGGTGCGCGCCGCGGTGACAATTCCTTTCACCGTGAAGTTTCGCGCCGGTTGGAGCGACGACGAGATCGTGTGCGTAGAACTGGCTCGCATGGCGGAATGCTGCGGTCTTGCGGCCGTAGCGTTGCACGCGCGCACCCGCGAGCAAGGTTATAGCGGCCAGGCGCGCTGGGAGTGGATCACCGCGGTAAAGGATGCAGTGAAGATTCCGGTGATCGGCAACGGCGATATCCGCACGCCCGAAGACGCCTGCGCCATGGTCACGCAGACGGGATGCGATGCGGTAATGATCGGACGGACCGCGCCGTCGAACCCGTGGATCTTCCGCCAGATTCAGCAGTATTGCGCGGGGATGGAGGACGACCGCAATAATATGATTTTAGTAGGGATGGATCGGGAAGGGCACGACTTTAGTCGTGCTGAAGGCTCCGCGAATTCTCGCCTGGCTTTACCTGCTAAGGCCGCCTTTGACTCGGAGGCATACGTTTCCTCAGGGGCTGAAGCCCAATATTCTTTGGCCTCTAACGGCACGGCTGAAGCCGTGCCCTTCCCGTCCGTACCGTCATCCCGGTCAGCGTTGTTGGCTAAACCCTACGACCATCCCACCGAAGCCGATCGCTACCAGATGATTCGCACCTACTTCCAGATGCTGATCGAAGAGGAACTCCCCGACGCGGTCGGCAAGATGAAGCAGTTCGCCTCCTGGTTCACGCACGGCGTTCCGGGAGGAGCGGCACTCCGCAAGGCGATCTACGAGTCGAAGAGCGCGGTGGAAATCCTGGGGAGAGTGGAAGATTTCTTCGAAGCCAGACTGCAGCCGTGTGGCGCGGGCGCCCCTTCGACAGGCTCAGGGCAAGCCCTCGCCCGCGAAACGGCCGAAGCGGTCCAGCACTCTTAGTCCGGCGCTCTCCATAGAAACGCCGCCTACTTCATCTGATCGAGAATCGATCCAACGATTCCTCCCACCACCCCGCCCTGCACGGTTTCTCTTCTTGTCTCGTGAGGCATGTATTCGGAGAGGGCATGCGCGAGCTTGGATATCGGAAGCGTCTGCAGCCAGATTCTTCCCGGACCGGTTAGTGCGGCGAGAAAGATTCCGTCACCGCCGAAGATCATATTTTTGATGCCGGGCACGGTAGTAATTTGAAACGACACGCTGGATTGGAACGCTCCCACGTGGCCGGGATGTACTCGCAGGGTCTCGCCCGGCAGAAGGTCGCGAACGACCAGTTCACCGGAGAGTTCGAGCCACGCGATGCCTTGTCCGCTAGCCCGCTGCAGCAGAAAACCGTCGCCGCCGAAAATCCCCGCACCCAGCGACTGCTGGAAGCCGACGCCGATTTGAATCTGCGGCGTGGCGCAGAGAAAGCCGTGCCGATGAATCATATATTCATGTCCAGGCGAAACTTCTACGGGAACGATGTGCCCGGGAAGTTTGGTGGCGAAAGCGACCTCGCCGGCAGCGCCAATGGCGCGGTATTCGCTCATGAAGATCGATCCGCCGCCAGCCACGCGCTTGAGCACGCCGAAAATTCCGCCGCCACCGCCGAACTGGGTGTGCGTGGTCATCTGAATTGAGCTGCCCATCCAGGAGAGTTCTCCGGCCTCGGAGATAATCGACTCATTGGGCTCGAGGACGAACTCGAGTACGGGCATGGTGGTTCCGGTGATGCGGCTTTGCATGGGATCTCCTGAGTAGCAGTGTCTGGGATGGCTTCTCGCCGAACCTGGCAAGGCCCAGAGTATAAATCACTAGCGAGCGGGTGTCGTGTGAAGCGAGCGCGGGAAGCCTTTCCGTGGAGCCGTTCCTATTCCGGCCAGCGAATCCGATCGAATATCATCCGAAGACGCCTGCCCCTGGTCGGATTGATCATTTCCACGAACGCCACGCGTCCCTCGAGGTGTGGACGGAATCGGGAACGGGCGTCGCGATTTTGGCTTTCCGGACCGGACCGAACGCAGTTGGTCAGCATGGCCTTAAGGAGATCGAAGTCGCGTCGCGGAACGTTGATCCCCTGATTTATCGCAAGACCAGCTAAGTGTTGCCGTACGCCCTGGCGCATAACTCGTGTCTTGCGGTGATGCACGGTGAACCCTTCTTCAAGCAGAACAGCCGCTACATGGATGGCGAACCGCTCTGCGCATTTCTCAAATTCCACACCGCCGGAAAATGCGAGGTCGTCGGCGTATCGCGTGTATGCTGCTCCGGCGGACTTCGCTAAAGCTATTAACCGGCAATCCACCCGATAAGAACAAAGGTTGGCGAGCGCCGGCGACGTAGGTGCGCCCTGCGGAAGGTGGGGTCGAGAATAGAACCGGCGAGCTTCGCTAGCGCAAATAGGATCGATATCGGAGACAACCTGCTGACCCACGTGCGGCGCGACGAATGTTTTGATCGAGCGCCCCTTGACGAACCCGTGCACTGCGGGATGCGGCGGAATCTTCGCCAGAATCCACGCGAGAATCTGTCGCTGCAGGTCCTTCAGCCTCGTTTTTGGCGCCTCAATCAACCGAATGGTGCCAAACCTTTTGGCCAAAATCCGGTAATGATAGTGTGTCAAGCGCGGGCGATCTTCCTTGTATCCGAGTGCCCTGAGATCAGCAAACCACTGCAGTTCGCCCACATTGAGGCCGAGCCAATTTGCCAAGTCACCAACGGACTCGATGGCCGGAAGCTCCCATGTTTCGGCCGCAGCAACCGGCTGCATCTGCTGAGACTCGGTTATCCAGGTATTAACCGAAAGTTCGTTGAAATATTTTGATCGACTGCGTATAAGGCCCGGATCGTTCCTCAGAAATTGAACCATTGCGCGATGCCGCGGACGCGTCCGGTCTCCAAACGTGTTCAGATAGCGTTGCGCCAGCGGCCGAAGCCAACGCCAAGACTTGCCCAACGTTCGGCTGCAATGAGCCGTGAGGCGCTCAACGGTTGGTTCGCCGGCAAGAAGAGAATGAGCCAGCGCATTGAGCAGAGACGAATCGGTATGCGGCGGTAGAGTGCCCCAACGAGTCTGACCCTGCGTGAACCGATCTGCGCAGGTCGCGCAGTATAGCTCACGCGACGAAAACCCCAACTACTCAAGCTTCCCTGGGGTAACCCCAGAGAGGCCAAACCAAGCCCGAGAGCTTAGTCCAACCGAGCTTGGAGCATTCCACCGCGCGGAAAACAATATAGCAGCTTTCCCTGATTCCTATCCTGAACTAAAACCCTTCGCCACCATCTTCCCCGCCTCATCCGTCTCCACATACGCCCAAGGCGTCTTCGGATCATGCGTGAAGACCGTCAGCCACTTCTCCGGAAGCGCTTTCGCGAAGTACTGCTTCTTGCTGTCGATGGTCTGCAGAGGGTAGAGATCGAACGCCATGCCCCAGGCGATGTCGATGTGCGCGGTGGTGGGGATGAGGTCGGAAATGTAGCAGGCAATCGCAGGGGCTAAAGCCCCATTCTCTTCCTGAGCTGCGGATGGCGCGGCTGGAAGCCGCGCCCTTTCAATGCCATTGCCATGCGGCACGGCGGAAGCCCGGCCCTTTCCCGGGCTGCCGTCGACGATTACGGCTTGCATGTGCGCGGTATGGCCGGGGAAGGTTTTCACTGAGATGCCGGGAACAATTTCCTCGCCGCCTTTGAGCAGCGTCATCTGGCCGCTTTGCACCAGCGGGTCGTAGTTGTCGGGGATGTAGCTGATGGAGTCGCGCTCGCTGGGCTTACGCGCATATTGCCATTCTCCTTCCGGCGCATAATATTTCGCGTGCGGAAACGTGGGGACGATCTTGCCACCCCTGTCGCGGACGGTATTCCAGCCGCAGTGGTCGAAGTGCAGATGCGTGTTGATGACGATATCGATGTCTTCGGGCGTGATTCCGCCGGCAGCGAGATTCTGCAGCAACTGCGCGGGCTGGCCATAGAACTTGACCATGCGCTCCGACAACTTATTGCCCATGCCGGTTTCGACCAGGACATTTTGCTTTCCCGTACGGATTAGCAGAGAGTTAAGTCCCGCCTGCACGTAGTTTTTTTCATCCGCTGCCGCCTTACGCGACCACATGATTTTGGGAATCACGCCGAAAAAAGCGCCGCCATCGAGCGGGTAAGTGCCATCGGAAAAGATGCTGAGTTCAAAGTCGCCGAGAGTGAGCCTTGGCATACAGACAGTGTGCCACAGTGCCCCCGGCGCTGAAGCTCGCCTATCGATTGGCGCCTGGTCGGCATGGCTAGAGCCATGCCCTACCCAAAACGTTTTACGACGAAGGTCCGCTAGCCTCCAGGTCCATCATTGGAGACATACTGTTCGAGCGATTCCAGTTCTCGGCTGAGATCCTCGACGCGCCACTCCAGCAGATTACGAATCGAAAGAATTCCGAGCAGCTTGCCATTGTCGTCGGCGACGGGCAGATGGCGGAAGTGGCGCTCGAGCATAGTATGGAGCGCTTCGCCGGGACCGGTGCGCCGGGTGGCCATTTCCACCGGCGTGGTCATCAGTTCGCGGACTGAGGTGGTCAGCGGGTCGGTGCGGCTGAGCGCCATTTTGCGGAGAACGTCACGCTCGGTGAAAATTCCAGCTACCCGGTATTCGGAGTCGACGACGGCGACAGCTCCGACGTGGTGGTCGAGCATTTTATTGATGGCGTCGGCTACGGTCGCGTCCAGAGGAACGGCCGCGATTTCCCTGTCACAAAGCTGTAGCACACTCATAAAACCTCCTTTGGCTCCGGACTGAGCCAGATTCCCAGACCAAAATTCAGATTGATGAATTATGCTCGCGACGAAGCTGATGTCAAGGAAATTGAAACAAAAATCAACAAATCTTTATTTCGCTCACGCTCATCGGAAATTTGCTCTCATTAGTGGGGTTGCTTCTCGCTGTCGCTCTTGAAGACTTTTCCGTCCTTCATTACGAATTGCACATACTCCAGTGCTTTAATGTCGTGCAGTGGGTCGCCGCCGCTGACCGCAATCACGTCGGCAAAAGCTCCCGGCGCAATCACTCCGATCTTTCCATCCATGTCGAGCATGGTGGCGGCGCGCGAGGTTGCGCTCTGAATAGCATCCATCGGCGTCATGCCCAGCTCCGTCATGCGCGAAAATTCCTGCGCGATGGGCTCGGTCCAGGGAATTCCACCCATGTCGGTTCCAAAGGCGATCTTCACTCCCGCCTGGCGCGCTTTCTTGAAGGACGGCTCATGCAAGGAAACCCGCAGGCGGTCGCGCTGCCCGGCGGGAGTGTCCGCCGGAGCCCAATCGTGGTAGTAGGCGCTGATTGTAGGCACATACCAGGTGCCTTGCTTCACCATCTGGGCGATGGCTGCGTCGTCGAGATCGAGGCCATGCTCGATGGAATCGCATCCGCCATCGAGGGCGCGGCGCAGGCCGATTCCGCCGTAAGCGTGGCAGGCGACTTTCTTACCCCAGCCGTGAGTTTCATCCACGATCGCCCGCAACTCCTCAACCGTCAGCGTGGGCTGCGAGACCAGTTCGCCGTTCCTGCCGACCCATGAGCGATGTGTCATGTAGACCTTGATCCAGTCAGCGCCATGATCGAGTTGCTCGCGCGCCGCTTTGCGAGCCTCGACTGGCCCGTCGACAATCTGGGCGCCTTTGGGCATGTCTAGTTCGGGAGCGTAACCCTCCAGCGGATAACCACCCGTGGTCGAGATGGCGCGGGTCGAGACGAAAAGACGCGGGCCAGGAATATATCCTTGTTCAATGGCCTGCTGAATGCCCACGTCGCCATAACCAGCACCCTCGGTCTCTACATCGCGCAGGGTCGTGAAGCCCTGTTCCAATGCCCGCCGGGCTGCAACCGTGGCTCGTGCCGCGCGCAGGGCGAGCGGAGCGTTCAGGATGTTGACATCGTAGCCACCCTGCGCGGGGTCTTCGCCCTGCAGGAAAATATGGGTGTGAGAATCGATGAGACCCGGTAAGACGGTTGCTTTCGACAAATCAATCACCGTTGCGCCGGTGGGAATCTTGGCGGCCGGTGCATCGCCCACACTCTCGATGCGGTTACCGTGAATGACGATCACCTGCCCGTGCGTCGGTTTATCGGACTTGCCGTCGATCAGAGTGCCTGCCCGGATGACGGTCCAAGATTCAGAGGTATGAGTGTCCTTCGGTTGCTGTTGCGCGGCTGCGGAAATGACGAAAGCAAGAACGACTATCCACGGATGATTCTTCACGTTCGCTCCCCAAAGTTGTTTCTTACAATTTGGAATGAGGAATTCTACTCTCACTTCCCGATAACGTAAGCATCGGCTTCGATCTCGATCAGGATTTCCGGCGAGATCAAAGCGCTCACCTGTACCATCGAAGTAACGGGACGAATGGAGGAGAAGACTTCCCCATGAGCCTTGCCGATTTTCTCCCACTCCGCAATGTTTGTTACATACATTCGCGTGCGCACCACGTCCTTCAATGTGGCTCCGGCCTTCTGCAAGGCACTTTCGATGTTCTTGAGGACCTGCACGGCTTGGGCGTAGACGTCGCCCACGCCGACGATTTTGCCGTCCGGCCCGGTCGCGGTGGTGCCTGAGACATGCACGTTGGGGCCAACTTTGACCGCACGAGAGTAACCAACAATGGGCTCCCACGGTGTGCCGCTGGAGATGTTTATTCTTTCCATGTTTGGCTGATTTCCTCCTATTCGTCCATTTAGTCCATTCTATCGGGCTAACACGATGGAATTAGCAGCCAATGCGAGGGTGTGCCAACAGAAACGTGGAGGCAAACTTTGCGGGCGCAAGTGTCCTCTAATGATTGATGAAAATGATGCGCTGGATATACAAAAGTCATTTGCTTTTGCAGTGTAGCTGAGGTAACTAGTTACTTAACATAGTGCCAGAGTGATTTGTAACGCGGCTTTTAAGGAGGCCAAACAAATGATTCCGGAATCTCATCCACTGCGTCAGCTTTTCCAGGAATTGGTGGGACGCCATTATGCCGAGGAGATCGGTATCCGCGATCCGCAAGTCGTGGCCTATGTCTCGCACTTGCTCACCGAGTTCTGCGAAGCCGACCAGTTGTTCAAGATTCACGATGTGGCCGACCGGCCCCTCGCTGACTTGGGCGAAATGATTTTGGAATCCGATCCTGTCTACGGTCCGGCGCCTTCCTTCGATCGCGAGCGTCAGGTGCGGAAGCATATTGGAGACTACGCACTGTTTTTCGCCGGAATGTTTCCCGAAAGCATCAACCAGTTTCGGCTGCGCCGCCATCGCCTGGAGAATTTTGTGGAATGGATGAAGGCGGGGAAGGAAAGTTATCGCATCGTGTCGAAGTTCGAACACTTTGAATACGCCAAGGTGGCACCACTGTTCGCTCACCTTTCACGAGAGTTCGAGGGCTGCGTTTACGGCCTCAATATGGTGAAAAACGATCTGCAGGAGATGCAGCATCCCATCGTTCACCGCGGTAATGAACTGCTGATGTAACCTGGAGCCCACTTACTCGTTCAAGTCCGGGCTTCCGCCGATGCGGTAGAAACTGAGAGCGCTATTCCCTTGCAGTAATTTGCGGACCCTGCGCAGCGATCCGAATTCGGCGCCGGGATTAAACCTTTTGTCGTGCTCCGCAATCACTAGCGACATGGCCCAGACCAACGATGAATCGGCCAATGCCGTAAGGCTCCGTTCATAGGCATCCTGCATCTGATACGGTGGATCGAGAAATACAACGTCGGCCGCGATGTGTTCGCGCTGCAGGTGCCAGAGGACTCCAGAAAGATCATCGCGCAGAATTCTATATCCATCCGCGATTTTCAGACTCTCCAGGTTTTGCTCGATCACCTTCGTGGCTAGAGCGGAGGTCTCCACGAAGAAGACTTGCTTGGCTCCGCGGCTTAGCGCTTCGATCCCCACCGCTCCCGTCCCTGCAAACAGATCCAACCACACGCTCCCTTCAAGGGCTGCGGGATTGCCGGCGGTGAGCACATTGAACAGCGTTTCGCGCAGGCGATCGGAGGTGGGACGGGTATCCTTACCATGCAAGGAACGCAGAGGGCGCCCCCGATATTTGCCGGCGATCACGCGCATGGCTCTGAACCTTCGGGTGTCGAGCCCAATATATCCGACCATGTAAAATAACTGTAGTAGTCAAAACCTATGAGAAGTTTTTCGGTCCACGTCGGGCGGCTGTTTGGTGTGGAAGTGCGCATCCACCTGACCTTCCTGATCCTCCCGTTATTTGTTTTCTGGACGGAATACAGCGTGCACCCATCGGCCAATGGGCCGCGGGATCTCGCGCTGGTGGGAATCGTGCTGGCTTGCGTTGCAGCTCATGAAATCGGACACATGCTGGTAGCTCGGCGCGCCGGGCTGATTCCCAAGGCGGTTATTCTTCTGCCACTTAGCGGTGTGACCGTGTTCGACGAATCGCGCGCGGAAACTCCGCAGTCGGTGACAGCGGTCTGGAAGCGTGAGGTCCGCATCGCTCTCACCGGGCCCCTGGTAAACCTGGCGTTCGCTGTCATTGCGGCAGCAGTGATCTATGCCACTGTTCCGGGAGCGAATCTGGGGCAGTGGCCTTGGCTTCAGTCGGCTAACCTGCCGCGGAGCCTGGTGTGGGCTAACCTTTATTTAGCCGGCTTAAATCTTCTGCCCGCCTATCCTCTGGACGGCGGTCGTATCCTGCGGGCTTACTTCGCGCGAAGTATCGATTCTGCTGCAGCAACCCGCCGTGCAGTCTCGATCAGCCATGCCCTGGCAATGGTCCTGATGATCGCGGGTTTGTTCAGCAACACCTGGCTTACCATGGTCGGTGTCATTATCTTTTCTGCGGCGCAGCTTGAAGAACGCGCGGTCATCTTCCAGTCGGTATTGGATAATGTTCGGCTGGAAGAAGTGATGCTTACTGATTTCTCCACCCTCTCGCCTGCGGACACGCTCGAGGATGCCCTGGATAAGGCCGTACATTCTCTGCAAGATGATTTCCCGGTAGTTCGCGGCAGCGATATGGTGGGCGTCATTTCACGGCAGCGCATTCTGGACGCGCTGCGTGCGGAAGGCAACGGATATGTTCAGGCGGTTATGAACAAGCTCTTCGAGGTTTCCATGCGGCAGGAGTCTCTGGCTTCCGCTTTTCGCAAACTTACGGCGCGTAATCTGAGCATCATTCCCGTGGTCGAGGATCAGCGACTGGTGGGCATTGTCACGTTGCAGAACTTAATGCATTCCATGGCTCTGCTGGCGGAGGGCCGCAAGCTTCGGCGCGACAGCGCGGAATCGTGAGTCTGCTCGCTCCGGGTAGAGAGCGACGCATAGAGCAACGAACCATTAGTAAACCCTAAATCCCGCTCAGAAAAGCTGCACCGCTTTGGCTTGCCTGACCGCTGGAATCTCCTCAAGTTTCCGTAAAACATCTTCCGGTACGAGGCCATCCACGTGGACTACGGCAATGGCCTCGCGCGGCTCCGATGCCGCTCCCGAACTGCGCCGTCCCAACGAGAAGTCGGCGATATTAATTTCGTTTTCGCCGAGAATCGTGCCCACTTTGCCGATTACACCCGGGACGTCGCGGTTCCGGAGGTAGATCAGATTGCGTTCCAGCGGAGCTTCCACATCAATGTCGTCAATGTGCAGCAGGCGTGGCGCGTTTCCATGCAGGACGGCTCCTTTCACCATATGCTCCTCCGATGAACTCTTCAGAGAGACGGAAAGGACGCTCCCGGCGCCGCCGGTGGATGCCTTCGCCTTATGCGACTCATGGACGCGAAGGCCGCGAAGATCGGCAAGGGAGGCTGCATTTACCAAGTTAGCTTTTTCATCGAGCGCCTGATTGAGGATGCCTTTGATGGCCGCGTTACGAATCAGTTCTGTCTTCCACTCTGCGATATGTCCGCTGTAGCGCAGGGAAATCTCTTCAATCGACCCTGCGGAGATCTGCGCGAGAAAGGCTCCCATACGTTCCGCTAACACAATGTAGGGCTGCATCTCGGCATACTCTTCGGCGGAAACCGAAGGAACGTTGACCGCATTCTGAATGACGCCATGCTTCAGATATTCGCGCACCTGCTGGGCAATCTGAACGCCCACGGCTTCCTGCGCCTCATGGGTGGAGCCTCCAATGTGGGGGGTGAGGATGACATTCTCCATAGCCTGCAGCGCCGAGTTCTTCAGGGGCTCTTGGTTGAAAACGTCGAGAGCCGCGGCCGCCACCTGACCTTGCTTTAGTGCCTGCACCAGATCGACTTCGTTCAACAGCTCTCCGCGTGCGCAATTCACCAGACGAACGCCTTTTTTCATTTTCTTGATTGCGGCAGCGTTGATCATGCCCGTGGTCTGCGGCGTCAGGCCCACATGCAGAGTGATGTAATCAGACGCTCCATAGACCTCGTCGAGGCTGGCGCAGCGAATCCCGAGTTCCTTGGCGACGGCCACCGAAACGAACGGATCATGGGCTATCAACTCCATCGCAAAGGCTCGGGCGCGTCGTGCCACTTCCATACCGACGCGGCCAAGGCCGACAATTCCAAGGGTCTTAGCGCGAAGCTCCGTACCTTGCAGCGATTTCTTTTCCCACTTTCCGGCATGCATGAGGGCATCGGCGCGGCAAAGATGGCGAGCCATGCCCAGCATCATCCCGAGAGCTTGTTCCGCTACCGCCACGGCATTTGCCCCGGGCGTGTTCATTACGGCAATGCCCTGGCGCGTCGCCGCATCCAGATCGATGTTGTCCACCCCCACGCCGGCCCGCCCGATAACCCGCAGTTTCTTGGCATGAGACAACAGAGCGGCGTCCGCCTGGACCGCAGAGCGCACGATCAGTGCGTCGGCGGACTCCAATTCGGCCGTGAGTTTGCCCTCGATCTGGTCCGAGGTAAGAACCTCCCAGCCAGGTTCTCTAAGTTGGTCCACCGCTGATGCGGAGATTTTTTCCGCTATAACAATTTTCACGGATGCGCTCGTCCCTTTCTCAAAACTTCGCTTGCTAACCTGCCGCTCACGTTCGACGACAAGACCTTGACAGACATTTGACACTTCCCTGACACCCTCCGGCCTCTGCGTTCATAGACTCCCTCCATGGGCAAACGCCCGCGGGGGAAAATAGTCATGAAAACATTGTCGACAGTTTTACTGGCCGCGCTCACCGCTTTCACGCTGGCGTGCGGATACAGCTCCAAAGCCACCACGCCCGCGCAGCCTGGATCCATGCCCGCCATCTCGGCGCTGGCACCAAACACTATGACTTCAGGCGGTCCTTCATTCATGCTGACCGTCAACGGCAGCAACTTCTCGACCAAGGGGACGATCAACTGGAACGGTATGGCACAAACAACAACTTTCGTGAGTGCGAACCAACTTACCGCGACGATTGCGGCTTCTGATATCGCAACTCCGGCAACCGTGGCAGTTTCTGTAACCAACCCGGCCACAAGTGGCATGGGCATATACGGCAGCGGCGGCACATTGGCGGAAACTTCGAGCGCTATGAACTTTACCGTCAACTAGGATGAGGCGTGCTATCAGCGATCCTCAAGCTTCTACCAGTTGCGGATCTTTATCTTTATCTTTGGACAGTCCGCGCGCATAAACCGCTTGGGCAGCTTGCAAGGCCGCTCCATATGCGACAGTTTTCCCGGTGACGTGGGCGAGAACGTGTTCGAGCGCGCCTAGAATGCCGATCGTGTCCAGGTAGTCGTAATAGCCGATGTGCGCGATGCGAAAGAGCTGACCTTTCATTTCGCTTTGGCCGTTAGCGACCACCGCGTCGAAAGACTCGCGGAATTCTTTTACGATCTTTCCGGAGTCAATCCCTTCGGGCGAGCAGATCGCGGTCAGTGCGGCAGCGGGTGAAGCCGCATACAATTTCAGGCCCAGAGCCTGCGCACCGGCTCGCGTCATCTCCGCGCAGAGTTCGGCATTGTCGACCAATGCTTCGCGTCCCTTGGCCAAGTCGCCATGGCCCATCCCGCGTATAAATTCCAATGCGGCTCCCAAAGCGGCAAACAGCGACGTTGCCGGCGTGTAGGACGATTCGCCTTTGGCCGCGGACTTGCGTTCCTTGCGCAGGTCGAAGTAGTAGCGCGGAGAGGTCGTCACATCCATCCGCTTCCATGCACTCTCGCTCACAGCACAGTATGCCAAGCCGGGCGGCATCATCAGCGCCTTCTGCGAACCGCCGATAATCACATCCACGCCCCAGCCATCCACGTCGAGATGAGTCGTGCCCAGGCCGGTGATGGCATCGACAATCAGGAGAGTGTCCTTATGTTCGCGAACAATCTTTGCGATGCCTCTGATGTCATGCCGCGCTCCGGTGGAACTCTCAGTAGCCTGCACAAAGACGGTGCGTACGTCGGAAGTGAGCTTGGCGCGAATATCATTCAGCGCAAACGTAGTGCCGTAAGGCGAGGACAGCACGTCCACGTTGCAGCCGAAAGCTTTGGCCAGACCCGTCCAGCGCTCACCGAACTTTCCGGCGGTGAGCACCAGAACCTTGTCGCCCGGGGAAGTCAGGTTCGATACCGAAGCTTCCATCACGCCCGTGCCCGAACAAGCCAGTACCAGTACGTCGTTCTTGGTGCCGATGAAATCCTTCATGTCCTTAAGGACACGCTGGAACAATGCGCGGAAGTCGGCGGTGCGGTGGTGCGCTGTGTAGGACGCCATGGCGGTTTGCGCCGCCGGTAGCAGGGGCGTCGGGCCGGGAGTAAAAAGACGGTTCTTGCGCAGCATAGGTAAAAGCCCTTTATGAGTGAAGTAATTTATAAGTCTACTGGAAGCGCGCTCCGCTGTCGTGATTCCGCTCACAATGCCAGTCTTTTCGAAGGTCAAGCTTAGGACTCGCTGCTTTCTGGCGCAGGTCCAGCACCGTCTATAATCCCCTGATGAGCTTGATCGAACAAATCCAGCAAGACATCACGGCGGCCATGAAGGCGCGCGAGGAGCAGCGGCTCTCCACCCTGCGAATGGTCAAGAGCGCACTCAAGAATCGCGAGATCGAGAAGATGGCGCCGCTTGATGAAAAGGAATCCCAGGCCGTGCTGGCGACGCTGATCAAACAGCGCAAGGAATCCGTCGAGCAGTTTAGCAAAGGCGGTCGCCAGGAGATGGCCGACAAAGAAGCCGCCGAGATTGTCCTGATCGAGAGCTATCTGCCCAAAGCGGCCGGCGAAGATGAAATTGTCGCCGGAGTAAAGACCGTAATCGCCGAGATGGGATCTCCCACGATGAAAGATATGGGCGCGGTGATGAAGAACGTCATGGCAAGATTTTCAGGTGCCGGCATGCGCGTGGATGGGAAGGTGGTTAGTGAGGCGGTGAAGCGGGAGTTGGCGGAGAAGTAGACGGCGAAGGATCACCTGCTTCTCTGCAGTTCTCGGTACGCCTCGCTTTTCGAGATTCCCCTTTCCTTAGCCACTTTCTTCAGCGCGGTTTTCTCGTCGAGCTTCTCCTCTGACATGATTTGTGCCAGCCTTTGGCGAACCCCGGGACGGGCGAGAGCGCCCGTCCCCACACGAGCTTCTTGTTCTTCGGTTTTGCCAATCAGCAACGTGATCTCGCCTTTCACGCCGTCGCGCGACTGCAACGTTTCTAAAATTTCGCCTGCGCGTCCGCGCAAAAACTCTTCATGCAATTTGGTCACTTCGCGCGCGATCACCACATGCCTGTCTTTTCCCAGAACTTCAACCACGTCCGCAAGTGCCTCCACGATCCGGTGCGGGGCTTCGTAGAAAACCTGGGTGCGCGGCGAGATTTTCACCGCCTCGAGCACGGCTCGTCTCTCTCCACGCTTCGGCGGAAGAAATCCGCTGAAGCGGAATGAATCGGTGGGAAGTCCGCTGGCGACCAGCGCCGCCAGAAAAGCTGACGCTCCCGGTATCGGTACCACTGGAATATGATGCCGGATGGCCAGCGAGATCAGTCGAAAGCCGGGATCGGAAATTCCGGGCGTACCAGCATCGGTGACCAGCGCCACGCTTGTGCCCTCTTGCAGATCTTTCACCAACTCAGACGCGCGCGTCATCTCATTGTGTTGGTGGTAGCTGACGGTGCGGGTTGTGATGTCGTAGTGGTTGAGCAATTTCTGAGTCTGCCGCGTATCTTCGCAGGCGATGACGTCCACTTCTTTGAGCACGCGCACGGCGCGCAGCGTGATGTCCTCCAGATTGCCGATGGGGGTACCCACAAGGTAAAGCGCCGGCCGTGGACCGAGCGTGCCCGGACTCTTCTTTGGCGGCAGGGTTTCTGACTCGACGTTCTCGGATTCGTCAACGTTTCGGCCAGCGTGCTTCATGGCCGGAGTCTACCACTGCAACCGTAACTTCCAAGCCCGTGAAGCAGTTATGCTATTCGTCAACAACGCTAAATCGCGGAGAATAACGCTTGACCGAAAATGTTTTTCGCCGTCTCGCCTTGTCCCTTCCGGAAGCCATCGAAAGGGCACATATGGACCATCCAGACTTCCGCGTAGGCGGGAAGATCTTCGCCACGCTCCGTTATCCTGCTAAAGGTTGGGGTATGGTCAAGCTCACACCCGAGGAGCAACATTACTTTTCAAAAGCAGAGCCGGCAGTATTCGTGCCTGTAAAGGGTGCCTGGGGACGCCGGGGAGCGACCTGTGTGAATCTCAAATCGGCAGGCAAGGAGTCGCTGAGGAAAGCAATTCACGCCGCTTGGCGCAATACCGCCCCGAAGCGCCTGGCTGCACAATTCTCGAATGCCATCGGACGATAACCTCAGTGTGGGCCGCGCGAATTGACGGGGTGTATAAGGCAAGGCAAAAATGCCTCCCCCTAAGACCCACGCCCCATCTCTCGCTGGTCCCAACGGGAGCTAGCGTGGCGTGCAGGGGCCCGGTCTGGTACATGTCCTATTTCTTGGCGTGAAGCAACGCGTCTCTCAGTTTGAAGAATCAAGGAGTTCTGGGGGGTAACTTGGGGAGGTGACGAACGGCATATTGCAGCGACCAAGAGCACATTCTAATGTCCCGATCAGAATGAACCTGAAACCTGCACATCCCCGCCCGAAATCGCACCGTTCGGACCTGGCTGCTAACGCAACCGCCAGCCGCAGCCAGATCGCAAAACGCCGGAGCAATCGCATGGCGCTCCACGCTTCTGTCGAGTTAGCCGGGGAGGATCGGCAGAAATGTTCCTTTACAATGCTGGCCAAGGCCACGAAATTGAATAAGCACGGCGCTGCCGTCCAACTCAGTCGTGAGCTTCTGGTGGGCTCGGTCGTCAGCGTAAATAACAAGCATGGCACCGAACTCTCGGCCCGCGTAGTTGCGCAATTGGCGGCCCTAGAGGGCGTTTCCACGTATGCAATCGAGTTTGTCGAGCAGGACGAACGGGCGGAAACTTTCTGGGGAATTATTTTCCCGCCGAACACCTCAAACGCCTAAACGTCACCCGGATTCGCTTAGGAATTCAAGTCAGTGAGTGCAAATGCCTGATTTCAACAATCGCATCCGCCCGCGCGACTCTTCAAAATCCGCAAGATCGCAATTATTGTGTTCCAATTCCGAGTCGTAGCTGGCACGTCGTACAGTTTGACAAAGAACCGCCGCCGTCATTCTTCCTCAGTGCAATGGCCGGTCCCGCTCCGCCAGAAAACGATCCTGGCATTGTTTAGCCTCGGCGAGCACAGCCGGATATTGCGGCGACTTACGAAATTCGTTCATCATCGGGTCAACCTGCAAATAATCGTAGGCACAGTATCCTCCCTCAATCGCCGACTTCACCAGCCGCGCCGTAAAGTCATTCCCCAGGCAAGCGCTGAACAGACCCGCCTGACTGTATTTTGGTTCCGGGTCCTGGAAAGCGGATACCATTTTTGCGGCCTCCTCCAGAAGGCGTTCGGACCCCGGAGTCCGCGGCGTGGTGTAACAAGCCTCCAAAGCACGCGGATGAAAAAACGAGCTGTCCGGCATCTGGTGCAGCTTCTGTAGCGCCTCGTTCGTCTTTCCCTCGCGCAGCAGCATCGCAACCCCCACATTATTCGTCCACTCCGATCCCGCATCCGCAACCAAGAACTGTCGCGCGCGATCAAACTGGTTGCTCAGGTAGAACACGCTCGAGCACGAACGGAACTGGTAATTTCCGGGATCCAGCCGGATCGCGGCGCCGCACTCCTCGGCCGCCTCTTTGGTCAAGCTCGCATAACGCAGCACGTACGACAACGTAAAGTGAGCGAAGCCGCTCTGCGGCCGCTTCTCCACCATCTCCTTCGCTTCCTGATACGCCTGCACCAGCTTGCCGGCATCGGTATCGAGGCTCACAATCTGCTGCGCGGCATCCTCCAGGTTGGGATCTAAAGCCAGCGCCCGCCGCAGCGTAGGCAAAGTGCGCGTCATGACTCCGGTCGCGCCGATTCCATATTCTTCTTCGTAGTAGTAACGTTTTCCGAGCGCCGACCAGGCCGGCGCGAATGTCGAATCGAGTCCCACCGACCGCTCCAGCATCCGGACCGCCTCACGATTCTGATCGCCATCGTGCGCCAGCGCGACGCTCCGCAAGTAAAGGTCATAAGCCTCTTCATTCGTCGGACGCGTACCGTTCCCGATCTCAGCGCTTGCCGCGCCCAGCGCCGGAATCAGGCCTTGCCGAACCCGCGACGTCACCTGCTCCCGCATCGCCACCAGATCCTCAGCAGGAACGTTCATCGTCTCCTGCCAAAGCACACGATCGTCGCCGACATCGATGGCCGCCATCGTCAACTGCAGCTCTGCGCGAACTTTCTGGTAGTGTCCCATCACGATTCGGCCGACATGCATCTCTTTCCCAGCCTGCTGCACGTCCACATCCGCTGCCGCATATTTTCCGGTCGTCGCGAAGGGACGAATCGATAACGTGCGCACCGAACTCAACGTGGTGGAGACCTCATCGGGCAAGGCCATGCGCAAGAAATCTTCTTCCTTGTCCGCGCCGAGATTCTGAAAAGGCAGCACGGCGATGGTCACTGGCGCAGCAGCAGCCTTCTGCGCCCTCGGTCGCCGAGTCTCGCGCAATCGCCACGCCGGCAATCCAAGCAGCACGAGTAGCGCGATTGCGCCCAGCCCCCAAATCCATCGCCCGCGCGGCCCCGGCTCCGGTGCGGCCGCCGCCATGCTTCTCGACGATCCAGTCCCCGTGTCCCGCCGCGCCCGCGCCAGGTCGGCTCGCATTTCGGAAGCGTGCTGGTAGCGAACTTCGCGATTTTTTTCCAGCGCCTTCTCGATCACTCTTTCAAGTTCCGGCGGGATCTGCGGATTCAGCCGCGCCGCCAACACCGGAGCCCCATGCAGCACCGCGTCAAAAATTGCGCCCGACGTATCTCCCTTGAAAGGCAGCGCGCTCGTCGCCATTTCGTAGAGCAGAATGCCGAACGAAAACAAATCCGTGCGTGCGTCCAGCGGTTTGCCCAGCACCTGCTCAGGCGACATGTAGGACACCGTGCCCAGCGTTGCTCCCGGGCTGGTCAGATGTTCGTGTTCCGATTCCGTGTGCGCCGCCGCGATCTGGGTCGCCGAAGAGATCCGGTCATCCATTTTCGCGAGGCCAAAATCCAGAATCTTCGCGTGCCCGCGCTTCGTGACGAAAATATTTGCCGGCTTGATGTCGCGATGAATAATACCCGCCGTGTGCGCCGCGTCCAGACCATCCGCAATTTCGCCCGCCAGCGTGAGCAACCTTTCGGTCTCCATCGCGCGGCCCGCGATGGCGTACTTCAGCGTCGTCCCTTCCAGGTACTCCATCGCAATAAATCGAATGCCATCGTGTTCACCGATCTCATGAATGGTGCAGATGTTGGGATGGTTAAGCGCCGAGGCAGCCCGCGCTTCCCGCCGAAATCGTTCAAGCGCCGCCGCGTCCTGCGACACACTATCGGGCAGAAATTTCAGGGCGACGAATCGGCCGAGAGACAGGTCTTCAGCTTTGTAAACCACGCCCATACCGCCGCCGCCAAGCTTTTCGACAATGCGGTAGTGCGAAATGGTCTGGGCGATCACTGGAGCAGAATCCTACGTCTGTGAAACGGGCAAGTCAATGAAGGCCATGGAGTTGGCGGTGTCTCGAAAGGATGGTGGGCGTAACATCGCGTTAACACTTTTTGACCCGGACGGGTTGTCGGGCGATTCTCGGTGAGTGTAACCGCCTGATTACGCCAGGTAGCAGCTAGGCGCGGGCACGGAGCAAGGTACGGTTTAGCTGGCCTCCTGGTCCGACCACTTGTTTTGCGATTGGTTCATTTGACGTCAGAGAGCCTAAGCGTAGAATTACTCCGCGATTTAAGAGTGTTTTCGCTTCCGGTGGTTCGATTCTACTGCCAGCGGGATACAGCGCTAGGGTGGTCGGGTCTCCATCGGAAGTCGGTCCACCAGAGGCTGGGCGAGGGGAAGTGCTGCGAGAACAGAGGGCAAAATCGAGCGCTCCGGGTGGTGGGTAGCCAGAACGCCGGGGGTACCTCGATGAAAAGCGTTTCACAATGTCGCGAACAGGCGAGCGAACCAATGTTGCCGTTTTCGGGGTCGAAAAGGAAATTCCCGATAACTACGGCGCATTTGGAAGCTGCGAACAACTATTCGGATAGAAGTGACTAACTGTTCGGATAGAGTGGCTAGCCCTGCAGATAAATTCAGCGGAACATGTTTGACCGATTGCGCCAAGATCCACTGCTTCTATCCCTCTCTTGCAGAACCAAATATGGAGGCTGGAAGATTGCCTGCGCACGATTGCTCTCCGCGCTTTACGGAAACCTACGTGCATAGCTGTTTGTGGGAGAGAAGATGGAGGCTGCTATGACTCGTGAGGAACTTACACATGCATGGCAAGGATCGGTTGATCGCGAGGTTCCCGGCTGAACGGATTCCTGAACGTTCTTCCTTGGGCAGATCGGGGCGTTCATCTGGCGAATGCCGGTTTAGTAGACTGTCACCGTAATTCGAGAATATGCCACGCACACGGTTGTTCAAAGGTCAGATTCGCGGAGAATTTCCATGGACAGTTTTGTCGATATTCATGGCAGGCCAGTTCATCGGGTCGATCTGGCTGTAGGTGAAACAGGGATTGTCGGCCTAAAAAAATTTAGTTTGCAGCCCATGGTTGAAGTAGGCGTGATTGCAAGAAACTCAGACATCGCCTTCAGCCAACAATGCGTTCATTTGGGCGATGTGACCAAGAAAAAATACATTGACGTTTACGACATGGCAAAGGTCGCGGCAGACAATGTTCCGATTGAGTCTCATGGACGATTCTTTTTTCAGATTTGTGGCAAGTCCGCTGGTCAGACCGAATTAGATGCTTTCTACTGGGTTTCAAATGCAGGGAAAATGGGCGCTACTTACGCACCGTCACTGCCAATTAGTGTCAAGACGAATTCGAAGCTGCTCGTCATGCCAGCTGCGCCCGGCCGGTCTATCGGCACCTTTCAGACGATGTGGAACAACCATCCGATGAACCCCGCAAATGGGGCAGTGCACTATCCCTGCAACAACGGCGGACCTCCGCTCCACAATATGCAGTGTTTTGTTCGACTATGTAAGGCCCTACACCTGAGCGGAGTGTCATTCAACGGATGCTGGGGATCGTCTTGCCAGCTTCATGGCGCTGATCACGCGCATCATTTTTCGAACCCGTACGATTTTCCAACCTGGCACTGGGCAAAGGGGAAGGCTTATGTCTGGGAGGCAAATCCCCCATTTTCGCCCGAACCAATGCCGGGTCTTGCCGCGTTCAAATTTGTTGAAGCTCGCCAAGGCATTATTCTGTTCACAAACTATTTCAGCATCAAGGGGCAATCTTCAATGTGGGGCGGACACATCGACTTATGGAACAAGGGTAGGATGGGCAACACTTACACCGACATAGACCCGAGGCAAGGCGAATCGGCGTTTCTCAGATCGAAAAAAATAAGCTTTTGGCCGCTGGTGGGGGTATAGTCCTTGATCTGTAAGCCTCCGGAGGAGGCCGTAGGGCGTCGATCCGGTGATCATGCGCCGCATTGCTTAAGCGCCAGCGAGAGGGGCGAAACAAGGGCGGCCCGCCATCGCTCGATCATGCCGCGATCCGCCGCATGAAGGCTGACGGCCTCCGACCTACGGCCATTGCCGCGCTGCTGGGCGTTGCGAGGCGGCCTTCTATATCTTCCTGCGTGGTCCGCAACTGTCCCTCGGCCAGCGGTTCTCCCTTCAGACCCAAAGTGCAGTACTGACTCCAGCGGTCCCCTAGATCCACTCCCACTGTCAGGCGATCGCGATTGGGGCCAACGGTGTTTCCCCTGCGATTTTCTTTTACGCTCGTCGACACCGCCGGCGCCTCCAGTTTTCCCGTCAACTTTCCCAGGACTTCCGCGAGTACTTCTTTCGCATCTCGCTGCACCGGACCTCGCGCCTTCGTCCGCTTCATGGTTGGTTCACTCCGCTGCGAAGACTTGTTGTGCTGCTTCAAGGTCGATCTCTTTTTTCATGTGATTCCACGTTGAGTGCATTGATCACCGCTAGCTTAACGCCATCCGTGATCGGGGATCGACCTTCTCATGCCATCCGATTGCGTCAACAATGCGCCGCGCCCGTGCACGCCCGTGCAAGCGTGCATTGACGCAATCGAACTTGCGACCCTAGAATCAAAGGTGACGGGATTTTTCCTTACAACGTCTCAGAACCCATGCCTCTTTACGAGTATGAATGCGAGAAGTGCGGTCATCGCTTCGAAAAAATCCAGAAGTTTTCCGACAAGATGGTCAAGAAGTGTCCAGAGTGCGGAGGACGAGTGGAGCAGATGATCTCCGCGCCTGCCGTGCAGTTCAAAGGATCGGGTTGGTACGTTACCGACTACGCGAATAAATCTCACGCGCCCTCTTCCGATGGCGGCAATAGCGACTCGAAGAAGGAAGACAAATCCAAGTCGGACGATTCAAAGAACGATTCTTCCAAGGAAAGCCCCGCTAAGGAAACATCCAAGGAAACGTCATCCAAAGACACCTCTTCGAAGGAAGACTCCAGAAAGACAAGCTCGAACCGGGTAAGTTCATCGCGGAAACCCGACAAGAAGAGATAGAGATAGCGAGTGCTGGCGAATTTTTCTGCGCTATCGTCCTCTTCCCGTCTACTTCAGCTCCCGCTCAAAGTGGTCTTGAATCATGTGGAATAGATGATCCCGCGACTCGCTTCCGGCTATGCTGTGAGTTTTATTGGGATAGATCATCAGGCGGAATTGTTTCCCGGCGTTGATCAGCGCATTAATCATTTGAACGCTGTTCTGGAAATGCACGTTGTCATCGCCGGTGCCGTGGGCTATAAGCAGTGCCCCGTGCAGGTTCGCTGCCGCGCTGGTGACATCAGACTCGCGGTAACCTGAAGGGTCGTCCTTGAGCTGACCCATATAGCGTTCTGTGTAGATGGTGTCATAGTTGATCTGGTCGCTCACCGGCGCAACGGCAACTCCGGCGCGGAAGCGGTCCGAGTGAGTCATCGCGTAGATCGTCATCGACCCACCATTTGACCATCCCCAGATCGCCAGGTGGTCTTTATCCAGCTGCGGATATTGCGCGAAAAGCTGGTCGAGCGCAGTCAGTTGGTCCTTCAATTCGATAGCTCCGAACTCATGGCGGATCGCGGTTTGGAATTTGCGGTCCCGACCCGGGGTCCCGCGATTATCCACGGCGAAAATTGCGAAGCCCTCCCGCGCAAGAATTTCATCGAACGGACTTGTCAGCTCTTTCAGGACCATCTGCCCTGCTGGCCCACCATAGATATTCACGATGAGCGGGATCTTGCCGCCGGCCGGCGCATTCGGAGGGAGCAAGAGGCGCCCGTAGAGGGTGGTGCCGTCCTCTGCTTTGAATTCCAGAAACTTCGGAGCGCGGAGCCCGTAATCCGCGACTTCATCGCGCGCCTGCCACACTGGAGCACACGCCGCGCCCACCGTACAAAGCGACATCCGCGGTGCAGCTAACGGCCCCACGAATGTCTGCTCATAATGTTTGCCATCCTCGGAAAATTTTGCGGAATACATTCCTTCATCATGCGTGAGTTGCTGCAGGCCCGATCCATCCAGCTTGATGGAGAAGATATGCCGTTGCCTGGGATCGTCCTTGTCGGAGGAGAAAGAAACAGTGCCCGCCGCTTCGTCCACTCCTTCGACACCGAGCACCTCGAAATCGCCCAGCGTGAGTTGTCGATCCAGCTTCGCTTCCCCGCCGAGCGGGTTCTGCTTATCAAAGCTGTAGAGATACAAGTGGTTGTGCCCGTCGCGCCAGCTCGACCATAGAAAACCGTCGCCAGACTTCAGCACGCGGAAGTCATCATTCACGTTGATCCAGGCACCCGGACTAGTCTCGGAGAGTACTCTCGTCGACTTCCCAGACTTGGCATCGACAAAGTACAAATCCATTTTGTCCTGATTGCGATTTAGAACTTCAACCCAGATGATTCCAGGGCGAACCCAGCCGAAGCGTGGGATATACGCATCGGGATCGTCCGTCACCGCAATCCAGCGAACTTTACCCTTGTCCGCATCGATCACCCCGAGTTTCACCACGGGATTCGCATCTCCAACTTTAGGATATTTTTCGTTGTCCACCGTGGGATGCGTGGGGATGAGATTGACGAGCGGATAAGTTGGAACTTTGCCTTCATCCATGTGCAGGAAAACTATTTCTTTGCTGTCGGGCGACCAGAAATAGTTGCTGCGCACCGCCAGCTCTTCGGCGTATACCCAATCGATGTCGCCGTTAAACAGATTGTCTTCCGTGTCTCTGGTCAGTTGCCGTTCACTCTTTCCGCTCACCGGCCGGACGTAGAGGTTGTGCTTGCGCACGTAGGAAACATGGCTGCCATCGGGGGAGAACTTGGGGTCACCGCTGGGATCGGGCGCCGACGTGAACTGCACAGCGGTGCTGGTCGCCAGATCGAAGAGCCAGAGTTGTCCTTGGGAATCGAAAATCAGGTGCTTTGAATCCGGCGCCCATAAATAGGCCGCGACGTGATAGCGCATGAGTCGTTCTTTTTCCCGTTCGTCTTTCACTTTGTTGTAGTCGGGCGCTAAAGAAGCCAGCTTGGTGGCGCTAACGAGAATTTTCTTTTCGCCGGAAGCCGCGTCCACGTACCAGAGTTCGCCGTGCTCGCCTTCGTCGTCCCGCTGCAGAAATGAGAGCTTGGTGTCATCGGGACTCCACTCCATGGTTTCGGGACCGCGACCACCGAGACCGCCGGGAGCGTAAATCGCCTCAATGGTAAGCGGCTTCACCGGCGACGGCGATTGCGCCCGAGCTGCCTCCTGGCAGGACACAAACGTGAGAGTGACGACGACGGCCGCGAGAGAGATAAATTTTTTCACTATGAAACCCCAGGGAACGAGAAGTAAAAAGTAAAGCGGAACGGAAGAGTTTACACCGGAAAGCGCCTGCCGTGGGCGGTTGCGTCGCTAGTCCGTACAAAACCTGCGTTTCCACGTGTTAGAATCAAACTCGAGCCCTCTCGGGATGCTTCCAGAAATAGAAAACCTGCTGCACCTGCAAGAAGCGGATAAAGCAATCCGCCGCCTGCAGGACGAAATCGCCGAACTCCCCAAACGCGTCGCGGCTATTGAACACAAGCTGGCGGACACCAAACTACAATTGGAAAAAGCTCAGGCCGCCGTCAAAGCCGACGAAGCCGCCCGCCGCAAACACGACACTGCCATCGCCGACCTTCGCGGCAAGATATCGAAATACCGCGACCAATCCCTTGACGTCAAGACCAACGACCAGTACAAGGCCCTGTTACACGAGATTCAGTTTGCGGAGAAGGAAATCGCCGCTACCGAAGACAAGATTCTGGAGCTGATGGTCAATGCTGACGCCCGCGACAAGGAAGTGAAGGCGGCACAAGCGGAGCTGAAAGAAGAAGCGGCCGAGATCGAAACAGAAAAAGTCGAAGCCCGCCAGCGTACGACCGAGGACGAAAAGCAGCTCACCGAATGGCGTGGCAAGCGCGATCAGATGCGGGCCGGGGTCAATGAAGACCTGCTGCGCCACTACGAGCGCGTTGCAAAATTTCGCGGCAGCGGTATTTCCGAAGTTCGCGATCACAAATGCATGGCCTGCCAGGTTATGCTGCGTCCGCAGACTTATAACGATGTCCGTACCGGGCAGCAAACCGTGGTGTGCGACTCCTGCCAGCGTATTTTGTACTTCAACCCGGCCAACGAGATGCAGGCTCTTGAGCCGGAACATAAACGCTCGCGCCGCCATCATCCCAAGATCGATGCTCCTCAAGCCTGGTACTACCGTCAGGAGTATGCCGAGGCTGGCGAAGTTCTGCTGTGCTTAACTAATGCCAACGGACAGGCCAGCCGTCGGGTTTTCGACATGGGTACCGGTCGCCTTATCGGCGACATCCTCATCCGCGAAGGCGATTACCGGCATGCCTTTCCGGAAGACATCACCGGGGCGATCCGACTCAACGGAAGCTGGTCGGAGGCTGAGATGGAAACCTGGGGCACAGAGATGCCCATGACCGCGCTTGACGCCCTCCATACCGATCTCGAAGCCGCCCGGTACGAAATGGTTTCCCGCAGCTCTTCCAAGTCTGAAATCCCCCCAGCGGTTCCTACGCAGCACGTCGCCAGCTAATAAGGACCTGTCGGCACAGCCGCTCCCTGCTGCGGCTCGTTCGTTACCCACAAATCCTGTGTTTTACAATTCCCCGAACCCTTCAGGAGGGTGCGATGTTTTTAGCAGTTGATTCCTACCGGGTAACCGCCAAGTACTACGACGCAGCGTACTCCGCCAAGCAAGATCTCGTGGATCTACCCTTCTACCTTGGACTCGCGGGGCAGTCGCCGGGCCCCGTCCTCGAGATGGCTTGTGGCACCGGGCGCGTCCTTCTGCCGATTGCGCGCAAGGGGATCGAAGTCCACGGCGTAGACAACTCGCTCCCCATGCTTACGATTTTGAAGGCGAATCTGGCCGATGAACCTCACGATGTTCGGCAGCGAGTGACCCTGCATGAGGGCGATATGCGCGATTTCCGTTTGGGCGCGCAATATCCTCTGGTGATGATTCCCTTTCGCCCCATGCAGCACATGCACACCGTCCAGGATCAAGTCAGCGCTCTCCGTACTGCTGCCTTGCATTTGACCGATGCGGGCATTCTTGTATTCGACGTCTTCTATCCGAAGTTCGAATTGATTCATACAAGAATAGGGGAGAAAGTTGCGGAGATGGAGTGGAGTCCGAATCCCGATTCAGATTCCGATGTGGCGAAAACAAAAACCGTGCGCCGCTATTTCAGAAAAGATCACGTCGACAAGATCAACCAGACTTTCAGCTTCACATTTATCTACCGCACGTTCTTAGAAGGCCAGCTGATCCTGGAGGAGACCGAGGTTTTACAGTTGAGCTACTTTACATATCCGCACCTGCGGGCTCTCTTCATGCTCGCCGGGTTGGAGGTCGTAGCGGAACATGGTTCTTTCGCCAAGACTCCTCTCGACAACAGCGCCGAGCAGATGATTTTCTTGCTGCGAAAAGCTCATCTGCGGACTTGAATGCCTGTCGGGGCCGCATTGTCAGTTAACATCGGAGCATGGTCGGAAAGCCAATCCCGTCTGATTCTGGCGCTGTTGTGAAGGTTTCCCCTCGCGGAGCCGGTCGCCTTAAAGATGGCCACGTCTGGGTCTATCGCTCGGATATCGTTTCAGCCGATGGAGCTACCCCCGGATCGCTAGTCGCAGTCACCGATCATCGGGGACAGTTTCTTGGCAGCGCGCTCTATTCCAGCTCTTCGCAGATCGCTATCCGTCTGATTTCGCACGATCCTGTCGCCGACCTCCCTACGCTATTGCGTCAGCGGGTCGCGGATGCCATTGTCTATCGTCGGCCGATTATCCACGACACCGATGCTTACCGCATGATATTCAGCGAAGCCGATTTTCTGCCTGGTTTAATCGTCGACCGCTACAACGACGTTCTCTCGATGCAAATCCTCACCCAGGCCATGGACGCCGACATCGTGCGCGACACTCTGATTGCCGAGCTGACCGAGCGGCTGCACCCGGTCTCAATCGTCGAGCGCGTGGATCCTCGGGTCCGCCAACTCGAAGAATTGCCACCGCGCTCTTCTGGACTGTTGCAAGGAGATAAGACCTCCACCGTCTTTAGCATGAACGCCGTCCACTTTAAGTTCGAGGCGCTTGAGGGCCAGAAGACTGGAGCGTTCCTCGACCAGCGCGAAAACTACGCGGCCGCCGCCCAATACGCCCATGGCGAGGCCCTGGACGTCTTCTGCTACCAAGGCGGATTTGCCCTTCATCTGGCCCCGCGCTGTTCTCACGTCTGCGGTGTCGACAGCTCCCGTCCGGCCCTCGAAGTCGCCGAACAGAACGCCGAACTCAATCCCGCGCGGCTCAAGGACAAGGGCAAAGAAATCGAGTGGATCGAAGCCAACGCCTTCGATCTGCTTAAGGACTATTCCTCTTCAGGCCAGCGTTATGACACGATTGTTCTCGATCCGCCGGCCTTCGCCAAGTCGAAGCGCGACCTCGATGCCGCCCTCCGCGGCTACAAAGAGCTCAACCTGCGCGCCCTGAAGATGCTGCGGCCCGGAGGGGTCATGGTCACATGCTCATGCTCTTATCACGTGAGCCCCCCGGAGTTCATTGCAATGCTCGCGGACGCGGCCCGGGACGCTCGGCGCACTTTGCGTCTTGTGGAGGTTCGCGGACAGGCGAAGGACCACCCAATTTTGCTGAACATTCCGGAAACTGCCTATCTCAAGTGCATCATTGCGTCCGTAACTCGATGAAAACACCGTGATTATTTACATTGACAACGATACGCTCATATTTTATGCTTCCTTTGTGCTGAATAGACATCTAAGCTGTTGAACGGCAACGCCGAATTCTTGAAGGCCAGCACAAAAGGAGAATATTGCTATGACAGTTCTTACCCGTTGGGAGCCTTTCCGTGAGTTTTCCACCCTGCAGGACCGCATGAACCGCCTGTTCCGCGAGTCCTATAACGAAGGTGGCCGGGATGAGTCCTTGACCGCATCCAGCTTCGCACCAGCCGTTGACGTCTACGAAGACGAACACAACGTGACACTGAAGATCGAAGTGCCCGGAATCGATGAAAAAGACATCGATATTCGCCTGGAGAACAACACCCTTACCGTCCACGGCGAACGCAAGATTGAGAAGGAAGAGAAGGAAGAGAATTATCGCCGTGTCGAGCGCCAGTATGGCAGCTTTACCCGCACCTTCACTCTGCCTACCACCGTGGATGCCGAGAAAGTTTCGGCAACCTACGAAAAGGGCGTGTTGAAGATCGCTCTGCCCAAAAAGGCGGAAGCCAAGCCAAAGCAGATCAAGGTAAACGTCGGAAGCGAGAAGGCCGCTGACAAGACCTTGGACGCCAAAGGCCCCAGCAAAGCCGCGTAAGGTCGGTGTTGTGTGGGACCGGGTCTCTGGGCCGGGTCGTCGAGCGAAGCTCGAAATGACGATTGACGGGAGGCGGTCAACCGGCCGCCTCCCGCCTTGTTTTTCAGACTAAACAACTTTGTCATCCTGAGCGGAGCGAAGGACCTGTGTAATTCCGCAGCCAGCACATTGCATAGGTTCTTCGCTTCGCTCAAAATGACAAGAGAAGGAAGGGTAGAGGGTTAATCATGGCTATCCGTTGGGACAAATTCACAGTAAAAGCGCAAGAAGCCGTCCAGCGAGCGAACACTCTCGCCTCCGAGCACGGCAATCCCGAGTTGATGCCAATTCACTTGCTCGCGGCACTGCTGGAAGACAAAGAGGGCATCGTTCCGCCAGTGCTGGAAAAAATCGGCATCGGGCCGCAGGCCGTTCTCGGCGATCTATATCGCGAGATTGAGAAGCTTCCCAAGGTCTCTGGAGAAGCCACACAGGCTACGCTTTCGAACGCCGCTACCAAATTGCTCGAGCAAGCTTTCAAAGAAGCCGCCAACTTCAAGGACGAGTACGTCTCCACCGAACACCTGATGCTGGCCATAACGCACCTCAAGCAGGATGGAGCGCAGCAGATCCTCGCCCATCATGGCGCGACCTACGACGCGATTCTGAAGGCGCTCACCGCGGTCCGCGGTTCGCAGAAAGTGACCGATCAGAATCCTGAAGCCAAGTACCAGGCTCTGGAGCGCTATGCTCGCGACCTCACCGAGCAGGCTCGCCGCGGCAAACTTGATCCGGTCATTGGCCGAGACGAAGAAATCCGCCGTGTGGTTCAGGTTCTTTCGCGTCGTACGAAAAACAATCCTGTGCTCATTGGCGAGCCGGGCGTTGGCAAAACCGCAATCGTCGAGGGCCTTGCCCAGCGAATCATCTCCGGCGACGTGCCCGAAGTGCTCAAGAACAAGCGCGTGGTAGCGCTCGATCTCGGAGCCATGCTGGCCGGGGCGAAATATCGTGGAGAGTTTGAAGACCGTCTCAAGGCCGTCCTTAAAGAGATCGAAGATTCCTCAGGACAGGTAATTTTATTTATCGACGAATTGCACACTCTCGTCGGCGCCGGAGCAAGCGAGGGCGCAATCGATGCCTCCAACATGCTGAAGCCGGCTCTGGCCCGGGGAGAGCTGCGCGCGATCGGCGCTACCACGCTCAATGAGTATCGTAAGTACATCGAGAAAGACGCGGCTCTCGAACGACGCTTCCAGATTGTTTTCGTCGGGGAGCCGGATGTTGAGGACACAATTGCTATTCTTCGCGGCTTGAAAGAGCGCTACGAGGTTCATCACGGGGTGCGTATAAAAGATTCCGCCATCGTCGCGGCCGCGACACTTTCACATCGTTATATCTCCGACCGTTTTCTCCCCGATAAGGCCATCGACCTGGTTGACGAAGCCGCGGCCTCGATTCGCATTCAGATCGATTCCCTTCCCACGGATATCGATCAGCTCGAACGCCGGGCCACCCAACTCGAAATTGAAAAGCAGGCGCTAAAGAACGAAGACGATCCTAACTCCAAAGAGCGCCTGAGCGTCATCGAGAAAGAACTTGCCGGGATTCGCGAGAAATCCAATGCCCTCAAGGCGAATTGGAAAAAAGAAAAGGATCTCATCGCGCGATCACGCGAACTGAAAGAAAGAATCGAGAAGCTCAAACTGGAAGAGCAGAGCGAAGAGCGCAAAGGCAATTTGCAGCGCGTCGCCGAAATCCGCTATGGATTGTTGCGCCAAGCCGGGGAAGAGCTAAGTCAACTGACGGCCAAGATTGACGGCAAGGCTGCGGGTGCGCCGCGCATGCTCAAAGAAGAAGTCGATGAGGAAGACATTGCCCGCATCGTTTCCAAGTGGACCGGTATTCCGGTCTCGAAGATGCTGGAAGGCGAGGTCAAGAAATTGGTCACGATGGAAGAGCGCCTGCGTCAGCGTGTTGTCGGACAGGACCAGGCTCTCGAGCGCGTCGCCAATGCGATTCGCCGTTCCCGCGCGGGACTCAGCGATCCCAAGCGGCCGATCGGGTCGTTCATTTTCCTCGGCCCAACCGGGGTTGGCAAAACTGAATTAGCTCGTGCTCTCGCCGAATTTCTATTCGACGATGAGCGCGCCCTGTTGCGCATTGACATGTCCGAATACATGGAGAAGCATTCCGTCGCTCGCCTGATTGGCGCGCCTCCGGGCTACGTAGGCTATGAAGAAGGCGGCCAGCTTACCGAGCAGGTCCGTCGTCGCCCCTATGCGGTTGTGCTCTTCGACGAGATTGAGAAAGGTCATCCGGACGTTTTCAATGTGCTGCTGCAGATCATGGACGATGGCCGTCTTACCGACGGCAAAGGCCGCGTGGTGGACTTCAAGAACACGATCATCATCATGACATCGAATCTCGGCTCCAGCTATCTGCAGGCCGAAAACCTGCGCACGCCGGAAGACTTTGAGAAGGCGAGCGAACAGGTCATGAATGCGCTGCACGGACACTTCCGGCCAGAGTTCCTGAATCGTGTCGACGACATCATAGTTTTCAGTCCACTGGGCAAAGATCAATTGGTGAAGATCATCGAACTGCGGCTTGAAGATGTCCGTCGCTTGCTCGCCGACCGCAAGATTTCGATTGAGCTAACGGACGCCGCGAAACAGCTATTGTTTACCCAAGGCTACGATGCCAACTTCGGTGCGCGTCCGCTGAAACGGGCGATTCAGAAACTGGTACAGGATCCACTGGCGATGAAGATTCTGGATGGAGAAATCCTGCACGGTGATCACGTCATTGTGGACGCTGACAAGAAAGCCGGTAAGATGAAATTCGAAGTCAGCAAGCGGGTGAGAGAAAAGGAACCGGTGAAGGCAACGTCATAGATTTGCTGCGTGCTGCGTGGATTCTCACGGATATTTCTAGGATCTCTTAATCAGAACACTGATCTGGGAGTGAGCATACTGACGTTCCGGAGAAAACTAATGAACCGGCGCGAATTCGTGGGCTATGCGGCTCTTGCGCCGTTAGTGGCTTCTGCGGCTAGCCTCAAAGGTGCTCCTGCTGACAAGCCGTCCATTTTGCTTCCCGATAGTGCTCGCAAGTATTAAATGGGAGGTGGGGAAGCACACATTCTGGTAGGCGCGGAGCAGTCCAGCGGGGCATTTTGGCTCGGCACTTTCCTGGTAAATGCAGGCCGTTTGAGCTGGCTCCACGTGCATCACAGTGCCGATGAGCAATTCTATGTGCTTGAGGGCGTGGTTTCCATGTGGATGGATGGCGGTTGGCACGACCTATCCCCCGGGTCTCTTGGAGTCGTACCACGGGGAACACCACACGCCTACGGTAACCGTACTAAACAGGCAATGCGCTTCTTAAACTCAGGAAATCCTGCAGGCTTTGAAAGATTCTTCGCTGATCTCGACGGGATCGTTCGCCACTTCACGTATGGCAGTCCCGAGTTCATTGGCGAGTTGAAGAAGGTTTATCCAAAGTACGACACCGAAATTCTTGGACCTGCGCCACAAGGCTGAGACCTGACGCTGTTTCGCTACTTTTGAGTAAGCTGAATGGCGACCAAGCCTCAGGCCGGGCTACCTGCCGTCAAGCCAGGCTGATCGCGTTATAGAAACGCTGGTGTAGAATTGCGGCCTTCCTGCCAAATTCCTCAATGGCGGAACTTGCGAGGTCTGCGATGCGTCTCCTGTTCCTATTTGTGTCATTGCTGGTCGCTGCGATCACCGTTGCGCAAACACAGAAGGCAAGTGGCATCGCGGACTTCATAAGCGTTGATACACCAGTCTTCGTTCTTGACCACGTCCGAGTCATCGATGGAACGGGTGCACCGGCGAAGGAAGACCAAACAGTCGTGATTGCGAACGGCAAAATACAGTCCATCGGTCCAACCGCGTCCGCACAAATTCCTCAGGGTGCGCAACGAATAGAGCGCTCTGGCTACACGGTTATTCCTGGTCTGGTTGGTATGCATGACCACCTGTACTACACCGATTCGTACGCAGTGCAAGTTGTCGATGGAAAGGTTGGTGAACCCGGATTGTTCATTGCCGAAATCCCCTACACCGCTCCCCGACTCTGATGTTCATGTACGCTTTGTACGATGTCATGCCCTCCGCCGCCCAGTAGTCCACCATGCGTTTCGCGTCGTCCGTTCCGGTCAGTTCGTGCATCTGGGCAAATCGTGCTGGCGCACCTTCGAGGTACGGTGCCGTCGCGTCGATGCTTGGGCCTGGCATCAGGTTCGCGTCAATCCGGCTTTTGACTTTCAAGTCCGTGTAAGGCTCCACGCTTCCGGTCGTACGCATCGTGGTCACCCCAGCCGCCAGATAGACGCGCGAAGAGCTGGGGGTGGCGATCCAGCAGGCACATGCGCACAAGCTGAAACTGACAGGGCATCTGTGTTCTGTGACCTGGCCGGAAGCGGTAGCTCTGGGAATCGATGATCTGGAGCATGGACCCGTCTTTACCGATACCGAATTCGTCGCGGATAAGCAGCCGGACGTGTGCCCGGCGGCTGGTGGCAGAAGCAGCTGGGCCAAACAGGACGTGAACGGAGCACAAGTGCAGGAACTGATCAGCACTCTCGTGTCCCATCATGTAGCGGTCACTTCGACGCTGCCAGTGTATGAAGCCCATGCACCAGGGCGACCGACGTTACAGTCGCGCACGTTGGATGCGATGTCCGCAGAATCGGCGCAAAGCTATCTTACCGATCGCGCAAGAGTGGGTTTAGATTCCCCCATAGCGGCGCTGCTGCGCAAAGAGATGGATTTTGAGGTGGCATTCGTCAAAGCGGGGGGCTTGCTGCTGGCCGGCCCTGATCCCACCGGAAACGGCGGCGTGCTGCCGGGTTTCGGCGATCAACGCGAAATAGAGCTACTCGTGGAAGCGGGTTTCACACCAGTGGAAGCCATCCGGATCGCCACGGAAAATGGCGCCATATATCTCGGCCAGCAAGATCGAATCGGAATCCTCGCGCCTGGCAAACAGGCAGACCTGGTTTTGATCAAAGGCGATCCCTCAAAACGAATTGACGAGATCGAGAACGTCCAGACGGTGTTTAAGGTCGGGATCGGCTACGATTCGAAGAAGCTGATTGACAGCGTACGAGGACAGGTCGGAATTCGTTAGCAACATGCACCTGCGTGTGGCCGACTTGTCACCAGCACGATTTCGGTGGTTCGTTCGTGCAAAAGACGTTGTCCCCGTGCAAATTCGCGCAGACTTGAATTAAGTCAAAGGCGCCGAACCGTTCTTTCGGCGCACTTCCTCGATGACCCAGTCGGTCCAGTAGGAAGACGCTCCATCAGACTTCAGGGGATCTTTGCCGGCCACAGCGTTCACAAAGTTCTCAATCATCGGATAGTGCAGATTGGGGTGGGACGGAAGATCCTCGCGGCCGCCGGGATAGATAAGTTCGGGACCGTTCAGCGGAGTTAACTCAATTTCGCCTTCGGTGCCCCGGATGCGGCATTCGTCGCGCTTCACTTTCGAATGCCAGCGAACATCCACCAGGCCGCGCACGCCGTTGGCATAATCGATCATCACGGTCGCGTTGTCTTCGACCGCATAGTGATGAACGGCATTCGATAGATAGCCAGTGGCCCGCAACGGTGGGCCGAAGAGGAAATTCAGCACATCGATGCGATGCGACGCGATGTCGTAGAGCGGGCCACCTCCGGCCTTCGCGGGATCGATGAGCCAACTGCGATCACCGCTTTTTTCTTGTTTTTCGTCCAACCATCCATGACTGGTGAGTTCGGCAATAACGGGTTTCCCGATGGCACCGGCCTCGATCAGTTGCTTTGCGCGCTGTAGTTTGGGATACATTCGGCGGTAGTAAGCCACGCCAAAAGTGCGTACGGTCTCCTCTGCCGCCTTGACCATCGAGCCTGCTTCGACTGCGCTCATGGCCATGGGCTTTTCGCACAGCACGTGCATTCCGGCTTTAAGAGATTGGATCGTCTGCTGCGCGTGCAGGAAAACTGGGGTGGCGATGTAAACCGCGTGTACGGAGGGATCGAAGAGAGCCTCATCGAGCGTACTCCAAACCCGTGCATTGTACGAGGCAGCTTTTGCGGGATCGCGCGTGACCAGGCCGTACAAGCGGCTGCCGGGCTCGGACTCAATCGCGGGAATAACGCGGCGGGTGGCGATATCGCCGATTCCGATTACGACCCAGTTCAGCATAGATATAGATATCGATAGGCAAAATGCAGCTCGGGCAGAAAATCAAAGGCCGGCCTCAGGCCGGCCTTCGCCACCAATTTCATCACAATGATTACGGCTTCTTGGGAGCGATTGCGTCCTTGGCAGCCTTGGCAACGCGGAATTTCACTACCGTCTTGGCCTTGATCTGGATAGGCTCACCGGTCTGCGGATTACGTCCAACGCGGGCTTTGCGGTGCGCTTTCACCAACCGGCCCAGGCCGGGCACGACAAACACGCCATTCTTTTTTGTTTCTTTCACGGCGACATCGGCGAGTTGCTCCAAAAACAAAGCGGAAGTCTTATTGGGAAGCTCAGTCTTCTCGGCCAGATAACGGACGAGTTGGGTCTTGGTTAAACCTGAAGCCATATTTCCTCCTCGGAAAGATTTGAATTTTAATTCCAGCGGGCTTGATGGTATATCAAGGGCCCTGTGGAAAACACCCTTATTCTACGCGGGTTCCGTAGATATAACATGTGAAGAAGGCCATTTTTACATGCTATTTTGCAGATGGACATCCTAAAATGGCCCAAACAAGCCGGTATTGGCGGGCGAGCACCAAAGATAAAGCTCTCTTCTGAGTCCCCATGCTGCCCCATCCCCCGCCCCAGGGCACCTAGCCCGGGTGCAATAATGATCAAGAGGAGAATCACGAATTGAGTTGCAAGCTATGTGAAGTTCGCAAGGAGAAACGCTTCTGTCCCGCGGTCCACGGACGGATTTGCCCGCAGTGTTGTGGCGAACAACGCGAGGTGACACTCGATTGCCCCAGCGACTGTCCGTATTTGCAGCAGTCGCGCGAACACGAGAAGCCGCGGTCGGCGGAGGAGTTTGATGCGGGAGCGTTGTTTCTGCAGGTGGAGATTTCGGATCAGTTCACTTATGAACGCGAGCACCTTCTCATGGGCCTAAGCTATGCCCTAGTCAAAGCGGCTCGCGCCGACCGCAACCTGAACGATCGCGATCTGCTTGCCGCGCTCTCTGCAATGGCGATCAGTTATGAGCGGTTGGTGAACTCTGGTCTGCACTACGAGCAGCCGCTGACCAGCACCGCGCAGCATGCCGCCGCGGCACAGGTGGAAGAAATGGTGAAGCAGTTCCGCGAGGCCGAGCAGAAACAGCTGGGTTACTCCAATCTGCGGGATTCTGACGTCTTCAAAGCTTTAGTGTTTCTGGTTCGGCTGGGGCACGGCCGAACCTCGGGACGGCCCAAGTCGCGCGCTTTCATCGATTTCCTTTTCGCACAATTTCCCGAGAAGGAAACGGCCGTGGTCACGCCGCAGGAAGCGGGCAGCCGCATCATCGTGCCCTGATCCGGGGTTCAGGTTTTCAGCTTCCGCACCGTTTGACCGAACGGTAGCGCATCGCGCAATTCAAGAATTGTCTTGTCAAACACTCGGTGGCGCACCTCCGGCGCAATCTCTGCCAGAGGCTCGAGGACGAATCGCCGCTGGTGCATGGCGGGATGCGGAATCGTTACTTCGGGAGAATCCAAGACAGCGTCGCCGAAAAGCAAGATGTCGATATCGATGGTTCGTGGGCCTTTTTTCCGCACCCGCTGCCGGCCCATCGCTTCCTCGATGTTAAGAAGTGACGTCATCAGTTGTTGCGCAGGCTGTACGGTTTCAAGTGCGACGGCACAATTCAGAAACCAAGGTTGTTGAGTAAACTCGATAGGCTCGGTTTCGTAGGAGGATGACACAGCCGTCACCCGGCCGACCGCTCCTAGACGCTTTTGAGCGTCTCGCAGATGACCTTCGCGGTCGCCGACATTTGAGCCAAGTGAAAGAAAGACTAGGGTTGGCATAGACTTAGCGTCCGATACCTTGGTTACTTTCGGCGAACTGAAGCTGATTCTAGAATTAAAGCATGCTGGAGTCCCTGTTGCTGAGTCGCGATGCCGAGGTGTTCCGGGTGTTACGCGCGACGCTCGAAAAACTGTCGATCGAAATCGAAGTCTGCCAGGAGGCGAAAAAAGCCAGCGACATTCTGATCTCGGAGAAGTTCGACGCCGTTATTGTAGATTGCGACGACATGCCTGGTGGAGTTGGGGTGCTGGAGGGCTTGCGAGCTACTCCCAGCAACAAGAACTCCGTAACATTTGCCATTGTGAACGAACGAACGAGCACCCAGGAAGCTTTCGGCATGGGCGTCAATTTCGTCCTGCACAAGCCGCTCACGCTCTTGAATACGTCTCGCTGCTTCAACGCCGCGCTCAGCTTTATGTTGCGGGAGCGCCGCCGCTACTTCCGCCACCCTGTAAAGATGCCGGTGTGCCTCGTACTGGACGGCAAGGAAATAAAAGGGGAAAGCACGAATATTAGCGAGGGCGGAATTGCCCTGCTGCTGCACCACGCACTTCCAAAAAATGCTACACCACGGCTGCAATTCACTCTGCCAGCAAGCGGCCCGGCCCTGGATGTGGACACAGAAGTCGCGTGGGCCGACCTGAAAGGATACGTAGGACTGCGTTTTCTGAACCTGCCCGCAAGCTCGCAGGAATTGCTCGAGGGCTGGCTCACAACAGAGATAGAGCGGCAAACTTCAGGACCCAAAGACATACTGGCTGCACCAACCCCCCGCTCCATCCAATAGGCGGACGCACGTCGCGCCTCCAACTCCGTCCTGCGCAGGTATTCAGTTGGTAATTTGCGCGCAAGCCCTGCCGTGGCAATCTGGAGGGATACCGGAGAGCCATTGCCATGCTTCCTACTACCTATCGAGTCGCCCGCATTCAGAAAACCCTGCGCTGGTTTGAGGCCGACATTCCCTTGCTGAACATGCGAGTAAAGGATTTATCGCTCGAACGTCAGCGGTCCGCACGTCAATTTGCCTCGGCGCTCATCGACCAGACGCGTGCGGAGTTGCAACGACTGCTCGACGAACAGCCAGAGCGCATTGCCGAAAGCGGCGAAGTCCCTTGCGAACCCGCGGACTGAGTCAGTTGCGTGACTACATTCTCTCAATTCAGACAGTAGATCCAGCGACGGCCTGAGAGCTGTAAGGACTGGCGGCGTGGTGACCTTCCTCGGGGAGGGTGACTTCTTGCCACAAAGTCTGGTCGCGGAGAATGCGGGAAACGAGCGCGGTGTGCATGGCATGGCCGGCGCGATCCGCCACGATCCTGCCTAAAATCGGTTTGCCCAGCAGCGCGAGATCGCCCACCAGATCCAGAACCTTGTGACGTACGAACTCGTCGGAGAAGCGGAGTGGGCCGTTCTCCACGCCGTCGCGAGTGAGCACAATGCAGTTGTCGCGCGACGCGCCCCGGATCAGCCCCATGTTGCGCATGGCTTTCTCGTCCTCGCGCGAGCCGAAGGTGCGGGCAGCGGCGATATTCCGCAGGTAACTGCCATTGGAGAGCTCGACCTGAAAGGTCTCTTTGCCGATCAGCGGGTGAGGAAAATTGATTGAGTAAGACACGGAGTAGCTGTCGGCGGGATAGACGGAGATGAACTTATTGCCTTCGCGCATTTCAACTTCGCGAAGGATTTTCATGTACCGTCGCGGGCGTCTCTGCTTGCGAATGCCGGCCTTCTGGATCAGCTCCACAAATGGTAGAGCGCTGCCGTCGAGGATGGGCAGCTCCAGGTTATCCAATTCCACAATGGCGTTATCCACGCCAAGTCCGGTGAAGGCCGAGAGCAGGTGCTCGGTGGTGGATATGAGGACGCCCTTCTTCATCAGGCTGGTGGCATAGCTGACGCGGGCTACGTTGCGGCTGTTGGCCTCGATCTCAAAGCCTTCTAGGTCGGTCCGGCGAAATACGATCCCCGTTCCGGGTGAGGCAGGAAGTATTTGCAGACACACGGGCGCACCGCTATGCAGCCCGATGCCACTGCAAGCCACCGATGAACGGAGTGTCTGCTCCTGGATCAAACTCGTTTGATTATGTCCCGGTGAATGAATAGATTACAACCCGAGCGGTGGATGTGACTGTGGTAAAAAAGCCACAGTGCGTGGCTTTGCCCAAGAAAGGTAACTAGATGAATGGTTGGGCAGGACGGGGAATTATTGGGCAGAATCCGCTACCTTCCGCTACCTTCTGTTCGGCTGCGAAAAGGTTGACCAAACCAGCCATAAAGTTGCTCAACTGTTGGGGGGGTGGAATAACAGGCTGGAGTTTGCCCCCGCCAACATTTCTGAAAGATATCTGCGGGGTGGCTTGTCCGTAGTATCCGTAGTATTTGATTGCAGCACCGAGCAAGGGCAATTCGGTACCAGCCATTAAAGGTTCTCCTTCACGCCGGAATTTACTACGTCTAAGTCAGCCTATCAATTTTTTGAAGCATCGACTCGTAGGATTTTTGGTTGTCTTCGATGGCTTGCTTCTTGGCGGCTTGTACAGCCCCCAAAGTTGCTGGACGAACCGCAACGGCCGCAAGATTGGCTCGTATATCTTGTAAGTCGGCGACCATCAGACGAAGAACTTCTTGCACAGCTTTCATATGGACCTCCAGCTCAAGTCGCCGAATTATACCGCCAAGGGAATTATTGGGCAGACTTGGGAGTTCTTGGTGCAAGAGGGTGTTATTAGGCGAAGCCACAGTGCGTGGCTTGGATCGGATGGGGACCAGATTGATCAAGGGTGCCTGCCGGTTCGTAAATGCCGCCTGTTAAGCAATTTACCGCCGGAATATGATCGATTCGGAGGCGCGTCCACGCAAGCCCCCTAGTGTTTGCCTGGAGTTTTGTTTGGATTGTAGCCTGAATTAGGGTCGAACATTGCCTGGTTAAGATCCTGACTGTAGCTGGCGGAACTTATGAAGCGCTCGGTTTGCATATCGCCGTTGAAGTAGCGAGTGAATCCGAACGGAGTCATTACTCCCTGAACCAGGCGGTATCCGTCGTAGGTTTCCTCTTCCACGTCGCGTTCTTTGTCCGCTGGATCGCGCCAGGAATAACTCTTCTTGATAGGCAGATGAGTATCGATGTCAAAGTAGACGCTCACCGACTCATTCTTCGAATTGATCAGAGTGACGCGCTGTGCGGCGAGACTGCCAGCCAGAGCGTTGCCGTCGAAGAAAAGAGCGACTGCAGGATCGTTCACCCAGGAACGCAAGATCGTTTCCAGAGAGAATTTGTGACGCCGGAGATAGTCTTCGAGATCCTTTTTCTCCACCGCGCGCGGCCCCTTGTAGGTGACTTCGTAACCTTTATCGCCGGTATAGATGTAGGCGATGTCCCGCTGCGGGGTGAGCTCGATCCGCTCCTTGTCGGGAAATTCGAGAAATCGCCAGAAGAAAACGCCATTGCTGGTTGGGCGTCCGTGATAAAAGCTGTAAACGCGGCCCTGCTCCTGCATCTCGTGAACGTTTAAATAGGCTTGTCCGCCCAGCGCCTGGATGGCCTGCTGCAAAAGTTCACGCGCCTTATGGGCATTTTCCTGATCTGGAGGGATCGAGGAATCCTTTGCCGGGGCAGAAGTTGCAGGTGCAGAAGTTGAAGGAGCTTGCGCCGCTGCCTGCGCCGCAACGTGAGTCGTGAAGGAGACGGACGCAGCCGTCAGAACCGCCAGAGTAACGATGAGTAACGGATATTTCATTCCGCCGATTAGTTTAGTGAAGCCCGGAATAAGAATTGTAGCTGCTTGCGGCAGTGCTTGTGTGGCGCAGGCACTCCCTTCGACAAACTCAGAGCATGCTTGCCCGCGAGCCTTTAATGTGCTGCAAGCGGGCAGGAGTGCCCGGTCCACACAAGCGGGCGTACTTCTCTCGCTTCTGCTTGGATGCAGAAAAAACAGCAGGCGTCACACTCGAGCGAAGTAACCCCCGGCAGTTAGCCTGCCAGCACGGCTCCGCCATTCACGTTGAAAACCTCGCCGGTGATGAAGCTCGCGTACTCGGTGCAGAGAAATAAGACCGGTCCGGCGATTTCTTCCGGCTTGCCTACGCGTCCCATGGGAATGGTGCGCCGAATCTCGTCCCCGCTGCGCGGATCGTCTATCGCCGGTTTGGACATATCCGTATCGACCCAACCCGGCGCAACCGAGTTTACATAGATTCCCGCCGAGGCGAGTTCGGTGGAGAGTCCCTTGACCATGCTGATCAGAGCGCCCTTGCTGGCGGAGTAATCGCAGTGAAAGGCCTCGCCGCGCTGGCCGCTGGTGGAACTGATGAGCACGATGTGACCGGCGGCGGAACCGTTTCGCGGCTGCGTCTTCATCTGAGCGACTGTGTGTTTGACCAGGCCGAACACCGCGTCAAGGTTGATGGAGATGGTGGAGCGCCATTGCTCGTCCGCCATCTTGTCGATGGCAACGTCTTCGATGGGCCACACGCCGTGATTGGCCACGAGGATATCGATCCTGCCGAAATGCTTGGCAGCCTCCGCGACCAGGACGCGAGCAGATTCTGGATTGTTAAGGCTGCTGCTGATGGCGTGGCAATTGGCTTCGCCGCATTCCTTGGCCAGAGCTTCAGCTTGGGAACGCGCCTTCTGATAGCTGAATACGACCTTCGCGCCAGCGGCGGTAAAAAGGCGAACCGAAGCCGCGCCGATGCCACGGGAACCGCCGGTGATTAAAGCGACTTTGTTGGAGAGAGAAAGGGGAACGGGCATGGATAGTAGTTTCCAGTTTCTTGGCTCCAGTTGCAAGTCGGGCAGATCAGGAACCGAGATCGGAACTCATCTCATAAGCACGCCGGTGGGCATCACTTGTGAAATGGCGAAGTTACGTCAACAATCTGGACTGACCTGCGATAGGATCACGGATGTTGCTTCACTTTGGCAAAGCAAAGGTTAGGAGAAATCACGTGAACCAGCGGTTGGGAGGTCCTGCGGTTCAAGAGCCCGGCGTGATCACGCAGCTGTCCATGAACCGGCGTCTTGGTCAACCAATTTTCTTCCTCCTGTCCGTACTGCTAGTGTGGAGTAGCTGGCTTGCTAAAGCAAAGGCAGAAGAACAAATGGGTCCACTAGCGACAGGGTTAAGCAAAGATTTCCGGTCCGAAACCGCGACGGTGAATGGAATCAAACTTCACTACGTTCGCGGGGGTAAAGGTCCCGCCGTCATTCTGATCCACGGCTTCCCACAAGACTGGTTCGAGTATCACGCAATCATGCCGCGTTTGGCGAAACAATTCACGGTAATCGCGATTGATCTGCGCGGCGTGGGCGGCTCGACGACGACAACCGGGGGCTATGATGCGGCGAATATGGCGCAGGACGTGCATCGGCTTGCGATGGCGCTCAAATTGGAGCGCGTCTACATTGTCGGGCACGACCTCGGGGGGCAGGTGAGTTATGCATTCGTACGCCGTTACCCCGAAGCGACGCGCGGAGCTATGATCCTCGATACGCCAATTCCTGGAATTGAGGGATGGGATGAAATTCAAGGCCATCCCGCGATGTGGCACGCCCGGTTTATGCAGGTTCCGGGACTTGCAGAAAAACTCGTCGCCGGACGGCAAGCCGACTATTTCAGTTACTTCTTCCACTTCGGTAAATTCACGCCGAGCGATGAGGCCCACTTTGTGAAGGCTTACGCCAACCCTGAGCAGCTTCACGCCGTATTTGAAATGTACCGTGCCTTTCCTGCCAATGCGCAATTCAACGCCGCGCAACGTGGGCGAAATGACGTGCCGTTGTTCCTGGCTGCCGGCGATGGATCGCCTTTTGCAAACCTTGTTCCCAAGATCGCAGAAGGTCTGCGTACCAACGGATGCACTCACGTCGAGAGCGGTTTGATCCGGGGTGCCGTGCATTACGTTGTCGAGGATCAGCCCGAGGAAGTGACCGATCTCATCGAGCGGCACGCGTCGCCGCATTCGCAATGAGAAGGCAGAGTATCGAGTCAGCGGGACTCATACGTAATTCAGAAATTCTCTCCCTCATTCGTGTCATGACGAGGATGAGCCGAGCGGCCGCCATGCTTCCCCGGTAAGTCCAAGGGAAAGTATTCAGTCGGCGAAATCAAGGCGATTTCACTCACATCTAGCCTTGGTTGGGCACGCGTCCCACACCCTTTCCAGGGGGGCGATGTCAGCCCGGCGGGTGCCGTTGGTAACGTGATTTCAATCCCTATCCGAGCAACAATGGAGCGTGAGAAACAAGATTGAACCTCTCCGCCCTAAAGGGCGAAGATTCTCAGGGCTTAGGATTACAACCCTTTAGGTTAGCGCCTGAAGGGTCGCACCGACCCCACGCGTCTGGTTTTTAGTCGGGGACTAACCCCATCACAGCAGCCCTTTATGCGCTTAGGCTTCAGGTCCAGTTAAATTACGGATCGCAAATCTGCCGGGAAGTTGTCTAGCGGTAGCCTACCAAGAGGACAACTATATACGGCTTATATCTCCGCTCTGAAGGGCGGAGTTTTACGCCGCTAGGCGGATAAGTGAACTCCAACAGCTTTAGGCTCACGGCAAACGCGATGCTGATCCTGATGCCAGCTACTGCGCTTGCCGAGGCCGCTGGGTTCGGTTTCGTTCCGGATACGCTTTGAAGGCCAATGGAGGAGTAATGATCTCTTTGATGAACCGGCTCGCTGACGTTCACTTCGGGAAGGAGCCAAGCGGACGGCTGGTCTTTATTCCGTTTACCCGCAGAGGGAAGTGTTACTTCGTTGATTCCAAAGCTGACGAGGAAAAAATCAGAGCGTTTCTCAACATGTACCGGATTCCTAATACGCTGATTTCCTTCCTGATGACTCCGATGGTCATGGTTCCCGGTTTGATCCTGGAGGATTACGGTGGGTTGTCCCCGCGAGGACACAGGTTGACGATTGCCTTAGGAATCTCTGGGTTTTTCTGGCTGAGCTTTATCGCGTTGGCATTAATGCTTTGGGTCGTATACAGAGCAGCGGTTCCGGGCTTAACTGCCTCGTTGAGCGAGGTCGCACCGGAAATTAAAGCTCAACTCATAAGCGCAATCTCTCCTCAACAACGAGGTTTACGACGTGTAGCGTTGGTGTGCCTTCTCGCTGGCCTGATCCTCTTGGGGCTGGCTCTGGTTGCGCTGACCGGACACTGCAAGTAACTCCAGGCCCGGGCCGAGCGGCCAGGTGACGAAATTCAGGCGTTTCGACCAGCTACACTGAACGGCTCTTTCAGAGAGCCTTAGAAACTGTCCTTAGCCGAAGACGCTCGCTCTGACTTCAGTTCGCGCAGCAGCAAGCGAACCAGCATCCCGTCGAAGCCGGTGCCGCTCATTTTCGAGAGTTCGTCCAACGCTTGTTCCGGCGTGCGCGCGGCAGCAATCGACTGCTCCGTGAGCATGTTGGCGTAGGCGTCGGCCAGGGCGATAATGCGCGCCCACAGTGGGATCTGCTCACCCTTCGCGCCATCGGGATAGCCCGTGCCGTCGAAGCGCTGATGGTGGTGCTCGATAGCCTGGCGCATCAAGGCGCTACGCGGCAGGATGGCGGCGATCTCGGCGCCTACACGTGCGTGCATTCGAACCAGGAAAAATTCGTCGTCGGTGAGAGGGCCGGGCTTGTTCAGAATGCGCTCCGGCACGAAGATTTTCCCTACGTCGTGGATGCGGGCCGCGAAAACCAGATCGGTGGTTTCCTCCGGAGGCAAGTGAAGCGCGCGGGCGACGATTTCCGTGTAACGCGCCACCAGATCGCCGTGACCCGAGGTGCGAAGTTCGCGGGATTCCGCGGCCCGGCTGAGGACTTCGATCGATTCCTTTAGCAATGGCACATTGCAGTCTTCTTCGCCGCCGCAAAACTTCACTAACATCGATCCGAGTTCTTCCAGATGCTCCGGCCCATTGTGCTCGCGCTGCAGAAATCCTTCGATGTAGGTGGAAATCTGTTGCCGCTGCGGAGCAAATTCCTCGCCTCCGGCAAATTCTTCGGCGGCGGAAACGCGGTTACCCCCAGAACGCTTGGAAACGTACATGCCTGCATCGGCCACGCGGATGATGTCTTCAATGGAAAAACCGTGCATGGGGAAACTGGCCACACCGAAGCTGCCGGTGATGTGGTGTTCGCTAAGCATTGCATCCGTGGCAATCCACTGGCGCAAGCGTTCCGCCAGAACCTGCGCTTGCTCGGGGCCGGTTTCAGGCATGAGGATGATGAACTCATCTCCGCCGTAACGGGCAACAACGTTCGATTGGCGGGATTTTTGCTCCAACAGCCGTCCAACGCGGGCCAGCACCAGATCGCCCTCGAAGTGGCCCAAGGTGTCATTCACTTCCTTGAACTTGTCCAAGTCGATCAGCACGACCGAGAACGGTCTTCCCGAACGCGAAGCACGCTTCCATTCTGCCGACAACGCCTCCCAGAAGAATCGTCGAGTCTTGATTCCCGTCAGACCGTCGGTAATGGATTGCTGCTGCAGCTTCTGAAAGACGAAAGCATTGTGCAGAGCGGTGGCCAGAAGATCCGCCAGGGTGTTGAGAATGAGAACGTCCTGCGGAAAAAATGCGCTCTCGTTGCGGCTTTCAATGTTCAGTGCGCCGAGCAAAGTTTCGCCGTAGGTGATGGGAATGCATAGGACCGACCGCGACTCTGGCAGGATCGCGCCGATCTGGCCTTCTACGCCGTTTTGCACCAGCGCCCGTTCACCCGTGCGAGCCACGCGCCCGAGGATGCCGACGCCCAGCGGGATCCGTCTGCCCATGGCGTGCGCCGTTGCCCCGGCTTCCGCCTTGATTTCGATCTCCTTCGTACCGTAATCAAGCAAGCCGATGCCGATGTGATCGAAGCTGAAATTCTTCTGGATTTCTCCCACAATCTGGCCCAGCATATGAACTGGATCGTCACTTGAAATTGCTGTGCGCGAGATGTTGTTGAGGAACGCCAATTGCCGGGAGCGCCGTTGCTCTTCGGCGAACAGGCGCGCATTCTCCACCGCAACCGATACCTGTCCAGCGGCAGTCACCAGCACGTCCAGGTCGCGCTGTTCGAAGACATATTCGCGTTCCGTACTCATCGCGACCATAACCCCTGCCGGCTTGCGGCCCAGCATGATAGGCGCGGCGCACAGACACTTGGCCGGATGCTCTGGCCGGTACCCGATGCCCAATCGCGCCCGCGTCTTCTCCAGGTCCGAACGTATCAGCAGGGGCTGTCCAGTGCGAATCACATATTCGGTAAACGCGTTCTCCAGTTTACGTTTCCGCTTGGGCAGGACCAGATCATCCTCTACCTCAAGTTCGAAGCGGATTTCGTCGCCCTCCTGGAATGCGATGTAGAAATTACTGTTATTAAAAATCTGCCCCAACTCCGCGTGGATGGTTCGCAGCACTTCATCCTGATCGAGGCGAGAACTGATCGCTTGCCCGATCTCGGTGAGCAGTTCGTACTCCTGGGTGCGGCGGTGTGCGTCGTGCGCAATCAGATAGTTTTCCACCGTGAGGCCAAGTTGCAATGCCAGCCCCACCATGAGGCGCGGGCCGGAGGTCCCGAAGGCTTTGCGTTGCGCATGAGGAAAGATAATCACTCCGAATGCGTGTTCGCGGGTCTGGAGGCTCACGGCGGTGAAATTGCGGATTTCGGCTTTTTGGAGCGCATCCTTAAAGCCGAAGAAGGTTCCGGCAGAGCCCACAGGCAGTGGCTCGGTCATCTGACCAATATCTCGAACCGTGAAGAGCCCTCCCTGGCGGTGGGCTCGGTCGCAGATGTATTCTCCTGCGCCACTTTCGGTAAGGACGTCCAGAAATTCCGGGGAGAAGCCGCTCTGCACCGAAGGCAGCAAGCCACGCCAGCGCTCCGCGACGTAGATGACGGCGCGCTTGGCGGACAAAGCCCCGGCCAATCGCTCTAGAGCCGCCTGCATACTGGGCAGCAAATCGTCGGCGGAAAGAAGCCGCCGCGGATCCGCGCCCAACGTGGATAGAGCCAGTGTATTCTCCTGCACCGCGTTGCGTTCATTCTCAAACAGCACCATCACCATGGCGATGCCCAGCAACATCTGCGGGATCGGCCCGAGCACGTGGCCAACCGTGCCAAACGTTTCCATCAATGGATTGCTGGACTGGATGGCGCCCATCAGCACAGCCCACAGAGCCAGGGAACTAGCCAGGATTTTGAATGCGGCTGAGCCCCTGCGATGGGCATGCAGGTAGAAAACCGCGGAACAATACAAGAGCACTGCGCTCAAGAAGAACACGGTCAGGCTCAACGGACGCTGTTCAATCGGCAGAGGGCCGGACAAAAGATGGATTCGCAAGTCGATGCCGGCCAGGACCGTTCCCACCAGTGCCAAGGCCCAGTCATACCAACGAAACCGGAAAGATGTCCGGGTGAGGCGCGTCGACACGAAGATGCTCACCGCCATCGCCACTGAGAACAGTGAACTGGCGAAGAACGCAACGGGAGCCGGAGGTCGGTAATAGCAAAAAGCATCGAGCGCGTAGTGGATGGAATAACAGGCCCAGGCGATTTGCCAGGCGCGAAAATAAACCTGTTGGCTCTGCTGGTAAAGATAGCTGAACAGCATGCAGAGCAACAAGGCAACAACACCCGGAATGATGACGATACTGGTAGAAATACTATTCATGGGGCCCGGCTAAGATTTCGAAGTTGAATTGCGTCGCCGTTACCAGTCGGCGCTACTAGAAGGAGACAATAACTGATGTTTTCACACCACGGGCGCGAAAACAACAAGATTTAAGTACAATGCCCCGAAGGACACCTAGATCCACCGGTTACCTAGAAATTGCCCATCCTATACTGGCTTGACGATACTTTTCCTATCCTCATACCATCAGACTCTTGTCCAACTTATGCCCGAAATTCTTGAGTCCACGTCAAACAAAGCGCGCGTCCGGTTCGCCCCGTCGCCCACCGGCTTTCTTCACGTAGGCAGCGCCCGTACTTTCATCTTCAATTGGCTGTATGCCCGCCATAGTGGCGGCACCATGATTGTTCGCCTCGACGACACCGACGTCGAGCGCAACACCCAGGCCTCTGTAGATTCCATTTTCGAAGGATTGAAGTGGCTGAGCCTGGGTTGGGAAGAAGAATATAAACAGTCCGAACGGCTGGACCTGCACCGCAGGACGGCCTGGACGATCTTCGAGAAAGGCCTGGCCTACCGCGACTTCACGCCTGCGCATACGGGGGACGCGGAAAAATCCGGCGCGCAAGGAACCTGGCTGTTCAATCCTGGTGCGCGCGAGCTTTCCCCTGCCGAAAGCGATCGCCGCGCCGCGGCGGGAGAGCCGTTTGCATTGCGCTTTCGCGTGCCGCGGGAGGGTGGACAGCTGGTGCGATTTGCCGATGCGGTGTATGGCGAGCAAGTGAAGGCCGCCGCCGACATCGAGGATTTTGCCCTGCTCCGTTCCGACGGCATGCCGACCTATCATCTGGCATCCTGTGCCGACGATGCCGCCCTTCGAATCTCCCACATCATCCGGGGCCAGGACCATCTCTCGAACACTTACAAGCACGTGCTGATCTTCGAGGCTGCAGGCTGTACGCCGCCGCAGTTTGCGCATCTGCCGCTGCTGGTCGCGCCCGATGGCACCAAACTTTCCAAGCGCCGCCACGGTCCTGTCGTGAGCGTGACCACCTACCGCGACGCCGGATTTCTGTCGGAAGCCTTCATCAATTTCCTGTGCCTGCTCGGATGGTCTCCTAAGAATGACCGCGAGAATATGTCGCTCGAGGAACTTACGGACATCTTCTCGCTCGAAGGCATCAATCGCTCGAACGCAGTGGTGAACTTTAAGGAGCCGGCCGCAACTCCGGAAGAAACGTTCGATCCGAAAGCGGTGTGGCTGAACGCCGAGCACATTCGCGGACTGCCGGTGGAGGAGTTGAGTGCGCGTCTGCTGCCGATCGTGCGCGCCGCCGGATTTAACCTGGCGCCGGAAAAAATGTTGCGAATCACACCCCTGATCCGGGAGCGCATTAAGTTGCTGCGGGATGTGCTAACCGCCGCTGACTTCTTTTTCCTTGATCAATTGCCGCCCTACGACCCGGCCGAACTCATCCCGCAAAAGGGAGACATGGCCATGGCGCTAAGAGTCCTCACGCGAGCGCAGGACGTGCTGGCCCAGGTCGAGTTCAAACACGATCCGCTGGATCGGGCTCTGCGCGCCGCCGCTCAGGAACTGGGAATCAAGGCCGGACAAATGTTCCAGCCCATCCGCGTCGCCGTCTGCGGACGCAAGAACGCCCCGCCGCTGTTTGAGACGCTGGAAGTGCTGGGACGGGAGACTACGCTGGCGCGGGTTGCGCGGGCTATCGAGAGGGCTGCTCCTGCCGGAGTCTGATCAACTCCTCGAGATACGTTCCCTGCGATAAGATCAGAGGGTAATGAATCCGCATCCGCCAACTGAAGCTGGAGAAAAAGCCGTGGCTGCATCGCCCGGGCCCGCCCCGTCGAACTTCGTGCGCGACATTATCCTCGAAGACCTCAAGACCAACAAGCACAATGGCCGGGTGCAGACGCGCTTTCCTCCCGAGCCTAATGGCTATCTGCACATCGGACATGCCAAGGCGATCTGCATTGACTTCGGCCTGGCCGACGAATTCCGCGGACATACCAATCTCCGCTTCGACGATACCAATCCTGAGAAGGAAGAGACTGAGTACGTCGAGTCCATCAAGGGCGATGTCAACTGGCTCGGGTTTCAGTGGGACGGGCTGTTCTATGCTTCCGATTATTTTGACCAGCTCTACGAATGGGCGATCAAACTTATCAAGGATGGAAAGGCCTACGTCGACGATCTATCGGCCGAGGAGATACGCAAGCATCGCGGCACGCTGACCGAGCCGGGCAAGGATAGTCCGTATCGCAACCGGTCGGTCGAGGAGAATTTGGATTTGTTTGAGCGCATGCGGGCCGGCGAATTCCCCGATGGCTCGCGCGTTCTGCGAGCGAAGATCGACATGGGTTCGCCCAACCTCAACCTGCGCGATCCGGTAATGTACCGCATCTTGCATGCCGAGCATCACCGCACCGGCAACAAGTGGTGCATCTATCCGCTCTATGACTACGCGCATGGAGAGTCGGATTCCATTGAGCGGGTCACCCACTCCCTCTGCACGCTGGAGTTTGAAGATCATCGCCCGCTTTACAACTGGTTCATCGAGCAGCTGGGGATCTTTCCGTCTCGGCAAATTGAGTTTGACCGCCTGAATCTTACCTACACGCTGTTGAGCAAGCGCAAGCTTCTGCAGTTAGTGCAGGAAGGACGAGTAAGCGGGTGGGACGATCCGCGCATGCCCACGTTGGGTGGTATTCGGCGCCGGGGATATACACCTGAGGCGGTGCGCAATTTCTGTGGGGCGATTGGCGTATCGAAGACCAACGGTTCCATTGAGCTGGCGATGCTCGAACACTTCGTCCGCGAGGATCTGAACCGACGTGTGCCGCGCGTGATGGCGGTGCTGCGTCCGCTGAAAGTTGTGATCGACAACTATCCAGAACTGCAGGTTGAGGAGATGGACGCGGTGAACAATCCCGAAGACGCGACCGCCGGCACCCGCAAGGTCCAGTTCTCTCGCGTGCTTTATATCGAGCAGGACGACTTCCGCGAAGCACCGCCCAAAGGATATTTTCGGCTCTCGCCCGGACGCGAGGTGCGCCTGCGCTACGGATACTTCGTGACCTGCACTAGCATCGTGAAAAACGAAAAGGGCGAAGTGGTGGAGGTGCACTGCAGCTACGATCCCGCTTCCCGTGGCGGCAATTCTCCGGACGGGCGAAAGGTGAAATCGACAATCCACTGGGTATCGGCCGCGCATGCCGTTGATGCCGAAGTTCGGATTTACGAGAACCTGTTCACGAAGGAAAACCCAGGCGACGTGGAAGAGGGCCAGGATTTCACCGCGAACCTCAATCCGAACTCGCTTGAGGTAATCAGGTCCGCGAAGCTCGAACCTTCGCTGGCTACGGCGGCAATCGGCAGCCGGTATCAGTTTGAAAGATTAGGATATTTTTGCGTCGATCCAGAGTCGAAAGTCGGTAAGCCGGTGTTCAACCGCACCGTCGCTCTCAAAGATACTTGGGCGAAGGTGGAGAAAAAGCAGAAACCGAAAAATGGAGGAACAATTGGCTGAAAAAGTGGCTTGCTTGGAATGAGGCAAGCCAGTTTCCGCAAGCCTAGCCAGCAGACGGGAGGGCCTGTGCCTGCGCTGCAGCGCCAAGCGCAACTCGTTTTTTGTATTCTACAGCTCCCTGATCGAGCGGGTCTGCCATTCGCCCGGCGGCCTCGATACTCTATCCGACGCCAAGAAGCTTAACTACGCGCTCACCCTTTTCAAAATGAGGTCAACAACGGCGGGTTTCATCAATTTTTCTTCAACCGTTCCGGCTCTTAATTACGAGCTGATCGAAAATGGGCTGGTGACATTCAATGAGCCGCGGACGCTTCGAGCTCCTGCACCAGGCGAAACACATCGTATTTCCGGAAATCGCGGTCTAGGTGGATACAAGAACGCGCCGGGACCTTATGCCTGCGCCCGCAGCCGACCTGATGAACAAATTGAACGAGCTCGATCAACGCTTCCACCTAGTGTCCCGACAGCCTCAGCGCGAAACCGAAGGCCTTCGCACGCGAACCGGGACTGGTTTCGGCGGAAACAGATGACAGGCAGGTACGGAGTTAGCGGGCGCAGCCATGCAAAAGGTCAAAAAACCCGAGCGCGAATTCAACTCCTGGCATCAGTCTGTCGAGCTACGAGAAAACTGTCGGCGCTGATCAAACTCGCCTGAGGGGTTGAGCTAGAAGTTGATAGCGTAATCGTGCAACTTAGTTATGTATATGCGGACTCTGCGCCGGGTTCGCGTGATGCGTGGGTGGTTCCTTCACCACCTTCACCTCAAAGCTCAGCGGAAGAGTTTTCGGCGGATAGCAGGCGGCATTGTCGCAGGCCTGATAGCGCAGTACGCCGTGCATTACGTATTTTCCCGGCACGACCGAGTGCAGCGGATGGACGGCCACGGCGATGGTGAAATCTCCGCTGTACACGCTAAGTTTTTCGTCGGGCGAGAACGGGAAGCTTGCATCCTCGCCCGCGGGATATTGAATTTTTCCCAGGATGATATCGGTAGGCAAATCCATCTTCAAAGCAGTCGGGATAAGGAACTCGGATTTGGGTGTGTTGGAATTGATGTGGTACCCAGGGGGGACCCGGAAATTCAGGTCCACCATCGTCGCCTGGGCGCGTTGAGCTGTGGTCAGTGGCACTGCGGCCACGGAAAGGGACGGAGCTTTTCCGGGCACCTGCGCGGCTCCGGGAATGACCAACAACAGCCCAGCTATGAAGCAGAGGAGCCACCAACTCGATGGTTCTTTCTTCCGAAGGTTCGCTTTGTAATTCATTCTTCAGCCAAATGAATGAAAATATGTTTAGGGGAATAGTAAAACGATTATGAGTGTTGTGCGCGTTACTTCAGAGCCGGTCCGTTTTCCCGCGTCGTCGGCATCGACGCCTGGCTGGTAGCAGGCCGCGTGTTCAACGCCTTCCTTATCGAATCCTCGATTTCTGCCTTGCCTCTCAGTCCAAGGATCTTGTCGACGATCTTGCCATCTCGTCCAATCACGAAGGTTTCCGGCAACGCGGGGACGCCACCGTACTGGTCTCCGACCGCTTCCTTTCCAATCAGGATCGGGTAGTTCACGCCCATATCCTTGGCGAACTTGCCGATGTCTTCTTTGCTGGCCTCATCCATGGCGACGCCGATAATCTGGAATCCCTGTGACGCGTACTGATTCTGTAATTCGACGAACCACGGCATTTCGATTTTGCACGGACCACACCAGGTCGCCCAGAAGTTGAGCAGCACCGCCTTACCGCGAAGGTCGGAAAGCCGAACAGTTTTGCCGTCGAGCGATTCAAGAGAGAAGTCGGGTGCGAGGCTCGATTGGGTCAGGCGAGGGGCAAAAGACGAACCCGAGTCGCGGCGTGCCGTGTGAAATCCGACGTACAGCATGAGCGCGACGGCGAAGGCTACCACGATAAGCGTAAGAGGACTGCGTTTCACGAAAAGCGCTCCATTCAAGACTCGAAAACCAGCGAGATTACAACGCAAACCGGTTCAAGAAAGAAAGCCAGTTCGAAATCATGGTAAAACGTCCCAGCACCAGCAAGACTCCGAGTGCAATCAGCAAACCGCCAGAGGCCACTTCGACCGCATGCATGTGCGAGCGGAACCGGCTATAAAATTTAAGAAAGCGCTCCACACCCAGTGCCGTCAGCAAGAACGGCACTGCCAGGCCCAAAGAATAAATCGCGAGCAAGACCATGCCTTTCGACAAGGTATCCTGCGCGGCAGCCAGGGTAAGGATGCCGGCAAGAATAGGGCCGATACACGGAGTCCAGCCGAAGGCAAACGCGAAGCCGATCACGAAAGCGCCCACGGGCGTGCTGCCGCCCTTCAACTCGTGCAAGCGCGTGTCGGAATACAAGGCCTTGATTTTAAGAATACCGGTGAGGTGCAAGCCAAACAAGATAATGATTACCCCGGCCACAACCGCGAGAGTGTGCTTGTATTGCGCGGCGATCTGTCCAATTTCCGTCGAGATCGCGCCCAAAGTGATGAACACTACGCTGAAGCCGAGAATGAATCCGACGGAGTTCATCATCACCCGCCGCATCAGGCGCCCCTCGGACGATTTCAGTTCGTCCACGCCCGCCCCCGAGATGAGTGAAACGTAGCCCGGCACCAGCGGCAAAACGCAGGGCGAGAGAAATGAAATAAGCCCGGCGAAAAAAGCAGCGATCGGAAGTGGGAGGCCTGACATTCGTTCCTTATTGTACCTTTGCGGAGTTTCGCTCTATAACATCAGACGATTCGCGCGGCAATTAGTTGCATGCTCGTTGCTGAATCCTCCTCCTATGGTAATTTTGCGTGCGGCGCCGGCGAGGGGCTGGAGGGCTCAGCCAACGCAGGCTCGGATTCCGCGAGCATCTTCCGCAAGAAACTCAAAGGCATGGCGGCATTCAGCACGGCGCGATCGCCATCCTGCTTGACCTCGATGCTTTCAAAGAAGGACTTAACGTCGGGATCGGTGCCGCGCATTCCCACCGCGTTTTCGCCAGTGTGCGTTAAAGCGACGAATACATTTACTTTATCGATTACTCCGCGCGCCTCTTCCGGGTTGGCGGTGAACGCCTCGGCGCGGACGTGCACTGCGTCGGCTCTCAAGTGAAGGGGGCTGCCATAGTTGCCGGAAACCACCACCGTCGCAGGCCTCGCGAGGATTGCGCTCCATCCTCCGCTCTGGAGAGCCGAAGGCTCAAGTCGTGCCACAGCCCACGCCAGACTGGCGAACTGGACGTGCTTATAAAATTGGCGCAGCAGCGAAGGCCCTCCAAACGGCGAGGCTAGCCGCTTGGAACGATCGACCATTCCGCGAATCACCGCCGGATCGTCATGGTTGGACGCCGCTACGGAGTCGGCGCTCAGCACCGCAACCCGTAGCGATCGGCCTTCCACACGAATGGTGAAAATGTCGACCGACTGATAATTCTCAACAGCTTGCGCGATTTGTCGCAAATAGGAGGTCAGACGCTCGCTGTGAAATTTCCCCACCAACACTTCAGAAAATCGCGCCTCCGGAGCGGAACCGCCGGTTCCTCCGCTGGGCCAATTGCCGGGGTAATGAACCGCGAAGGCAGCTTCATCCAGATCGCGCTCGAATTGAAATCCAGTCTCCCGGATGAAGCGCTCATATTCGGGATCATGGCTGACGAGGGGCAACTCTTTGCCCGCGTTCACTTTTCGAATGGGGCCCAGGTTCACATAAAAAAACGCATCCCCCCCAGGCAAAATACGGGCCGGCTCAGGCGGCGCATGTTTTCGGAGTTGCACCGCGAGGATCACCGCAGCGGCAACCAGTACAACCGTCAAAAAGATAGGAAGAGTGCGCCTAATTCGCATGGAATGCGGTCAGGGCTGTCATCATACCACTCTCAGCCGTGGTAATTGCCTCTTTGGTCAAAGCCACGGTTGCATGGAATTTAGCGCTTATGATAACTTAACTAATTGTCCCGGACATCTGAAAGGGATCGAGGGTATACTTGTGCGTGTAGGGCGCGCAGGTTCCCGAATTGCTGGCGTAGCTCAGGTGGTAGAGCATCTGATTTGTAATCAGAGGGTCGGGGGTTCAAATCCCTTCGCCAGCTCCAGTAATGCGACAGTCTGGAAACGAAATGCCGGAAGCGAGATTCCGGCGGGCAGCGGTACTCGGTAGATGGCGGCGCAACAGGTTTTTCCAAACACACTCCATTCGGAACGTTATCCGGCGTGTAGTGATCTTCGCGCGGTAATCCGTAGGCGCGATTCTTGGTTTCCCTGATTTGCGAAAACTTGTTTTGCGAAGATCTGGCTGACGAGGACAAGGGCTGGTTTGTTTTTCCTCAATCGCTTGCTGGATCGAACGCGACGACTGCATCGCCCGGCAGTTTTGCACAGGTGGGTGAGTGGTTAAAGCCAACAGACTGTAAATCTGTCCCTCCTAGCGAGGTACGAAGGTTCGAATCCTTCCCTGTGCACCAGTATTAGGCGGCACGGATTGTGAAGTGGAGATGTGCGGCAGGAGTTATGAGTCGCTTGGCAATGGCGCTGATTGCTTACTCGGTTTTAGGGGTTCTGGCGTTCGCCACGCTAAGCGATTTCCGGATCCGGTCGCTGACGCTTTTAATTCTGGCAATGTTCGCATTCAAGAGTTGGGTGCGGCGTAAAGATGTATTGCATCCTGACGGTGACCGCGACCCGGAATGAGTTGGCGCGGATGCGGTTTCAAGTTCTCGACGTAAGCTTTTTGGGCCGATGTAGCTCAGTTGGTAGAGCACTCCCTTGGTAAGGGAGAGGTCACCAGTTCAATCCTGGTCATCGGCTCCATTAGGGTGTGTGAAAGGGCTCGGCTTCAGCCGTGCTAGTTTGGGTCGAGTAAGGGCGGCGGTTTTCGCTGCTGAGGCGAGCCGGAAGGGCGGGCGTAACTCAGTTGGTAGAGTCACAGTCTTCCAGGTCGAGCCGTTTAGCAGGCGTGAGCGAAGGGGAAGCCTACTGAGCGGAGCGAAGGACCTCAGAGTTTCAGAATGCAGGCAGTTTGAGCGGGAGTAACTCAGTGGTAGAGTCACAGCCTTCCAAGCTGTTGGTCGCGGGTTCGATTCCCGTCTCCCGCTCCAAAGTTTTGGTTCAGGTGAATGACAGTGGGCTTCGAACAGGCAACGATCAAGGTTCAGAAGGAAGCGGAGTTTCGAAAGTTGCAAGCCGCAATCGAGCAGGCGTTCCTGCCCGAAAAGGCGGAGCGGTTCCTGAAGCACTTGAGTCGCAAAGGAATTCGCGTTCGGGAGTTTGACGGAGTACTGGCGGCCCGCGCCCTGGAAGACGCAGTCGACTCCCAGGCCGGTTTGAGCGCGTGGCAGTTGTATCAGGCGCTGCCAGTTTCGGATCAGGCGCAGATGCGGGAGTTTTATCTGTCAAAGCTGGAAGGCATCGACGCTACCCTGCGGCACAAGTTTAAGAAGCTGTACCAGTATTACTGAATTCCTGATAAGCGAGTACGGCAATTTGAGGCGTTTGCGTGGCGCTAAGCCATGCGCCGAAATCCTGAGCGAGGCGAAGGATCTTTTAGAAGGGATTATAAGGAGAAATGGCGAAAGAGAAATTTGATCGTAATAAGCCGCACTGCAACGTGGGGACGATTGGTCACATCGACCATGGCAAGACCACGTTGACGGCGGCTATCACCAAGGTGTTGTCGAAGCATAATCCGAA